>WNFO01020459.1_pt1 | contig 11487 bp, 10 predicted proteins | sample 5400251 | NCBI WGS metagenome assembly WNFO01 (sample SAMN13153354, study PRJNA577476) | soil metagenome | isolation source: 100 cm saprolite under Madrone tree | place: USA:California | collected 2016-06-14
CTCTTCGTCTCAGTCAATCTATCTTATCCCCAGGGGTATTTTCTCTTCATTCGCTTTACATATTCCGTCTCTTAGCCCAGGTCCTGGAATCTTGTCATGCAAGTACCTGACCTTGAGCCCCGTATCCACGCCATTCTTTCTGCGCCTGGCACGGACCTCAGCACTATCTCGGCCAAGCGCGTCCGCCGTCTCTTACTCGAGCAAGGAGACGTACCACAGGAATTAATCAAGGATAACAAAGAAGCGGTTGACGGACTTATCTCCACGATCTTCGCCAAGGTTTCCGAGGAGAAGGGTTTCCAACAGGATGAAGGAGATGCGGAAGGCGGACGGACAGCATCCACAGAACCACCAGCCGCGTCCAAGAAGCGCCGTCGTACCTCGACAGATGACCATGGCGACCGTTCATCAGCGAAAGCTACCAAGTCGTCGACCGCAGGGGATGAGGCATTAGCACGAAAACTTTCTGAACAGATCAATGGTCGCGAACGGAGTTCTCGCTCCGCGGCTTCAGGTCCATCCCCAATTCGTGGCAGTCGTGGTCGTGGTCGCGGAAAGGCGCGCGGGCGCGGACGAGGCAGTAAAGCCAATGGGGCAAGGAGCGCGGATACTATTGATGACTCGGGTAATGAAGGTAGTGAAGGTGACGAGTCTAAGAAAAAGAAGGGTGGATTGTCCAAGGAATATATTTTGAGGTGTGTCATACTCGCATCCTTGTGTTATCTTCTAATTCGTTTATGATTTCATCGCACGATAGCGAACCTCTAGCTGCACTGGTCCAGGAAGACTCGCTTTCTCGGCCACAGGTCGTGAAGAAGCTGTGGGCGTATATTAAATCCAATAGCCTACAAAACCCAACAAACGGGCGAGAAATCATGTGCGACGGTGCGTTGAAGGCTGTATTCAACACTGACAAAATCGACATGTTCAAAATGAATAAAGAGCTTGGGAAGTGAGTGCCTGTGTCATATCGCCAGCTCTTGAGCCCGCGCTGATGAACACGTTAAGACACCTGTCGGAGCCCTCCGAAACTACGACGTAGTTTGCGTTACTATTACTTTGCTCTCTATACACACTCCCTTCCTTCTTTCATCTTCCATCGGTTATTTGATATTCATTCCTATTACCTCTTGCGTCAAGGGCTTAACCCAACGACTCTGGTCTTCCCAGTGAAAAGAGTAAGCATGTAGCGCCTTAATCATCGCCTCATATGTACGAAGCATCCCTCTAAACTCTCCCGGGTTTCATTCTTATTTGTAGCACGCATGTCTGCATTCTTCACCAAACAGAACTCTATTTCACACGTTCTTTACGCATCCGTTGCGCCATCCAGGAGCTGCCGTGTACGTCTTTGTTAGCTCTCACGTAAATATTTGGGCGGCAATCCGTCACCTGCATGACAATCTTCCCGATGCCCTTGATCTTCTTACATTCTTCTCGGGCATTGCTCGCGCGTGTTGTATTGAGAATTCCCTGATCTGAAAACCGCTTGAGATATCTTCCCTCATCATGTCAGTATCGACGCAGGCGCCAAAGCTATGGGAATACCTGAGGCAGGTTTCCTCCTTGAAATCTGATTGTATTCTACGATTATATTTGCGCTGTTCGGCCAATGTGTTCGTAGCGTCCGACGTTCAAATGTAGATGAGTACTCACCTCGCTTCTGCGCGCCTCTTCTTCATACACATGGCTTTGATGTACCAAGAAGTGATCGCTTAATACGTAGAACGAGATCCCTGACAGGTACATCTCGAACAAACAAGCCGCTTTGTTGCCGCCGTAGCCGGTGAATCGTTCATCACACCTGCGACAGACGTGTGAACGACAGCACTCAAGACTGGACGCAGATCGAGAAAAACACACCAACCACCGGCATCTCTTCTAACTATTACGTATGGCTCGTATGCAGGCTGATACTGCGTCACTTTGTAAATTTCTCCAGGTTTGGCGGTGTAAAACCGACGATAGTCGGTACTGTTGTGACCAGCAGAAAACGACGCGTGGAAAGGCGCGATTCGGTTTGCGCGCACCAACTCCAGGAGTGTCTGCCAGTAAGTGGATCAATCAACACGACGTCGGTGTGACAGGTGCCGGGGGAGACTGGAAACGGCGCGCACATGCCTGTCTCGTGGGAAGGTTTCTTGGTTTCTGCCCTCTGACTGCTTCACATACTCGAATGCCGGCAGCACGAGCGCGGCGCTCCCTTCCCGAACGCGCTTCGCCACGCTACTCTCACCGTCACACAATAGGGCGCGCACCGACGCGCGCCAGTCCGTGCACACCGCAAAATCAACGTCGAGGAGCAGCATATATGTGGTGCGCGCGAGGAGACGCGCGATATTTCGCCAGGCATTGAATGCGCGTGGAAAGGGTGAAAGAACGAGGTGAATGTCTGCGCGAGTGGCGAGGCTTGGTGAGTTAGTGATGAGCGCGTGAAGTTTGAGAAGGTTATTGTGGAGTGTTCGTGAGGAGGGTTTGCTAGTTGACGTTGGGAGAGGGATATGAACAGTCACGGATAGTGGACCTGAAAGTGGACCGGGAAACAGAGCGACGAGTCAGAATACACGTATATGACCGTCGGGTCTCAATGTGCATGAGCTATACCTTCGTATCGCAGGGCCAATTTTCGTAACACCTCGAACCTATTCGGGGTGACTAATGTCGTTATTGTGATGTCATCCTCATCAAACGTTTCAGATGCCCTGTAAAAGTACGGGAATATTTTCATAGGGTGCACAGAGCCAGCGAACGCTTTCGACAAGAAAAGAGACTCGGACATTTCGAACCAGCCAGGAGACCAATTTGGCTCAGCTGAAGAGGTAGCCTGAAGTGTTTGACCCTGCTGTGCGGATTCACCCTGAGAAACCGTGGTCCAATAGAGGACAGAATCTGTAGTGGCCTCTTCGAGAACAGAAAGGAAATCTCCCATATCTTTGTAAGTCGCTGCTTGTTGCGTCACCAAAGTTTGGATTGTTGGCTTCGGTGTATCACGAGTATGGCTATCTGAGACATCCGAAAAGGCAAAGTCGAAAAGTCGGGTCGTCCAAAGAAAGCCTGCGTAGATCTTGGAAATGTTGACGGCGGAGGTCGAACAGTCCCTGACGAAAGGACACAAAAGTAAGAACAAGGTGGTGTAAAGGCACGAGAGAAATGTGTATAAGAGAATGCAAGTAGAGCAGACACGGACGAAGGCCATGGGAGAAAAGCTTGGACGACGATTCGGACGGAAAGCTTAGCGTAGCAACCCTTGCTAATGAGAAGTGGACCAACTTTTGAATGCCAAATCTCGGCTCGGCTTTCGGTTTCATCGACTCCCAAGCCTCACTCTTTTTTCTTTCGGGAGGGCGAGCACCTCCAGCCTGAGAGCCCTGGGTATTAGTTGGAATGTATGCCACCGATGATATGCCAGTAAGAGTAAGTCAGTGGTAGAGTGTTATCTGAAAAACTATGAAAAGTGCAAGCATGGCCCGGTGCTAAAGACTAAGTTATCATGTTACGGTGAGGAAAGGCTACCACGAGCCTGTCACCACAGGACATTAGTTCAAATTTTGCAGCTTCATCCATTCCTTGTCATTGGCGTTAAAGTCAACACCCTTTCCCTTCCACCACTTCCTCGCTCGTTCTCCTCCCCCGATGGCGTCTTCCAGTGCCTCCTCGATGTCGCACATACGGTATTGCACTGGCAGCGCGCTCTTGTCCCACCAGTAGAGCACCTCTGCCCGATCGTACCGCGTCGCACCTACCAATACGTCCTGGTCAAAAAATAACTGCAGCCCACTATTCAACCACCACTGGAGCACGTCGATGTGTCCGTTGCAGCTTGCATGATACAGCGCCTGACGATCGTACGTGTAGTCAAGGCCAGAGTGGCTCCACCACGCGAGTGCAGAAACATGTCCTGCTGCACTGGCAGTGTCCATAACACGGCCTACCTTGAGCTGAAGCCGGGTTTGCTGCTCACGCCACCACTCAAGCACATCCAGTTGGTTCTTGGATGAAGCGTGCTCAAGTGCGGCCTCTGTGTATTCGAACGGCAGGCCGGATTCGAGCCACCAGTTGAGGGAATTGACATGGCCGGCACGCGAAGCGCCGTCAATGGCTTCAACAACGGCATGTGAGTGGGGAACTGGAAAGCCTTCCGGATACACTGAATGCATGTTCTGCCACCAGTTGAGTACGTCAATACGTCCATTGTGCGCAGCGGTAACTGGAATTAGGTGGCGGCCAAAAACTTCGTCAAAGACTGAACGGCAATGACGGAATAAATAATCTAGTACGTGGATGTAGGAGAAGCGAACGATGAGCCTTGCACCAACGGAAGTTGGAGGCCGAAGCGTTGGTTCACAGGAGATCAGTAAAGGCAAAAAACCAGTGAGAAGAGCATAATCTGTTGGGGCAGCACGTGTCCAGGGTAGAGGCTGAGGTAAGGACGTGGGCAAACCAACGGCTTTGGCTAGCTCCCAGTCGCCCACATGATCCAATATCTCAGCCATGATTTCGACGGGTAGGGGAGGGATGCGCGAGTCTCGGGGATGTGGAGCATCCGTAATTTGTGTGGAGGGTTTCGGTCTTATTGGTGTGGTTTTACAGAGCGATTCGACAGAGGATGGGGAAACTGGTTGGAGACTCAGTGTTTTTGGTTGATGAGCACACGAAGAGACTTTCGGAGAGGGGTTAAAATGTGGGTTGGCTGATTTGGTGTCGTTGCCATTTGGATGATAGTGAATGGTCGTGGGTGGAGAGGCATATACGCGTAGGTCGTAGTGGGCAAGCCTACAGGCGAGCTCCACCTGTGTTCCTTCTGTGGACAGCGACCTCATAGAACAGAACAAGTGTAGATGTTCATAGGACAATCGACGATATGCGTCGTGGACCAGATCAGCGGTGAGTGGTGGGAGTAGGGTTGAGGGTCCCCTTTCAACTGGGCAAGACTGCAAAAATGACAATCGTTGGGCGCTAGTACCGAGTGACAGTGTGTGAGATGGCATCACCGTACCTCCAATTCGGAATCCGAAGAGAGACATTCACGATTCCCTATCCCCGAATCTGCCACTAATGGTGGACGCGTTTGTGCTGACTGTACCATCCACTGAATCTCGCACCCGTAATAATTTGAGTAACAAAGAGATGCAATGAGGAAAAAATCAAGTGGATGAGTTGACTTGAATGTTGCAACTGCTTGAGCAGTGGACACTGGTCGTCGAAGTGAGGGTGTGGTGTAGGTGTGGCGCCCAGACGTAATACGCTTAATTTAATGGCCAATCAGCCCCCGGGCCGACCGGGCCTTAATTTGTGAAATCTTTTGATTTACCCACGGAATTTGTTGAATCTACTGACAACACTCGTTATTTTCTCTTTCAAGTTCACCTACAGTCCTAGTACAGAATTGTGTGGCTAAATCAAAGGTAAGCTTCCATCTTCTTCTGCGTGTCGGACGTCTCGGTTCCCATGTGTGGGAGAAGAGTGGCATTTGGAAAGTCATGAAGCCGTGGATTCACAGCGGGCTCGTTAGGGTACACATCCAATCCTACAGCACCCAGCTTTTAGAGTCATGAGTCATGCAATCAAAAGAACTTGGATCGGTTGAAGAATACTCACGTGCCTATCTTCCAGTGCTTTGATCAGTGCTGCCTCGTCAATAACCTTTCCCCTGGCTGTGTTTACAATGATGGCGCCTTTCTTGAGCCTCCGAATCATTTCCTCATTAACAAGACCCTCTGTATCTGGTCTTAGAGGAATGTGGACACTCAACACGTCCGCGAGTCCTAAGAACTCGTCTAGTCGCTCCTTTCCAAAGTACTCACACCAGTCTGGGGCTCCCACCACTTTGTTTCGCGAGTGATAGATGATACGCATTGGAAAAGCATGTGCCAATTCTGCCAAACGAAGCCCGATGCCACCGAGGCCAAGAATCGCCAGTGTCTTTCCGGTGGGGTCACGGATAAGGGAGGTCGAAACATCGTTCTTCCATCGTGCAATGCGCAAGCTACGCTCAGCCTGGGAGAAATAGCGGAAGGCCGATATCATCAGGTATAGTGCTGTAGTAGCCGTTGCATCATCAACTGCGATGGGTGTGTTGGAGACGACAATCCCTTAGGTGAAGTAGAATATGTCAGCCATTCCGACAGGACATTAGGGTCTAGGCCCACTAGTCAAAATCGGCTGTACATACCTCTGTCCTTGCACGCTTTGATATCAATTGAATCATAGCCAGCGCCATTATGTGCTATCCACCGCACCGTGGGAGGCAATACATCGATAAGCGCTCGGTCGAATACCGGCTCGAATCCACCATATGCACGATAAATCGCCACGATACGTTCGTACTTTCCCCCTGGTTTAAAATTCGCGAATAAGTCCGCGCGGTCAAGAGAATCCGTGCGCTGGAGAAAAAAGGGTGGTGTACTGAGTGATTGTGCAAACGGCAAAGGACCCACTCACGACCACTTCAGCTAGACCGTGAAAGAGCTGTTTTGCTTCCTCATGTGCCCTTATTATGTCACCTGAGTCGCAGGTCATCAGCTTGGATGTCATATCACAGGATGGGGACACACTGCATACCACAGAACAATACACGAGGCAGTGTCATGGTGGGGGCAATCTAGGTGGCTGTGAACAGTGATTGAGCGGTGATAAGCAGGACATCCTCATACCGTTGTGTGCGAACGCCTTACGCCCTCCCCAACTCGTGACATGACCCATCTCAATCTCCTTCGGATAAGTCGGCACGCGAACAAGTCGAATGATTCGAATTTACGTTTGAAAACGCGCGGCAGAGTCATGGTCTCACACGGCGGGCGGAATGGAGAATAGAGTCCACTTACTGTGACAACTAATATTAGTTGCCAAATCTTTCTATCTACGATAATATAAAGCTGTTAATTGGAAATGATGACACACAAACCAGGCGAGAAGCCACGCGAGACAAATCGTGAGACAAACCACGCGAGAACCGCGCGAGACAAACCAGGGTTGGAAATTTCGAATTTCGAATTGGTGACAGGTGACATGCAATCCAACGGCACACCCCTGTGAGACAAACTCTTGGAGAATGGTGAGGAGTGGTGCTCTTAGCCGTGAGAACAAAGTACAGTGAGGGAGAGGAAAGTTCTCTGGACCCGGGATAGATTGTCCCCTTATCGCGCAGCGGATGCACACGGCGTGGGAGATACGTGCCGGTTTGGGCATCTCATGACAGATGATTGAATTAAACCGCGTTTTAATCGGATCTTATTCAGACACCAATTGAATTGTAGAATTTGGGGAAACATATTTACAATAAATATTACTGAAGCTCGTATAAAATCATGTTGACCTCGAGAAATGCCCCCACGCCCACTATATAGCCGTGCCCGGGCGCAGCACGGGCCACTGCTAGTTTTAAATATATATAGTCTGCTTAGTAAAGAATTGAGTTAAAAAGTACATAATCAGACCATATTTATTTAAAACTTTCACAGAGGGGGTTATGCCAATTTCTTTCTCACACAAAAATATTGAAGCAAAAATTATAGTTTGTAATGACACTGAGGCTGAAATTGTCATCACCTTTCTTGTCCGGGGTGTAAGGGTTACAGGTAACCTTATTTAAGAGGAATGTCCGCGTTTGCCCCCAAAATAATTACGGGAGAACCAAGGAACAGTTGCCAGGGAGGGCCAAGAATATCCCAACTGTAACACACAAATGCTCTAGTCTACTTAGCACTTCCACCGTAGCGCGTCTTACGTCCCCAGTCGAAGGGAACGTAGCGATACTTGATCATGTGTCTGAAAGCTGGTTGAAAAAAGCGCCGGGATAATAATAAAAAACAGCTCACTGTAATTGCCTCCTCATGGTCAACACGAACAAGACGCAGAAGTACATCACGAGGATTGGCCAGTACACTGGGACATCAAACACGGTCGAAAATGTCATGAAGAAGGAGATTAAGGTCGCGCGAGTCGTGGATAGCCTGTATACGTGGCAGTGGTGGTTAACTGCCACTGAGAGTCCACATAGAAGAAAGGTAGTACCAAAATTGCCATTCCGGCAGGCGGCGAACGAATGGACGGAATTCATCATCACGGCTGCTGGGGAGCGGGGAAGGTACGTCGCCTTCACCGCCCTCCAGCTCGTCCGCCATCAGGTCATCCTGGATGGACGGATCGAACTTTGGTTGTAGGAAGGCAAGAAGCAGATTGAGGAGATAAATGGCATGCGCATCTACGAGCACGGATATGAATGAGGGTCGTTCACCCCGAAAATTTGGTAAACTTACAGCAAACTACAAAGGATCATTAGTGACAAGGCTAAAGTGACAAATGAGAAGCGACGAACCAATATACCACTGTACATATCAATCAAGCGGGATGAGATACTCCACATGAGTGATGAAATTCAGTGATATTTGGAGAAACACGTACGCCCTGCGCAAACACGATGCGCAACTCAAATAAGGCGATTGTCACCGTCGTTCCGACCCACCGATACATAATATGAGGGGTAATCCGGTCAAGATTCTGTTGGTATTGTCGCCTTAGGCGGGCGTATGTGGCTGGGATGTTTTGTAGAGAAGCCGAGGCTTCTCCAGTCGCGTCCGAGGAAGACATCATGATGTTGGTTGGCCCGGTTCTTGGACGTAGACTCGTTGAATAAGGACAAAATATCCGGGAGTCCGTTTTTTGATATGAGTAATATACAGCAATATAATGGCTCGAGAAAGGAGGGGACTTCTGCGAGGGTTGGAGAACGGTGAGCGAAGGCGGACCGGAGTTGTGTCCGTCACATAGGGTTATGTAATATAATCAGGTGACCGGTAACTGTACTTGTACACGTTGCGACAGATCGGGCCGCCGCAGGTGGCTCACACGTCCTCTCCAATTTTTATATAATGTCGTCTTTGAACTTAGCCCGAGGATGTGACAAGTGGATGTGAGGGGAAAGAGAGGGACGCGTGCCGGCCGCAAGGGGGGTTAGGACGGATTGTTTGGCTTTCTGTGCCTGGCCTTGAATCCGAGTGCAGCGGCCTGAGTACAGTACTGTAACGACTGAACTCCGAGTCAATGTACTCAACGGTGACGCTCGATGCATGGCCGTGCATGCATGGTAATTCAATATTCAGTACTTTGATTGACGGCGTCGATTTGTCAGGACAATGCCATCCAAGATGCATAAAGAATGACCCGGATCACAACGTGAATCTACTACAACTTTTGGTACAGCTGTAACACCTGCCTGGGACCACACTGGATGTCTGGCCACCCTTCCCTCTCCTGCTTCCCACAAGTTCCTAATGGAAGATGTCTGGGCGATACATGAGTCATTCTCGGGCGTATAAATGAACCGGGCACCCGATTCGTTCCTGGGAAGACCCCATTTTGAACGTCTGTGGATGACATTCTATTCTGGGTGCATTTTCACCTGTACCAGCGACGTCTGCCTTCGCCGACATGCACCGACTTGTGGCTCGAAGGGGTCAGCGAGTATTTGGAGGACCTCGTGGCCCGGGTCGACGCACTCCCCCAACTTAAAGTGCCTAGATATAACCTTCAAGTTCTTCCAACCACTCGTATTCGGCACCCCACAAAGTTATTCGGCTCCGAATTCCACGCTAACACTTCGCCACGGGGGGCTGAAGGTGGGAACATGCAGAGCTCGGCCTTGCCTCCTTCCACACTTGAGCACGTCTGTGCCCACAAACCACAAACCTCAACACTTACGAGGAGCAATTATTCTAAACGACTTGAGATGCGGCCATCGGCATAAATGCACCATTGACATTTGTATGACGTAAACTGCCTATCGCGTACGCACAAGGGCGCAGTAGGCAAAGGAATACTAGGAACTGGCATGCCCCCAATTGTTCTGAAAAGTATGAGTGCTCAACTTTCTTCTCATTCTTTCACTAAAGTCATTACACAATTCAGAATCAATGCTTTTTGATATATAGTCAGTAATATACAACTTGCCATAACCAGAGTAGCGAAGTGGAGACTATTGGCATGTAAGAATGTGGCACTAAGGCCAGGTGATGTGGATACAGAGATGAGGAGAACCATCAGTCGACCGCAGGCACGTATCTATCCTGTCAAAGCTCTCTCGGGTATTACCAGTACCATCGACTCAACAATCTAAAACAATAATAAATTGAAGGATGCGAATCTATAAACCCTGTCGGATTCACGGTCATCAGAAAGTCATGGCTACGACCGGCTCCGGCCTTGTTGGCTGTCCCCAGGCCGTGAAATATTTCCAGCCATATTAGGGGATGATCGGGAAGACTCGCTAGGATGACGGGAAAACACAATCGGAATTGGAATGTTCGGGCTCAGGGTATCGTCTTGCGCGTGGGCAGTCGTAATCCCTGTAGTAATACGAGCATCGAAATCCGATATGACCTGTGGAGAAATGTGCGCGTGCATGGTGGATGGAGATAGGGTTCCAAATCCTTGTCTGTAAGCAGGATAGCCGGTTTGAGTCACTGCGGAGTCTGCGGATGATGAAACCACCATGGATCTCGTTTCGCTGCCAAGAATAAGAATCAGTACAGGGTGGATGGAAAATCGATAGAGAGTCGTACACGATAGAGGGCGAGATGATTGCCTCGCTTCGGTGAGAAGAGTCCGCATCCCTAGAGATAGGATGAGGGTCGAGGTTGGCAATAAAAGGGGCGGCAGATGCATCAAGGAATGAAACGGAAGGGTAGGATTGGGGCGCATCGGAGACGTCACCGAATGACTTGTCTGCAGGGTCTCGAGTAGCACCGTGTGCGGACATATCAAATGGACGAGTTCCGGAGACCAAAACAGGACCAGGACTGTGATGTGGGACAGAATGAATGGGTGAGTGGATAGCAAGAGAAACGTCTTCAACCGCTTCATTGTAATCGTGGGACCTCGGATCTGAACGATGACTCACGATGTCGCACAACGGATATGACGACGGCCGATCCTGATTATCCATATCAGTGGCGGCGGCGGAGAATGCATTCGGGGAGGCATCGGTGCCAGAGTGCAATACGATGTAAACGGGGCGAATGTCGTCCAGGATAAGGACGTGAGTGGAGCCCTTGCCGTCCTGCGCTTCCAAAGCGATTTCATTCCATAACGCACAGAAGTCGTGTTGCAGACCAGGCAGTGCGCTCGATACGTCACATTTGGAAGGTAACGAATGGAATTTCCAATTGGGAGGATGGGAGCGGAATGTGAAGCGAGTGATGTCAATCAGGTTAGCGAGTAACACGCTATCTCCATGGTCAAGGTAATCTCGAAGGAGTTCCTCTGACATACCAAGTTGATCCCCAGCGAGTGTAAGCCAGCGATCATTTCGGTTCTCCACCCTCGCAACGATATGGGAGATGATGCTTCGTATTAGCAAAGTATTCTCTTGGTCATTACTGTAGGCCCAACTTCTCAGAGAATGTCCAATTTCGACAGATCGTAGGGGTTCAGGCCAGTTCCCGTCGAGAATGTCGCGGAGGATGTAGGAAGGTCCATTGGGACCAAGTG
>WNFO01007416.1_pt1 | contig 11483 bp, 19 predicted proteins | sample 5400251 | NCBI WGS metagenome assembly WNFO01 (sample SAMN13153354, study PRJNA577476) | soil metagenome | isolation source: 100 cm saprolite under Madrone tree | place: USA:California | collected 2016-06-14
CGTCGATGACATAAGCAGAGACCGAGTGACGTACCGACCCGCACGGAACCCCTGATCTTGACCTTGACCAGCAACATGAACGACGCTGCCTCGATATCTAGAGCAACCTCAATCTCCCGTGCTAGCAAGCAGGGGTCAACCATATCGCGTTCCCAGTCTCTCATCAAGAAGAATATCGCTCCACATGACCTTCGTCCTTCCGATGTCCTTATCGAACGTTTCGTCGTATGGAAGGGCGTTGTAAAACAACTCATAGCTTACTTTGAAGTATCTCCAGTTTGTCGCTGTTCGTGAACCCCCCCCCTTTCTCATCCCGATTTTTCTAGGGTATTGCCGACATTGAGAACAACACCGCAAAGGAGATGACAAAACTCGCCGCCGTCATTCAGGTACCTTTCCGCTCTGCTAATCAGTTCCTTGGCGAAGGCGGTCTTCAGGTGTGTGTTACCCTCTCTGCTCGGCGTCCATCCCACAACCCACTTGTGTGGCTATGCCACTATTAGGACATATATTATGGCATCCGCGACAAAACTCGTATTATCGCAGATCAGCACGCCAACCTCGGTCGTACGATCGACGGTTCTATAGTACAGCACCTTCAAAAATTGCGTGTAGAGATAAAGGCTCACATCAAAGTCCGCCATTGCTGCGCACATGCGGGATCATGTCTAATTTGACGTAATTTCGCTCGCAGAACGTCCAAAACGATACTGGAAGGCTCGCGACCAGTGTTGCAAAGGAACGCGAACTGTCTGCACGCTTTGTCGCGCAGCTCGCCACCGACATCAATATCTTCAAGAACACGCCGCTGCAAGTCACCGCCAAGACTGACCCGTACGCACATTGCCATCTTTCCCTTTGAGGTAGTCACGCTCATTCCCTATAGGTACGTTGCCAATCTCACCGTCGTTCATCAGCTCCATAAACAAGTCAATGAGGAGAATGCACTCCAAAAGTCTATCATTATCATGCAACAAAATTCGGCTCATTTCGAGGAAGGAATCGTCCGCGCCATCCAGTCTGCCTGGCAAACTTTTGATGAGTGGCAGTCTCGCATGTCGGCTTCCGTTCAGGATACTTGGCGTTCCCTTGGCGTTCATATGGCCTCCATCCCCCCTGACCACGAATGGATATCTTTTTCTGCCCGCTCTGATCATCTCCTAGACCCGGATACACCTCTTCGAAATCCTGAGGCCATCAATTACCCAAGTAAGGAGGATCCGTCTGTCATCGCAGTGCATTCGGGCTATATCGAGCGCAAGAAACGATTTACGCGCGCCTATCGCGAGTCCTACTTTGTCCTCACCCCATCCGGCTTTCTGCACGAGTACAGTTCTTCTGACCCGGCACAGGCGACCTCGCCACTCTTCTCGCTTTTCCTGCCTCTCTGTACGCTTGGTCCCGCCTCCAGCTCGAGCGCCAAATCGCACAAGTTCCATATAGAAGGCCGTAAGGATGGTGCGGGATCGACCAAAACAGGATCACTTCGTGCCATAGGTCGTCGCTCCCAACTTGCATGGAGCTTCCGTTCGCGTTCGCACGATGACATGATGGAATGGTGGAATGACATACGCATGCTCTGCGCGCGGTATCTCGTTGCGAGCGACGCTCTCGAGCGCTCGGGCCCCGTTGCAGCAGCTGTTCGTGCGGCGGGGTATCTCTCGGAAGAAGAAGAGGGCGAAGAAGAGGAGGAGGGAAGCAGCATCGAAGAAGAGCGGCGTGAGGATGAAGAGGGGGATGAAGGTGTGCTTCCTCTTCCTCCCGGCGCGTACCACGACTTGCATGAAGTCGAGGATGGCACCGAACCGCCCTCGTACCGTGGCCAACCGCACGGATCAGACCTCGGATACAGCGTACGCACTTACTCACGGTATAACCATCTCACAGGCTGATGCGTACCTTTTAAGGACGATAAAAAGTCTCGAGAATCACCATCGCCTGAAGGCAGTGGGGCCGTATCGAGACGCGCGAGTCAACGCCAGCAGGAGAAGGCGCCTGAGGGACGCGCACCGCATTCGGTCGTGGATGAACCTGCAGATGCCGAGGCGCCGGAGGCTGATGGCGCGGGCCCGATTGAGGATGGGCATGTTGTTGGCACGGCTGGTGACAGTCGATTCCACGAGGGTCTGTGAGCACGATATTGTTTTACTACGATAAGATGTCACTATTATTGGACTACTGTTGTATTGCATTTTTTTGTCCATAGTTCGCTTTGTAACAAGACTGGTCCAGGTATTGCTGTACATAGTTTACGATTTTAGTCTGTGCGCGCTCTTACTATACAGTTTGACGGTTGTTTTTGTTCATATAATGGTGGGAGCACCGTGACTTGGCTCGGACTCGGAGTTGGTTCAGTCACTTCAGTGTATTTGTGACGCGCCTCTGGCATTGCACACGACATTCCGCGACGACCATGCTCTGCGTCGCCCGACCCACTCTCACGGCCAATGTGTTCCTCAATTCTCTCCGCACGATGCAACGGTGTTCGGCCCACAACGGAACTGCAGCTTCCCGCACCGTAGCTGCGCTCCTCGCGTCACCACCACCGCCCCTTTCCTCGTCCTCATCCTCCTCTTCTTCACCGACTGCATCAGGCGAGCCAAACACGCATTTCCGCATAACCCTACGACGCTCCGGCATCTCCCTCGGAAAACGCATCCAAGGCACGCTCGCCGCACTCGGCCTGAGAAGACGCATGCAAACGGTGTATCATCCGCATACGCCCGAAGCGGCAGGCATGATACTCGCCGTTAAGGAGCTCCTCGAGGTACAGAATGTCCCTGCTAGCGCGGTACGGACTGCTGGACAGCAGAGGAAGGAGCGGAAGGCTCCACGTGGGTTCGTGGTCGTTGGGTCCAAGAGGGAGGGAAGCTCCGCGTCTGGCTTGATGTCGTAGAGACGGCTTTTTCGTTCTGTGTTTCTAATTACGGGTATGTGGGCGTAGGTGAGCTTGTCTTGTCCTGGGCTGTTTATGGTGTGTCGATTGGGTGTCGCTAAACGCTTAATAGGAAACGTATGATACTGTAGAGCAACCCACTCAGGCTGTCTTGTCCTTCTTGGAGACCAAAACTCGCGGTTCTTTTGGCCGGCGAGATATATACACGACCATTTACAGCTTTGCTGACGGATACCGTCGAAGGTATACACTTCAACGCAAATATATTCGAAAATTTAGATGCATTCACGTCTAGCTCATGACGTCGGACAAAAAAGCTGCAACTTTCGCGGAAGATACCCTTATTGCTCGAGTCAAACCTCGTCCTCTTTCATATGGTATCACTCGACATACGTTGCGTCACTGAAAGGAACTTGAGACCCGAATTCTGTGATGAGGTTGGACGGGCCTTTCTTCGAACGTCGCAGAAGAGACACGCTAGCCTCCCACCCTTTTTTTAAAATATAAATTCGGACATTCTGGGCTATCACCAGCGTCAGAGGCAGTTGGCTTTGTTTAAAATATACAGTATTGTGATGTGGATATCTTGAGCAAGTGCACAGGATGTGCAAGATTCATCGGTGATCACGTGCATGCATCGCGCAATCCGCTCCGCGCTTGAGGCTGGACCATCAATTCATTGCAAGACGGAACAGCGCGAACAATGCTCGCTCTCCGGAGCACTGCAGCTCTAGGTAATATGCGAATACAATGCGTGCGCGTCCTCGCGCCTCCACACCCGCCCACACCAGCACGCGCATACTGGCAACAAGCAGCGGTCCGCGCTAGCCCGTACAACCGCCGACCGAGAGCGGAATGGCCCACATCTGGGCCAGGGCCTTCACCGATATTCCCCCACCGTTGTCTTCCCCCGCGATTGGCGGTACTGCACCCTTGGCGTTCATTCCGTCATCTTGCCGCGCAGGACGCGAAGAGCCCCCCACAGTCTGCTGCTGCTGCTGCTACCGGGACTGAGAGCCCACAACCGACATCGACCCCGAAAGCGACTGTATCGAATGCGGAGCAGCGTAGACGTGATTGGGCTATCGTGCGTAGGCTCTTGGTCCATATATGGCCGAAGGACGATTGGGCCACGCGAGGGCGTGTTGTCTTGGGCGTCGGCTTGCTCATCGGCGGCAAGGTTCGTCGTTCGTCATTGCCCTCCTCCGCCGACTTCCACGAGATCGTCGTCGAATATCCGTTTGTTACTTGCAGCTACTGAACGTCCAAGTCCCCCTCTTTTTCAAAGAGATCATCGACACCCTGAATATCCCCATGGACGCACAATCCACCGTGTGGGTCGTCTGCGGGTCTATAATTCTGGCATGTATGTGGTGGCATTACTCCCTCGAAGTTGGGGCTAGACTCTGTTAACTGTGCGTTGGGGAGGGTAGATGGTGGTGCTCGCATAGGTGCAACACTATTCGGCGAGCTGTTAAACGCGGTGTTCGCTAATGTTGGCCAGCGCGCGGTGCGCACCGTCGCGCGCCAGACGTTCGAACATCTGCTCAACCTCGACCTCAAGTTCCATCTATCACGACAAACTGGCGGACTCACGCGCGCCATAGACCGCGGAACCAAGTGCGCTTTTTTCTCCCTTCTGTGCCCCGTCTTTAGAGGAGCTCAGTTTGATTTCGCGACCACAACACCAGAGGAGTCACGTTCATCTTGCAATCGATACTGTTCCGAGTCGTACCCACTGCCCTTGAGATATCCCTCGTGTGTGGAATCTTAGTGCGTATTCAACCCCTCTCTCGATATGCGGACGTTGATGACGTCTATTAGACTTACAAGTTTGGTTGGGATTATGCGGCAATCACGGTCGCGACCATGGCTGCATATACATGGTTTACGGTCCGTACCACGGCTTGGCGGTGAGTCAGTGTAGTAAACGTCGACTTCTCCTGGTTTGGGGCGCTCATAGTTGTCGTATGACCTCGCCAGAACGCAATTCCGTCGCCAAGCAAATGCAGCTGACAATAAGGCAGCAACCGTCGCAGTTGACTCTCTGCTGAATTACGAAGCTGTAAAGGTCCGCGTGCAACTATTACATTAGACGATGGATCTGAGACTGACGGTGATTGCACGCAAAGAACTTCAACAACGAGCACTACGAGATTAAACAGTATGACTCGCATTTACGCGCCTACGAAAAGTCTTCTATCAAAATCGCTACATCACTCTCCCTACTCAACTCTGGTCAAAATGTTATTTTCTCAACGGCGCTCACCGGGATCATGTTCCTTGCGGCTCAAGGAGTCATTAATGGTCAGCCAGGGCTATATCCCTGTGTGTGATGCCTCTAATGAACCTGAATAGGAACGATGACTGTTGGTGACCTGGTCATGGTCAACCAACTCGTGTTCCAGCTGTCCATGCCTCTGAACTTTCTCGGTACCATTTATCGCGAAGTCAGGCAGAGCTTGTTAGACATGGAGGCTCTCTTCAACCTCCAAGCGGGGAATCCCCCGATCAAGGTCTTACAGCTCCCGCTAAAAACAAAATTAACTACTGAATCTAGACTTTTTAGGATCCACCAGATGCGAAGCCACTTGCGCTTTCAGGGGCAAAAATCTCATTCGAGAATGTCGCGTTTGCGTACCACCCATCCCGTCCTATCTTCTGCGACCTCACGTTCACGATTCCCGCTGGAAAGAAGGTAGCCATCGTGGGTCCATCAGGCAGCGGCAAATCGACGGTCTTCCGCCTGCTATATCGTTTCTATGAGCCATCCGCCGGACGGATCCTCGTCGACGGCCAGGACATATCGCAGGTGCAGCTCGCGTCGCTGCGTTCCGCCGTGGGCGTCGTACCTCAAGATACGCCGCTGTTCCACGCGGACATTATGCATAATGTGCGGTATGGACGCTTGGACGCGAGCGATGATGAGGTTATCGCTGCTACAAAGAAGGCTCATGTGCATGAGACTATTGTGAAGCTTCCCCATGGGTATGCCACGACTGTCGGCGAACGCGGGTTGATGGTGTCTGGAGGAGAAAAGCAGCGACTGGCGGTGGCGCGCGTCTTGTTGAAAGACCCACCGATTTTGTTCTTTGATGAGGCGGTACGTAGCATATGTGTTATGCCCGGCTTGGACATTGCACGAGATGGCTAATATGATATGTAGACTTCTGCTTTGGATGCACAAACTGAATCGGAACTCATGAAGAATATCAACGCGACGCTGCTCGACCGCGCGCGGACGAGCATCTTCATCGCACACCGTCTACGAACCGTCGTCGAAGCAGGTGAAGTGCCACACGACATTTCCTTTTCTTTTTCATAGAAACTTACTCTGTCCGGCGTGTTTTTTTTGGGACCAGATCTAATCATTGTGATCAAAGATGGTGGGGTTTTTGAGCAGGGCACCCATGAGGAACTCATGCTGGCGCGCGGTCTCTATTATTCATTGTGGCAGGAGCAGCAGGCTGCGGATACTTTGTCTGAGTCTTCGCCTGCTGTTGTAGAATAATCATACGAATCTAGCTTAATATAGATCTCCATGTCCGGTCTCAACCTGATGTACGGTTTACTATACACTGGCAATATATGCGTGGCGGGCCGCCACTGAAACGACAACTAGTACCAATACCACAACAATAAAAAACATCCTTCGACACAGATGAGCGCAAGACAACCTTTCGTTCCTTCACGCCCAGCCTCAAGGGCGGTAAATCCGGGCGAAGACTCGGAGACACGCGCCATCGACGCCTTCAGTCATGCAGTCTTTTCGGCCAACAATAATACGTCGAATACCTCTAGTATGGAGAAAAACAACTTGAACCATCTGGATCTTGAGGTTAAGTTCCTTTCCTTCATCCACCGTTACTGACGCCCAGCTGATCCATACTACTACCTCCGATTTTCTTCATTCATCTCTCACAGGGATCCACCAATCGCTCTCTCAACATTTCCAGTTTCAAGAAATCTGCTTCGCGCTCGACGAGCTCCAACGCCGGCGCAAGCACCACGACAGATCCAGGATCCGACTCCAACACGGCTCATAATCATAATAAAAATAAAAATCAGGCGCAGAGCGGAGGCGGCAGCACTGGCTTGCTGGGGCGTTCAAAGAGTTCGGGTGTCAATGGTCGCGGCGCTGCCCCATCCCCACGCATATATGCGCCTCGCCCGTTCACTCTAAACCCACCCGGTGCCGGGATGGCGTCTCAGGGTTCTGCCACGGCCATGGGATATCTAGCACCGGAATTTAAAACCCCTTCGCTCCCTTTCGCTGCGGCCAAGAGCGCCGCTGATGAGACTGATGCCAGTGCCGCACAAGCGCGTCCTTCTGGACTGGGCCGTCATACTACTACCTCGTCCTCGTCCCGTCATCAGTCATTTTTCGGTGGCGCTCATGAGCAGTTTTCGTTTGACGGTCCCGGCGGCGGCGACAATAATAACCTGGGTGACGATAGTGGATACTACTCCTCCGTGTCCATGTCCGAACAAAACGAAAACGACGGTAACGACTGTGCCGGGGCGGGACCAGGCCAGCCGATGAATCGGATTCAAAATCGGAATGGCGCTGCTGCTGCTGATCCTGTTTTTCGGCGTCCTCCCAGTGCTGCTATGAGCAACGAGGTACCCGGGCAACAGGTTTCACGAGGCGGCATGAACGCGCGCGCAGTGACAGTCAACCCTGGTTTCGAGGCTAGTTTCGCAAATCTGACAAAGCGCATCCGACCAGCTTCTCCTGAAGATGATGAGGGTATTGTCCTGCTAGGGGGTCGATCGCGCGAATCTGAGTTATCAAAGCGGCCCTGCGTTCGTCCGAGTCGTAGCCCTCAATTACACTCATCCCATGGTTCGCTTCCTCGGGTCTCCATGACCCCAGGAGAAACGCACACCATGTTGTTCCCACATGACCCTCCTCACCCGCCGGCGACCATAGAAGGCTTCCCCGGTCTAGAATTCACTGAGGCCGATCTGGAACGCTATGCTGAACTTTATGAAAAAGGGACTGAACGCTGGTCTAGGTCGACAATGGACGAATGGCTTGCTGGTGCGAATGACATAATGACCAAATTCACTGAGATTATGGACATAGTAAGTCCCTTGATCTTCTCCTCGTACCTACACCTGTCTTTGTGGTGTCCCCATGTCTTTATCGTTCCCATTTTCACAGATCAAGGAACACATGAGGTGCGTGCCCATTTCCATCGTTTCTAACCATTTGCATATCAATAGTAATCGCATTCTGTTTGCTTCACACCGGTGTCAGCTCCAAGGTGAATCTATACAAGTCTTTGCAGACAAAGCTCGCGAACGAACACTCCTCTCTCGAACGACGCGCAAATGAACTTCGGGGCGCCAGCCAGGCGCTCGTGCGCGATAGCGGGAATATCGGCGGTGGACTCGATTCGAATAACCTCGATAAGCTCCTCTACCGATCATGAAAGTCACAGCGCTGAGGGAATCGTGGGTTTCGTACTCGCCGTGGAATGACTATCCCTGATGATGGAGACTAACTTGGGAGAGTCCTCACGTGAGACTTGTAGGTTGTAACTGAATCGGCTTCCCGGACACTCGTCTACTTTGTGTGCTGCTATCGTTGCTTGTTCTTTTGTTCTTTGGGGGCTCGTTATGGTCTAATGGCTCTGAGTTGTCTGTTTTTCCTGCTATGATGAAGCCCTGTTCAGTTTTGTTAAATCACCGCCTGACGTTTCTTTGTGCTACAGTCACCATGAATGTTCCTACGAAACTATGTCTTTTGTCGCGACGATGGTATGTATACTTTTAGCGAAGGTTGACACTGTCTGCCGTATAAGGTGGTCATTGAGACGAGCTAACTTACCAGCAATCGTTGTCCTATGTTCTCATGAAGTCTTGGCCCCACCAAATACCTCGCTCTCGCTCCGACATTCTAATAAATTGAAATGTAAGACCTTCTGGCACTGCCTAACAGTCGTCGCTTCGAATCCGATGCCAAGCAGCAAGAAGTTCTTACAGCGGTCTTCCGTTCAAAACGATTGTGGCGTTTGAAAGCACTATATTTTACCTCGGCTCATAGCCGTCTCGATATATGTAGGCATGGAGCCTATATCGCGATGAGTAAGTGTTGTCCAGGTTCCTGCTTCCCTTAGCATCGAATTCGGACATCACGTATGGGCCTCAGTTTGATTATCCATCTACGAATTACGGTTCGCTCGCGAGCCGAATAGCCATCCATCACATCATCTTCTTGAAAAGGAATGAGACCCACTTCGTTTGTTGTATTTATTAATGAACCTTCTTATTGTCATGTAAATGTTAGATCATCGAATGATATACCAAACCAGCGGATACATGGATTATGAGAGCACTCGGAATCAGGGATCTGCGGTGACAGAAACGGCTAAAGAAAACAAAGCCAAGACCGTACTCGGTTCACGCGGTTCCGGTCGCACGAACAAGTGCTTCAGCATCCTTCGACCTTGGCTTAACAGAGCACTCGAATTTTTCCGGAGTCCTGTAGGGATAGAGTTCTCTTTGAGCGAAGATCTACGGCCAGAATAACTACGCACGCAAGGATGCCAGGGGACATTGCGCCTGTGGGTTCGATGACGCGGCCATCGCGCACGGGCTTTTCGATGCGGAAGGAAGAAAGCACGCTCGCCACTACGATCCAGACGAAGGAGTGAGCCATCCAGCGGCCGGGGCAGACACGCCGCCCAAAGCCGAAAGCGTAATCCACGGCCGCGGGAACGCGCGGGTCTACGTCAGGTCCGATAAAGCGCTCCGGCTTGAATGTGAAGGGATCGGGGAAGAGCCTGTCGTCGTGCAGGATTGCCCTGAAAGGAAAAACCCAAAAAAAAAAAAAGAGGAAGTAGCTGTTGTAGACGTCATCCTCCATCAAACGGTGTGGGATTGCTATGGAAAGTCGATTATATGGATATTAATGTGGAATAAATGAGGTCATACCAAATGGAGCGACCTGCTGCCATCTGAAGACTTCTTTTGAGAGCGCGGAAACGTAGGGAAGATTCGGCTCGTCATCGAACGTAGGCAAACGATCGGTGCCGACGACGCGATCTATCTCTTCCTGGGCCTTTGTTTGCGCGTCGGGGTTCATCAACATGGCAAGGAAAAATGTCAACAAGATTGAGACGGTCTGCAAGATCGGGTTAGCTTTGTTCGCATCCGGATGTATTGCAAACCGTACCGTATCGGCACCGGCTACGGGTCCATGAACGCCAGTCCGGTTGTTCTCGAGGAAAGAGAGAGCGCACCTGTATACATGGTACCACCAAGACACTTGATGAGCTCTTCTTGGTAAGCACGATCGTCCTTTTCGGTGATGTCTCGTAGCGCGAGGGAGGTGAACGATGATCTGGCGGTCCCATCCTGCATTGATTGCTTGACAAACTCGAATGGGATCGTGTAAAACCGCTCTGCGACCCCGCGCCACTCCCGTGCCTTGCGTTTGAACGACGCGCCCGGCATCCACTCAGGTACATATTTCACTAACGATGGAAGTTATGAACCAAGGAAATTGAGCAAGGGAGAGTAATTCTCACATGCAGGCACGATGTCCACAAGGAACGACCCAGGGTTTCCAGCCTTATCGATGATCTGCAGACATTCTTCCGCCCGCTTGAGATAAGCATTGTCTGAGGTACGGATGTCAAGTCCATAGGCGATATCCAGAATTGTACTGCCAGCCATTCTGCTCGTCAAATACCATCAGCTGCTTCGTTAAAACTTTAGCTGAGACGCAGGCTTACAGCTGCATGTGTTCATGAAAACGATCTGGCGAGTCTATCAGCTTCTGCAGGAATACGTGTGCTGCCTTGATCTTTTTCGGGCGGAATTGAGGAACCGCGGATGGTTGGAAGTGTTGGTGGAACAACTTGCGCGAATGTTTCCACCACTCGTTGTAAGGCGTGAATCCGAGTGACCAACCGAAACCCATGCTATGAAAGTCGCATAAGGAGGGGTTGTGATAAGAGAGGGATATCTACGTGCAGATCGACCATCATCGGCATCCGCGGCCTGATTTAAGGCGACTTTGGTAAGGCTAGCGTTCAAGGTAAGGCTCGACGTGATCTTACCTGTCTGAATAAATGGACGATCGCCTATCAAGAAGGTCGTCTGCGACACCTTTGCTGTTGCACACGATGAGATGAAAACCAAAGACCTGCAGATGGATGATGTCGGAATCTACAAGCAGAGGCTCGTCGGCGTCGGGGAGCAGAAATAACCAAATAGCAACGTACCTAATTCACGACTCATTTGCCGGAAGCGCTTGTAGATGAAGGCATTTGGGATGTCGAGCAGATTGCCGATTATGGGATACCCTTTTGGACCCGGTGGATAGGGCAGACGGGCTGGGTTGCGTCTCCAGTCCTGGATATAGGAGTAGGCGATGAGGAGGGCGACGGTCAAGAGGAGCCCTGTCCCGAGCGAGCTTAGGAAGGAAGGCATAGTCGATACGAGGAGGAGCGAGAGAAGAGACTATATAAGAAACCTCGGTCCCGGAATAGTTGCCAGTGTCCGCACATCACATATGTTCCCGGAAGCTGTTCGGACCCCATCTAGTCCCAAGTTACTTAACAGAGACTCGATA
>WNFO01005732.1_pt1 | contig 11482 bp, 12 predicted proteins | sample 5400251 | NCBI WGS metagenome assembly WNFO01 (sample SAMN13153354, study PRJNA577476) | soil metagenome | isolation source: 100 cm saprolite under Madrone tree | place: USA:California | collected 2016-06-14
GTAGTGGTTTGTCGTTTGGCGAGGTTGTGGCTGCTACTGTTTCCCTACTCAAGTTGGCGTGCTTTTTCAAAAGCCTGTTCTGCTTCCTTATAACGCTTGAGGTCTCTGAGGACATCGCCTTTATTGTTGTAGGCGTAGGCAAAGTTGGGGTCAAGGCGGATGGCCTGTTCGTAGGCGGCTAGCGCTTCCTCGTAGCGCTTGAGGTCGCTGAGAGCATTGCCTTTGCCGTTGTAGGCATGGACATAGTTGGGGTCAAGGCGGATGGCTTGCTCGTAGGCAGCTAGTGCTTTCTTGTAGCGCTTGAGATTATAGAGGAGATGGCCTTTCATGTAGTAGTAGTCGGCATCGGTGGGGTCAAGGCGGATAGCCTGTTCGTAAGCGGCTAGCGCTTCCTCGTAGTACTTGAGCATATAGAGGGCATTGCCTTTGGAGAAGTAGGCGTGGGCATCGGTGGGGTCAAGGCGGATGGCCTGTTCGTAGGCGGCTAATTCTTCCTCGTAGCGCTTGAGGTCACTGGGGGTAACACCCCCATCAAGCCATTCCTCTTTGAGCAGGTCTTTAATAGTGCGGCTGATCTCTGTCACGACATCCTGAAAGGCTTCATCTGGATTAGGCCAGCTGGTGATCGGCTTGGCGTTAGTGGGTAGGAGTTGTATGCTGCTGAATGGTGCATCTTCCCAGTAGGTAGGACCTGAATGGTGCATCTTCCCAGTAGGTAGGACGTAGTATGATAGGAATAACGCGGCAGGTTCCCTCTTTATGCCGCTCTAAGGCACGTCGCATTTCCTTGCTAAAGCAATAATCAGACGCCATGAAGTCGGGACTAATCAATAAAAGGATAAGATGGGCCGTATTGAGGTTCTTGTCAATAGCCTGCTCCCATTCCTCTCCTGGCAGAATTTCGTGGTCGTGCCAATTGGTCAATTGGTAGCGGCGCTTCAACCAACTGAGATGTATTTCCAACTCGTCGCGAAGGGGCTTATCCTTTCGCGCATAGCAGTAGAACAGCTTGATCTCTTGTTTGGGAGTGTCTGCCATAGATGTCTGCCTCGCCTACTTCATCGTTTACGGACGTTGCTTGTATGATAGCATAAATCGGTATTGTTGACTATATATGCTCAAGCGTGGGGTGTATGAATGACTCTGCTGGGAAATTTGGTAGAGACCAGTTGGGCCAAGCAGCCGACGATGAAAAGAGACGTATGAAACAGGCAGAACAAGCAAAAGCGTTTCCAGAAAACTTGCTACCTGTCGAGAAACCCAACAGCCTGTTGAAAAACTCAAATGATGAGTTTTTAGGAATACGAAATACTATGTATTGCTGACAATTATTGCCTATGAGGGATATAATGGATGAGACAAAGAAATTGGTATAGATTGTTGGCACGAACACCAATTATTTTAGTGTCCTGAGTTGTTTACTATTTTTTCTGTAGTCAAGCATTTTCTCCAAAGACTCATGAGCCAGAGGCGCAACACCAAGGAAGATTAAGAGAGTCTTCGAACCTATTACTCATAAAACGAGGTGACACAATGCAAAACGAACCCTCAAGACTTGTGTTTGATTTCGAAGTAAATATCGAAATGTCATTACCTCCTTCCACTTCACTTGGGGAATTTGCTCTTGCCATATTTGATGAGCCACCACTGCCGCCACGGCCACCACGGCCACCACAGCAACCACCTATTGATAAACCACCCGACATTGGAAGTATCGTTTATCACCTCAATAATGAGTCAGAGGAAATCGCCGATGAAATCCAAAAAGAAATTAGGAAGCTCCTGCCTAGATGCAATACGCAAGTAATTATTTCTTTCTATGAAGGTAGTCTCATTGCACTAGGCACAGCAGTATTGATGTTTTTGGGTCCAATTGTTGCAGAGTCAGCAAGGCAAGCCTTGAAACCAGAACTTACTCGATTACTACAATTTGCGATAAAGCGCGTTCTTACACGTGGGCTGAACCGAATGAACTTACTAGTATCAGCACCTATGGAAGTTGATGTTAGACCCTCACCTACAAACACAAAGGATGGGGAAATAATTAAAACTAAGGAAGATGATGCCAGTCCACCAAGAAAAAATTTGATTACACCTCGGTTTCTTATGCCATTAACGGTAGCCAATGCAGTGTTACTCCTCATTCTCCTCATTCTGCTTATCAGCATAGCGATTCCTCATCTTCGTATAATACCGTGAGTGTTTTGCTGATTAGCAAAACACTTTGAACTGGGTCACAAGTAGAACCAGCCTGTTGAACCTCCCTCAATGGATGAGTATAACCCTTTATAAATCCTTTACTCACGCTCAGATTTTAGCGAGCAGACTCAATTTAATCGAGCTTTTACTCTTTTTTCAACAAGTTGCCAACAAGTGCGACTGTACTACACGCAAAAGCTTGTTATACAACATGAGTTGCTGTCTCCTTCTTCCTGTCTAGTTGTCTAGACAGATTTTCCCAGCAGAGTCATTCATACATCCTCAAGCGTCTTTTGCTGTCAACTTTGCTGTATTTGGAATGTTTGTTGTATATGCTGGGGTCCTGAGTCAGGGTCTGGTGGGGATTTGTGGAGGTGTATTGTTGGGGAGTTTGGATAGGGGACTATTGTACCATGTTCGACTTCTACTAGAAAGAGGCTGAGGGTATTGGGTCTGCGTCCATTAGGGGGAACGAGCGGGCGACCATAAAGGCCCTCCCTACCTCCACTCAACCGCCCTCGCCCCTACGGATATCTTCCCCCGCAAGGACGCAGACTCAGGATTTTGCCCGCCGAATCTATTGACAAGAACGCCTGTTCTGGTATAATTAGAATGGATTTAGAACAAAATATCTAGAGAAGGAGGCATTTGCAATGGGGGCCACCAACGTAAAGAAGTTGTCACAAAACAGTGACTATGACATTGAAGAAGATGCTGAGGACTATGTAACCCGTCCTCCCAGGAGTGCAATACGCTATACTCGCCCGCCACAGCGTGACACGCTCGACGACGTCGACATACCTAAAGGTCCGCTTATTCAGAGACGTCGCTCTGCTGCCAGCCCGAACACAGGCAATGGGACGGTATCACATGCAGTTGCTCCTTCCTGGCCTTCCTGGCGCCCAGCATGGCTTCGTAACAAGCGTATCGCCTTAGTGGCGATTATTGTAGGTATGCTGCTGATGTCATTGCTTGTCTATGCCGTCAGCGCCTTTGGTTCGTGGTGGCAGATCCACCAGGACGATGTGACGTACGGCCGGCCCCGCACATTTCAAATGGATGCCGTCGTGGGGCATGGAGACAGCGCTGCTAACCCGTCGCATTTTATCTTTCTCAACCTCAATCGACATGTCATAATCATCGAATTACCGGGTGGAGACGCAACGCGCGCCCGTATCTACAATGGTCCCACCCTGTTTGGTGATGGCCAGGATTTAACGCCGGTTACCGCGGAATTTCGAGATGTAAATGGCGACGGTAAACTAGACATGATCGTCCATATTCAGGATCAAACCCTTATATTCATCAATGATGGTACGCAGTTTCGACCGCTACAGCCAGGAGAGCATGTGAATACGGGATCATGAATTCGTCACAAATCAGGTGACAAAACGGTATCCCACACCCCACACGGTCACAATCTTCTCACCAAGCGAGCCGAGCTTCTTGCGCAGCCGCGTGATATGTGTATCGACCGTGCGATCAAAGCCGTCGTAATCGTACCCCCAGAGGTGTTGCAACAAAAACTCGCGGCTAAAAGCCCGCCCAGGGTGTGATGCGAGAAGTAATAGCAGTTCGTATTCTTTTGGCGTCAGGTCGATTTCTATTGTATCGAGCGTGACAATGCGCTCAAGCTCAAAGATGCTCAGCGGGCCGCGCACTATGGGGGGCGATTGGGGAAGTTGTTGGGATGCCCCTGCAGGTTGCTCATTGATGGATACCTGTTGATCGGCGCTGTTTGCTATTGGCGTCGCCAGTTGCGAACGGCTATCCAAATCAACTCGCCGCAGTATTGCTCGTACCCGCGCCAGCACTTCGCGTATGCTGAACGGCTTTGAGATGTAATCATCGGCGCCAACCTCCAATCCCAGCACGCGGTCAATCTCTTCTGTGCGAGCCGTGAGCATAATGATGGGCATGAGGTAGTTCTGGCGCAACTGGCGGCAGACCGCTAAACCATCCATGCCTGGCAGCATCCAGTCCAGGATAACGAGCTGGGGGCGGTGCTCCTCGACCAGCGTAAGCGCTGTAAGACCATCAAATGCTTGAAAGATAGTATGTCCCTCGGCTTCTAGCTTCGAGCGGATCAAATTGCAAAGATCTACTTCGTCCTCGACAACAAGAATCGCCGCCATTGCTTAAGACTCCTTAGCATCACACAAATGGAGCATCTTTGACAGTGCTTGCAAGCGCGCGGTAAGTGGGCGTGGTAACCGGCAGCAACACGCGAAAACAACTGCCCTCATCCACTTTGCTTGACACAGTGACCGACCCTCCCATTGCATTGACCAGGTCGCGTACAATGGCAAGACCCAATCCAAAACCACCGGTTGTGCGCGCTCGTGAGGCATCGGTGCGATAAAAACGCTCAAATACGCGCTCCAGGTCCTCTGGTGGAATGCCGATACCCGTATCTGCGACTACCAGCGCCAGGTAGGCGGTATCAGCTCTTTCTACTGTGATTGACACAATTCCGCCATTGGGTGTGTAGGTAATCGCGTTGCGCACCAGGTTGAGCAACACCTGGGCCAGTCGCTGCCGATCAGCCAGGACAAGAGGAAGATGCGCATCCACTTTGCGCACAAGGGCAACTTCGCGTTCACGATGGGCCAGCGGAGCCATCGTCTCATAGATCTCCTCGACGACATCGGCAGCAACAACTGGCTCCATATCTAAGTGTAACTCGCCAGCTTCCGTGCGTGCCAAAGAGAGCAGGTCGTCTACAAGTGCGCCCAGGCGCTCTGCTTCTCGCTGCACAATGTAGAGATAGTCTTGTAGTTTTGCGCTGGAGAGCAAATCTGTTCCCTCCTCCTCGACCGCCATCAACAGCGATTCGACGTGCCCACGAATGCTCGCAATAGGTGTCCGCAATTCGTGAGAGACATTGACGATCAGTTCGCGGCGGCTCTGCTCGGCCTTCTCGGCTTTTTTCCGCTCCTGCTCCGCCAGTTCTCTTGCTTGTACAAGTCGTATAGCCGCGTCGCTCATACCAAGCATGAGACGCGCAAATTCTCCCGAGACATAGGCAAAGCCATTGAGCACATGCAGCGAAATTGTGCACAACCCGAAGCCTTTCAAACCAAGCTGTAACAGTCTCCCAAGTCCCGCCAGTGCATTGGGACTGCGCGTGAGTAAAAGCCCGAGATAAAAGAATGGTGCTATGATCAATGCCAACGTGAAAAGCACCAAAGAGATACCAAAAGTTAGCGTTAGTATACAGATGGATACCATAAGCGAGAGTATACCCAGGGGGAATTTGACTAACAGGTAGGTCAGGCTCTTCCACGTCATCGCATTACTCAGATTCTCGCGCAAGCGCCTCAACCAGGGCCTCGCCGTTTTGGATGGCAGTGACATGGGTCGAATATCAACGTGCAGCCACCGTATCGCCAGTACGCGCTCGAAAGCCGCCAGGTACCACCAGGCTACCATCGTCAGCATCAGGATGGGCACTCCTATCCAGATAATCAGGGTAGTGATGCCGACAGTGATACCCGTCACTAGAAAGACAAAGTAAAACAAACCTAGAGGAAAGGACAACAGGAGGTAGAGGATATGCAGCACAGTACGTTTTGTCGTGCCAACGCGAGGCATTGGTTCTAGCGGTGGCTGCCAGTCTTGATTACCGGTAGGGTTGTCCATCACAGGCTCCAGGTTCCTAATTGGTCCAATACAGCGCAGCTATCAATATTCTACCATGCTGCGTTACACAACAGTATGCCCGAAAGGTGTACGGAAAGTATTACGAATTTGTGACAAAAGCTTGTCATTAAGGAATCGGGAGATACCCCGATTCCTCATGATCTTAGGCTCCTGTAAAACCTTTATGACACCTTTGTCTCGGCCTGCTGTTCCTCGATCTCCTCAAGCTGGCGGGTTGTTTGTTGGATGATGAGGCGAATCTCGTTTTCAAAAATGCGGCGCACGATCGCTACGGCACAGGCATAGGTTGAGTCCATGCCGAAGTATGAGAGGCTGCCCGCACCAAGGTTTTTCGCGCGTGTGTACGGGGTGTCCGAAGCGTAGTGCAGGACGCCCAGTTCGTACGGCAGGCGGGCAAAGTTGATGTTGTCTCCCTCCGGGTAGCGCGTCAGGTATTGATCTTCGTAGACAGCATTGAGGTATGGGCCGCTCTCCATCTCTACGACTGTATAATTGTCGCGGTAGTAGACATCCAGGTACTGGCGATTTTGCAGGTAGGTACCTTTCGCCGAGACTGCTTTCTGATTATCCAGCACCGAACCATAAATCAGGTAAGGCACCACATCCTGGGCGGTAAAGCAGTTATCCAACCAGTAAGTATTCTGGGTATGTTCATCCAATACTACATTGGAGATCATGACATCACCAATGCTGCCATTAAGGGTTGCCGCTTTACCAAGAATGTAGATGCCGCGCATATTTGTCAGGTTCTCCATGATCTCGCGCATCATGCGATACGCTGCCATCCCCAACGGGTAATCTATGTTGAGAATGATGGCTTCGCTCTTAACGAGCTTGTCCATGTGCGGCATGCGGCAGCGTGGATCTATCTCCGTGGGGTGGAGTTTTGCCAATTCAAACACCTGGGCATCGATCTCCAGGCCATGCCGCGCTCCCACATACCAGATGCCGCGCTCCTGCTCCTCACGCGGGCGATTGCGCATAAACTCTTTCCCGGCGGGAGTTCGCACCCATTCACGAGCCACAAAGTAGAGGAAGTTCTGCCAGTTGCCAGGAACTACACCTTGCTGCAACTTGCGACACTCGTCGGCCAGGTAGGGATCTTCGCCACTGAGGGCAAACTTCGTCAGCTCCGCGTCACGACTCAGCAGGGAACCTGACATCAGGTTAACAAGGCTGTGTGTGTTGCTGGAAACAAAGTAGACGGGGCGGTTTTGTAAATCAAGCGTGTTCAGCAGGTTCTCAACGGGAACCCACCATTTGCGCGTGGCTCGCACATATCCCACGTGCGAGCCGCCCAGGAAGCGCAGCGCAAAGCTCTTGCTTTGCTGCCCGATGGTGTGAAGGATTTCCCACAGGCGATCACCCCAGATTACCTCCAGGCGCCGCCAGTCATCCGAGCGAATGTGCAGGCGTTCGCGCAGCACCTTTGAAATCTCGGTAAAGACCGGCGAGGTGGGATCCATGCGCGTTTCCAACAACTGCATGGTGGTGGGATCGGCGTTGAGCAGGTAATACATTTTGTTCCATTCGATCTGAAAGGCGACCAGGATGGGTACAATATCGTCTGTATCGCTGACACTGGCAACGTAGACGGCCAGGGTCTCTTTACCATCGTAGAACCATTTGCGCCTGCGGGCAGAAGCTGTGACGCCCTCCCAATTATCCACATGAAAACCCTGCTGCACAAACACTTCTTCCGCCTGGCCTAGCAGCACAAGGTTACAGTTTATGATCGCAGCCGGGAGCCGCAGTACGCTATAAATGAAAGCAGACATGTCGGGATAGGGCGAACGCGCTTCGGGATGCAGGCTGGAATCGATGTTGTAGTGCGCTTGCACGACCGCCTTCAAACTGACTTCGCCCGAGCTGCGCAGCAAGGTATTATAAGTACGAATGTACATTTCAACATCGCGTTTTCCTGCTTCGCGATGCTCTTCCTGTTCAAAGGTGGTATCGACTGCCGTATGTGTCATCGGGTGTACTTCAAGCGGCTCTTCGAGCCGGGTATCATCATTCAAAATCGTGTAGTCCTGCGGCTGACCATCGAAAGGGTCAGGCGTATGGCTGTATTGTCGAGTTGTGTTATGTTTTCGTGGCATTAATTATTCCTCTCTTCCCCAGTGGAATGCCTGGTTCTTTTCTTTGATATTCATCTATGTATTTCCGTAATTATACTCGTTGGTTAAACGTTATGGTAGGGGTGATTTTGAGTTTGTATGTACGGAGAGCTTTCAAACTGGTTGGTTCTTTTTTTGTTTTGCAATTTGTTTCAAAGTGTCTATTTTTGTACCAAAATATGCCACCAATCTACCAGGCGGAACGTTCCTAACTCTAAGAGGCATTACTAAAACGTCAGGCATCCCCATACCTGGCGTTTCCCCCTAGTAGTGCCTCTTTTTTCATTGCTCTACACCAGGCGAGATCGGGTTTGAAACGTTTGGGTACCCCTTGCTGTATTCAGGGAATGTGTAGAGGTGGATATTACGAATGATGTTATGTACGATAGCGCTATCTTCTATCATACCATTAAGTTCATCCTCTAGCATCCTTAGTCTTCGCATCTCACTGATAAATGCTTTATGATATGTAGGCTCCCAAGACTGAAACAACTTCTTGAACGTCTCAAATACCACGAAAAGGTCATCTACCACATCCTGTACGAGCCGCATAATCGCCTCCCTTGGGTTATCTTGTGCTACGGTAATGTAAGCATGGTTTTATAAAACCATGCTTATAAACATACGTTAATAGCCGTACTTTGTCAAGCGTGGTAAACCTGTTACAGTAACCAAAATACTAGTAGGAGCCGCAAATGATACGTCTGAAAGTCAAAGAGGTAGCCAGGGAGAAAGGCTTTAGCCAGGGCAAGCTATCCAGGGCATCAGACGTTGATGTCAAGACGCTGCAACGCATCTTTCAGCATCCTACTACCATTGTAACTACAGAAACCCTGGATAAACTTGCTAAGGCTTTAGGAGTCGATGCAAGTGAACTTATCGAGAGTGTGCCTGATAATTAGCGTCCCTGTAAGCTTTTACAGGCTTGTGGGTTAGCTGGTAGAACTTTACCAGACAATTTGTCAAACATGCTGATTACTCTACACTACTTCCACAACAATATATCGTCGTTTCCAGGTATGCGGCGCTGCTCAGTTTCGGTATAATCGACGGCTTTTTGTCGCCACTCGCAGCGCACCTCTCCGTTTTGTAATAATTTGCAGATAACCTCATCGTAATCTTGCACTGTAAATTGCCCGAAGTTAGCAATGAGCAATTGCTGGCGCAGATCAGGCCAGCGACGGGAGCGCTGGGCCCGGCCCTGGCCGAGGATGCGCTGGTATAATTGCTGCATTTCCTCCGCATGCTGTTCGCGCTGCTGGGTCATGAACCATTCTTCCGTCAATACTCCCCGGTGACTCTGTTCGTACAAGCGACGACGATGCAGGCAGACTGCATCATTCATGCATGCCAGGCTGTCCTGGCGACGCGTGGCAAATAGCAGTGTATAGGGGATCGGTGCGACCAGGGCACGGCCTGCCTGCATGGATAGAGCAATACGCTGCACTGAAAGGAAATGCTGCTGCATTGAAGCGAGAAATGCATCGATGAGGCCACCAACTGTGTGATCTGCGCCAGCGTCATTGGTGAGCAGCGCTTTCCAGCGATCAGTATGCAGCAGCGCTGTGAAGGCTGAGGCTCCATCAGAGGTACGCAGGAATGGGAGCAGGCGAGTCTCAACCTGTTTGTGTGAGATAAGCAGGCAGAGTTCTGTTGGCGCAGTCCGCTGATAGAGAGGGGAGAGGTCTTCGTATGAAAACGGTGTTGAACTGACAAAAGGGTTGAGCAGGAGGATAGCTGCGGATTGGTCGATGGCCTGGAGTAATATGGGTGCAGCCTCGGGCCAGCTCGCACGCAGAGCGCCACTATCTTTTGGTATGGCGATATTGTTCCCCGTGGTCGACTCTCTACGTTTGCTACTCCTGGCTTCAAGTGCAAGGGTGCGAAGGGTAATTGGTTTGGTTTCTTTTGCAAGAGATTGAGCGATTGACACTACCGGTTGTAGATCAGGATTACCGCCCAGGCCATCAATCCAGTAGCAGCGGCGGAAGATGCGCGTAGCGGCCAGAGAGCGAGAGTAGGGGATGATGTAATCGTGCAGGAGCCAATCACGCAGAGAAGACAAAATGGCCTGTTCAGTAGGACGGCGGCGCGGTAGCAAGGAATGTTGCGCACGTCCGGCTGAGTCCACTGGTGATGGTTCGTTGTCAAATTCGGCCCATAAGTTCAACATAATGCCGATATTTTATCATACGTTGTTCACAGTCAGTGAAGAGTTTATGTCGCTTCTTGCAAAATCAGTTTTTACACGAAATCATGATATACTTACTTTCAGAGGTTACGGAAATGGAGGAGTTTATGAGTAAGAACATTCCTGGTATCCACCATGTTACGGCCATCAGCGATAACGCGCAGCAAAACGTCGATTTTTGTGTTGGCCTTTTAGGTTTGCGCCTGGTCAAGCAAACGGTTAATTTCGATATGCCGGATACCTATCACCTGTATTATGGAGATGAGCTGGGACGACCTGGCACTATCCTGACTTTTTTCTCCTGGCCAGATGCGCCCAGGGGGCGCAAAGGGACGGGAGAGATAGGCACGGTCGCGTTCTCCATACCTGAGAACTCACTGGATTACTGGTTGGAACGCTTGAGCAGCCGCAACGTGCTCGTTGTCGGACCCAGGACGCATTTCGAGGACCAGGTTCTTACCGTCTTTACGCCTGACGGATTAACACTCGAGTTAGTGGCTCATCGAGAAGCTGCTACATATCGTGGGTGGCAAGACGGGCCGGTTCCTCCCGAGCACGCTATCCGTGGGTTTCGCAGTGTTACTTTGATGGAGGCAGACCTTGAACGCACATCCCGCATGCTGACTGAGATGCTGGGCTTTGAGCTTATAGGGGTGGAGGGCGATCGCTCTCGCTACAGGATAGACAATGATGGTCTCGCGACACTGGTTGATGTGCTGCACCTGCCAGCCCTTACCCGTGGCACGATAGCAGTGGGTTCCGTTCATCATGTCGCGTGGCGCACACCCAGTGATGAGCAGCAATTGGCATGGCGCGAGAAGCTGCTAAGCTCCGGTATCAATGTTACCAAGGTTATGGACCGTCAATACTTCCACTCGATCTATTTCAATGAGCCTGGTGGGGCGCTCTTTGAGATCGCTACCGATCCTCCCGGCTTTGCTATAGACGAGTCGCTTGAGCAACTGGGAACCCACTTGAAACTTCCGCCCTGGCTCGAAGCAGAAAGGTCGAGGATTGAGCAGGTGCTACAGCCTTTGCTTTTGCCTGGTGAGGAGCAAGAGGAGTAGTAACAGGACGTTTTTAATCTCAACCGGCTAGACAACATCATTGCCGCTGCCATTTTTGGACTGGCGCCAAACCTGATTGTAAGGAGCCTGGAGCAGCGGTCTCAGAAGTACATATCTGCGCTGCAGAGCAGTAAGGGGGCGGAACGAGATGATGTGGGAGATGGGGATTGAGGGGTTCTGGCTCACTCATGTTTATGCTAGAGGCAATAGTATCTAATTTTCCAAGTGTCTTGCAGAGTACA
>WNFO01014461.1_pt1 | contig 11482 bp, 11 predicted proteins | sample 5400251 | NCBI WGS metagenome assembly WNFO01 (sample SAMN13153354, study PRJNA577476) | soil metagenome | isolation source: 100 cm saprolite under Madrone tree | place: USA:California | collected 2016-06-14
TCTACAACAGCGGCCTGATATTCCTCATTCGAGAAAACGGAGTGCAGCGCTGGCCATCTTCCTTGCGCTCCTTTTCATCGTAGCCGTTGGAACAGGTCTCTTGCTGTTTGTTCCGCGACATGGCAGTCCTCCTACTACGCAGAGAGTCACTCCTCCCCAGACATCCTCTACTCCCCAAGCGAGCGCTACTGCCGCCCTCACACCTACACCAGTGGGCCCCGTGTATCCACCTATCGCTGCCTCGTATGCCGGTGAGGTTACTGACCTTCTCAACTCCCAGCACCCCCAAAAAACACCCCTATACTTCACGAATATTCAACAAAACGGGGGAATTATCTCTGGCTCCTTCCAGGGCCTGGATTTGAATGGCCCTCTCAAAGGGGCCGTCACTACTCATGGAGAGGTGGACTTCACAGTCACTGTGAACTGGGCAAGTGTATCAACTCTTCGGTTTACGGGGCACATCAAAATAGGCGGGGAAGTGACGGGGGAATTTTATGCCTATAACCAGCAGGGGCAGTACACGGGCGAATATGGCGTGTGGGATGTTTTCTCTACCTCCTAGTGGATCAATCAGCTACGTGGTCGCCGGCAAAACAGCATTAGACCTTTACTTCTGCAACAGGCTCGTTCATACCCTCGCGCATCCAGGCGAAGGCAATATTCGGGCTGCTATGAGCAATGCCGATTTGCCCCTGGCGATCCAGCAGGATCAGACCTCCAACGCCCTGAATACGCTGCCAGAGCAGATCGATAGCATAGCTAGCCGCTTCTGGTGCGCTGTGGCCCGCGCCAATATAGCTCACCGCACGGTGTAAAAGCATCAACCTCACGAAATCTTCGCCGTGCCCGGTAGATGAGCCAGCACCGTGTTCATCCGCGTAAAAACCACAGCCGACGAGAGGAGAGTCGCCGACACGCCCCCGGTGCTTGTACGGCAAGCCACTGGTAGAAGTAGCGCTGGCCAACTTCCCCTCAGCGTCGATGGCGACGGCTCCAACAGTGTCGCTGCGTCTACCGGCGAGTAGGTGACCTTGCTCGTCGTACATCCCTTTATAGCCCGCACGCCAGGCTTCCAGTTGATCGCCTGTCAGCAGATCGAAGAGCCTGCACTGTGCTATGCCGTGCTCAGCAGCGAAATGGACGGCGCCCTCTCCCTGCAGGAAGACGTGCGGGCTTGCCATGACGCGGCGCGCCAGGGTAATGGGATTGCGAATGAGCGGCACATCGGCAATAGCGCCAACGCCGAGGGTCGAGCCATCCATGATGCCAGCATCCAGGGTAATTTCACCATCGATACTGAGACTCGCGCCAAAACCCGCTTCAAAGTGTGGATCATCTTCCAGAACACGCACTGCCGCCTCTACAGCATCGAGCGCACTTCCACCATTCGTCAGTATCTTCCAACCGGCCAGCGCTGCAACCCGGCAGCCGGCCCGATTCTCCTCGTACAGATGGGGGGATATGGTTCCCGCGCCACCATGAACAATAATAGCAATAGGCATAGGAGTGCTCCTCGCAAGGTTTGCCGGCATTGTATCACAAAACTGTTGTTCTTGATCTTCTCCAGGCTAGCTGCTATACTACGCCAGTAACCCGAATCAGCAGTTCATTTCCTCTTTCATAACCTGAACGATGCACCTACTTTTTCGATTGCAGATAGGAGAAGGCCTATGAATGCTCAAGATGTTGTGCGACAAGCACACGAGGCTAATCTTCGCCTTGTGCGATTCTTGTATTGCGATAACGGTGGCATTATCCGTGGTAAGGCTACTCACGCCAGTAAACTCTCTACGCGCATAAACGAGGGGATCGGTCAGACACTGGCGATGCAGGCGTTCACTGGAGTTGAGTTGCTTGCCCCGGTCGAGGGTATGGGGCCGGTTGGGGAATTCCGCCTTATACCCGATCCGAATACCTTCGTTGTACTACCCTACGTGCCGGGCAGCGGCAGCATGATGTGCGACATGATTCTCACGAATGGCAAGCCCTGGGAAGCATGCCCGCGTACCTTCCTCAAACGCATGGTTGCGCGATTGGCCGAACATGGCATGCGTGCCGAGGCAGCCATAGAGCACGAATTTTATCTTGCGCGTGAAGAGAACGGCAAATACGTACCCGCAGATCGCAGCCTCTGTTACAGCAGTATTGGCCTGGACGACGAGGCTGAAATCATAGACGCGCTCCTGGAAGCGCTGGAGTCCCAGGGCATCTCCGTCGAACTCTTCCACACCGAACTTGGCCCCGCGCAACAAGAACTGTCGGTACACCATGCCGACGTGCTGAAAGCTGCTGATAACGTCTGCCTCGTGCGCGAAACAGTGCGGGGGGTGGCACGCACCTTTGATGTACTCGCATCTTTTGCCCCCAAGCCTTTCCTCGACCAGGCGGGTAGTGGCGCGCACATTCACCTGAGCCTGTGGGGAAATAGCGGGAACGAAAAGGCTGGTAAAAACTTGTTCTACGATGCCACTCAACGTGGTGGGCTAAGTCAGCCTGGCAAATATTTCATCGGTGGTGTACTGCACCATATCCGCGCACTGGTAGCAATTACCTGCGGCAGTCCGAACTCCTATCGCCGGTTGCTCCCACATTTCTGGAGTTCGGCCTATGGAGCCTATGGCTTCGACAATCGCGAGGGAGCGATACGTATCCCCTCAATGTTCTGGGGGCGCGAGTCCGAATCGATCAACCTGGAGCTAAAACCCTCCGATCATAGCGGCAACCCCTACCTTGCGCTGGGCGCACTGCTCGCGGCTGGTTTGGACGGCGTTCAGAAGAGCATAGATCCAGGCGAGCCACAGGAGGTTGACCCGGGTAACTACAGTGACGAGGAACGTGAGCGACGCGGCATCCGGCTCCTGCCCACCTCTCTTGACGAGGCATTGGATGAATTAGAACGCGACGAGGTATTGAAAGAAGCCCTCGGCCCCCTGCTGGCTACTTCCTACATCGCAGTTAAACGCAACGAAGCAGCTTTCTTCAGGGATAAAACTCCCGAAGAGGAGGCAAATCAACACTTCTACAAGTATTAGCGCAGGCTACTAGATAACCGCAGCAGTGTCGTCACACTGCTGCGAACGACTGTTCGCTACTGTAATTATTTGTCGTACCCGGCTATGAGCTTTGCTTGATGGACTGTGCCTTCTGCTTTGTTGTGTCTGCAATATCCTGACCGGTCTGCTTCACATCAGTGGTTGTCCTCTGAGCAATGTCCCCTAGCGTACTGCCAGTTTCCTTCATCTTTGATGCAGCCTGCTGGGCGTAGTCTTTCAAGTTGCCAGTCGTCTGTGAGACACGTTCAGTCATCTGCTTTACATACTGGTTGAGTTGCTCATTTTCCGGCAGGTATCCGCGCATCTCTGCTGCGCGCTCAGCCAGGAGGCGACGCATCTCTTCGCCTTTCACCGGCGCTACCAGCAGGCCGATACCAATACCAACTAATATGCCCCTTACAAAAGGTCTCATGTGCAAATTTCCTTTCTTCTCTGGTCAGCGCGTCGTCTCACCTTTCAAAAGGGAAAAATACCCGCGCTTTAGTTGTATCCTTTACGGAAGCTCATTACTGATACGTTTCACCCTGGATGTTAGTTTCACTTATGACGAGGGACGCCAGCATCTCCACAAAGGACGCATAGGCCATATAAGGACCCACCGGCGGAATCTCTTGCGCCAGTTCTGCCAACCGGGAAGGCGGGAATCCTTGCTGCGATAACCTCTCGAGCCATAGGCGAGCCTGTTGAACTCGACGCCTATCCGCGTCACTGACGGGTTGATCCCAATGACCGCGCCCGTAGTTGTAGCGTCTGAGCAGATCAGGATCACGCAGGTAGGCGCGTGCCAGGGGTACTAACGCTCTATGTATGGCTTCTTCGCCAACAGCTGGACACAGATACGCATCCAGCGCTGCTTCATCAATAGATTGAGCGTGCTTCATCGCATGTAGCAGAGCCATTCGTGCATCCAATGCTGAGCGAGCAGGATGAAGCAGCTTGCCGTCCTGGCTCAGACGCACATCCTGTAACTGGCCGCTCAGTGTTGCGCCAAACCCGGCACGACCAACCCAACCTTCGAGAGCCGGAGTCCATCCTTTGCCTGCCTGCCACTCTTGCACCATCTCACGAGTGACCGCCCAGCGTAACCAGGCGTGCGGCGCTAGAGCCAGTGGGTCAAGAAACATCACTTCGTGCGCCGCAACAATGATTGCCTCGATGAAGGCTTCTTGCTTTTCGCGCCGGTTGCTGCCAATAATCCATGTATCCTGGATGCTTGCTTTGCGATAGGCAGCGTGCCGGAGTCGCCATTCCTCAACATCAAGAGGCGCACACTGAAACTCTATGGCACAGCGCCGCCCATCGGTCTGAGTCACCAAAATATCTGCAATACGACTCGGTTCAGGTAAACGTTCTTCAAGAGAGATACTGGCCTGGGGAAATTGCTTGCGCAGCCACTGGGCGAGCACCATCTTCCCGCGCATGTGTCGCACCGATTCAGACTCGGTACTCCAGGCGCACTCGCCTCGCTGGTGGGCAAAGTGCAGCTGGGTACGTCTTTCCGGTCCGCCGCGCACATGCACTGCTCCACGGCAGTTAGGGCAGCGCAGGGCATACTCTTGTGACCAGCGCTGCAACTGTTCTAAGGGCGTCTCTCCGGCAACCACCGGACGACCATCGGGGCCATAGGCTACAAGCATTCAACTATCCCGAATCTATTCCTCTGCCTGTTCAAAGTTTCAATGTCCCAGAATCAGCCACGCTATAAGGGCCGCGACTGCAATCCAGCCGCCAACAACCACTCCTAACGCCGCGACTTCCAACCAGGGACGACGCTCGATGTGGTAGCTGAGCAGAGGTAGAGCGGCAACTACCAGCCCTTCAACAGAATAGGCGATATGGAGTCACTGACAGAGTAGCACATAGACCGGTGTATGGCCTACTGCTGCGTTCCTCATTGGCGCTAATATAAAAAGGACTCACCATTCCTCTCTGTGGCTAGAAGCCAAAGGTCTCCTGGCTCGGTTTGATGAGGGATATCTGGCGTCGTGCGTTTCGCCATTTTCACTCTCTGTTTCGTTCCCCTGTTCCCCGCAGACCGACCACACCATCCTCCACTCCTCCGGGCAAAGGCACTTCGTAGTCTGGTACCAGCGGGAGCCGCACCGTAAAGGTCGTCCCCCGTCCTTCGGACGACGCCACGCTGATTTGCCCCCCATGGCACGTCACGACCTCTTTGGCAATATAGAGCCCCAGCCCCAGGCCTGTATTCGTCCTGGGTCCCTGGTGCTTCACCTGGTAGTACCGAGAGAAGAGCTGCGGCAGATCGGCTTCCGCAATCCCCGGTCCAGCATCCTGGACCGCGAGTTCCGCTTCCTGCCCCACACGCTGTGCGCGCACGGCAATCTGAGGACTCTGTGGGGCGTAGGTGATAGCATTGGTCAGGAGATTCAGGAGCACCTGCCCTAGGCGCACGGCATCGCCCTGGAGCCAGAACGGCCCACCCGTCACCTCCAGGCTGATGTGTTGCTGGGTCAACCTCTGCGCCGTCTCGACCACCGCGGCCACGAGCGGCTCCAATTGAAGCGGCTCTAGTTGGATCTGGAACGTGCCGTACCGCAGCCGACCCACATCCAGGAGATCGGTAATCAAGCGTTCCAGGCACCTCACCTGGATCTTCATTTGCTCGATGTCCTTGCGCAGGGGATCCGCTGCTGGCTGATCCTTGAGCTGCTTGCGCAGCAGGCCGAGGTAGAGGTTGAGGGCCGTGAGTGGGGTGCGCAGTTCATGCCCGGCCAGGGCGATAAACTCGTCTTGGAGCCGGTACACGCTCCGCTCCGTGATGTCGCGCAGCACGATGACTCCACCCGCGAGGCGACCCTCCTCGTCCTGCAGCGGTCCGCCCGTGGCTTCAAAGAAGCGGCGGGTCTCCTCGGTGGGCAGGGTGAATTCCAGGGTGAAAGCCTCCCCGCGCGCAGCGCGCTGCTGGGGGGTGGCCTCGGGTGGAAGCGGATGCCCTTCTTCATCCTGAGCGGCCACCGTGGCCTCGTGGGAGCCAAAGCTCTGCGCATACGCCTGATTGGTTAACACTGGCTGCGCCTGCTCGTTCACGACCAGCACCGCATCCTGCATACTCTGGAGGACCCCCGCCAGCCGCGCCTGCTCCTGCTGGGAAGTGTGCGCCAACTTCCGCAGTTCCAGACCGCGGGCCTGCAAATCCTCATTGGTGGTGTGCAGTTCCTCGACCGCAGCCTGTAACTCCTCGTTGAGCGTCTCCATCTCTTCATTGCTCGCCTGGAGCTCCTCGTTGAGGGTTTCCACCTCCTCTACGGACGCCTGGGCCTCCTCCATGTTCACCACCAGCTCTTCATTGGTGGTTTGAAGCTCTTCACTGGTGCTGGTGAGTTCCTGGTTCGCTTCCAGGAGGCGACGATTGGTTTCCACCAACCCTCTGATGAGTTCCTCCCGTCGCTGTTTCTCGGCGTCAGCCTCGCCTTGGATCTGCTCCAGCTCCTTGCTGGTCCGCTGGACCTCCTGCTGGAGCGTCTGCCGTTCCTCCACGAGGGCGGTGATCTCCTGTACCAGAACGATGGCCGTCTCTACCGGTCCAGGCGCCCCCTCCCCCTGTTGGGGCAGGATGGTGAGCTGGAACGTATGGGGCTGGGTCGGATCCACTTGCTCAATGGTCATCTCCGCCAGGGTGGTGGTCACGTCCTCGCGAAAGGCCGCATCAATGGCCCTCCGCAAGAGCGTCGATGGGACTCCCCCGGCCAGGTGCACCAGATCCTCTCCCAGGGCCATGTTGTGAATGGAGAAGAAGCGCCGCGCCGCCGGATTGATCGCCTGGATGTCATAGTGCCGGTCGACTATCGCCACGCCGACCGGAAGGATGTGCAGCGCCTGTTCCTGTAACGTCCGCGCGCCTGGCCGCTCTTTTGCTTCCCTGCGGGCAGGTGCGCCCGGGGGTGCCGCCCTGGGGAGCGTGAAGTGCTGAAGAGGGGCTGCCAGCGGAGCGACTGCCTGGGTCACCGGCAAGGTCAGGCGCTCGCCATGCCGCAGGTAGATTCTGGCCTGTTTATGCTGGACCTGGAAGTGGCGAGCAAGGGTGCTGCTGGGCGCCTCCGCTTTGCCCAGCGCCAGCAGACCTCCCTCGCGCAGAGAATAGGCAAAGAGTTGGAGCGCCTGCTCTTGTAGTTCAGGGGCAAAGTAGATCAACACATTGCGACAGAGCACCAGGTCCAGGTGAGGAAACGGCGCCCGCTGGCTCAAATCGTGCTCGCGCAGCCTGCCGACCAGCAGCGCAGCGCGCGTTCGTGGGAGCGGGCGTAGGGGAGCAGGTTCGTCAGCACCTGCTCGCGCAGGGCGCTGAACACCTCGGGATCACGGAAGAACTCGGTGACGTTGATCAGGAAGCGCTGGACCAGGAGCCGGTACTCTTCCGGATGGGCGCGCGCATAGGCGAAGTAGTCCGCCAGCTGCTCGCAGTTGGTCGCCACCATGCGCTGTTGCAGCCGTCGCAGAATGGTCGGTTTCTTGTATTGGGTAAAATCCAGCCCCGACTGGGCGCGCAGGTCCAGTAAAAAGGCATCCAGTGTGTGCTGTTCTTCCGATTGGGCCGGGACCGCCACGCCGGCCAGCAGCTGGGAGAGGAGGGAGCCCATGCGCTCGGGTGGAGCAACAATATCGACCGTGGTGGGTGCCAGGGCCAACGGCATCCCCGGAAAGGCAGCGGTGCTGGGGTCTTGAATGACCACGGTGCCCCCACCCTTCTTGACCAGCCGTGCGCCTGCCGCGCCATCGGAGCCCGTGCCGCTCAAAATCACGGCGATGAGCTTCTCCCTGTACACCGCCGCCGCACTGCTCAAGGCCAGATCGATGGAGGGTTTGGACCGTCCTGGGCCCTCCTCGGTGGGTTCAATGGCTCCCTGGGTAATCAGGAGGTGGCAATTAGGGGGCGCCAGGTAGATGGTTCCTGGAGAGAGCGGCTCGCGTGCGGTGACAGAGTGGATCGGCAGCACCGTATGACGCGCCAGAATCTCCCCCAGGTGGCTGGGACGGAGGGGGTCCAGGTGTTGTGCAATCACCAGCGGAGCCGGAAAGTCTGCGGGCAGGGTCGCAACCAGGGTGGAGAGGACTTCGATCCCACCGGCGGACGACCCCAGAACGACCAGATGCGCAAAAGAGTCAGTGGGTAACATACGAGAACGGTCCTCCTTCTACATTATGGGGGCAGAGCCCCACGCGACAAACAGACGCGGAATCATCTGAAAGCGTGTCCGGCGCTCCACAGAGGGTGTTTCTTCATAACGGTAAGGTAACCCGGCAAGAGAAAACAGAGACCGTTCCTACCGCATGCTGCTGTGCATCAAGCACGGGTGAGCAGTGAATGGTGACGTAGACCTTCTGCCCGGAGGGAACCTGTAGCACAATGATTGCTTCCTGTGTACCGGATGCTGCCTCGTCATCGATGAGGAGGCTCATGAGCCATGACTCGAGTGAGATTGCCCGTTGTTGCTCGTCACCCATTTCATAATGCTGAAGAAACTGCTGATAGGATGTTCCTCTCCAAAGGGGTTCAGAAGTCACTTCAAAGAGCTTGAGGGCCGCGGCATTGATGCGTACAATGTTCCCTGCATGATCACAAGCAATGACGCCATGCGGCAATGCCTCACAGATCGATTCGAAGAAGGGATCGGGCGACATGATCCCCTCGCATGTTTCTTGCTGCTCCATCGCCTTTCCTCCAGATTGATCTGCATCGTCACACTCAGCAGTACGGCTCATGCCTTCTTGCTGCAAGAGCGATTGCTAGCCCACACTCGTGCGGGTACTCCCACGATTGGCGTGACAGAGTACCCCGGCCTGCAGGCGGCGGCGAGCTATTGCCAGGTGAAGCGCCTGGACAACCAGCGTCGCATCCTGGATAGCGGCCATAGATCATCCTACTCCCATACACGAAAATAGGTCAAGCACCACCGCTGTCCAGATGGAGGTGTGATTTTACCTCATTGAGGCAGGATCTCTGAAGCCTATCCTGGCAGCGCCTCACGCTCACTAGTCGAGTGGGGTGACGACATTTTTGGCGACCAGCATCCAGGCTCCGCCGTTCTTCTCCTTCGGCAGAAGTGGAAAAAGGAGCAGTGCAGGCGAGACGAAGCCGGAAAAAGGCGCTCCGCTACCTATCGAGGGGTTCCGTGAGCAGTCAGGCACAAACCAACATTGAGAACTGGCTGCGTGGTATCAGCAATGAAAGGTGCTCGAGGCGCTTGCACAAACAAGGGGAGGATGAATTGAACTGCTGGACAATCGCCGCAAGCAGAGCGTTATGCACTTCCTGCGCCAGTTGAGGCAGCCGGATCGCATACACACCGTGGTCATCGATTTATGGCATCCGTACCGCGAAGCCGCTCAGCTGATCCTGCCCGGTGCTGCCGTAGTGGCCGATAAGTTCCACGTGCTGAAATTGGCGACAACGGCACTGGAGCAGCTGCGCAAGGAGATCAGCAGGTCGCTCACCGAGACGCAGCGCAAAACGCTCAAGATGCACGACCGCTATGCTGCTCCGCAGGAAACACGACTTGAAGCCAGAAGAGCTGTTCGTGCTGGAGAGTTGGATTAAGAACATTCCGCTCCTGGGCCAGGGATACGAGCTGAAGGAACGCTTCTTTGCCATCTATGACCAGCCAACTAGCGAGGAGGCTGAAACCGCTTACTTTGCCTGTATGGAGGCGATCCCGGCGGAGCTCTATCCGACCTACACGCCGCTGATGCTCACCGTTGAGGAATGGGGTGACGCCATCTTTGCGCACTGCGACCAGAACCGCATTACTGGTGCATTCGTCGAGGGAGCGAGCGGCTTGGCCCGGGCCGTGAACGGGGAGGCTCCCTCAACCCCAGAATCCCGATAACCGGAAAAAGATACCCAGGATGCACGTTTCTTGTTGAGCGTGAGTCCTGGGTGCTTTGCTGCTAATCAGTTGTATTAGAGCAAGTATTTTTGGGTGAAGTAGAGGGTAGACGTTCGCTCACGCTGTCAAATTATAAGACCCAATAGAAGGCCGCATCGAGCCTCTATTTTCCAGACATGATAAAATGAAGGTAGCACCTGGCAGCCCGCGAAGCATGGGTGCAATATAGATGAAGGAGTTCGTATGTTTGATCTAAGTAGCATCCCCGTCGTCGATAACCACTGCCATCCCGTCCAATTGAAGCAACAGATGGACGCGCTCCACTTCCGGCGCTATTTTACAGAAGGGAGCGATCCCAGCTTAGGAGAGAAGCATGTTCCCCATACCGTTTACTATCTCTGGATGCTGCGCCAGATGGCAACTTACTATAGCTGTCAGAACACTGAGGATGACATACTGGCAGTGCGCAACAAACTGGACGCCGATACGCTGGTTGAACGCCTTTTCCGCGCAGCCAATATCGATACGCTTGTGCTTGATCCCGCCTTCCCGCTTCCCGAAGGATGTTACACGCCTGAGCGCATGGGCCAGCTCGGGCGCTGCCGTGCAGTGAAGATGCTGCGTCTCGAAACGCTCATGCAGCGGTTGATCGTGCAACATGGCGATTTCGATGAAATGGTCGAACACTACTCGTTCGAACTAAGCAAGGTGCGCGAACGAGGCTATTACGCATTCAAAAGCATCGTCGCCTACCGCGCGGGATTGAACATTGCCCAATGGAGCAAAGACCGGGCCGTCGCAGCCTTTGCTGAGGCTCGTTTGGCTATAAGAAATGGGCAGTTGCGTATCACTCACAAACCATTAATCGATTACCTGCTGCATATTGCTTTCCGCCATGCCTCAGAGCAGGAGCTTGCAATACAATTCCATACCGGCTATGGCGATAGCGATACCGATATGCGCCTGGGCAACCCGCTGCACCTGCGCGATGTGCTGGAACGGAGCGACTACCGAGCCATGAAGGTGGTGTTGCTGCATGAAAGTTACCCGTACTGCCAGTTGGGGGCATATCTGGCCGCTATTTACCCGCATGTGTATTTTGATCTCTCGTACACTATCCCTTTTCTGGACAAACTGGAAATGCTGGCTTTCACACGTCAGGCTTTAAGCGTGGCACCCGCCAGCAAGCTCATGTATAGTTCGGATGGCGTCAATGTACCCGAGATGCACTGGGCGGCTGCCATACGTGGACGGAGTGTGATCGGCAGCGTTCTCTACGAGATGAACGAGGCTGAGGAGATTGATCAGGAACAAGCATTTTACCTGGCGCAACTGATCCTACACGATACTGCGTACGAGGTTTATAGGCTGTAACAGGGAGGAATGAGTATGAATAAGCCCTTAGATGCCGAGAGCAGCTCACCCATTTTTCGTATCGGTGTCTTTGCCTTGATCTTTGACGACCAGGGGCGCGTCCTTTTAGGCCTGCGGCGTGACATCGATTGGTGGAATCTACCAGGTGGAGGAATGGAAGCCGGAGAGACGGTTGACGAGGCGCTGCGGCGTGAGGTGCGTGAAGAG
>WNFO01010788.1_pt1 | contig 11481 bp, 13 predicted proteins | sample 5400251 | NCBI WGS metagenome assembly WNFO01 (sample SAMN13153354, study PRJNA577476) | soil metagenome | isolation source: 100 cm saprolite under Madrone tree | place: USA:California | collected 2016-06-14
TGGCCGCCTTGATGGGATAGGCGAAGTAGCGGCCGCGATAGTAGATCCGCGACAACCGGCCGCGAGTCAGCATCTCCGAGCCCAGGATCTCGGTCCACAGGTCCTCGACCTCCTGGTTTTTGGAAAAGAACCGATGGCCGCCGATGTCGAATCGATAACCCTTGTGCTCGACCGTGCGGGCGAGCCCGCCGACGTACTTCGCGTCCTTCTCGAGCACGGTGGTCGTGATGTCGTGCTTCAGCAGCTCGTAGGCGGCCGTGAGCCCGGCCGGGCCGGCGCCGATGATCACCACGTGCTGATGGCCGCTCCTGGCTCCCAAGTCGCGCACAGTATCAACCGTCCCGACGGGGCTCCGGTGCGGAAATTGCGAGGATCTGGCGCTTGGCCCTAGTTCAGGGGGCCTTGGCCGCGCACCTCTTCGACCTTGACCAGCGCCTCCCGCAAGCCCTTGATCCAGTCCGTCTGGTGCATCCCGACGAGCCGGACGCACCACGCGAGGGCATCGCTTCGGCTCCGGGCGACTCCCGCCGCCACCAGGGTGTCGAGGACCGCGCGCTCTGGCATCCGCAGTCTCGTCATCACGGGGAGGCTCAGGGTGGTGAAGATCCGGGTCTCATCGCCGCACCTGGCACCCCAGGCGACCTTGCGCCGGAAGCGGCGCTCGGCCTCCCGGGCGATCTTCACCCGCTCGTCGCGGGTCTCCTCGCGGAAGCGGTCGATCCTGGCCACCCGCGCCGCCTCACGGGCCTCCGGGGCGGTGCCGGCCGCAAGCTCCACGTCGGGCAGGACGCCGAGGACCAGGATCTCCTCGCCGTCCGAGGTGACCTCGGCCGGGCCGGCGAACCACGTGGTCGGCAGCCGGCTCGCAAACCAGGCGCCGATGTCCTCAGTCATCGATTACATCATTACGCCCAGGCCCCTCGCCACGCAAGGCGCCGCCGATCCTGGCGCCCCGTGCTTTCCAGCGGTTGGCGGTTAGGCAGCTGCCTCCTGGGGTTTGGGACCCAGCATCTGGTACGAGTCGACCACCACCTCGGTGCGGTACTTCTTCGTGCCCGTGGCGGCGTCGTCCCAGGAATTGGTCTGGATGCGGCCCTCCACATAGAGGAGCCGGCCCTTGCGCAGGTACTCTCCGGCGATCTCGGCCGGCCGGCCGAAAACGACCAGGCGGTGGAACTCGGTTTGCTCCTTGCTGTTGCCCGCCTCGTCCTTGCCCACGTACGTGTTGGTCGCCAGCCGCATGTTGGCGACGTAAACGCCCTTCGGCGTGGCTCGGACCTCTGGGTCCGCCGTCAGGTTGCCGACGAGTATCACTTTGTTAATCATTTCGAACCTCCGTTGAATTTCTTATCGAGCGTAGACGCGCGCCGCAGCGCCGCCAACCGTGCCTGTTAAGAAGCCAGCCAGTCGACTGGATCGACCGCCACGCCGTCCACCTGGACCTCGAAATGCAGGTGGGCGCCGGTCGTGAGCCCAGTCGCGCCGACCTCGCCGATCACTTGGCCAGGCGTGACCGAATCGCCCGCGACCACCTGCGCGCGCGATAGGTGGCAGTAGAGCACGCGCACGTGCTGGCCGACGGCCACGGCGACATAGATGCCTGCCCCGCCTGGATCAAACCCTACGTGCGCGATTCCCCCCGAGGCCGCGTGGACCGCGGTGCCCGCCGGCGCGGCGAGGTCGACGCCAGTGTGAATGTGAAATCCGGGGCAAAGCGGATCGAATGGCTCCAGGGCCAGGGACGTGCAGCCGAAGGGAAGCGTCTCGATCGCGCCGGGAACAATCGATGTAAGGGGCAGCCGCTGCTCGCCTGCGACTCTTCCGGCGGCGAGCGTCCAAACAAGGACGGCGGCGACGCCGACCGCAGAAACCCGCAGCAGCCCCATCATGCGTGGGCGACGGCGTGCTCGACGGCTTTGAAGCCCGTCTTGAACGCCGACTCCAGCTTGTGCGCCGCCTTCTCGGCGCCGCCCATCGCCCCTGGCACCTTGAACACCACGAGTAGCGCCGCGAGAGCGAAGAGGTGGTGCACCGGCGTGTAGCCGTCCCTCTCGAGCGCGAACCCGATCGCGAGCACGAACAGCTGCATCGGTTGCATCAGGAGGTTGGTCAGGAACATCGAGCTCCACTGCTTGGCCACGTGGTGGGTCTCGGGCAGCGTGAGAAGAAGACCTGCAAGCGGCGCGGTGATCGCGAGGACGATGAGGATGGTGTAGCGGATCAGATACGCGATCCCGAGCAGGTCATACCCCAGGATGAGACCTGCGGTCGCGACTATCTGCAAGATGCCGGCAGACGGATCGAGCAAGAGGTTGTGCAGCCAGTTCGACCAGTCCGGAAGGGCGCCAAAGCTCTCAATGGCATCGCAAGCAGCGTTGCTCGCCTGCACCACCGCCTGCAGCATTGGAAGCGCGAAGTTGATGAGGACGACGGACAGCAACAGGCGCGGCAGCAGGATGCGCGCGGTGTACTGGGTGCGCAAGCCGTGGCCCCACATGATCCTGTACGAGGCCCAGATCGCGACGATCGCGAGGGCGCCGTTGGCGATGAGCTGTACCTTGGGCTCGAAGGCCTGGATGGTCGGATTGGAGGTGAAATCGCCGCCGGTCTCGAAATCGGTGGTGTGCAGGATGAACCCAAACCAGACTTTGAGCAACAGCCCCAGGCTGTCGTCGAGCAGAGTCTTGACGATGAGGGTGGGATCCGAAGTCCATCAGCGGCCGGCCGGCACCGACTTGGTCAGGATGTCGACGAGGGAGCCGGCGACCTCGACCCCGATGGTCCCGACGACGATCCGCTGGATCCACTGCTTGGCCGCCAGCGCCGATTTGGACTCGGCCGCGGTGATCTTCCAGAGAAACGCGAAGATGAACGCGAGGGCCCCTATCGAACCGACCAGCGCCTGGCCGATGTGAATCCAGGTCGCGATCAGGTCCGTGATCGGCGTGATGTCAGGTTGGGGGGCGAGAAAAATCATGCGAACCTCCAGCGTTTTGGCTGGAGGTTAGGAGCGCCGCTCGCGGATGAGAACCCTGGCTGTTAAGGGCACATCCGGAATCAGAAATACGGCGATGCCAGGCACGACCGCGATCGGGAAGTAGTTCCGGCGCCCGTTGCGGAGCTCTTCTGGCGACCGCTGGGACTTGTCAGCTCGCAGCTGAGTGATCGCCGCGACGATGAGCACGGCTCCGATTAGCGACGCCGCAATGACGTAGGGCAGGTCGGTGGACGTCGGCAGGGAATACACGCGCCTACCCGGTCTCCGACTCGACCGGAACCTCGGCGATGACCGGATCGATCGCTTTCGCCTTTGAGTCGAGCGTGACCTGGACGGCGCCACTGTTGATGCGCAGCTGATATCGGTCGGGCGCCTCGGACGCCCCTTGAACGCTCTCCCAGTGCGAATCGGCCACCGTGGCATTGACCGCGTAATCGTCCAGTTTCACGCGCAAAGCGCCGGGGCTGATGTCGGCTGCCACCGCCACGCCGCGCGGCCGGTGGAGGCTCAGCCCGACCACGCCTCCCGAGACCTCGATCGGCACCACGCCGCGAGGCCGCGGAAGGTAGCACTCGACTTTCGCCGCTCCGCTGTCCAGCTTGATCGCGCGGACATCGAGACCCCCGACCTCGAGCACCGTGTTCCACGTCGCGCCCTGGACCTGGAAACGCCAGGGGTGGCGCGGGTTCAGCTCAATCTCGCCGTAGCCGACGCCGCGCAGTCTCCTGACCACGACGCGCTCTCCGCGCACGATTGCCGGTGCGGCAGAGGCTCCATCGCCGGCGGTTCTGATAAGCTCTTGCATGTCAGTTCCCGGGCGGACGAGCACGCCTCGCGATCCTGAGTCGATCGCGATCGTCGCGATCGATCCCGCCTCCGCTGGCGGCTCCTGGATCGGAGCCGCCGACGCGATGACGTGGACCATGGCCATCAGCGCGACCTCTGAAGCCTCGGCCGGCAACAGACCCGCAGCCTCGAGCAGCCTTTTCACCGTCGCGTATGTGGCGCTGCGGACCAGGGAGTCCGGGACCTCGAGCAGGATCTGGTTCGCGTCCTTCTGAGCGGCGACCCGCTCGCCCAGTGCCTTGAGCGCGTCGAGGACGGAAGACCGCCAATCGGGACGGCTCCGCGGCGGTCCGACCGTACCCAGGATCGACTCGGCCAGCAGCTCGAGCAGCTCACGGCGATCCCGAACGTGCCAGTAGAGCGAGGCGGCCTTGACTTTCAGCCGGTCGGCCAGCCTCCGCATCGACAGCGCGTCCAGCCCCTCTTCCTGGATCAGCCCGAGCGCTTCCGATACCAGTCGCCCACGGCTCAGGCCGGCCTCTTTTTCGTTCACGCTTGCCATCCTAACACCGTTAGGGGTAACATGGCGACCCTCGGACCCTAACGCCGTTAGGGTCGTTCAGGAGAAGCACGATGCAAGCTAGAGCAGTGCCGAGGTGGCGGTTGAAGGGCCCGGAGATGGAAGGAGCGGTGGCGCGGTGGTACGCGAAGGTGCGCAGCTCGGGGAGCCAGATCGAGGAATACCGGAAGCAGGCAGCGCTGCTGACGGAAGGCCTGCCGGCGGGCGCGAAGGTTCTAGAGGTCGCGCCCGGCCCTGGATACCTGGCGGTCGAGATCGCACGGCTCGGATTCCAGGTCACAGGCCTGGACATCAGCCGCACGTTCGTCCAGATCGGAAGCGAACACGCAAGCCAGGCGGGAGTGAGTGTCGACTTTCGCCAGGGTGACGCCGCGGTCATGCCGTTCGAGGCGGATTCATTCGACCTCATCGTCTGCCAGGCCGCCTTCAAGAACTTCGTGTATCCGGCCAGCGCCCTGGACGAGATGTATCGGGTCCTGCGCACGGGCGGGAAGGCGGTGATCCAGGACATGAGCAGCGAGGCGTCCCACGCCGACATCAACCTCGAGGTGCAGAAGATGCACCTGGGCTGGTGGAGCACCTTCTCAACCAAGGCGACGCTGGAGATGCTCAAGCGCCGGGCCTACTCGCCGGCTCGCTTTGAGCGGCTCGCGGCTGAGAGTCCATTCCATGCATGCGAAATCACGACGGAAGGGATTGGTCTGGAGGTGCGACTCAAGAAGGCGGAAGCCGCGGTGGCCTAACCTTTCAACGTGGCCAAAAAGCTCGCCGAGTACGAGGCCAAACGTGATTTCAAAAAGACACCCGAACCAGGCGCCAAGGTCCCGCGCAAGGAGACCAAGGCGCCTCGGTTCGTCGTCCAGGAGCACCACGCACGCCGCCTGCATTGGGATTTCAGGCTCGAGAAGGACGGCGTTCTTGTTTCCTGGGCGGTGCCAAAAGGCGTACCGGCCGACCCCAAGAAGAATCACCTCGCGGTCCACGTCGAGGATCACCCGCTCGATTACATCGACTTCCATGGCGACATTCCCGCCGGGAACTACGGCGCGGGCAAGGTCCTGATCTGGGACAGCGGGACCTACGACACCGAGAAGTTCTCTGCCCGCGAGGTCATGGTCGTCCTGCACGGAAAAAAGCTCAAGGGCCGGTACGTGCTATTCCAGACCAACGGCGAGAACTGGATGATCCACCGCATGGATCCTCCGCAGGATCCTGGGCGCCAGCCGATGCCGGAGCGCATCGAGCCGATGCTCGCCAAGGTCGTCAAGAAGACGCCCACGCCGGACGATGCCTGGGGCTTCGAGTTCAAATGGGACGGCATCCGGGCCGAGGCATACGTCGAAGGCGGCGTCGTCAAACTCTTGAGCCGCAGCGGCGAGAACGTCACCGCGCGCTACCCGGAGATTCACGCTCTGGGCCGGGCGCTGGGATCCAATGAGGTCATCCTCGACGGCGAGATCGTCGCGCTCGACGACAAGGGCCGCCCCAGCTTCGAGGAGATCCAGCAGCGGATGGGCCTCACGTCCGAGTCGGAGATCCGCCGGAAGATGAAGGAAGTCCCCGTCACCTACATGGTGTTCGACGTCATGTGGCAGGACGGTCATTCGCTGCTCAAAGAGCCATACACGGGCCGGCGGAAAAAACTCGAGGCGCTGAAGCTGAAAGGCGCCTCCTGGCAGACCCCGCCCTACGAGAAGGGAGGCGGGCCGACCATGCTCGAAGCCAGCCGCAAGGCCGGCCTCGAAGGCATCATGGGCAAGAAGCTCGACTCGCCGTACGAGCCGGGTAAGCGCAGCGGCGCGTGGGTCAAGCTCAAGAACCGGATGGGCCAGGAGCTCGTGATCGCGGGCTGGCTCGAAGGCGAGGGCAAGCGGCGCGGATATCCCGGCGCATTGCTGGTGGGCTATTACGAGAAGGGGGAGTTCGTGTACGCGGGCAAGGTCGGCACCGGCTTCACAGAGGAGATGCTCGAAAAGCTCAGCAAGCTGATGAAGCCGATCGAGATCAAGACCAGCCCGTTCGATCGGGGCACGCCACCGAAAGGCGCCCATTTCGTGAAGCCAGAGCTTGTGGGCGAGTTCGAGTTCGTCGAGTGGACGAGGTCGGGCCAGCTGCGCGCGCCGGCATTCAAGGGACTGCGGACGGACAAGCCGGCGATCGAGGTCGTGCGCGAAGGTGGCTAAAAGCACCGAGGTCGAGGTTCAGATCGAAGGCCGCACGCTCAAGCTGACCAACCTCGAGAAGGTCCTGTATCCCGAGGTGGGATTCACCAAGGGGCAGGTGATCGATTACTACACGAGGATGGCGCCCGCACTCCTACCCCACACCCGCGACCACCCGCTGACCCTCAAGCGGTATCCCAACGGAGTCGACGCGGAGTTCTTCTACGAGAAGAACTGTCCGAAGCATCGCCCGCCGTGGGTGGAGACCGCGACGGTGTGGAGCGGCGGGAACAACCGCGACATGTATTACTGCCTGTGCCAGGACGTGCCGACACTGGTGTGGCTCGCCCAAATCGCGACGCTCGAGTTCCACACCTCGCTGTCGCTTGCCTCGAACCTGCCGGAGCCGCGGACGCTTGTCTTCGACCTCGACCCGGGACCGCCGGCGACCATCGTCGAGTGCTGCCGGGTCGGATTGATGCTGCGCGACGTGTTCGCCGAGCACGGCCTGGACTGCTGCGCCAAGACGTCGGGGTCGAAGGGCCTTCAGCTCTACGTCCCGCTCAACACCAAGGTCACGTACGTGCAGACGAAGGTGGTGTCGAAAGGACTTGCGCAGCTCTTCGAGGACCAACACCCGGACCTCGTCGTGCACAAGCAGTTGAAGGAGCTCCGCACCGGTCGGGTCCTCATCGACTGGAGCCAGAACGATGAGTACAAGACGACCGTCAACGTCTATTCGCTGCGAGCGCGCGCACGACCGACGGTTTCCACGCCGGTGACGTGGGACGAAGTCGAGAAGTGTCTGAAGGCGAAAGATCCGAGCCTGCTCGTGTTCGACTCGGAGCAGGTCCTGAAGCGCGTCGCCAAGCTGGGCGACCTCTTCGAGCCGGTGGTCAAGAAAAAGCAGAAGCTGCCCAAGTCGCTCCTCGAAGCTACCGGCGGCGGGGTCGCCCTGGAGAAGATGGCCAACCGGCGGCGGGGCGGCGGAGGACGGGTCCGCAAACCCCCGGCGAAATGACTCGGCCGCGGGTCGTCATCGCGGGCGCCGGCTTCGGCGGCCTCACCTGCGCACGAGCCTTGAAGAGAGCGCCGGTCGACGTGCTGCTCGTCGACCGCAACAACTACCACCTCTTCACTCCCCTGCTCTACCAGGTCGCCTCGGCGGTGCTCGACCCCGGTGAGATCGCGCGACCGGTGCGGCAGCTGATCCGGCCCCTGCGCAACGCGGACTTCCTGCTCGCCAACGTCACGGGCGCCGACTTCGAGCAGCGCCGGCTGCTGACCGACCATGGCCCGCTCGCCTACGACTATCTCGTCCTGGCCTCAGGCAGCCAGAGCGACTACTTCGGCAACTCGTCGCTCGCGAAACACGCTTTCGGCTTGAAGGATCTCGATGAAGGCCTGGCCGTGAGAAACCGCGTGTTGATGCGTTTTGAGGAAGCCAGGTGGACCGACGATCGCGAGCAGCGGCGAACGCTGCTCACCTTCGCGGTGGTGGGCGGCGGACCAACCGGTGTCGAGATGGCCGGGGCCCTTGCCGAGCTGACCCGCCTGGTCCTGAGCAGGGACTATCGCGACCTGGACCTCGGCCTGGTGCGGGTGGTGCTTCTAGAGGCGGCGGGTTTTCTGCTCGGAACGTTCGCCGAGCCGCTGCGCGAAGCTGCCCGCCGGTCACTCGAGAAGAAGGGAGTCGAGGTCCTGTTGAAGGCCAAAGTCGCTGACGTGGCCGCGGGCTCAATCCGTCTCGTCGATGGGCACGAGGTCCCGGCTTCGACGGTGATCTGGACAGCCGGGGTGCGCGCTTCCGAAGTGGGGAGCGCCGTCGGCTTCTCGCTGGGCAGGCAGGGGCGCGTCCAGGTCCTGCCGACCCTGCAGGCGACGGGGCATCCCGAGGTGTTCGTGATCGGTGACCTCGCGGGCCCTATGGATGATGGCACTCCACTGCCGATGCTCATCCCGGTCGCTATGCAGGAGGGCCGGCACGTCGGCGCCACGATCAAGGATCTGCTGCGGGGCTACGGCGCCACCAACTTCCGATACACGGATCCAGGAATCATGGCCACGATCGGTCGGAACTCGGCGGTGGCGCAGCTCGGCCCCATTCGCCTGACCGGATTCCTCGGCTGGCTGATGTGGCTCTTCGTTCACCTCATCAACGTGATCAGCTTCCGGAGCCGAATCGTCGTGCTCGTCAACTGGGCTTGGGACTATTTCTTCTACGACCGGCCCATCCGGCTCATCGTGCGTGCCGCCGACGACCGCCCTGATTGACGCCGACCCCGTCACAAACAGGCCTGATGCGGGGCTGATACTTGTGAGGTGAGGACCAGGCTCGCGTCGTCTTGCGCCGGTGCGCTGGTCCTGATTTTGTTGGTCGCGTGTGGGAACTCGCCGCCCGAGGATCCGGCCATCGCCCTGCGCGGCGGTGGCGCGGCGATGGCCAAGTTGAAGACGGTCCACGCCAACCTGAAGTTCACCAAGGGCACCGTCACCTTTCGCGGTTTTGCGTTGGTCGCCGCCAGGGCTGCGGTGCGCCTGCCGGGCGACAGCGACGCGACATACACAGTGCGCCAGCAGGACGTCCAGATCGCGCTGGAGGTGATCATCGCCGGCGGTCATGTCTACCTCCACCTGCCCTTCTCCGGCTACAACGAGCTGACCGGGGCCGACGCCGCCGACATCCCGGATCTGGCCAAGCTCTTCGACGCCAAGACCGGCCTGCCGGCCGTCATCCCCGCCGGCCGCAACCCCAAGAACCTGGGCGCTGAGAAGGTCGACGGGGTGGACTCGAACAAGGTGGAGGCGACCTACGACGCGAGCCAGATCCGCAGCATGCTGCCGCAGCTCAACTCGTCAGGGGATGTCGACGCCATCTTCTGGATCGGAGGCTCGGATCACCTGATCCGCAAGGCCGTGCTGTCGGGTCTTTTCGGCGACAACGGCACCGCCAGCTCGGTCGAAGTCGACCTCAGCAGCTTCAACGGCAGCGTCACCATCCCCACACCGCCGGTGTCTTAACGACACCGCCCGCGGTTTCTGACTCCGCGCCGCCCACCAGGCGCCCACTCCTCCTTCTGATCGCCGGTGCCGGGCTCTTCGTCACGGCCCTTGACGCTTACGTCGTCGTCACGATCCTGCCCTCGATGGTCGCCGACATCGGCCTGACCATCGACCGTTTCGAGCAAGCCACCCCGATCGTCACCGGCTTTCTCGGCGGCTATGTGGTGGCGATGCCCCTGCTCGGCGCTTATTCGGACGTGCGCGGCCGGGCGCCCGTTTACGCGGTCTGCATGCTGATTTTCGCGGCCGGCTCCGCGATCACCGCGACCGCCGGCTCATGGAGCTTCCCAGGTCCAGCGCTCGCTTGGCTCGTCGGCGGCCGGTTCCTCCAGGGCCTCGGCGGGGGAGGATTGGTTCCGCTCTCATTGGCCCTCGCCGCCGACCTCTATCGCGACGAGCGCCGGTCGCTTGCATTGGGATCTGTGGCCGCGATGCAGGAGGCCGGCAGCGTGTTCGGACCGCTGTACGGCGCCACGCTCGCCGCGGCCGCAGCCACCATCGGCGGCTGGCGCTTCGTCTTCTGGCTGAACCTCCCGCTCGCCGCGCTCTGCGCCGCTGGACTCCTGATTGGCAGCCGCCGGCAGAGCAGGCTCGATGCGTCGGCGGCGACTTCGCTCGACTGGGTCGGCGCGGCCTTGCTTGGATCGGGCCTGGCGCTGCTCGTGCTCGCCCTGTATCCAGACGACCCCAACACCCGGGCCACGAGCGGATTGCTCATCCCGGTCGGGGCGCTGAGCCTGGTCGTCCTCGGCCTGTATGCGAGGCGCCAGGCAACCCGCCTCGAGCCGCTGATTCCGCAACGACTTCTGCACAGCCGCGCCTTCATCGGCGCCACGTTGGCCAACCTGCTGATCGGCGTCGCTCTGATGGTCGCGCTCGTCGACGTCCCGCTCCTCGGCCGGCTCGTGTTCAAGCTCGACCAGCTCGGGTCGGGGCTGCTGCTTTCGCGCTTTCTGATCGGAGTTCCCATCGGCGCGTTGATCGGGGGCCTGCTCGCGCGGCGTATCGGCGCGCGGGCCACAGCGGTCGCGGGGATGGTTCTGGCCGCAGCCGCCTTCACCCAGATGGCGGGCTGGCAGGCCAACGAGCTGGACGTGCGATTCGGCCCGCTGCCCGTGGCGACCATCGCCCTCGGCGTGTGCGGACTCGGTTTTGGGGTCGTCATCGCGCCGCTGGCGGCGAGGGTCCTGGAGCTGACCCGCGCCGAGCATCACGGCCTCGCCTCGAGCCTGGTGGTCCTCGCCAGGACGGTCGGGATGCTCATCGGCCTTGCCGCCCTGACGGCATACGGCCTGTTTCGCTTTCGCCAGATACTCGGCACTCCACAGCTCACGGGGGACGTCCGCGCCCAGGTCGATCAGCTCGAACGGCTGGTGGGGGCCGCTTTCCTTCAGGAGTATCGCGAGATATTCGCAGTGGCGGCGGCGCTTTGCCTGCTGGCGGCCCTGGTGGCGGGACTGACCATTGGTCGCACCCGAGCCGTGGCGCGGTCGACCGACTGACCGCGACGCCTCAGCGCTTGGTGGCCACCGCCATCAGGTACGAGTGGTGATAGCGAAAAGCGTCGTCTGGATCGCCGAGGCTGTCCATCGCCGCCTCGACCTCGGCCTCGAGGTCAATCCGGTGACGCGGACCCAGGGCCCTGATCAGGGTATATGGGAGGGGCCCGGCGCCGGCCATCAGGTCCGTCCACTCGCGGGCGTTCTGGGTGCGACCACCCATGACCATCTCCGTGAGCATGTCGACCTTGAAGCCCGCCGAATCCAGCAGCTTGGGCAGGACGTCGGGTTCGCCAAAGCGGCTGCGTTCCGAGCTGTAACGCGGAATGCTCAAGTAGTGCCTCCGCGCCATCGGGGCGAGGCCCTGGAAAAAGAGGTCCTGGGCGCGGGTGG
>WNFO01020826.1_pt1 | contig 11481 bp, 11 predicted proteins | sample 5400251 | NCBI WGS metagenome assembly WNFO01 (sample SAMN13153354, study PRJNA577476) | soil metagenome | isolation source: 100 cm saprolite under Madrone tree | place: USA:California | collected 2016-06-14
CTGTCGTCGACGAGGACAATCTTCGACTCCTGAAGAAGAAGGATCCGGTGCTGTATGCCAATGTCGAGCAGCGCGTTCAATATATCACGAAGCTCTACAATTCCGAGTTTCATGTTCTCGCGCGAAACGAAATCAAGTCTTATGACGATCTGAAGGGCAGGAAGGTCAACTTCAACCTGAAGGACAGCCAGACCGAAGTGACCGCCGACACCGTTTTCAGTGTGCTCAACATCCCCGTGCAGCGCTCTTACTACGACAACGATGAAGCACTCAAGCGGCTGATGTCGGGAGAAATCTCGGCAATGATCATCCTCACGGGAGCGCCACAGGCCCTCCTGGCGAAGGTGAAGAAGGACGACGGCGTGCATCTCCTCCCGCTCGATCAGGAAAGCCTGCAAAATCATGACTTGCGTGATTTGTTCGCAAGTTATCTTCCCGCGGAGATGACCCATGAAAACTATCCGAATCTGATCGCCGAGGGGACCACGGTCCCGACCATTGCAAACCGGGCATTGCTTGTCGCCTATACCTGGCCGGAGAATTCCCCGCGGTACAAGAAGGTCGCCAAATTCATCGACGCGTTTTTCAGCAAGATCGATCAATTCAACAACCCGTCGAGGCATCCCAAGTGGCGCGAAGTCAATCTTTCGGCCGAAATGCCTGGCTGGGTGCGATTTAAGCCGGCGGCCGAATGGCTTGCCGCCCACCGAAATCAAGCCGTGTCCGCCAATCCAGACGGCACGCTCGGCCCATCCTCTCCCGAGCTGAGGCTGGCATTCGAGAAATTCATGCAGAACTACGCCGCTTCGTCCGGTCGGAAGACGCTCTCCACCAAGGAACGGGAAATGCTTTTCGCCCGATTCATGAAAATTCTTGCCGAGTCCAAGGTCGAGCAGGCGGCGGCACATTAGACGCGCAAGAATGTCACCAGAAAGATATCCGCTGCGGCTTCCACCAGGACAGGTGTCGGCTGCCGGTTCTCGGGACTCCTCAAGGTAGGGACGAACGGGGAGCCGACGGCTGAAGCTTCGAGGCGGCACCGGATCGCGGTGGGCGGCGACCAATCGAAAAGGAGGAAATGCGATGATCGACCGGCGGAGCTTCATAAAGCATTCCGGTGCTGCCATTGCGGCGCTCGGTGCCGGAATGATATCCCCCTCTTTACGGGCATTTGCAGCCACGGCGGCGCTGCCGTTCGACAACGGCGAGCGGCCGCTCGTCAAATATCCGCAAAAGCGTCCGATGATCGGCCTGACGAGCAGACCGCCACAGCTGGAAACGCCGTTCTCGGCCTTCAATGCGAATGTCATCACGCCGAACGACGCCTTTTTCGTCCGCTACCATCTGGCGGACGTCCCGCTGAACATCGACCCCGACGCGTTCTCGGTCGGGATCCAAGGCAAGGTCGACAAACCCATAAAACTGTCGCTGGCCGACATCAAGAAGATGCCGGCCGTTGACATCGTGGCGGTCAACCAGTGCTCGGGCAACAGCCGCGGATTCTTCAATCCTCGCGTCGCAGGTGGGCAGTTGGGGAACGGCGCCATGGGCAATGCGCGCTGGCGCGGGGTGGCGCTCAAGGCCGTTCTCGACAGGGCCGGCGTCCAGCCGGGTGCGCGCCAGGTCACCTTCAACGGCATGGACGGGCCCGTGACCAACAAGACTCCGGATTTCGTCAAGGCGCTCGACATCGACCATGCGCGCGACGGCGAGGTCATGCTCGCCTATTCGATGAACGGCGCTGATCTTCCGGTCCTCAACGGGTTTCCGCTGCGTCTCGTCGTTCCGGGCTATTTCGGTACCTATTGGGTGAAGCACCTCAACGAAATCACGGTCATCGACAATGTCTTCGACGGATTTTGGATGAAGACCGCGTATCGCATCCCCGACAACGACTGCAATTGTGTGGAGCCCGGAACAGCCCCGAAAGCCACCGTTCCGATCAACCGCTTCAAGGTAAGGTCGTTCATCACCAGCGTCGCGGACGGCGCGAAGCTGAGAGCCGGCGCGCAGACCACGCTCAAGGGCATTGCATTCGACGGCGGCAAGGGCATCAAGGACGTCGCCGTCTCCACCGACGGCGGGAAAACCTGGGCGCAGGCCAGCCTGGGCAGGAATCTGGGGAAATACTCCTTCCGCGAATGGCGGATGCCGGTCAGGCTGGCGGCCGGCGCGCACGAACTGAAGGTGCGCGCGACCAGCAACGGCGGCGAGACGCAGCCGATGGAGCCGCTCTGGAACGGGGCGGGCTACCTGCGCAACGTGGTCGAAACCGTCCGCGTCACGGCGGCTTGAGGAGACGGCCATGAAGCTATCGACGCTCGCACTGGCGCTGACTGGCCTCGCGGGACTGATCATCGGCATCTGCGGTTCAGCTCCGTCCGAAGCGGACGCCAAGCCGGTCGCGTACAAGCTTCCGAACCAGACGGCGACATTCAAGCCGGGTCCCAATCTGGAGGTCGTGCAGAACAACTGCACGGCGTGCCATTCGGTCGACTATGTCCAGACCCAGCCCCGGGGTCCGAAATTCAAGGAAATCTTCTGGCGGGCCGAGGTGACCAAGATGATCAAGGTTTACGGTGCGCCAATCGATGAGGCAGACGTCGGCAAGATTGTGGATTATCTGACCCAGACGTATTGATGCCCGGGAGAGCGACGGGTCGCATGCGCCGGCAGAGAGGCGGTGGCGTGGACCCTCCGAAATGTAACTTCCGTTTTTCGCCGGGTTATCTGACTGATTCTGCCTCAATCGCGTGCGGAAAATGCTGCCATGAGAACCATGGCCGTCATCTTGGCGCTCGCGTTGATCGCCATCGCCTTCGAAATCTATTCGGATACCGCGCTGACAAGCGCCGGGGTCTCTCACACTGCCGCGCCGGAACCCGTGACGGCGGCCGTCGCCCATGCGCTCAGACGCGGTTAAGCGTGCGAAAGCAGAGGCATCGCGTTCCGGAGAATCGGTAAGGATCAAGCCGTTTCAATTTGGCGGACTTGTTGAGGGATGGTATTGTGTAATTGAGGGTTGGTCTGACCCTCGGGCATGGACGATCCTTGATGCACGGGGTCGCTCCCCAATGTGCGATTGAGTAGCCAGCCCATTGTTAGGCCGAGGGGCCGGGGGTCGCTCCCCCGGCTACCCGTTAGCCGATAAGAGACAACCGGGCCGACACCGTCAAATTCTTCCTTGAGCGCGATGGAACCCGTCAAGCCGCTCGCATGAGAGTTCTCACGCGGCGGCAATCGCGTTCTATCGCGTATCATTCGACTTGACCGTTGTTTGGATTTGCCAAGTCACTTGAACTGGGCCGTTACTCATTCTTCAGGGGGCAAAGTTGGCCGGTTAGCCCTGTTGCCAGGGAGTATTGGTCGCATTGGGCTGCGTTGCCATTGGGCCTGTCTGCATCGACTGTTGAAGAGGGTTCTTCTGGAGTCGCCAGGAGTTTTGCGCGCGTGCCAGTTCGTGCCACCGCTCGGCCTGAGCAATCCATTTTCCCCTATTCCGGGGCTCAAACCTCGCCCGCTCCAGGCAATGCTGTTCCATTCGCGTGCAATGATTCTCACCCATAGGTTGTCCTCCGTTATTCACACCTTATTTCTTCTCTTGCGTCAGAGTCATCATGATTATGCGACAGAACTATTTTTGGAGTCGGTGGTTGGATCCCCGTCTCAGCGTAGTTTTTCGCCAATGCGCGCGTCAGGTCGCAAAGCTGTTGCGAGGCGCCAAAGTGCTCGATGTGATGGTTGAGCAGCCGACCGGGTTCGAGCTGATCATCAACCTCAAGACTGCCAAAACGCTGGGTGTCGAAATCCCGCCGACGCTGCTCTCACGCGCGGACACGGCGATCGAATGAGATCGCGACTTCGGTTATCGGCACTTTTCGGAGTTGCCGACCGCTCTGACGAACGTCGGCTATCAGGGGAAAAGCGGAAGTAACTCTGCCATCGCCAGATCGACGCGATTGGACTCGGAGCGGAAGTTGCGGTTTGGCCAGCATCGATAAGCAGTGCGCGCTTGGGATCAGGACCTCACGCCCCAAAGTCATCGTCGCAGGTTGGCGCATGACGCACGCACGGTAGCTTCGTTCATCACCAGCCGCGGCAGCTTCATGGCAGGCTCGATGATCGGAGCGCATCGTTGACTTGAGCACGGCACAATGGCACTCTGAAGCGACTTCCAGCTGCCGAGGGAGAGACGCCGAGAACCGCGCCCTGTGCGCGGGGTAGTGGGTCGCGCTTACGTTTCCGGCATCTGCGCAGAAGCACCGCAGGCCGGGTGTGACGGACACCGAAATCAAGATCGCCCGGACCTACAGCGACCCGGCCTCGCTTTCGGATAGCCCCTGCCACTACCGAACCCTGCAATGACCAGCGTGCCACTGCGTTGTATTCGCAGGGTCAGTTATGGCTGCGCCTTAAACTTCGGAGGTAACGGAATGGCTTAAGATGAAAATCAAACCATCTGAGGGAGGAATGACAATGGCTAAAACGACCTTGGCGGCAAGCTTCGGTCTGGCTTGCTTGCTGTGCACGGCTGGGGTTGCCCTGGCTGCCGACCCCGGCACCGAAGACCCCAACAATTGGCCGCAGTATCATCGGACCACCAACGCGTGGCGCTACAGCCCGCTCGACCAGATCAACAAGGACAACGTCACCAAGCTTTCGGTGGCCTGGATCGCCCACGGCGGTGATATCACCATGGGCATTCAAGAAACGCCATTGGCGATAGACGGCGTGATTTATTCAATCACGTCCGGGAATCGGGTGGCGGCGCTGGACGGAAAGAGCGGGCAGGAGCTCTGGAGCTTTCAACCGAAGCTCGATCCCCTCACGAAGAAGGTGTTGTTCTCACCCTATAGTCGTGGCGTCGCGGTCGGGCACGGCATGGTCTTCATCGGCACGGTGGACGGGCGCGGCATCGCCCTCGATCAGAAGACCGGCAAGGAAAAATGGCAGGTCCAGCTAACCGATTTTGCGAACTGCCATGGCTGCAATTTCACGTCGCCGCCCGTCGTTGCCGGCGACATCCTGACTTTCGGCTCGACTGCCGGCGAATTGGCGACGCAAGGGAAAATCTTCGGCGTCGAAGCCGAAACTGGCAAGAAGGTGTGGGAATTCAACACCATCAAGAACGACCAGAAGAGTTGGCCGGGTGAGAGCGGCAAATATGGCGGCGGCGGCGCCTGGATGCCGGGCACCTACGACGCGGAGACGAACACGATCTTCTACGGCACCGGCAACCCGGGGAAAGATTTCGTCAACTCGGACCGGCAGGGTGACAACCTCTACACCGATTCGGTCGTCGCGCTCGATGCCAAGACCGGCAACCTGAAGTGGTACCGTCAGGAGATCAAGCAGGACGTGTGGGACTACGATTCGCCTTACGAGGTGATGCTGTTCAAGAAGAACGGCAAGGACGTGATCGTCCACATGAACAAGAGCGGCTACGTCTTCGTGCTCGAAAAGAATAGCGGCAACATCGAGAACATCTGGCCGGTCAGCGACATCAAGAACTTTGTGAAGGACATCGACAGGGAAAACGGCGAGTTGATCGGCCGTGTCGAATTGGCGATGAATCAGGAGACGCTGATCTGCCCGTCCACCTTTGGCGGGCGTAGCTGGAATTCGGGTGCCTACAACCCGAAGACCGGACTTTGGTACAACAATGTGCTGGATTTCTGCGGCTACCTCAAGCCAGTTGAGCAGAAAGAGGACCCCAAGGATTACGGCACCGGCCATACCGGCTCCAATGATTTCGGGCGGTTGGCGATGGCACCCGATGGGCGCAAACCGGGCCGGCTCGATGCGCGCGATCCATTCACGGGCGAGCGCAAATGGACGTATGAGATGGACATTCCCGGCTTCGCCAGCGTCCTGACCACAGGCGGCGGATTGGTGTTCAACGGCGACCCGATGGGAATCCTGCGGGCCTTCGATGCCGACACCGGAAAGGTGCTGTGGAGCTTCAATACAGGCTCCGGAATGCGCAGCGGCATCGTCAGCTACGCCGTCGACGGCGAGCAGTACATCTTGGTGCCAAGTGGCTGGGGTTCGTACGCCGCGGTCTTGCTTCCGGCGTTGTTCCCGCAACTTGAAAAGGTACCAGCAGCTTCGGCGCTGATCGCCTTCAAACTTGGGCTTTTATTTCGCTCAGTGTTGGAGTAGTTGCCATAATGCGCGGATTGGTGACGGTGGTGGTTGCATGGATTTTTATCGGCGATGTGGCCTATTCGGAAGAGAACGTCCCGGACCTCAAAGACCCGAAGATGATTTCGTCCGGATACGATGTCTTTCTGGAAAAGCAGTGTGCGCATTGTCACGGGGTAGACGGCAGGGGAGGTATCAATCTGGCCCGACGCGATCTCGACCCCAAAGGCGTTTTCCAATCGATTGCCGACGGCCGGGAGAAGAGCGGCCTCCGCATGCCGGCGTGGCGCGAAGTGCTGACCGATGAAGAAATTTGGAAAGCGACCGCGTATGTCATGTCGATCAGCCAGCGATCGAAGTAGCAAATGAAAATCCCGCAGAAGTCCGGTGCCGTTGGGGCAAGAACGGATGGCCAAACAGATCGGGCCTGGAAGCGGGAGCAAGCGGCGAGCCCGGCATCCCTGTTCCCGGTGCCTGATCCGGTGCTATGCGCGAATGGCCAGCGGCGGCGCACTGGCGTTTTTGATATCCAGATCGTATAGTTTCAGGACACTTGGCGGTGGCGCGGATGTGCATTTTATCGGGCAGATTAGGTCTCGCATTGGTATTGGCGGCGCTCTGTCTGGGCGGGCGAACGGCCCATGCCCAGGCCGCCCCCGTGAACTATTGGATTCCAGCCTGGCCCGTCGGCTTCGGTGGCAATCCAACTGTCGGCCAGAACTCGAACGCTTACGGCAACTTTCCGAGCTTTGACGGCAGTGACGCCAGAGGCGGCGGCTTTTCCTATATGCGCTACAATTTTCCGAACGGCTGGTTTGTCGGCGGCGAAGGCGGCGGCATGGGTTTGAGCATGAACGGCATCAACCGGGATGGAGCGTTCGGCAATATCGGCTCGCTTTATTACTTCGGCTACAACTTCCAAAACGCACCCCTCACGATCTATGCCGGTTTCGACACCTTGAAATATAATGCCGGCATCGGTAGCCCTTTTGCCCCCTTCGACAGCACGTCCGGTACACTGCCAGGCTATAGCGCGCATGCGGGCGTCGAATTCCAGCCGACGCCGAATGTCAGCCTGTCACTCGGGTTCGGCTACACCCAACAGTCGGGGCGCATCGATAGCGACATCAATTCGCTCTCGCTGCCCGGCGCGTCTCCGTTTGCCGCCAGCGGTCGCCGCTAGCGCGCGCTTTTCAATCGGGAGTTGGGGCAAGCGGGCCGCAAGCCCCGCAGCGTCGCTGGCCGCAACATGCCAGCAGTTTGACCAACATGCTTTCCGGTCGTGCCGGCCTCGATCAGGTTTTTGTCTTCTTGACCGCCTTTTGAGTGGCCTGAGCCTCTGCCGCTTGTCGCATGGACCTGGCGTAGCTGTCGGCGGCGTTATCGGCAGAAATTTGCAATCTCTTGGCGGCGGCAGTTCCTTGCAGCATGATGTTCTTCGCGATCTGCTTGTATCGTTCCTTGGCCTCCTTATTCTTCGCCTTGGCGGCAAGGCCGATGTATCGATTGCGCCGGCTTTTGGCGGCGGCCATGAGACCTTTGTTTTGTTGCTTCGCAAGCTGCCGAATTACGACATCCAGATCGGCTTCCGCCATTTTCGATTTCCTCAAATGCCATCAGGACGTTCCAATGCTCAACTATGCAATTGCTGACACGGCTTTGCAATTGTGCGGCTGGCGAACGGGCCATTTGGGGATATCCCGGCCGCAGCAAACGCGTCAAGCTCGTCGTGGCCTAGCGATGCAGGCACGAATAAATCCGCAGGAGATCGCGACCCTCCTCCGGAACCGCGCGGGCGGCCTTGTCATTCGCCGTTGCGGTGGCGCAGGATAACCAGAAATAATTTCCAGTCGGATCGATCACGAGCCGACCAGGCATGAAGTTCGCAACGATCACAGACAGGTAGGGTGTGGTCGAGAACCAGGCCAGCCGGTTCAAACGGGAGGCGATTCGTTCCGACGAAACAAAACGCGGATCGCCGAGCGCCGGATCGGATTGATCGCCCGTCGCGAGCGACGTGACCGCGGCGCGGTAATCCGTCCACGCCGCGACGAATTTGCCGGTCTCGACCACGTGCACCAGCGTTGACAGCATGAACGCCACTGCAAGGGGCCGGGCCGCCCGTCTTTGCAGCGCGGTCATTGCCTGTTGCAGGCTCGAAAACGGAAAAGCGAGCCGGCGATCTCCGGACATGGCGCCCAGCGCCGCCAGCGCGCCGAACACGGGCGTGACGACCACGAGCGCCGTTCGCAGATAATACCGGCTGCTCGCATGTATCGTGTGGTCGAGCCACAGCCAATAGACGGCAAGAACGGCGATCATGATGGCGGCGGCATGGAGATACGCCCGGTTCGGCGCCAGCCGCGAAAGCATCAGGTTGATACCAGCATACCCGGCGAGCGTCGCGAACAACAACAACACGATGCTGACCTGGAAGATGGCGGGATCGAAGAAGTTCAGCGCGGCCCTTACCAGCACGCCGGCATAATATTCGTCGGGCGGAATCATGATCTTCACGGCGGCCGACATCACCAGGACCACAGCCAGGACTGCAGCCGCGCGCAGAAACAAGGCGTCGCGCAGGCCACGCGGCGCCAATGTTGCAACGATCGCGAACGCCAGAACCAGCGCGCCTTCATGGGTGAAAGCCAGAGTGAGCAGCATGACGAAAACGAGCGCTGTCCCGGCCACCGTTGGTTTCGCATAATGACTGACGGCGAGCGCCGGCCAGAACACGGCGTGCGCCAGACACATCTCGGTCGGAAAGCCAAAGATCAGCGGGCAGAGCAGGGCGGTCGAGCAACAAGCATAGACGAAGATGATGCGGCCATGGGAGCGGTCGGCCGCGAAAGTTCCGATCAGTCCCGCCAGAGGTGCGAGATAGAACAATAGCCCATAGACGACGATCCCGGCGCCGGGGTTGCCGCTCAGCCCGACATAGATCTCGGCCGGCAACAGACTAAGGACAAAGACCGACAGGCGGCCGGAGATATTGTGCCAGTGAAAGGCCCAGACGTCCTGGACCGCGACGGCATAGGAAAACATCGCGCCATCCGCATAAAGCTCCAGCTCATAGCATAGCGCGAGTGCGACGAACGCGACCGACCAGCAGAGACCGGTTCCGACCACCAAGGCGCGCAACATGTCGGAGTCGGAGCGGATTTTAGACCGCGACGTCGTGCCGCCTTCGGGTCCCGCTCTTGTCACCTAGGCCTGGTCGGCCAGCGAGGCCGTCAGATGATCGAACTGAGGTCCGGCACGCGTTGCCTTCGCCGTCATGTAGCGGCGGTTGTCGGCATTGACCGGCGCGTCGAGCGGCATCCGGCCGGCGATTTCAATGCCGGCCCTGGTAAGACCGTCGAGCTTGGCTGGATTGTTGGTGAGCAGCACGATCCGCGTGCAGTTCAGCATCCGCAACATATGTGCTGCGATTCCGTAATCGCGCTCATCGTCGTCAAAGCCGAGTGTGGTGTTGGCGTCGAAGGTGTCGAGGCCGTCGTCCTGCAACCGATAGGTCCGCATCTTGTTGGTGAGACCAAGCCCGCGGCCTTCCTGCGCCAGATAGAGAATGACGCCGCCGCCGAGGTCTTGGAGCAGCGCCACAGCGAGCCGAAGCTGGTCCCCGCCGTCGCAGCGCCGAGAGCCGAACACGTCGCCGGTCAGGCAGGCGGAATGCAGCCGCACCGGAACGGCGTTGGTGAAATCGGGCTTCCCGACGATGATGGCGACCTGACTGCCACCCATGGCGTCGCGGAACACGACAAAGCGGGCGGGCGTGCCCGAGTTGAGCGGCACCGAGGCTTCGCTTGCCACGATCAGCGAGCGGATGGCATCATCGGCAAAGCTAGCCACCGAATCAGCCTCAACCCTGACGATGCTCTCCTCACACGCGACGGCGCGGGCAACCACATCGGCTGCCAGCACGGCCGGCAGGCTTTGCGATAGCTTGGCAAGCTGGATGGCAGCGGCGGCGGCCGGGCTCGCCGGCGTGGCGGCCGGCATGCGGTGGTTTGTCGCGTCGGTCACGAGGGCGAGGATCGTGTTGGCGTTGTCACCTGCCGAGAGCGTCAACGCCGTCGGCGTTGACGCATCAAGGCCGAGCGCGAGCGCGCGTCGCTCCGTGATGATGAGTTGCGGCATGACCGGTGCGCAGAGTGCCATGAATTCAAGAAGCCGCCGCCTGTCGAGACCTTCGACCGGCAAGGCGAGCACGGCTTCGCCTGTTGCGGTGAAGAGAACAGGCCGCCGTCCGTGGAATTCGCCGAGGCGGCGGCTCACACTGATGTGGCTGCGGCTGCCAAATAGAGCGGAACTTGCGCCCGTCTGCGCTTCATTCATTACGAGACTTCCATTCTTGTTCCGGGACTTTCGATTCTTGCCATTCTTGTTGCCGCGTTCGTAGAACACCGCGCGTCCAACTTCATTCCAGCCGCGAAATCGAATGATTTTTGTTGCATGATGGCACATAGTCGTATTGTTAGTGCAACCACACAGGGTTCTTGATTTCTTCGTGCCGATCAGCAATTTCCCCTCGAGTAAATCTGTGTCTTCCGATCCGTGGGAAGACTTCAGCGATATATTCCGTCGAGAGCGCCAGCCTCTTCCGCACGCCTGGGCGGATGTGTTCGGCCCGCTGCGGAAGGGCACGGTGGACGATTTTGTGATTGTCGGCCAGATCGGCCAGTCACTTGACGGCCGGGTCGCGACGGAATCCGGCCATTCAAAATACATCAACGGGCCGGCGGGACTGGTACATCTGCACCGGCTGCGGGCCCTGGTGGACGCGGTCGTCGTGGGCGTCGGCACGGCCGTCGCCGATGATCCGCAATTGACGGTGCGGCGGGTCTCGGGGCCTCAGCCGGCGCGCGTCGTGATCGATCCGAAGGGCCGGCTTGGCGCCGACGCCCGCATGTTCGCCGACAACGGCGTTCGCCGCCTGTTGATCACCGAGCAAGGTACGCGCTGCACCGCACCGTCGGGCGTCGAGGTTGTCACGCTGCCGGTGGCCGATGGACAATTTGCCCCTTCAGCGATCCTCACGGCTCTCGGCCGCTGCGGCATGCGCCGTGTGCTGATCGAAGGCGGTGCCGACACCTTATCGCGTTTTCTTGTCGCCGGGTGTCTCGACCGCCTGCACGTGATCGTCGCGCCAATCATCCTGGGAACAGGAGGACCCGGCCTGATCCTGCCGTCGCTCGACCGCGCCGATCAGGCGCCACGCATGCCCGTGCGTGTGCATAAAATCGAGGACGATGTGCTGTTCGACTGCGATCTGTCGGCTCAGCGCGTGGCGCTCTGCGTCGCGAAGAAATCGACGTGACCGACATGGAGCGTGGA
>WNFO01006476.1_pt1 | contig 11480 bp, 12 predicted proteins | sample 5400251 | NCBI WGS metagenome assembly WNFO01 (sample SAMN13153354, study PRJNA577476) | soil metagenome | isolation source: 100 cm saprolite under Madrone tree | place: USA:California | collected 2016-06-14
AGCGGCTTTGGGGCTTGACCGCTCGGCGCAGCCGAGCAAGGGGCTGTCCATGCCGCAAATGCAATCTGGTGACGTGACAAAATGACTCAACAGCACCGCCACTCTCTCCTTGACACCAATAGGCCCCATACAAGGTTTTTGGACGCCGGCATGACGAACCCTTCCACGCGCTTTTGCGGCCGGCGTCCAAAAAGCGCCAAGGCACGAAATCGCGGGACGTATGCGGGGGCGGTGCCGCGGGCGCTATGGGGATTTTGCCGCGGGTTCGGGCTTGCTGAGGCTGGATTGTAAGGGTTGCCGCGATCGGCTTGCGGCCAAGCGTGGTCGGATAGGTCGGTGTGAACGAGCGATCTGGGCGTGGCGCGACGGGATTGGTGGCGGGAGCGCTGGTGAATCCGAGGTAGTGATGCGAGCTTGGTCACTGCCGGCTGAGAGCCGGCAAGAAGAGCGAGTGTCGGGGCGGGCGTCGATCGCTGACGACGGCATCATGACGTGTCGATCCTGATTGCTGCTGGAGGCGGCGTGGGCCGGTGCTTGGGCTCGCATCCGCGCGCGAAAGTCTCGATGACGATCATGCGGCCGCCGCAGCACGGGCATGGCTGCGGCAGCACGCCGGATTGCTCGAGTGCGGCTTCGGACGTCTCAGTTTCTTTTGGGCGTGCCGGCGCGGCGAGCAGCTCGCGCGCGTGCGCAATGTTTTCGGATCGGTTGCCGTTGGCAAGCAGCCCATAGTGTCGGATGCGATGGAAGCCCTTCGTCAGCACATGGATCAGGAAACGCCGGATGAACTCGTCGGTCGCCAGCGTCATCGTCTTGTAGCGGGCCGGCCCTTCGATCCGATAGTCCTTGTACTTGAAGGTGACGCCGTTCTGGTCGGCGGACACGAGCCGGCGATTGGAGATCGCAATGCGGTGGGTGTAGCGCGACAGATAGCGCAACACCTGGCTGGGCCCAGCGAACGGCTCCTTGGCGTAGACCACCCAATCGATCTCGCGCAGTGGCGCCAGATAGGCCTTGAATGCAGCCTTGTCGGCGAGCCGCGCATGATCGCCGAAGAACTGCAGGCGGCCGGCGTGGTGGGCCGCGACCAACATCTCCAGAAACAGCCTGCGGAACAACGCCGAGAGAACCTTCACGGTCAAGAAATAACGTGGCCGGCATGCGATCCACTTCGATCCGTCCGGCGACAGGCCGCCACCGGGCACGACCATGTGGACATGCGGGTGATGCGTCAGTGCGGAACCCCAGGTGTGCAGCACCGACATGAAGCCGATGCGAGCGCCGAGATGCTTGGGATCCGCCGCGATTGTGAGCGTGGTCATCGCCAAATCGACGCGAATGACCCCAAACTGGACATGGAACCTGATCAGCGCCTCAGACTGGTAGCTGCTGCCATTTGTCACTCGTCGGACGATTCTAGGCTGTTATACTTCCGAGATTGCGCAGGGCGGTTCTCGGCGGGGTCACATGCGACGACCCGAGTTCATCAAGCCTTTTGGCGGTGCGGCAGCTTGGCCGCTCGCGGCGCGTGCGCAGCAACCGGACACGTTGAGACGGCTGATCATGGCGGCTTGCTTGATCCTGCTGGCTTCGCATCCTGCTGCTGCGCTCGATCCGGTATCGTTGCAGCTCAAATGGAAGCATCAGTTTCAGTTCGCTGGCTACTACGCAGCGCTTGAACAGGGTTTCTACCGCGACGCAGGTCTCGACGTCACCATTCGCGAGGGCGGTCCCGATATGGCCGTCGCCGAAATGGTTGCCAGCGGCAAAGCGGATTTCGGCGTTTGCAGTGCCAGTGTTCTGCGCGAATGGACGATGGGCCGCCGGCTGGTCGTGTTGGCCGCCATCTTCCAGCGTTCAGCAGCCGTCATTCTGGTTGCGCGACGGGCGGACATCACCAGCGTGTCGGATTTGCGCGGACGCACGCTCATGGACACGCCGGGCAGCGATGAAATCGCCGCGATGCTGAAGCGGGAGGGGGTCGACTACGAGGCGCTACCGCGCGCCGCTCACGAGGGCAACCCACGCGATCTGCTGGCCGGCAGGGCCGACGCGATGGTCGCTTACAGCACCAACGAACCGTTCGTCCTTGATCAACTTGGGGCCGCTTTCCGAACCTTTTCGCCTGAAGCGTACGGGATCGATTTCTATGGAGATAACCTGTGCGCCTCCGAAGCGGAAGTAAAGGCACACCCGGATCGGGTGGCGGCGTTCAGGGCGGCAAGCGTGAAAGGCTGGGCCTATGCGTTGGCGCACAAGGAGGCGATGGTCGATCTGATCCTCAAGAGCTATTCCGGGAAAAAGAGCCGCGAAGCCCTGCTGTTTGAGGCGGAGCATACCGAGATATTGGTCGGGCGGGACCCCGGCCGGATCGGTGAACAGGATCCCGCGCGTTGGCGACGCATAGCCGTGACCTATCGCAAGCTTGGGCTGCTGACGGACGACACGGTGCCCGAGGCGCTGATCTGGGATGGCAATGACGGCACCCTGCGGCGCTGGTCGATGCCCCTACTGCTCGTGCCGGCAGGAATGGCCATTGCGGCGCTGGTCGCGTATCGAAGCCGCCGCGCTATGCGGGGTGCCTTGGCCCGATTGGGCGCGCTTCCGTTGGTCGCCACGATGGGGCGGCCAAGACTGAGCCTGATCATGTCGTTGCTCTTCGTCGGCCTCAGCATTCCAGTTCTCATTTTCATCCTGATCTACAATTACAACAAGAACTCGGCCGGCATCGTATCGATCTTGCACGAAGCGGTCGCGCAGACCAGCCAGGCCGGCGTTGAGCGAACCCAGGATATGATCGAGAGCACCGAAAGCCCGCTGCGCTTTCTCGCCGAGCTGGCCGCAGCTGATCCCGGCTATTTCCGCACCGAGCAAAGCCGGGATCTGTTGTATCGCGCCCTGACCTCCGCCGCGCATATCGACGCCGCCTATGTCAGTTTCGAGGATGGTTATCATCGGGTGGTTACCCGTATCGACGAGGACCGCCGGCGCGCCGATTCCAAGATTCCCGCGACCGCCAACTGGCATTCCAGCTACATCGATGCAATCACCTTTGCGCTCTCACGCGTGCGCCATCGCACGTTCTTCGACATATGGCCCCATGAAGTCGGCAAATACGATGTCGGCACCGACACCGACATCCGCACCTTGCCTGGCTATCAGGCCGCCAAGACGACACGGACGCTCGCCGTAACCGAGCCTTCCGTGAATCCGGATACGGGCTTTCCCATTATCTCGTTGCGGATTCCGATTTTCCACGGCGTCGAATTTCTTGGCTGCGCATCGGCCAACATAACCGTGGACGTGCTGTCGCGCTTTCTCGACAAACACCGAGCCAGCGCCGGAAGCATCACGTTCGTCGCCGACCGCAACACCGGCAAAATCATCGCCTTTCCGGACAAACAGAAGGGCGTCCGTATCGAAAATGGAGTGCTTAAGGTCGCAACCCTGGCTGATATCGACCATCCTGAGGCGCGCGAAGCTCATCGCCAGCACGCTCGTACGGGTGCCGACAATTTCGTGTTCCAGTCACCGTCCAATGGAGAGGATCTGATCGCGGCCTTCGCCAATTTCCCGAATGGCTTCGGTCAGCCCTGGCAGGTGATCACGTTGACGCCGATCGACGACTTCGTAGGCACGTTGAAGGCAACCAATCGACTAATGATGGTCGTGATCATTGGTCTCACCATGGTGGAGTTGTTTTTTATCTATTTCGCTTCCAGCCGGCTGTCGCGGCCGGTCGAAAACGTGTCTCGTCAGTTACAGGCAATCGAAAGCCTCAATTTTGATACACCCGCGCATCCGCCGTCGAATATCCAGGAGATCGCGAAGCTGGAATCGGCGGCCTCGCTGTTGCGCACATCGCTGAAATCGTTCTCCTCCTTCGTTCCACTCGATGTGGTCCGCCAGCTCATCAAGTCGGGCATTCCGCTGACGCTGGGCGTCGAGCCGCGATTTCTCACCGTGTTCTTTTCCGATCTGGAGAATTTTTCCAGCCACTCCGAAACCCTCGCGCCGGCCGACCTCCTGGTCCAGATCTCGACCTATCTCGAGGAAGTCTCGTCTGCGATCTCGGAAGAGGGTGGCACCGTCGATAAGTTCATCGGCGATGGCGTCATGGCATTCTGGAATGCCCCGGTTCAGCGCCCAGACCACGTTCTGCGCGGCTGCGCCGCCGCTCTACGGGCGGTACGCCGCATGGAACGCGTCAACGATGCCTGGGAAGTGGAAGGCCGCCCGCGAATCGGCATAAGGATCGGGCTCAATTGCGCCAACGTCCTTGTCGGCAATGTCGGGTCTTCGAACAGGTTGAGCTACACGGCCTTGGGGGATGGCGTGAACGTCGCCGCCCGTCTCGAAGGCATCAACAAGCTGTTTGGTACTACCATCTGCATCAGCGACAGCATCTACGACCAGGCGCAGGCCGATATCCTTGCCCGACCGCTGAAGCGGGTTCAGGTGAAGGGCCGCAAGACCGAGTTCATGATCTATGAATTGCTCGCTCTCCGCGCCAGCGACGATCCAGAACTACGGGTCCGCGATCGGGACGAACAACTCAGCGCAATGACTTACCATGCCTCGCAAAAGTTCGAGGCTGGCGATTTTGCGGCGGCAGTGCGCGCCTATCGGGCTATCCTTGACAGCTTTCCCGGCGATCCCGTGGCCAAGTTCATGCTGAAGGAATGCGAGGAATGCCGAGCGGCCGATCTCCCCATACCGCCTCGGAAGCGCGCGGGACAGCCAACACCCAAACCCTAAACACGGTTCCAAACAGCTTTCGTCACGATGAACGGCGTTGGAGTTCGGCCTTTGATCGAATTGAGTCTTCCACTTCCGCTGTTGGCACTTTTCTGACATGCAGGGGCGGACCCAATTCGGACATCGGCGACCCCCCAAAGATATTTCATTGGACCAGCTCCGGCGCCTTCCAAGGAGCGAGTTTTGACAGATACACTGCCGCACTTCGATCCTCGGGGGCCGGTATGCGCCGACGCGAGTTCATCACCCTTTTTGGCGGCGCGGCGACTTGGCCGCTCGCGGCGAGGGCTCAGCAAGCGCTCCCGGTGATAGGGTTTTTGCACGAAGGGCTACCGGCGCCATCGCACCTGACAGCTGCCTTCAGGCTGGGCTTGGTTGAGGCCGGTATTAACGAGGGCCGCGGCGTCACGATCGAAAATCGTTGGGCGGAAGGTCAGTACGATCGATTACCGGCATTGGCTGCCGAATTGATCGAGCATCGGGTAGAGGTCATCGCTGCAGCCTATCTCGTTGCCGCGCGAGCCGCAAAGGCTGCAACTCGGACAGTACCCATCGTTTTCGTAACCGGCAGCGATCCGGTCGCAGCGGACCTCGTATCGAGTCTTAACCGACCGACGGGTAATATCACGGGCGTTGCGTTCATGTTCACGCGGTTGGGGCCAAAGAATCTGGAAATATTACATGAGCTTGCCCCCAACGCGGCCGTAATCGGCGTGCTCGTGAATCCGAACAATCCAAATGCAGAACCGCAGCTGCGCGACCTGCAGGCATCCGCGCCCATGCTTGGTCTACGACTTGTCCCCCTCGCGGCTGGTAGCGTTCGCGAGATCGAGGGCATTTTCGCAACGCTGCGGGAACGGCAAATCGAAGCAATGCTCGTTAGCGGTGATGGCTTTTTTTTCGGCCTGCAGGATGAACTCGTCCCGCTGGCGGCTCGTCATGCAGTACCTACGATCTTTCCCTTGAGCGACTACGTTGCGGCCGGTGGCCTGATCAGCTATGGCGCCAATCTTTCCGAGTCGTGGCGCCAAACCGGCATCTACGTTGGAAAGATTGTTAAGGGTATGAAGACCACTGACCTGCCGATCGAACAGTCAGCAAAATTCGAACTCGTTATAAACCTCAAGACCGCCAAGGCACTCAGACTTGAAATTCCACCGAAGTTGCTCGCGCTGGCCGACAAAGTGATCGAGTAGACGGGCCGACTTCCGGTATTGGCACTTTCGGACATACCGGGCGGCCTGACCATGTCCGTTCATAGGGGGAGACCGGAAGTCACCGGCAGAGGGTCAGAACGTCGTTTTTGACCCAGGCCGTGTGAAAACCCGATCGATGCTATGGTTCCCTTGCTGAATCGCGGGGGGATGATGAAGGGTTTTGTTCAAGGGGCGGATCGCCAGCAGACGACGCTGTTGCCGGAATGCCTTGATGATTGGGTCGACGAGAGCAATCCTGTTCGCGCGGGTGGATGTGTTCGTCGATGCGCTGGAACTCCGCGATCTCGGGTTCGATGGCGTCGATCCGGCGGCGACCGGCCGTCCCGCGTATCATCCTTCGCCGATGCTCAAGCTTTACATCTACGGCTATCTCAACCGCGCCCAATCGAGCCGGCGGCTGGAGCGTGAGGCCGGCCGCAATCTAGAAGTGATGTGGCTGACGGGACGGCTCGTTCCGGATCACAAAACCATCGCCGATTTCCGCAAAGACAACGGCCCCGCCATCAAGAAGGTTTGCGCACGGTTCGTCGAGTTGTGCCTGCTGGCGAAGGCCAGCGTTGCCGTCGACGGGAGCAAGTTCAAGGCCGTTTCACCGCTGATGAAGATGGCCAGAAAATGCGGATTTACTTGACCAAGGCGTGCCGCACATGCCCGCTCAAGGATCAGTGCACAACGTCCAACGAGCGCCGCATCAAACGCTGGGAACACGAACACTTTGTCGAGGCCGCGCAGACGCGGCTCGATCAGAACCCGCAAGCCATGCGTGTGCGCCGCGAAACCGTCGAGCATCCGTTCGCCACGCTAAAGATGCGGATGGGTGCGACGCACTTTCTGATGAAGCGGTTGCCCAATGTCGCGACCGAGATGGCGCTGCACGTCCTCGCCTACAACCTCACGCGCGTGATGAACATCGTCGGTATCAAACCACTTCTCGCGGCGGTCCGGGCGTGAGGAGCGTGCGCTGCTTTGCGCGCTGTGTGACCGTTCAGGTCGTTCTGCGTGGCGCGAGGTCGCGCCCGGATTGATTCCAGACTCGATACAGCCAAAATATGCTCAGATGGTTGCGTTGACGTGGATCACGCCCGGCAGCGCGCAGTTCTGGAGAATAAAAAACGTTTTCACACGGCCTGGACCCATAGCGGACATCGGCACCGTACCTCTGGCCCCGCGATAGGTGATTGACACCAATCCGCATTTGCTCCATTTTTTTAACTTGGTAGATACGACCTGCTGCTTGCGCCCTTCGGGGACGGTAAACGTATCACGGCCTTTGTAGCCCTTTGCCCGAACGAGCGGGCCAGTAACGCAAGCCCCTGGCACTTTTGTCTCGTTCAAGCAAAGGATGAAGACATGCGTGATTTCCGCAACGCCAAAGCCATGGCGCAGACACTCCGTGCCGCCCTTGCCGCCAAGGGCCTCAAGATCACCGTCAGTCAAAGCCTAGAACTGGTCGCCGAGATGTTCGGCGTAGCCGATTGGAATACGCTCGCAGCCAAGATCATCCGCGGAGAGACACCTATTGCTCGCGAGAAAGTCTCACAACCGCCGCTGCCGGCCGTGGGAAGCAATTCGATGCCGCCATTTTCGGCCACGCTCGCGGCGACGCTGCATCGGGCCCTCGGTTTCGCCACCCAGCGAAAGCATGAGTACGCGACACTGGAACATCTTCTGCTCGCCTTGATAGACGACGCGGATGCTTCCGCGGTGATGAGGGTCTCTAACGCCGATCTTGGCGCGCTAACGGAGAAGCTGGTTCACTACCTCGACAACGAACTGAAAAGACTGGTGATCGACAACGGCGCAGCCCCCAAACTGACCGCTGGGTTTCAACGCGTCGTCCAGCGCGCTGAGCTTCGGGGAAAGGAGCTGGGCCGCTCCATGGTAACTGGCGCAAATACCCTCGAATCTATACTATCTGAAACGCAGAGTCCCGCTGCACGGTTTCTCGGTGAACAGGGAATGACCCGTCAACACCTGTCGAGCATTATCACTCACGGCGGGGCGGGTTGGCGCGGATGACCACACACGCCTCGCAACCATTCTCTCCGCTGAAGTCCGAGTCTGGCACGAAACTGCCGCTCTGTTACGTCCGCGATCCGGTCGCTACCGGGAGTAAATCGGACATGGCCCGGACAGCCCAATTCGGTCCAGATTGACCCAGAACGGACCTCTCTTCCAATTGCGGTGGCGGCGCCCGCGTGAGGCACAAAAGACGGACAAAGCTCCGGAACTCGTGATCGTGCGACACGCCGACCTCGCGCGGCGTTGAAGCGATGTGAGGATATGTGTCTTTTATCGGTCTAATCGCTTCACCATTTCCATATAGGAGCTGGACGTATTGGCTTTTCATGTCAAATGGAGAAATTGAATGACCAAGCTAAAACTTCTGTCGGCTGCACTGATCGCCGCAGCCATGGTCGCAACTCCCGCTATGGCTCGCGAGAGCCACGTAAGCTCGCGGCATCTCGCAGAAAACCTCAACACGAGTACCACGCCCGGAGCCCGATATCTTCGCGAAGGTGACGGTTTTCGCGGGCACGAGAGCCGCGATGTGTGGGGCCACTGGGGCACCTACTATGGGCCCATGATTCCCTCAGTTCCATAGTTTGAGCTGAGACGGTCACTACAATGAAGTATTGCTAAGCATTGTAGCGGTTAGCGCCGCACCCGATCGACCTGGCGGATGTTCTTGACCCACGAGCATCGTCTCCTTCTGCTGCGATCTTACGCGACATACTATTAGGCGCCATGCCGATGAGGTGATCGAATAGGCCCTTTAATGCTGCTGGGCAGGGGTCTGATGATGGCACGAAGCTGCCGAACCGAGATGTCTGCTCTACAGTCGCTATCGGGGATAAACCGGACATGACGCGGACAGCCCGATTCGGTCAGGAATGACCCGAGGTAGAGGAGATGCCTGAGGCAGACCGCACGGGTGTGGAGACGCACCTCAGTGGCCCCCGAATGCTCCCCGGTGCTCTTCTGAGAATACGTGCGCGTAGAGGTTAGCTATCCATTGCTTGCCCTCCTGCGTGACCTGCAAATACCGGAGTGCATCGCCGATATAGGGATGGACCGCCTGCCAGAAGAAAGCGGGGTACGCTGCTCTTAAATCATCCGGAGTCTGATATCCGAGCTTCTCGCTCGCGCCGGTTTCCTGGAATTCCGCAAACAACGCGGACGTCTTGCGCAGATAATCGATGTCGGCCAATTGGCCGATCAAGTCCGCGGCACGAAGCAGGCCCGGATAATCTGCCGTGCTGGTATGCTGCTCGTCCTCCGGTACCGGAAACCGCGTGTGTTCGATGTTTGCCTCAATTTCTCGCGTATCGATGTGGGTCAAACTTTTGCCGAAGCGCTCGCGGACAAAAAGCTTGGATCGCGTGACGTGATAGGGCGTTAACGATGCATCTGTAGCTCCCGCGGATATGGGCACGAGATCACCGTCTTCGTTACAAATATAATGTCCATTACGATCGCCCCGACATACCCCCCGTACATAGCCGATGTCGTGGCATAAGAGGGAAATCATAAAATGGAGCCAATCGCGTGGGGTAACGCCGCCCTCGCTGGTGTGTTTCCCAAGTAAAATCTCCTGGCCGACTGACGTCACCATGATGGTGTGGTTCATGTCGTGGTAGGCCGCGTCACTATTGGCAATATTCTCCAACGCGAGGCGCCCGACAAAACCAATGATGTCCGGATAGGCGGGGTCAAGGATTCCATAGATTTGGCCGTACCTATTTTTAAGCTCCCCGACAAACGCTTGGATGACAATTTGAGTAGGATTGAACATGATTGCCTCCAATCCTCGGATGCTATTTCCGGTTTGGGCATAAGTGCGGCGGCGAGAGGCTAACTCGATGTGAGAGGAACATAATCGTATTCACCGATACCTTGTAGAACCAAAAACGTGAGCGATTTGGTGCCACCGTTGGTCACTAGATGAGGTCGCGTTGCCCCAACTACATGGATTTCGCCGGGCTTCAGATTCACTTCCTCTTTCGGGTTCTGCAAGAACAGCCTCATGTGGCCTTCCAAAACGTAAAAAGTATCGGTGATATTGGTGTGGCTGTGCCACGGCACCTTCTGCGTCGGCGAGAGCTGCAACTCCATAATGCGAAAGCCGGGGCGCGCGGCATGCTGAACGCGACGCTCCACTTCGTAAAGATGACTGGCGTCCCGAATTGACTGCCCTTGGCTCATATCGACCTCCCTCAATACCTGCGGAGGCCGCCAGTAAATCCCACGCTGCGACGCATCGCAATGTGAATGGTGTTCTTCCGCTGTTGACCCAACTCGGGCATCACTGAGAACATTCGACACCGTATTGAGACGGCGCGGTTTGTTGGGCTTGGGTCGCGAACTTGATCTTGCTGCACAATTTCAAAGTCTTTGCGTTGAAAATTAAGCGCGGCACGCTCGCCCTCCTCGACCAGCAATAGCCAACCCGCCGCCCAAGGGCCTGATCGGAAAAAAGTAGGTTTAGCCTCGTCGAGAGGTGAGGATTTAGAGTGGGCCCGCTCACCTTTCTCAGGAGGTTCGAACATGGCACGGCACCTTTTCTTCGCGATCACCCTCATAGGCATCGGAGTGCTCCTCAACTCACCGGCAGAAGCAGTGCCAGACGCGGCGCGATGTGAGGATCAAGCCGCAAATTGCCTGGGCAGATGTGCCAACCCCTCTGGTGGGACGGGTCAGAACAAATGCCTGAGCTACTGCGACCGGCAGGTGACCAGATGTTTGATACGCGCGCATGGCGCGGCCCGGTGGTGATAGGCGGTGACGGGATCGAACCGCCGACATCCACTGAGCTAGCGGAACATGACCCAAGCCGTTGAAGACTTCTGGTTTTGTGCAGGTTTGAGACATGCCGACCGGCTCTGAGGATGTCCGTTCATCGGGTGCAAACCGGAAGTGGCTGGCCCACTGTCAGGACGACGCAATTGACCCATCTCGGAGATGGCTCTTTTCCCCTTCGTCCCCGTCCGGCCAATTGATTACCGCGTTACGCAATGTGTTCCGCTCAGGATCTTTCGCTCCGGACCGAAACCTAAACGCCGTAGAAATAGGGGGGCCATTTCGGCTGGGCCTTGAGGGCTGCATCGTCGATCGCAGCCAGGACATCGGTTGGCAGTCCATCCGACAGGACATCGCGCCCTTTGCCGTGACGTGGACACACATCCCGTCGCGGTCGGTCACTTTGTAGTCTTTTTCCTTTGGTTTCAGCGCTCTGCACGGTGGGTGTCGAGCCGCCATCGATGCGGAAAGTCGTGCCGGTCATGAAGTCTGTGAGCGGGCTGGCTAGGAAGCAAACCGCGGCTGCAATATCCATAGGCTGCCCAAGCCTACCGACGGTCTGGTGTACGATGTTCTTGAGAACATACTGCTTGCCAAACTCAGGGTCGTCACTCCCTTGCCTTTGCGCGGTCTCGATGAAAAACTTGTCCAGTTGCGGTGTGTAGATCAGGCCGGGCATGATCCCGTTAGATGTGACGCCAGTTC
>WNFO01009666.1_pt1 | contig 11479 bp, 10 predicted proteins | sample 5400251 | NCBI WGS metagenome assembly WNFO01 (sample SAMN13153354, study PRJNA577476) | soil metagenome | isolation source: 100 cm saprolite under Madrone tree | place: USA:California | collected 2016-06-14
TGCACGAGCTTGTAGTCCGGGTTGCCGTTCGGGAAGTTGATATCCGCATCTTCCACCGCAGCGGCAATGACCGGCGCGTCGTACACGATGCCGTCCACCCTGACCAGCGGGCTGTAGTCCGCGTCGCCAATCGAGCCCGGCTGGGCCTGCCTCGGCGGGAACGCGTGGTCTTCGGAGCCTGCCACGAGCACCCGGTCTGGACTGAAGTCCACGACGCCGGATTCGAAGAGAAACGTGCCGTCGGCGCGTCGCGTCGCGGGTCGTGCGGCATCGCCGGCGTTCGGCAGTTTCTTGGAGAAGTTCACGCCAAGGCGCTCCGCCTCAGCTTGATTGCCTGCATCGAGGATGACGTACCACGCGGGCTTCGGGCCGGTCGGCGTGTTCACGGCGCCCTTGAACAGCGGCAAAGTGATCGTTCCTCTGGGAGTTCCGTTGGCGACGTTCACCGAGGTCAGCTTTTCGATCGGGATGTCGATTTTACCCGAGCGCAGCAACTGAACGGGTCCGGCGAGTTCCGGATCCGTGAGCGAGTCGGCCGGGGGGAATTCTGAAATGTCGACTTTGGTTCCGATCGAAGCCTCGGGAGGAATGATGTTGCAGCCGGGGCCCGGTCCATTCGCGGCCGGTCCCGGACCATTTCCGGCCAGATTGCCGGCGGCGAACGCCGTGCCCGCAAAAACCGCGGCGGTCAGCGTGGCCAACGCGATGCCGCGATGCCATCGATACGGACGATTCACTTCGAGCGAGGCCAGCCAAGCCTCCCCACCTTCTGAGAGTCGATTCATGATGCACTCCTGTTAGACGTGTTTGTTGAAGGATGAGCGATCAGGAGAGATCCCGATCGTCGTCGCGGAGCTTAGAGCGCGCATCTCACGTCTTGATCACGCCGTTCTCGCAAGTGGCGTGATAATTCCAGCCGAGGACTGGGTCGGTCCTTCGGCGGCGGCTCGTTGCAGCGTGAACTCAACCGTCGTGCCCGTCCCTCTGCCCGACAGGATGCGAACCGACTGGCCATGTAGATCCATGATGCGCTTGACGATGGCAAGTCCGAGACCGGCTCGGTCGCGATCGGAGTGGTCCGGTGCGGAATAGAATCGATCGAAGATTCGCGGCAGGTGCTGCGGCTCGATTCCACTTCCCGTATCGATCACGCGCACGCGGACGAGCGCCTGTTCGACCGACATCTCGGTGCGCACGTGTCCGCCCGCGGGCGTGTAGCGGAGCGCATTCTCCAGGAGATTCCCCATTACTCGCTCGATGAGTTCGATGTCCCCCAGGGCAAGGATGCAGTCGGTATCGAGAAGTGTATGCATCTCGACTCGGCACTCCCGCGCGCGCACCTGAAAGCGCAATGCGACGTCCTGCAGAAGCTCTGCAACGACAAAGGGCTCGAGTTTCGGCGTGACGGTGCCGGATTCCAGTTTGGCGAGTTCGAACAGGGCATCGATCAATCGTCCGAGCTGATCCGTCTGGCGCAGCGCGACGTTGAGGTGTGCCCGCAACTCGCCTCGTGCAACGTCCTTGAGGAGCGCGGTCTCGATGTAGCCGCGTAGGGAAGCAAGCGGCGTGCGCAGATCGTGTGATACGTTTGCGATGAGCTCTCGCCGCAGCTCATCGGTTGCCTTGAGATCCCGGAATTGATGCTCGATTGCCTCTGACATTGTCCGAAAGCGATCGGCCAAGGCACTGATCTCGTCCCCAGGCGCGATGTAAGCGGTGCGTCCGAGCGCCGCGGCGGGCAGCGTCATCGCCCACGCCTGCATCCGCTGATCGAGTTTCCGAAGCCGGCGCGTCAGCGCGGTAAAGAGGACACCGGCGATCAGCAGCGTCGCCGCGAGCACGAGAGCAAGCGCCGCCGCCCCGGTTCTAAGCGTATAACTGCCGCGCAAATACGCGTCGATCGATTGTGCGGGCTGCCCGCCGAGCACCACGTACAGATATCCTTGTAACGATACCCCGCTCCGAATCGCCGCGACCGAAAAGACTCGCCGTGCCGCGGCGCTCGTCGGGTCATCTCCATACAGCGGCCGCCGGTCCGGGTTCTGCAGAAAGATCCGGATCGGGTCGAGTTGCACCGAATCCCGTCGCATGCGGTTGTGGGGTATCGCGGTACTGATCACGCGCCCGAGCGGATCGAGCAAATAAACCTCCGCGGAGGGGTTCACAGTCATCGTGCGATGGGCCAGCTCATGCAGGGCGGCTTCATTGACCTTGCCACCCTCGAGCAGCGGCAGCTCCTGTACCACATATTGCGCAATGCCCGAATTGAGCCGTTGAAGTACCTCGTCGGAATAGCGGTCGCTGGTGCGGCTGAGCAGCAGCAGAAGCCCGACTGCAAGGGCTGCGAGCAGCAGCGCGAAGGCAAACGTCAGGCGGACGTGCAGCGCTCTCATTAAATGGCGGGTTCCTGCTCCGTTGCGCAGAACCGATAGCCGACACCCCAGACCGTCACGATATACCGAGGCCGCGTTGGATGGGGCTCGAGCTTCGCGCGCAGCCGGTTGATGTGGGAATTTACGGTGTGCTCAAAAGTGTCGTGGGTGGTCCCCCACACCTGATCGAGCAAGTGCGCCCGCGTGAACACCCGTGACGGGTGCTGCATGAGATAAACCAGGAGGTCAAACTCCTTCGCCGTCAGGTCCAGCACCTGTCCCTCGCGCTTGGCGATCCGTCGATCAAGATCGATCTCCAAGTCTCCGGCGCGCAAGCTCCTGAGCTGCACCGGCGATTTGCGGGCGAGCTGCTCGACTCGCCTCAGGATGGCCTTTACCCGCGCCGTGAACTCGACGACGCTGAAGGGCTTGGTCACATAGTCGTCGGCCCCCGTCTCGAGTCCCAGCACTCGATCGAGTTCGCTTGCTCTCGCGGTGAGCATCAGGATCGGGGTGTACGTAGCACTCGAGCGTACGCGGCGGCAGATTTCAAGCCCATCGACCTCCGGAAGACGAAGATCCAGGACAAGCAGACTCCATGCCGTTCCGTCCAGCGCCCGCGCAAGGCCGCTGCGTCCGTCGTGGCTCGTGTCGACCTCGCAGCCCAGATCTTCCAGGTGCAGTGCCACCAGCCGTGCGATGTCGGGCTCGTCCTCGATGACCAGCACCCGGCGTGAGTTCGTGCTCATTGAGACCCTCCGCGATACGTCATCTCTTCCCCGGACTCGCCCATGTCGAGCATAGGATCGGACGTGTCACGCATTTATCACGCAAAGCTCACGCAATCCGGGGCGCTGTGCCCGCAGCAGCATATTGATGTCTTCGCCCAACGATCCTGTTATTGGGGAATTAGTCCATGAAATACCGCAAGACTGCGCTCCCACAGATCGGCTGCGCACGTCTCAAAAGACGATTGCGTGATCGCCTGCCGAGAGGACCGGACACGCACTCTGGTTATTTCACCGTCTGCTTTTGCGCAAGTGCTGCTTCGTCCTGCTCAGTTGCCAATTGCAACGGGCGCCACCCGGCAAGTTGTTGAATTTACTCAGACTGGCTTCTTGCTGACCGCTTTTATAATGCCGAGGTCGAGGGTTCGACTCCCGCTCTCGACACCAGTAAAATCTGGGTCCATTCCATTGCATGGTCTTGGGGGACTCGCAACAAGGCAGAAGGTGATCGCCCGGTAAATAAATTTAACGATCCAATCACGAGGATATTTGCAATGATCCCATCACGATCCCAGACAGCCGGCGGCGGGGGCCGTCGAGCTGCCGGCGCAACCTCGCGATCGAATGGACGAATCAGGCCGTACCTTCCGGCTTGTTTCCTGGTACTCGCCTTTGCTTTCGTGACGGCTGCAGAGCGTGCCGATGGCGCTGGAGCAAGCTCCCCGGGTTCCGAATCCCTGCTGAGCGCCCAGCACGATGACGCCAACTGGATCCTGCCCGCCAAGACGTATTCCGGAAACCGTTATACATCCCTGTCGCAGATCGACAAGACCAACGTCGGTTCGCTCGGCATGGCGTGGAGAACGGATATTGCCGATGACGGCGATTGCGTACAAGCGGCCGGCGATGGACAGCAGCCGTTTCCGACGACAGATCTGCCGGGCCTGCAACAGGTCGAATTGGGCGGCGCCACGTGCCCGGTCAAATAATGAGTGCCAAGCATATCGGCATCGTCGCATGCAGCGCCGAGGGTGCGGCATTGTGCTTTCGCGAAATTGCCGCGTACTCGCAGAAACTCATGGGCGAGCACATGCATCCGCAGGTGACGCTCAGCTGTATCGCCCTTGGCGAATGGATGCCCGCATTCGATCGCGGCGACTATGAGGGGGTCGCCGAATTCATGCTGCGCGAAACGGAGATCGTTGCGAAAGCCGGCGCGCAGCTCGCGATCTGTCCGGACAATTCCGCGCATCTCGCTTTCAAACATGTCGCGGCGAGATCGCCGATTCCCTGGCTGCACATCGCAGAGGAAGTCGTGAAGGCGGCGGTACGCGGCGGCTACCGGCATGCCGCGCTCCTCGGCACCCGTTTCACCATGACCGGGCCGGTCTATCCGGAGGTGTTCGAGAAGTATGCCGTGAAGATCAGCTCACCCGCCGAAGGGGATCAAAAGATCGTCGACGACATCATCTTCCGGGAACTCGTCAACGGAATCCTCACCGAGGCATCCCGGCTTCGCTATAACGAAGTCATCGACCGCATGAGAGAGCGCGGCTGCGATTGCGTGATCCTCGGTTGCACGGAGATTCCTCTGCTCGTGCGCCCGGACGACTGTCCGTTGCCGACGCTGGATTCGACGCGCCTCCTCGCCCGCGCGGCAGTCGACGCGGCATTGCAATCGAGCTGACCACAATTCGCATCCGCCGGCTGCCCTCCGATGTCGGCGCGTTCCACGCCAAGGGATCAGTGCATCCCAGCCTCCGTCAGAGTCGCCATGCACCGCTCCAGGTAGACGTAGCTATCTACACCGGCGCACCCCAAGACCACGGCGCGTCCCGCAGTGGGAAATTCATTTCCTGATACCAGTCTATTGTACGCAGACGCTTCTTCGGCCTCGCACCACCGCAAGTCCCACAGCAGCGGTCGTCTGCCTGACTCGCCAGAATTTGTCTTTCTTGCGCAGTAAAGCACTATCCTATCCGCTGTCAGCCGATTCTTCATTTGGGCCTGTATCCCGTTACTCGACCAGTTCGACGATGCGCGATCGTCGCCGATGTCCAAATTAGCCTTATCGGCAACCCACAGTGATTCCCGATGGAAGTGCTCTTTGAAGTAACTGTCGGTAAGGAAACTGTCCTCCTGTCCATCGGATACCATGTGGTCTCGAACGCGACTCGGTAGTGCACTGCCCGTCGCTACGATCGATACCGATTGAGCCGGCGCCGGGATGGCAGCTTGAACAGGAGCGCTTGGAAGCACATTGGCCGTCGCTGCGCTCGGTACAGCTTGAGCCGGCGGCGCGACAACAGCTTGAACAGTAGAACTCTGTTGCGCACCGCCTGTCGATGCGCTCGGATCGGTTTGAGCCGGCCCCGAGACAGGAGCTTGAACGGGAGCGCTCGGTGGCGCACCGCCTGTCGATGCGCTCGGATCGGTTTGAGCCGGCCCCGAGACAGGAGCTTGAACGGGAGCGCTCGGTGGCACAGCGCCAGTCGCCGCGCTCGGTTCGGTTTTAGCTGGCGCCGAGACAGGAGCTTGAACGGGAGCGCTCGGTGGCACAGCGCCAGTCGCTGCACTCGGTACAGCTTGGGCCAGCGACGCAATTCCGGCTTGAGCAGGGGAACTTGGTAGTGCGCCGGCTGCCCCCGCGCTCGAGACGGTCTGCGTTTGCGTCGGCCTCAGCGCCTTATCGTGCTGTGCCTGTAACAGCGGAATCCGAGGGCGCCACGGTACTTGCCAGCCGTAGTCCGAACACGCTTGAGACCACGCGACTGCGTCGGCATAGTCATTCTCAGTCCATCCAGCGAAGAATTGTGGACTCTCCGTCAACAGGGCGCTGTCCAATTGCGTGATGGCGCTGCATGTCTTAGGCGTTCCATGAATGACGAATGTTTGCGTTTGCGCGCCGGCCTGTCCACGAACCTGCGAGCATAAGCAAAGCAGCACAGCGCCGGCTAGTGTTGGAGTGATATTCGCACTTGGATTTCGAGCGTGCATAAATGGCTCTCTTGCGACGATGCATCCCTCTCTTGAGCTGATGCGAGATTGCCGCGCTTGATGAGACCTGACACTGTGTGTGTTCCCAATTGGCGATCAAAAGTTTTGCGCCGGAGTCCGCGGCTGAACAAATACCGAATGTGATCAAACATCGTGCCGGCGTCGTCGCGCCGCCGCACTTCATGTCGACGACGGGATTTTCTTGACCGTGCGGCTGCTGCGCAAATGGAATTCGAACATCACTGATTTATCTATTGAATTGCAGTCTCTTTTTAAAGACGGCGGCTCGCAAGCAGGCCGGCGCATCGATGCCCCGAATCCCGGCCACTGTCAGTTTTAGTCCGATGCCGCTCACGCTGCACGATTGTCGTATGATTCGTCCATGTCCAGTGCTGCGCAAAACACAGACAACGACGAAAATGCCCGGTACAAGAGGGCGATTCGCACGGCCGAGGAGTTATTCAAGAAGGTGGGCTTTCGCGCTGTCACCATGGAACTCGTCGCGCGCGAAGCCAATGTGGCCAAAGCCACCCTCTATAGCTACTTCAAGAACAAGGATGAACTCTTCTTGGCCGTGTGCGCACGCATGGCGCGCCTGCTGCGGGGCGCGGTGGAACAGGCACTGATGAAACCGGATGCACCTCTCGACGCGCGCGTGGCCGATGCCGTCATTGCCAAGCACCGGCCGATATTTGCCCTGGTGCGCGGATCGCCGCACGCGGCCGAGCTGTTTTCATATACGCACAGTATGGCCGGGGAGATCTTCAAGGACCTGGACGCAGTTATTCTCGACATGCTGCGCGCTGCGATGGCCGAGGATCCGGAACTCTCGCCAAGCGCAAAGCAGCTCGCCCGTGCTCTCTATTTTGGCAGTGCAGACCTCGCCAACCGCAGCGCGTCGGCGGCCGAGATGGAGGCCGAACTCAGCGCATTTGCCGCCACCCACTTGGCGGGCGCCCGGGCGCTCGCCAAGCTCCACTAATCGCGACGAGTCGAGGACAGGGCACTCCAAAAGTCCAATTCAAACAACGTCTTCGCTACTATTGACAAATTGAACGAATATCGTATGATTCGTTCATTCCAAAGTAGAGAAGGAGTTGTTATGTCAACCCGTCGATCAGGAATTCGAGCAGTCCTCAATACTTTGCCACTGATGATCGCGTTGACCGGCGTTGGCGCGGCAGTCATCCCCGAATCGGTTTCTGCAGGCAGCGACATCGTTACCGACGCTGCGCCGCCGCCGGATCGGATCGAGCACGCTCCGCCGCCGCGCGACGGCTACGTTTGGGGTGCAGGACATTGGGAGTGGAATGGCCGCTCATACGTCTGGATATCCGGGACTTGGATACCGGAGCGCCGAGCCGCTCACTGGGTTGTCGCACGCTGGGAGCAGGTGGGAACGCAGTGGCATTACACAGCCGGCCACTGGGAGCGCTGACGATCTCACGAATTGGAAAGGAAATAGAAATAAATAGGCGGCACGCCACAGAACCGTGCCGCCTATCTCCGGCTCGAACTCGAGAACGCTAATCCAAACGGCCTTTGCGTTCCCTCACCACCGGGTGCAGCAGATCCTCGAGCCCGATGCGCCGGAACATCTCAGCCCGCACGCGATCCGCGACGAGAGGTACGGCGGCGAGATTAGATGATTCCGCCGTTGACGCGCAGCACCTGGCCATTGACCCAGGCGGCATCGGGACCGGCGAGAAAAGCGACGACGTCGGCGATGTCGCTGGGCTGTCCGAGACGCTCGAGCGGCGCCATCTTGGCCATGCGATCCACCAGGTCCTGCGGTTTGCCCTTGAGAAAGAGGTCAGTGGCGGTGGGTCCCGGGGCGACGGCATTCACCGTGATGTTGCGACCACGTACTTCCTTGGCGAGCACGCGGGTCATGGCCTCGACCGCGGCCTTGGTGGCGGCGTAGACACCGTAGGTCGGCATCAGCATCCCGACCACGCTCGACGAGAAGTTGATGATGCGTCCGCCGCTACGCAGGCGTTTCGCGGCCTCGCGCAATGTGTTGAACGTACCTTTGAGGTTCACCGCGATATGACGATCAAAGCTTGCATCGTCCGAATCGGCAATCGAGGCGAGCGTCATGACGCCGGCATTGTTGACCAGCACATCGACTCCGCCGAACGCCGCCTCGGCAGCATCGAACATCCGCCGTACCGAGTCCGCATCGCTGATGTCGGCCTTTGCCGCCAGGGCTCGGCCGCCGGCCTGCTCGATCTTGCGAACCAGCGCCTCAGCCGGCGCGGCACTCTCGGAATAGTTGACGATGACGGTGAAGCCATCCTGCGCCAGCCGTTCGGCAACGGCTAAACCGATGCCACGGGACGCCCCGGTGACCAGGGCGACTTTCTGCGTGTTCTGTTCCATCTGTTTTCTCCTTTCCGGCGGAATTGCCGGGTGGAGACCAGCATGCAATTTGCGATGGAGCAGATAATCTCTGCTATATTGGCAATACTGTTCCGATATAACGAACAATGGGCGTGCGCGTGGATCGATTGGACGCTATGCGATTGTTCACGCGGGTGGTAGACCGGCACAGCTTCACCTTGGCCGCCCAAGACTTGGAGAGGAGCTCGAAGCGCGGCTCGGGGTCCGGCTATTGCAGCGAACCACGCGAAGCGTTCGCTCAACCCTGGATGGGGAAGCCTACTACCAGCGATGCGTCGCCATTCTTGGCGAGATCGAAGAAGCCGAGTCGGCCTTCCGGCACGCGAAGCCGCACGGCCTCCTTCGCGTCGACGTGCACGGCACACTGGCCCGGCACTTTGTGCTCCCCGCATTGCCGGCATTCCTCGCCGAGTACCCAGATCTACAACTGCAGATGAGCGAGGGCGACCGCTTGGTCGACTTGGTGAGGGAGGGGATCGACTGTGTCCTGCGCGCAGGGGATCTGCAGGGCGGCGCAATGATCGCACGACGTGTCGCCACGCTGACCGAGGTGACTTGCGCGAGTCCGGCCTACGTGGCCCGGCACGGTATGCCCGCGGGTCTCAGCGATCTCGACGGCCACGTCGCCATCGCCTTCATGTCCACCGCCACCGGCGCGGCTCTACCGCTGGAGTTCACTGTTGACGGTGAGTTGCAAAACGTTGCGCTGCCGGCAACTGTCACGGTCGCCGCGGCAGAGTCCTATGTGGCGGCCGCGCGGTTGGGTCTCGGTCTGATTCAAGTGCCGCATTACCATGTCGCCGCCGACCTCGCAGCCGGCTCGCTGCTGGAAGTCCTCCCGGCCCATCGGCCGTCCCCAACTCCCGTTTCGCTCCTCTATCCACACCGCCGGCAACTCTCACTGCGAGTGCGCGTATTCATCGACTGGCTGGCGCGAGAATTCGCCAAGCATCCGGAAGTATCGATGGCGGAGCAATGAGCGATGCCGCGATGACAGTCGTGCAAGACCGTTAAGATGCCCGCCCTATGAGCTCCGCTGCGAAGCACCCTGACGATCAATCGCTGCTCGACATCTGCCATGGCAAGTCCATCGAGCTACTGAAGCGAAATCTGGCGCCTGCCGGCATTCTGGCCGCTTCCCCCGGTTCGCGGGCCAGCAAACGCGGCTATACCGCAATATTCGGGCGAGACGCTGCCGTATGTGCGATCGGGATGGCGGTGTCCGGCGATCAATCGCTGCAACGTGCCGCCGCAGCGGGTCTGCACACATTGGCGGAACACCAGGCACCGAACGGACAGATTGCGAAGTTCGTGGATTTGCAAAGGCAGGAGGCTGATTTCTGGTATCTGGGGTGTATCGATTCGACATTGTGGTGGCTGATTGCGCTGGCTTTTCTCGATCAGCGCCGCTGTCCCGGTGGGTTGCGGCGGCAACATGCGAAGCGCATCAAGCTCGCGATTCAATGGCTGCTGGCGCAGGAGCATCAGCGTTTCTTCCTGCTGCAGCAAAACGAGGCCAGCGACTGGGCCGACATCATGCCGCGCTCGGGGTTCGTTCTGTATACGAACACATTATGGTATTGCGTGAAGCGGCTCTACGGCATCGAGCATGCGCAGGAGACGCACGAAAATTTCAACGGACTCTTCCATCCGTTTTCGGCGGATATCGCAGAGTATCGCCGGGCGCGGCTGCTCAATGACTACGTGTTGCAGCGGGGGCGCAACCGCGACCTGTACCTGAGCTTCGTCAACTTCTCGTTCTTCGGTGAGGAGGGGGATGTGTTCGGCAACGTATTGGCCGTTCTATTGGGACTTGCCGACGCGCGTGCGAGCACGCGAACGCTCGATGCGCTCACGAAGGCGCAGGTGAACGATCCCTACCCGGTGCGTGTGGTCACGCGTCCGATCAAACAAGACAGTTCGCTGTGGCGGCCGTACATGGCGCGTCATCGGCAGAACTTCGTCTGGCAGTACCACAATGGGGGCATCTGGCCGATGGTGGGCGGATTCTGGATCGCTGCACTGGCGGCGGCAGGCCGTGCCGGGCAGGCCAAAGTGGAACTGGTGAAACTGGCGCGCGTCTGTGCGCTTCGCAATTGGGCGTTTACGGAATGGCTTCATGGAAAAACGCTCGCGCCGAGAGGAATGCCGGGGCAGTCATGGAACGCCGCGGCATTTCTGATGGCGGAACACGTGGTTTCGACGCACGCGCCTCTTTTGATCCAGCAGCGCGTTCAAGTCGGTCACCGCCTGCAAACCGAGCGATTTGCGCAATCGTGCCTGCGCTTGGCGCCAGAACGGAAGCGCCTTGAGCAACGTGCGCTGCCCTTCATCAGTCATCCGCACCTTGCGTACGCGAGCGTCCGTGGAATCGGGGACCACCCTTACCCAATTCATCGCTTCCAATGGCTTGAGATTCCGGTTCAAAGTCGTGGGATCCATACCGATGCTCTCCGCCATGACCCCGATGGACATGCTGTCCGACCCTCCCAGACTGGCGGCATGCAGGCGCGCCAGGAGCCCAAACTGATTGGCCGTAATGCCGGCCGGCCGGAGCGAATGGTCATAGAACTGTGTGACGTTGCGCGTCGCCCGGCGGAGGCGCAGGCAGGTACACCCCAAGAGTTCCCGAATGTCCTTGTCCATCCAATGCTCCGGCCGCGCGGGCGGCGTTTCGCTAAAGTGTCTGTATATGCAGATAGATGCTTGGTGTCAAGCCCCTTGGCCGTCAAAGAGGGTGCGGTCCCCCGCTCGAATCCGGCATACTATTACCGACTCATGAGAATCCGCATACACCTCGGCGCACGCATTACCGGCCCGGCTTTCTATGAAAGCCGGGCTTCGATTGTGTCCGCTCTGCAGGCTGATCGTATGAGGAATCGCTGCCATGTCTTCTCAAGAGTTATCCCTATGCCGACTATGCGTCGTCGCAGACGCTGATCCGAGCGCGCTCGCTCGGGTCATCGAGCGTTTTCAAAA
>WNFO01005043.1_pt1 | contig 11477 bp, 11 predicted proteins | sample 5400251 | NCBI WGS metagenome assembly WNFO01 (sample SAMN13153354, study PRJNA577476) | soil metagenome | isolation source: 100 cm saprolite under Madrone tree | place: USA:California | collected 2016-06-14
TGATGTTCCCCTCCACCTTCTGCATGATCTGGTGAATGTGGCCGTTGAGGACCGTGACCGAGCCGAACCGCTTGAGAAAGGACAGCGCTTGCCCGCCGTCGTCCGTCACCCAGCCCCACTTGGGATAGACCGCCCAGAGCGGCACATGAGCGAACACGACGATGGGCGTGCTGGTGCCGAGGCCCTCGACGTCCTTCTTGAGCCAGTCGAGCTGAGCCGATCCGAGGTTCCCCAGGCCGCCGGCCTTGAAGTTCAGAACGTTGATCAGGCCGATGAAGTGAACGCCTTTGTAGTCGAAGCTCTGCCATCCGGTGCCCGAGGGTCCCCCGAAACGGCCGAGATACTCCTTGCCGCCGTCCGCGAAGACGTCGTTCTCGCCCGGAATGTAGAAGGCCCGATCGATCTTGGTCCCTTTGATCCCTTCCGTGACCGTGTCGAAGGCGCCGGCCTTCTGGGCGTGGGTGATGTCGCCGGTGTGGATGATGAAGGCGGGCGCGGGGTCCAGGGCCTTGATCCGGGTCAGCGCCTGCTCGAAGGTGCCGAGCGCATCCTTGTTGGCTTCGCCCTTGAAGCCGATGTGCGTGTCACTGATCTGGACGAAGCTGAAGTCTGAACCGGCCCGCTCCGCCGCGGAGGCCTGATTCAGGATCCGGGACGAGAACACACCCCCGGTGGCGGCCCAGACCAGCCCGGTGCCGGCCCATGCCATGCATTGGAGAAACCCGCGACGGTCCACGCCGTCTCCTCCGAGGACTTCCGGGCTCTGGGTGTCGCGATCCTGGCTCACATTGTCATCTCTCATGGCGCCCTCCTAGGCGGTTCGGGTGGTGGTCACTTCACGATGAGCTCGCCGCTCTCCATTGTTGCTAACGCGCCATCTAATCGGACGTTCCCCGCGTTTCGTACCCTACGGCTCCGGACCCGATCTCAGTTCGATAACCTGCGAACGCCGTGCAACGCACGCCGATGTCGACTGAGGAAAAAGCTCAGCATGCTGAGGGCAGCCAGCAGGTTGCCGACCACGACCGTCCACCACGCGAGCACCTCAAACAACCACTCGGCCAGGACCGAGATCAGCGCCAGCGCGAAGACCTCAAAGCAACAAAACAACATCACGACGAGGAACAGCAGGCCGGGCTCCCGATCCGCCGCGGCCAGCACGGTCGCCGTCAGCAGCCCGAAGATCAGGAACGCGAGCCAGTGGACCACGGTATATGTAAGGACCAGCCGGGCCGTGATGTGGAGGGTTTGCGCATCTCGAACCCCGTCCAGCAACGTTGCGGCCAGCAGGGCGGGCGTCCACAAAGGTCGTCCCCTCGACGCGTCAATGATCAAGAACCAGCCGGCGACCGTGCCGGCCCCGATCGTGCCCCCGATCAGGCCCTCCACCACCGTCGGTCTATCCATGACGCCGTCTCGTCTGCTCCCACCCGGGATGACTTCTGAGCCGTCTACCTCTGCGAACGCACGGGTCGCGACGCCGTTCCAGTCGGCCCGCCGGGATCGTGAGGAACGGCATGAGTGACACCGCGTTAGCAAGAGTGATGACAACCACGTGGACGGCAACGTCACGGTCTCTCGAGTGGTCTCAGTTCAGATCGCAACGCGACGATCCAGAACCACTGGAGCACTCGAGTAAACCGGACGGACCAACGCTGGGCCGCGACGCCCTCGCCTTTGCCGACCCGCTCTACAACCTGGCGCGCCATCTCGCCGGAAACACGGCCGATGCCGAAGACCTCGTGCAGGACACGTACCGGCGGGCGATCCAGGCGGCGAACCAGTTCACTCCCGGGAGCAACCTCAAGGCGTGGCTGTTCCGAATTCTTCGGAACACGTTCATCAGCTCGTACCGGAAGCAGCGCCATAATCCAACGGTCGGTGGCCTCAATACGGTGGATTCGAACGCCCCAGAACTCGCCCACGAGGAGTGGCTGCAGGGCGACCTCGAACTCCACCGCCTACGCCATGTCGTGGGTGAAGAGATCGAGCGGGCGCTGATGACGCTGTCCGAGGACGCCCGCACCGTGATCCTGCTCGATCTCGAGGGGTTGACCGAAGTCGAAGTGGCCCACGTGTTGGGCTGCGCCGTGGGCACCGTAAAGTCACGCTTGGCCCGCGCCCGAGCTGCGCTCCGACTGCAGTTGAAGGACTACGGGAAAAAGGACAACACATGACTTGCGACGATGTGCGGCTCCAGCTCCTCGACTACCAGCGGGGACGGCTCTCAACACAGCTTCAGGAGGACGTCCGCATTCACTTGGACACCTGCTCCATGTGCGAGCACGAAGTCGCGGCAGAGGTCCTGCTGACGGAAGTCCTCGAGCACCGGCTGCCCCAGCATGCGGCACCGCTGGCGCTGAAGCGCCGGCTCGCCACGCTGTGGCCTCCAACCCCTCGGGAGCAGCCTTCCAGGTGGGCTCTATGGAGACGGAGCCTCGTCCCGGCGCTGGCGACCGCCGCGGTGCTCCTCATCTCCATCCCTATCTACTATGAGCGTACCGGGCAATCGCCAAGCGGCGGGCCGCCCAGCATGGTCGCCGAAGCGGTCACCGATCATTTGCGGCTCCTCGCAAGCCAGCATCCGCTCGATGTGGAGAGCGGCGATATGCACCAGGTCAAGCCGTGGTACGAGGGGCGGCTGGACTTTGCTCCCGTCGTCACCTTCCTCGGCGACGCGGACTTCCCGCTGGCCGGGGGCGCCGTCGGCTACTTCCTCGATCGCAAGGCCGCGGTCTTCGTCTTTCACCGGCGACTGCACGCGATCTCCCTCATCGTCTTCCCGGCTCGCGGTCTATCGTGGCCGACGAACGGGCTCGCCTCGATCGGCCCGGTGAGCGCGTACCGGACCGCCGATCGCGGGTTCCACGTGATCCTCTGGCGCAAGGGCGAACAGGGATGTGCTTTGATCTCCGATGTCGACCCCGCCGACCTGACCCGACTCGCCCTGAGGCTCGCCACCACTTCCTGAGGGGATCACTCGGGAGCACGCCGACGTGCTGACACAACGACCCGACAACCTCGGCGGGACACGTCGCTCGAATCATGCACCGCGCGGCCCTTCACACGATCTCCGACCGATCGACCCGGGCCCACAAGCAACGCGGCCGGCGCCCAGGAGGACTAGCGGCTCATCGTTGACGCCGCAGACTCACATTGGCCGGCATGATGCCGTTGACGACTCCCTTCATCTCGTCACCGCGGACATCCAGGGTTCCGGACAGGTAGGGTACATTCAGGATGACCGTGCTCCCGCTGACGATGCCCTCGAAGTACGTGGGGTCGGCCGTCGTGTCGCCGGTCACCGTGAGATGGCCCGTCGCCTTGGCGCCGCTCTGCTTGAGATCCACGAGGACATCTCCCGAACCCATCGACGGGTTTCGAAACACCCAAGTCCCGGCCCATTTTCCGCTGACATCCACACTCGGCGGAGCCGTGCTCCTCCCGGTCGCGGCGCACCCAGAAAGCATCAGCACAAGTGCTCCAATGAACAGCCTCTCTCTCTTTCTCATCTGCTCTCCTTTCTCGCAACGTCTCCATGCCCGCTCACTACGCTGGAGCTAACTCACCGCCCACTGGGGCTTCTCGCGCGGTTCCTCGTCGCGCCCTCGAGCCAGAATACGCGACACCATCAGCACGTGCCTTTCCCGCAGCCCGGTCTGCTGGCGGTCCAGACGTGTAACCGCCGGCGCTCACGGAGCAACCGCCGGCGCTCACGGAGCCGCCGGCCCCCGGTACCGTCCTCCGACCGCGGCCAGACATTCGTGAATAGTTCAGCGCTCCGGCCACGCCGGTGCGTCCGTAGCTGTCATATCTCATCGGCCACGACCTCGAGATCTTCCATTCATGACCCTCACCTCCGCACTCCACACGATCGACTCCCACCTTCCAACCAATCGGAACGCCGTCGGCCACGATTCGTTCCGCCCGCCGTCCCCTCTCAGGTTGCGGAACCATTCCGCCCCTCGCAAGTTTGCGCCCGCGTACGTCCGCTTGCCGCCTTCCCGCTACCAGCAACCGCGAGCGGAACTACTAACGAGCCGATGCGTTCGAACGAGTGAGGCACCCCGCGGTGACGGCCAACATCTCAACTCGAGGAGGTTCACACGTGGCGAGAGTACTAGTGCGGACTACGGCGGCGGCAGTGTTGCTCGTGAGCGGCACGCTTGTGCTGGGCGGTTGCGCCCTCACATCCGGTATCCCGGGTGGATCGAGCGCAGATTCATCCACCGAAGGAATCGGTAGCGGAACCTTCTCCAGCTCGCAGCTCGGCGGACCGTCGCCGATCCAGCGGTTCGACAAGATCCAGTCACCCTGATCACGTCGGCTCTCTCCAACAGGCAGAGAGGCCGGGCGAGACGTCCGGCCTCTCTGTGTCTGGAGTCCTTCCGTTCACGCGCGCGCGCCCCGTGGCTCGGAACGCAGACACGCGGAGACAGTTCCCAGAATTGGTTTCCTCTTTTCCTTCGGAACGTGACGTGCGCAACGACGTTACCCATCGGTGAGTCGGCACACGTTCGTGACCTGGGCGTTGACAGATGCACACACCATCATCCACGCACGAGGAGATCGTCATGAAGCGAGTCTTCGTCGGCGGCGCGCTCGCCACCCTCGCCTTGCTCGCGGTGGACACCCCGGGCGCGGTCGCCCAGGCTCCCGCCCCGACCGTCAACATCAACGGGTTCATCGACAATGTCGGGGCGTACGCGCGAAATTTCGGAAACTTCGATTCTGCCCGGGCACGAAGCGATCAATCATTCTACGGTCGTACGCGCGGCCGCTTCGACATCACTGGTCAGCTGGGCAAGGCCAAGGGGGTGCTAGGCCTCGAGATCGATAGCGTCTGGGGCCAGACCGGCTTCAGCGACACCAACTCCCTGAACTGCGTCACCAATACGGGTAGCGGCGTCGCCTGCGGGACGCAGAATCCCGGTGAGCAGTCGGGCTTCGCCCTCAACACCGATGAACAGGGCGGTATCAAGGTCAAGTGGCTGTACACCGAGTTCCCCGTGCCGCTCATCCCCGTGCCCACGGTCGCCCGGCTGGGCGCTCAGCCGTTCGGCACCGCGGCGACGTACAAGCTGGCCACGTACGCCTCTGGTGACTTCGGGGGGGGCGTGGTCACCAGCACGATCACGCCGGACATCAAGCTGGCCTTCACCTACGTGGCGGTGGACGAGAACCTGAGCGGCAAGCACGACATTACAAACACGCTTCTCGGCGTCGGGGCTGCCGGGTCAAACGTCCCGCAGAGTCGCGGCGACAATTTCGCATTGATCATCGCACCCGAGTTCACCGGCATCGCCAAGGGGCTTCAGCTCAAGCCGATGTACTCGTACTTCTTCGCCGACGGTACGACCAGCGCTGCCGCACGCATTGGCCGTGGCGGCTACAGCATCACCGCCTCCACGGCGCCCAACGGCACCGCCGGCGGCAGTCCCTTCGCGCCCAAGAACGTCTCCGGAGCCGACGGCGTGGGCACTGGCATCCATGAGAACCGACACACGATCGGGCTGGATGGGCGCTGGCGATCGGGCGCGTTCTCGCTCGATCCCACCGTGTTCTACCAGTTCGGGAACCGCAACTCCTTCAACACGGTGACTCCGGCCTACGGCGTTCTGTGTAACGGCTCGGGCAATGTGGCGACGAACTGTCCCAAGGACACGGCCAAACTCAGCGCATGGATAGTCGATGTCCGCGCGGGCTACCAGCTCGGACCGGTGCTCTTCGAGGGCCTGACGATGTGGACGTCCGGTAACCGAGCTCAGGACAACCTGAGGAGGAACGTCAACTTCTACCAGGTGCTCAATACCGACACGACATATCTCTTCGACTGGGGCACCCAGGTCACCTCCATCGGTTCCGTGGAATACAACGCCGTCCTTACACCGGGAGCGAGCAATCTGAGCAGTGCCGTCGGGCTTGACAAGTATGGCCGCATTCAGTTGGGTCTCAAGGCGACCTATCAGCTCACTCCCTCGTTGAGCTTCATGGGCGGGTGGAACATCATCTGGACGGACAAGTCCGTGGACACAGACGGCACCGTGGTGCCTGGCGGTGGCATTCTGCCGTCGTTCATCGACCGGAAGACCGGCCTCTCGGCCAGGCCCGAGGGCGACGCGAGGCTGATCGGCAACGAGTTGCAGGCAGTAGCGACTTGGCGGATCGCGGACGGTGTCGCGTTCGACGCCGGGGCGGGCTATCTGTTCGCCGGTGGGGCCCTCGGTCACCGGAGCGTCGCTGTTCCGTACTGCGCGGCGGGAGCGGCGATTATCGGCTGCGCCCCGCCGAACCGCAAGGACCTCCAGGTCAACGACGCCTACATCCTGTCGAGCCGCATCCGTTTCTCCTTCTAGCTTGCCTGTCGGTGGGGGAGGAGGACACCATGACGTGGCAGCAAACGACGAGCCGAGCCACTGAACTCGCAGGCCGGTGCAGAGTGCCCGTGATACCCCACAGGCGAACCGACGGATCGCCCGATCGAGGGGCGACGGCCACGGGCCTGCTCACGCCGGTTGAGCCTCACACGCTCTCCGCTAGGCCCCGCGTGCGAGGCCGTCTGGCCCGCTGGTACCTCGCGGCCAAGACGACACGTGGCGATCAGGAACGCGAGCATGGAGAGGGGCACGCCCCGGGGGCTCTCCTTGGGCATGAGGGCCTCGCCTATGCCAGTGCGCTATATAACGTCGCCTACTATCTCACCCGGAACGCCCGTGACGCCGAGGACCTCGTCCAGGACACCTACGTCCGCGCGATGCGAGCGGCGACCCAGTTCGCTCGCGGCACGAACCTCAAAGCCTGGCTATTCTGCATTCTGCGAAACACCTTCCTCAGCCTCCACCGACGGCGGCGTTTCCACTTGCCGATCGGCGGACTCGCCGCGCTCGCTGGCCTCACGGATCGAGGCCATCACGAGCGGACCCGGGACGATCTCGAACTCGATCGCCTACACAACATTGTGCGCGAGGACATCGAGCGGGCACTGATGACGCTATCGGAGCCGGCACGTACGGTTGTCCTCCTCGATTTCGAGGGGCTGACGGAGGCTGAGGTCGCACAGGTTGTGGGCTGCGCGGTGGGTACGGTCAAGTCTCGGCTTGCGCGCGCCCGAGCCGCACTTCGCCAGCAACTCAGAGACTACGCAAAATAGCGCGGCCCCCCGGGCCCCCCAGCCCGGCCCAACCACTTGACGAAGTGACACTCTTGTCGCATCCTCTAGTGTGTCGAGCGCCTCGCGAGGCACTGATCGGTCGTCGAGGCGCCCGCATGCGGTGACCCGAATCGCGGGAGGATGCGACATGAGGAAGATGCGCTGGCTGCTGCTCATAGCTGTCGCCCTGGTCAGCTTCGGATATGCCTCCGCTCCCGCCGCACCGGTGGACGTGACCGGAAAGTGGAGCGGGACGTGGATATGCACGGGGTTTGGCGCGGGCGAGGCGTGGGCCACACTGCAACAGTCCGGCACCAAGGTCACGGGCGTCCTTTGGCTGAATGGCGAGCTCGACGCCAACCCCGGCGGACCGGTGGATGGGACAATCGAGGGGAATGTCCTGACCCTCCACTGGGCGACGCGTGACGCGACGGGCCTCAATCAGTTCATGGTTACCGGTGAGCGGATGAGTGGGTCTTCGCAGTTGCAGGAACGCCTCCAGTTCAACTTGGCTCGAGTGAAGTAGGGGCTGACGCGGCGAGGCCTCCGGACGGGCCCGCTCAATCCTCGGGTAGCGGGGCGAGCTGGGCCGCCTGTGAGTCGCTGCCGGTCTCAGGCGTCCACGTCAGCGTGGTGCCCCTAATGACAACACTACCTCGTCCTGGCAGACGAAACATCAGACTCTCGTTCCCGGTTGAGAACTCGTAGAGGCCTCCCCGCCGCCCTCCGGACATCGAGCTGAACAGTGCCCGGCGGCTAGCGTCCGGGAGATCGACGATGGCGAACGAGACAACTTCTCCAGAGGGCTCCAGGACCCCATACCACGAGCCGGCAAATCCCTGGAGATCCTGCGCCAGGTTGTCAGGGGAATGCACGACTCTGACCGCGTCGGGGCGCCTAGGCAGAAGCTCCTTTGCCGCTCTGCCCTCCTCCGCCAGACTGTCCTGGCAGCGGACGGCTCCGTTGCCCACCTCGAGACTCGTCAGATACTGAATCAAGCAAAGGCCGTACTTGATGGCAAACTTCCCGGTCGTTCCTCCGCCGTGATCCACGATGTCGTACCTCTCATCGAGCAGGAGGAACGAGCCATTGCGCCCGGCGAGCACGCTGGTGGCTCCGGGACCTCGCTCTAGGCCGCCGAACATGGAGTCGTGGCGCGGAAAGACGAGACTCAGCCGGTCCACCGCGAGGTGCCCGATTGTCCGCTCTGTCACGGCCGCGTCGAGGCGACCCGCCCCACCAATCGCCCGCAGACCGGGAGCCATGGCCACCACCCCGTAGACGTCCTTGGATGATTCGGCGGCCTCCAGGGTGATAGCGCCCCCGAACGACTGCCCGGCCAGAATGACTCGTGCATATCCCTCACGCCGTCGCGTGGCGATCTCCTCGAGCGTCCGAACCACGGCTCGATAGAGGGACTGCTCGGCCGAGTTCTCGGCGAGGTTGTTGCGAGCGATCTTCAGCACGTCCCACCCCCGGGCCTGCAGTAGCCTGAACACCGGCGGGACCGGAGCGGAATACTGCGCCACGGTGCCGAGGATGCCGTGGTTCCAGATCACGACCCCGCTGGCCTTGGCCGGCCCGTGCCATGACTGGTCGCAGAACGCCCGCTCCACCCAGAACCATCGGTTGAGCGGCCTTTGGCCGCAGCGCGTCGCATCGCTGATCATCCCCGCGCCATTCTGGCGCGCCTGCGCCTCCCCATAGGAATGAGCCACGATAGTGGAGCCTCGGGCGATGAGCGCGCAGCGCGCCGGGATGCCCCGCTCATCCGCCCGGTTCTGGCAGATAGTGAAGGCGGTCTGCATTGAGCTCGGATACCGGTCGAACTCCCCTGGCTCCTGGACGCTGAACCCACAGGTGTGCTTGCTGGATTGGGCGTCCTCGACGTAGAAAAAGTCGCCCGGATTCGGCTCCCTCAGGTACTCCGCGAGCGGAGCCGAGCAGTCACTCCGCACCGTGACCCCGGCCACGGACTGGGCGCGGCCCTCGCGCACCGACAGCAGAAGAACAACGAGCGTGCCAACCACACCGACGGCAAGGCGCCTGAATGAGGAAAGGCGGACGTCGGAGTTCCTGTCGCACGTGTCGCGCGCCTCGCCACGCCCACGACACGCGTCCTCTTGCTGCGCTCTTGGGATATCCGTCCGCACGGAGTCGCCTCTAACCGTGCCAACGCGCCGGAGAGGTCGTGGTTCCCCGCGGATCTCGATGATGAGACAGGGATGAGACGCCTATGACAAGGTGCCCAACTCCGCCTCGTCGGCCGGGCTTCGTGCGTTGAAGAAGTGAAGGGGACGTGGCATCGAGGAGGTGCCCTATGATCCGCAAGCTGATGCTCGCACTGGCCATCCTGACTCTGACAACGACGCCCGCTCTCGCCCGCGGCGGCGGCGGCGGGTTCCACGGCGGCGGTGGGGCCGCGGGAGGGTTCCACGGCGGCGGTGGGGGCGGCTTCCACGGCGGCGGTGGGGCCGGGTTCCGGAGCGGCGGGTTCCGCGGGGGCGAGTTCCACCGTGGCGGGTTCCGCGGCGGACGGGAGCGGTTCGAGCGCTTCCACCGGTTCGGCTTCTTCGGCGACTTCGGATTCGTAGGGCCTGCATTCGGCTTCGGGGTCTATCCCTTCTTCTGGGATCCCTTCTGGTTCCCGTCGCCGTACCCGGCCTACACTTACGCGCTTCCGGTCGTCATCCAGCCGGAGCCCCAGGTGTCCGGGCCGCAGCCGTCCTCCCCAGCGACCCCGACGTACTGGTATTACTGCGTCGACGCCAAGGCGTACTACCCCTACACCAGACAGTGCCCGGGCGGGTGGCTCAAGGTGGTCCCCTCCCCGGTCGGTTAATGGCTCAAATGTGCCGCGAGAAAGGAATCCCCATGCGCACGCTCGTGATCTGGTCAACGGCCCTCATCCTCGCTACCGCGGTCAACGCGGGGGCGGGTGAACCCAAGCTCGAAACGGACGACCAAAAGACCCTCTACGCGCTTGGTCTGACCATCAATCGCAGCTTGAGCCCGTTCAATCTAAGCCCGTCGGAACTGGAACTGGTCGAGGCGGGCCTCGCCGATGGGAGCCTGCACAAGACACCGAAGGTCGACCTCGAGACCTATGGCCCGAGGATCAAACAGTTCCAGGAGGCTCGCGTGGCGGCGGTCGCGGCCGCCGAGAAGAAGACGAGCCAGGTCTTTGTCGACCACGCGGCCCGGGAGCCGGGCGCGACAAGAACCGCCTCGGGCCTGGTCATGATCCCGATCGCCCCGGGGACCGGGGCCTCGCCCAAGGGCACTGATACGGTGACGGTCAACTACGAAGGACGGCTCACCGACGGCACGGTCTTCGACAGCTCTAGGCAGCGTGGCGGGCCCGCAACGGTGCCGCTGAACGGCGTGATCAAGTGCTGGACCGAAGCCCTCCAGCTCGTCAAGGTGGGAGGCAAGAGCCGGCTCGTCTGCCCCGCCGACCTTGCGTACGGCGACCAGGGCTGGCCCCCGCTCATCAAGCCGGGCGCGACCCTCGTGTTCGACGTCGAGCTGCTGAGGATCTCCCCGCCATCGGCTCAGAGTGCACCGCAGTCTGAACAAGCGTCTTTCTGGTACTACTGCAAGGACACCAAGACCTACTACCCCTACGTACGGGAATGCCCCTCGGGCTGGCAGCAGGTCGCTCCGCAGACGACACCACCCGGGCAAGAGGGCGGAGTTCGCGGATGACGCGATGGTGTTGGCACGCTCGCCTGGAGTGTCGCGTTCTTGCGAAAGGACAGCGTCGGACATCCGGGTTGACCTGTGACGACATCCCAAGAATGAGCGGCTCTCGTATGGCAACCGGGCTCGGCGCCCTGTGACGAACGGCGAGAGGTGGATTGTGCGTCTGGAATAGCACGGAGCACTGGCGAGGCGGGAAGGAGGGTAACGGAGCGATGGAGCGAGCTGCGGTGCGTGATTGGGCAGCGCGGCGCGCGGCGATAGAAGTCCTGAAGCCTGCTTCGGCCCGGCCCGGCCCGGATCAGCGCTGAGCCGACTATGGCCTTCGCGAGCTCACTGCGCCGGCATCCCTATGCGAGCGGGCTGATCACCCTCCTGATCGTGGTGATCGGTGGAGGGATGCTTGCCCTATCGGGACACTGGCGATCTACCGTCGGCGCGCAAAGAGCCCTGCCGCCCTCGCCGCGCGTCTCGGTGGTGGCGGCGTCGGCACGGACGCGCGACGTCGGGGTCTACCTCTACGGGCTCGGGGCGGTCACTCCACTCAATACCGTCACCGTGAAAACCCGGGTGGACGGCCAGCTGCTCGACGTACGGTTCCAGGAGGGGCAGATCGTCAGCAGCG
>WNFO01005044.1_pt1 | contig 11475 bp, 10 predicted proteins | sample 5400251 | NCBI WGS metagenome assembly WNFO01 (sample SAMN13153354, study PRJNA577476) | soil metagenome | isolation source: 100 cm saprolite under Madrone tree | place: USA:California | collected 2016-06-14
GAGCCGCGCCATTGGCTGCGGGAAGGGGACCATCTCGAAGATGTTGAGCACGCTGGAGCGGCGTCACTACGTCCGCCAGGATGCGGGCAGCGGCCGCTTTGTCCTCACGTGGCGACTACTGGCCCTGGCGTTCGGCCATGCCGACCTGGCGGGAATGCCGCGCGTCTTTCTGCCGGTGCTGCAGGAGCTGGCGGACGAGACCGACGAGCTGGTGCAGCTCGCCGTGGTCGACGGCGACCAGGTCCTCTTCGTGGCCAAGGCCGAGGGCCGCGGCCAGAGCATCCGTCTGCTGCCGCTCGTCGGCCTGTGGGCCCCCTTGCACGCGACGGCGGCGGGCAAGCTGTGGCTGGCGACGCTGCCCACCCCGGCGCTCGCCCGCGTGCTCGCCCGCCCCCTCCCGGCGGTCGCCCCCAAGACCATCACCGCGCTGAGCGACCTCCGGAAGGAGCTCGCGCAGATCCGCGCGGCGGGATATGCCATCGCCGACGAGGAGCTCGCCGAGGGCGGCCGGGCCGTCGCGGCGCCGATCACGCGCGAGGGCGCGATGGTGGGAGCGGTGGCGCTGTCGGGTCCGGCCTATCGGCTGGCGCTCGATCGATTGCACGCGCTCGCCCCGCGGCTGATCGAGGCCGGCGCGCGGCTCGCCTCGATCTGGCCCCCGCACGTCAACGCGAAGGACTTCACCGCGTGAGCCGCTTCGAGTACCACGAGCCCGAGAGCCTCGGAGACGCCATCGCGCTGGCCGCGCGCTTCGGCACGGAGGCGAGCTTCCTCGCCGGCGGCACCGACCTGATCGTCCAGCTCGAGCGCGGGCGGATCGCGCCACGCCACGTCATTGGCCTCCGGCGAGTGCCCGGGCTCACGGGCATCGAGGTCAATGGCCGCGTCACCCTCGGTGCCCGCGTCACGCCTCGCGCCATCGAGCGGGCGCCGGAGCTGGCCGGGGCGTTCCGCTGTCTCATCGAGGGCGCCGAGGTGATCGGCGGCCATCAGGTGCGCAACGTCGCGACAGTGGGCGGCAATCTCGTGAATGCCTCGCCGGCGGCGGACCTGGTTCCAGGCCTCCTGGCCCTCGACGGCGCGGTGACGCTGGTCGGGCCGGCGGGCGAGCGGGAGGTGTCCATCGAGCACTTTCTCCTCGGGCCCAACCGGACGGCCCGGCGCCCGGACGAGCTCCTGACCCGGGTGAGCCTGCCCGCGCTGCCCCCGCGCGCGGCCACCGCGTTCCTGAAGGCGGGCCGGCGGCGCGCGATGGAGATCGCGGTGGTGGGCGTGGCCGCCCGGCTCACCATGGACGCGAGCCTGGAGCGCTGCCTGGAGGCGCGCATCGCCCTCGGCGCCGTCGCCCCCACCGCGGTGCGGGCGCACCAGGCGGAGCGCGCCCTCGAAGGCCAGCCCGTCGGCCCGGAGGCGTTCCGCCGTGCGGCGGAGATGGCCCAGGACGCGTGTCGCCCCATCGACGATGTGCGCGCATCGGCGGCCTTCCGGCGGCATCTGGTCGGCGTCCTGGTCCGGCGCGCGCTCGACCGCTGTGTCACGCGGGCGCGATCGGCCGCCTAGCGGCGGGGAGAGCCCATGGCCAGGATCGCGATCACCCTCGAGATCAACCGCGAGCGCCACGAGGCGCTCGTCGAGCCGGATCGCACGCTGCTCGACGTGCTGCGGACGGATCTCGGTCTCACCGGCACGAAGACGAACTGCCTCGACGCCGAGTGCGGAGTCTGCACCGTGCTCGTCGACGGAGAGGCGGTGAACGCCTGTCTCTACCTGGCGGTGGTGGCCCAGGGCCGGGCCATCACGACGATCGAGGGGCTGGCGCCCGCCGGCGCGCTCCACCCCTTGCAGCAGGCGTTCGTGGAGCTCGGCGCCGTGCAGTGTGGGTACTGTATCCCGGGCATGATCCTCTCGGCCAAGGCCTACCTCGACGAGCATCCGAGGCCCTCGGAGGCCCAGGTCCGCGAGGCGCTCGCCGGCAACCTGTGCCGGTGCACCGGATACCAGAAGATCGTCGACGCGGTCCTGACCGCCGCGGACCGGCTCGCCGCCCCGGTGGGGGCATCGTGAGCGCGCCGCCGCGGGTCGTCGGGCAGTCGCTGTCGCGCCTCGATGCGCCGGGCAAGGTGACGGGCAGCGCGGTCTACGCCGCGGATTTTGCCCTGCCCGGCATGCTGTACGGCAAGGTGTTCCGGAGCACCGAGCCGCACGCGCGCCTCGTCCGGCTCGACACCACCCGCGCGGTGCGCATCGCCGGCGTGCGCGCGGTCATCACCGCGGCCGACGCCGCGGACGTGCGCTACGGGGCCGCGGTGAAGGACGAGCCGGTCTTCGCCTCGGACATCGTGCGCTACGTGGGCCAGCCGGTGGCCGCCGTCGCCGCGGTCACCCTCGAGGCGGCGGAGGCGGCGCTGGCCGTCATCGAGGCGGCCTACGAGCCGCTGCCCCCCGTGCTCGACGTGACCGCGGCGCTCGCCCCGGGCGCCCCGCTGGTCCACGCGGCATGGCAGTCGTACACCGCGATCCCGATCCTCCAGCGCGAGGGCAACGTGTGCAACCGCGCGCGCATCGTCGTCGGCGACGTCGAGCGCGGCTGGGTCGAGGCCGATCGGGTCTTCGAGCACCGGTTCACAACCGCGATGGTGCACCAGGGCTACACCGAGCCGCGCGCCGCGGTGGCGGCGTGGGACAGCTCGGGCCAGGTCACGGTCTGGTCGAACACCCAGCTCCCCTTCGACGTGCAGGCCACGCTGGCCGACATCCTCGCCATCGCGCCGTCGAAGATCCGCGTCATCGTCCCGGGGGTCGGCGGCGCCTTCGGCGGCAAGCTGCGGGTCGGCGTCGAGCACTTCGCGGCGCTGCTGGCCCGGGCGTCCGGCCGGCCGGTGAAGGTGATGACCACGAGCGAGGAGGAGCTCACCGCGGCCTACCCGCGGCAGGGCACCGTGATCGAGCTCAAGACCGGGGTGACGCGCGACGGCCGTCTGACCGCCCGGCAGGGCCGCATCTACTTCGACACCGGCGCCTTCGCCGGGTCGGGCCCGGGCGTCGCGTCGGTGGCGACCCTGGTCCTCGCGGGCCCGTACCGCATCCCGAATCTCTTCATCGAGGGCTATGCGGTCTACACCAACAAGACCAACTGCGGCTCGTACCGCGCGCCGTCGGGGCCCCAGGCGAACTTCGCGGTGGAGTCGCAGATGGACATCATCGCGGACGCGCTCGGGATCGACCCGCTCGAGCTGCGCTTGCGCAACATCGTCCACGAGGGCGACGAGGGGCCGACCGGACAGGTCCTGACTGCGGTCGGGCTCGAGGAGTGCCTGCGGCGCGCCGCCGAGGCCATCGGCTGGCGGGACCGCCGGCCGGGCCCCGGCCGTGGCAAGGGTCTGGCCTGCGGCTGGTGGACGACGACCGGCGGGTCGTCGGGCGTGTACGTGAAGATCAACCCGGACGGCACCGTCGCGCTCAACACCGGCGCGGTGGAGATCGGCACCGCCGCCCTCACCGGCGCGGCCCAGGTCCTGGCCGAGGCCCTCGGCGTGGATCTCGCCGACATCACCGTGGTCTCCGGCGACACCTTCGCGACCCCCTTCGACTTCGGCGCCCAGGGGAGCCGGACCGCCTTCGCGGTGGGGAATGCCTGCCGGGCCGCCGCGGCCGAGCTGCAGCGCAAGCTCGTGGCCCAGGCCGCCACCCAGCTCGGCGCGCCGGAGGAGGCGCTGGAGCTGCGCGACAAGCACGTCGTCGGCCCGAACGGCCGGATCTCGCTCGCCGACCTCGCGCGGCAGTCCCAGCTCGCGGGCGGCGGGATGATCGCCCACGGCACGTTCATCGCGCCGGGCACCGCCTACGACACCAAGCGGGTCGAGGGCCATGTCTACCCGGCCTTCCACTCGCCGAGCTTCCACGCCCACGCGGTGGATCTCTCGGTGGACGAGGAGACCGGTGAGGTCACCATCCACAAGTACGTCGTCGCCCAGGACGTGGGCTTCGCCTTGAACCCCACGTACATCGAGGGGCAGATCGAGGGCGGCGTGGCGCAGGGCCTCGGCCAGACCCTCTCCGAGGAGATCGTGTACCGGGACGGCCGCGTGCTGAACGCCAACCTCACCGACTACAAGATGCCGACCACGCTCGACGTGCCCCGCGTCGAATCGATCCTGGTCGCGCACCCGGGCCGGGTGGGGCCCTTCGGGGCCAAGGGCGTGGGCGAGCCCCCGAACATCGAGCCCCCCGCCGCGGTGGCCAACGCCATCGCGGCGGCGGTCGGCGTCCGGATCACCAGCCTGCCCATCACGGCTGAAAAGATCGTGCTCGCGCCCCGCGGCGACGCGCGCTGATGCCGCTCGCGACCGGGCTCCTCCTGCTGCCCTCGCATCCCGCGGCCCGGCTGGCCGAGATCGCCCAGCTGGCCGAGCGCACCGGGTACGACTATCTCTGGCTGGCCGACGAGCGCTTCTTCCGCGAGGTCTACGCGTCGCTGACGCTGTGCGCGCTGCGCACGCAGCGGATCAAGCTGGGCCCGTGCGTGACCGACCCGTACTCGCGCCACGCCGCGCTGAGCGCGATGGCCATCGCGACCCTCGACGAGATCTCCGGGCAGCGCGCGGTGCTCGGCATCGGGGCGGGGGTCAGCGGCTTCCGCGAGCTGGGAATCACGCGCGAGAAGCCCGGTCTGGCCCTGCGCGAGACGGTCGAGGTCATCCGGAAGCTGCTCGCCGGGGAGACGGTCACGTACAAGGGGTCCGTCGTGCAGATCGAGGGCGGCCACCTGGACTTCAAGCCGGTGCGGGCGGACGTGCCGATGTACATCGCCTCCCAGCGCCCGGTGGGGTGCCGGGTCGCGGGCCGGGTGGCGGACGGGGCGATCATGCAAGGCTGCGTGGCCGAGCCGCTCTTCACCTTCTTCCGCGACACGGTGGCGGCGGGGGCCCGCGAGGCCGGCCGCGACTTCGGGAGCATCGACCTGGTGGCCCGGATCAACGTCTGCGTGCACGACGACCGGCAGGTGGCGCGCGATCTCATGAAGCCGACGATCGTGCGCAGCCTGGCCGCCCAGCGCCCGGATTTCTTCACGTTCGCCACCGCGGGGCTCACCGTGCCGCCCGCGCTGGCGAAGCACCTGGAGGGCCTGACCTACGTCTACGATCCGCGGCCCTTCCAGGCCGCGGCGCGGGAGGTGCCGGAGAGCTTCGTGGACGCGGTGACGCTGGCCGGGCCGCCCGACGAGGTGGCCGCGGGCGTCGTCCGCCTCGCGCGGCGGGGGGCCACCCAGCTCATGCTCTACCCGGTGTCGCCCGACGGCCGGATCGAGGTGGTGATCGAGCGCTTCCAGCAGGAGGTCATGCCGCGGGTGAGGGCCGCGGGCGCGTGACGGTGACCGTGGTGATGCACGGCACGCTCCGACGCTTCCTGCCCGAGGGGGCGAGCCGGACCACCCTCGACCTCCATGCCGGGACCACGATCGGAGAGGTCCTCGCCGGCCTCGGTGCCGACCAGGATACGTGGCTCGTCGCGCGCAACCAGGCGGTCGCCGAGCGGGACGCGGTGCTGGCGCCGGGCGACGTGCTCGACTGCTTCGAACCCCTGGCCGGCGGTGCGGACGCCGCGCAGTGAGACGGAGTCGGAGGGACGGGCGATGCCGATACGGTACGTGATCACGACGCTCAAGCCGGGCGTCAAGCGCGAGGACTACGAGCGCTGGCTGCGGGAGTACGACTACGTGGTGGCGAGATCGCTGCCCAGCATCGTGAGCTATCGCACCCATCGCATCGAAGGGCCCATCACCGGCGCGGAGACGGCGGGCTGGAGCTACATCGAGCGGATCGAGGTCCGTGACGTGGACCAGTATCAGCGGGACATCGCGACCCCCGCGGGCCAGGAGCTGATGCGCCAGCTCTACGGGGACTATCTGGAGCGGTCGAAGAACATCTTTTTCTGGTCCGAAGAGATCACGGACTGAGGGGGCCGACATGAACCGACGCGATTTTCTCGTCACCGCCGGGATCGGGGCCGCCGGGCTCGCCGCCGGGCGGCGGGCCGCCGCGCAGGACAAGAAGACGCTGGTGGTGGCGTGGGACTCGGACATCGATTCCCTCGACCCCGCGGTGTTCAAGTCGCAGGGCGCCTACGTCACGGTGGCCAACACCACCGACGCGCCCCTCATGTGGAAGGTGCGGCCGATCGACGGCAAGCCGGGGCTCTTTCGCTCGGTGCCGGGCGAGTGGGACGGGCACCTGGCCGAGTCGTGGACGATGGAGGACAACGGGGCGACGATCGTGCTCAAGGTTCGCCGCGGCATGAAGTTCCCGAGCGGCCGGCCCATCACCGCGCCGGCCTTCAAGTACTCGTTCGACCGCGGCCTGCTCTCGCCGGGCTACATGAAGCTCATCTTCCCGACGCTGATCCAGGTGAGCGCCCCCGAGCAGTTCGTGGTGCGCGACGACTACACGTTCGCCATCGCGATGAAGGCGCCGAGTCCGATGGGCCTCGACACGGTGGCGCTGTCGAACAACGCCATCCTCGACCCCGAGGAGGTCAAGGCGCACGTGACCGGCGACGATCCGTGGGCCACCGAGTGGCTGAAGCGCAATCAGGCGTCGGTCGGGCCCTACCGGCTCGTCAAGAACGAGCCGGGCGTCGAGATCGTGCTGGAGGCCGCGCCCGGCTACTGGCGCCCGAAGCCCTACTTCGAGCGCGTGGTGTTGAAGCTGGTGCCCAACGAGGCCGACCGCGTCCTGCTCTTGAAGCGCAAGGCGGTGGACCTGGTCGCCGGCCGGCCGGGGCTGAGCCCGAAGAACGTGAAGGCCCTCGAGGGCGAGGCCGGGCTCAAGGTGTTCAGCGTGCCCGACACGACCTGCCACTTCCTGTGCATGAACCAGAAGAAGCCGCCGTTCGACAACAAGCTGGTCCGGCAGGCGGTCAACTACGCGATCCCCATCCAGGCCATCCTGCCCAACGTGCTGTTCGGCTACGGCACCCAGATGAAGAGCCCCGTGCCCAATCTCACCCCGACCTATCTCGGCGATTACTCGCCCTACAAGCACGACATCGCCAAGGCCAAGGCGCTGATGAAGGAGGCGGGGATGGACCGGGCCCCGATTCCGGTGGACCTGGCCATCCGGGTGGGCTGGCCCACGCACGAGCAGGCGTCGGTGTGGCTGCAGCGCGAGCTGGAGCAGATCGGCTTCAAGGTGAACATCGTCAAGGAGACGGACGCCACCTTCCGGCAGCTCGCCACCAAGGGGGATCACCAGCTCTCGATCGAGGCGTGGCAGTCGTGGATCAACGATCCCTTCTATCACCTGACGTTCCTGTTCAACTCGAAGTCGAAGTTCACGAACCTGAGCGCGTACTCGAACCCCGCGGTGGACAAGCTGATCGACGAGAACATGCACGAGACCAATCGCGACAAGCGGGCGGCGGCCTCCCGCGACATCCAGAAGCTCGTGCTCGACGACGCGGTGTGGGGCCTGCTGTGGTACGAGAACTGGACCCGGGTGGGCACCGCCGACCTCGTCGGCCTCGAGAAGCGCTGGGACACCTTCGAGCGGTACTACAGCCTCAAGCGCACGTAGCCCGGACCCCACCGGCGACGAGGAGAGACGCCCCATGACCGAGGCCCCCAAGGGATACGAGCCCGACCACCCGCCGATCTTCGACGGCGGCACGCCGAAAGATCACGCCGAGCTACTGCGGCTCTACTTCGACCTGCGGCTGGCCAATGACGGGCTCGACAACGACGCGCTCCGCAAGATCTGGAATCCCGACCCCGGCCACATCTACTTCAATACCAATGGCCACGCCTACCATGGGCTCGAGGACTGGCTCCACATCTGGGATCACTACCGGACGCGTCTCCAGCTCGTCAAGGCGGGCGGGTCGGGGACCATTCGCATCACCGTGCGCGGCGACCTGGCGCTGATCACCGACGACCGCGTCGGGCGCTACTGGCGGTGGATCGGCCAGGAGATCGAGCCCACCTTCCTCACCGACAAGCCGTATATCCGCGCCACCCTGGGCTGCCTGCGCGAGCCGGGCGGCTGGAAGATGATGCACGCCCATTTTTCCTCCGGGCGGAACGGCAAGCGGCCGGACCAGGGAGGCCCCGAGTAGGGCGCGGTCGTGCTCGCCTACGTCGGCACGCGCCTCCTCCTCGTTGTCCCCACGCTCTTCGGGGTGACGATCGTCACCTTCGTCCTGACGTATATCCTGCCCGGCAACCCCGCCCTGGTGAAGGCCGGGCCGCTCGCCACGCCGCAGCACATCGCCGAGATGGAGCGCCGCATGGGCCTGGACCAGCCGGTGGTCGTGCAGTACTGGCGGTATCTCCGCGGCCTGTTCCGGGGTGACCTCGGCGAGAGCCACACGACCGGGCGGCCGGTCCTCGAGGACCTGATCCAGCGCGTGCCCGCCACGCTCGAGCTGACCGTGGCCGCGCTGCTCGTGGCCCTCGCGGTGGGCGTCCCCCTGGGCGTGGTCGCGGCCGTGCGGCGCGACGGCTGGCTCGATCACGTGAGCCGTCTGCTCGGCGTGGGCGGGGTGGCCATGCCCACGTTCTGGACCGGGCTGCTCGCGCTGTACATCTTCTTCTACGCGCTCGGCGTGGCGCCGCCGCCCCTCGGCCGGCTCGGCACCGGCATCACCCCGCCCCCCCGGGTCACCGGGCTCCTGACCGTCGACGCCCTGGTGGCGATGCACTGGCGCGCGCTCGGCTCCGCCCTGCACCAGCTCGTGCTCCCCGCGCTGGTGCTGGGGTTCTCGGTCATGGCGCCGCTCACTCGCATGGTGCGGGCGACCATGCTCGAGGTGCTCGAGTCCGACTACATCAAGGCGGCGTGGGCGGCCGGGCTGCCCCGCCGCACCATCGTGTACGGCGACGCGCTCCGGAACTGCATGATTCCCGTCATCACGCTCCTCGGCGTGGTGTTTGGCTTCCTCATGGCCGGCAACGTCGTGGTGGAATCGGTGTTCTCCTGGCCGGGCATCGGCAACTATGCCGTCGCGGCCATGATGTCGAAGGACTCCGGCCCCATCCAGAGCTTCGTGCTCTTCGTGGGCGTCGTCTACGTCTTCGTCAATCTCGCCGTCGACCTGGTGTACGGCGTTGTCGACCCTCGAATACGCCTCGGCTGACGCGGCGCCCGTCCGGCGTTCGGCGGCGGCGCGGCTCTGGCGACGCCTGTCCCGCAACGTCATGTCGCTGGTGGCCTTCGGCGTCCTCGCGGCGGTGGCCCTCGGCGCGGTGGCCGCGCCGGTGATCCTGCCAGATGATCCGGACGCCCCCGACGCCGAGCACGCCCTCGAGGCGCCGAGCTGGCGGCACGGGCTGGGCACCGACCTCTACGGCCGGGACCAGCTCACGCGCATCGTCTACGCCGGCCGGATCGACCTGCTCGTGGCGCTCGCGGCGACGGTCATCGCGCTCTCCATCGGGACCGTCCTCGGCGCGGTGTCGGGGTATCGCGGGGGATGGATCGACCAGATCCTCATGCGGGGGATCGATACCATCCAGGCCTTCCCGTCGTTCATCCTCGCCATGGGCATCGCCGCGGCCCTCGGCAACAGCGTGACCAACATCGTGATCGCCATCGCCATCACTCACGTGCCCATCTACGGGCGCCTCATCCGCGGCGAGATGCTGCGCATCCGCGAGATGGAATATGCCGAGGCGGCGCGCACCGTGGGGAACCGACAGCGCCGGATCATCTTCCACCACCTCCTCCCCAATTGCTTCCCGCCCGTCATCGTCCAGGCCACGCTGGCCATGGGCTTCGCGATCCTCACGGTGGCGGCGCTCTCGTATATCGGCCTCGGCATCCGGCCGCCGACGAGCGAGTGGGGGGCGATGACCGCGGAGGGCGCGGGGTACATCGTCTCCGGCGAGTGGTGGATCTTCGTCTTTCCCGGCATGGCCATCATGGCCACGGTCCTCTCGTTCAACCTGGTGGGCGACGCCCTGCGGGACGTCCTGGACCCGCGGATGAAGGGCGTGTGACGGACCTCCTCGCCCTCGAGGACCTCACCGTCCATTTCGAGACCGACGAGGGGGTGGTGCAGGCGGTCGACCGCGCCGCGCTCACCATCGGGCCGGGCGAGGTCGTGGGCCTGGTGGGCGAGTCGGGCTCGGGCAAGTCGGTGACCGCCCTCGCCATCCTTCGCCTGCTGCGCCCGCCCGCGCGCGTGGCGGGCGGACGGGCCCACTTCGCGGGGCGCGATCTCCTCGCCCTGTCCGAGGAGGAGATGCGCTCGGTGCGCGGCGCTCAGATCTCCATGGTGTTCCAGAGCCCGCGCACGTCGCTGAACCCGGTGCTGCCCGTCGGGCGGCAGATCGAGCGGCTGCTCGTGCGGCACGGCGGTGCCGCGCCGGGCCGGGCGCGCGAGCGGGCGGTGGCCATGCTCCGCGAGGCCGGCATTGCCGAGCCCGAGCGCCGGGCCGGGCAGTACGCCCACCAGCTCTCGGGCGGCATGTGCCAGCGGGTGATGATCGCGATGGCGCTGGCCACGAATCCGCGGCTGCTCATCGCCGACGAGCCCACCACCGGGCTCGACGTGTCCATCGCGGCCCAGATCCTCGAGCTGCTGCGCGATCTGGGCCGGCGCACGGGCGCGGCCATTCTCCTGATCACCCACGACCTCGGCGTGGTCGCGCGGCTCTGCGATCGGGTGGTGGTGATGCACGCGGGCCAGACGGTGGAGTGGGCCGCGGTCCGCGACCTCTTCCACGCGCCCGCGCATCCGTACACGCGCGCCCTGATTCACGCCATCCCCCGCGTCGACCGCGAGGTCGCCATGGAGCCCATCCCCGGCTCGGTGCCCTCGCTCCTGGCGCCCCCTCCCGGCTGCCGCTTCGCCCTGCGCTGCCCCCTGGTGCGGGCGGAATGCGCGACGCACGTCCCGGTGCGGACCATCGGCGAAGGGCACGCGGTGGCCTGCGTCGCGGTGGCGAGCGCCTAGTGGGCGCCTTGCTCGCGATCGAGCGCCTGCAGATGCATTTCGCCCTGCGCTCGCTCATCCCATGGCAGGCGCCCCGTCTCGTTCGCGCGGTGGACGGCGTCTCGCTTCAGATCGCGGCCGGGGAGACGCTCGGCCTCGTGGGCGAGTCCGGCTGCGGGAAGTCCACGCTGGCGCGCTGCGTGCTGCGCCTCATCGAGCCGACGGGAGGGCGCGTCCTCCTCGAGGGTGTCGACCTCACCGCGCTCGGCGACGAGGAGCTCCGGCGTCGCCGGCGCGACGTCCAGATGGTCTTCCAGGACCCGACCGCCTCGCTCAATCCGCGCCTCACCGTGGCGGCCACGGTGGACGAGCCGCTGGCGCTGCATACCCCGCTGACCGGCAACGCACGGCGAGCGCGAGTGGACGAGGTCCTGGCGGAGGTCGGCCTCGAAGCCGGGCTGCGGGACCGGTATCCGCACCAGCTCTCGGGCGGGCAGCGCCAGCGGGTGAACATCGCCCGGGCCATCGCGACGCACCCGCGCCTCG
>WNFO01005045.1_pt1 | contig 11475 bp, 10 predicted proteins | sample 5400251 | NCBI WGS metagenome assembly WNFO01 (sample SAMN13153354, study PRJNA577476) | soil metagenome | isolation source: 100 cm saprolite under Madrone tree | place: USA:California | collected 2016-06-14
CGGAGCGCTCGCGCCGCCCACGAGCTGGGAGACCGAGAACGCCAGCGACGTCTCGGCGCGGCTCCACCGGAATTCCTCGAGAAACGCCACGAGGAAGACCGCATAGGAGTGCATCAGCGCGGCGCTGATGGCGAAGGTCACGAAGGCGCCGCCCAGCAGAAGTCCGCCGCGCCGCGAGGTCATGCGCTGTCCCTATACAATGGGGCCCGGGAGCCATGAGCCAGCTGACCGAGTACACGACCTATGCGGACGCCCACCGGCACTTCTCGTCCGCGGCGCTGTGGTCGCTCTTCGACGGCGACCGCGACTCGCTGAACATCGCTCACGAGTGCGTCGACCGGTACGCCGACTCCGGGCGCGTCGCCGTCCGCGTCGCCCACGCCGACGGTCGCGACGAGATCATGAGCTTTCGCGACCTGGCCGAGTGGTCCTCGCGCTTCGCTCACTGGCTCACCGCGCGCGGCGTCGAGCGCGGCGACCGGGTGGCCGTGATGCTCGAGCCCTCGCTCGCCTTCTACGCGGCCCTCTTCGGCGCGATCAAGCACGGCGCCATCGCGGTACCGCTCTTCACCCTGTTCGGCCCGGACGGCATCCGGCTGCGGGTCGACGACTGCGCGCCGAAGCTCTTCCTGACCAACGCCGAGAAGGCCGACACGGCGCGAGCCCTCGACGGCCTCGACGTCGTCGTCGCGGACGATCAGTTCATGACGGCGCTCGCGACTCAGGCGAACACCTACGAAGCGCGGAGCGCGCCCGACGATCTCGCGGTGTTTCAGTACACGTCGGGCACCACGCGCGAGCTGCCCGCGGCGGTGCGCCATCCTCAGCGGGCGATCGTCGCGCTCATGGTGGCCGCGCTCTACGGCACCGGCATCCGTCCGGGCGAGCGCTTCTTCTGCCCGTCCTCGCCCGCGTGGGGTCACGGTCTCTGGCACGGCACGCTCGCGCCGCTGGCGCTCGGCGTGACCACCGGCACGATGGCCGGGAAGTTCGATCCGGTCCGAATGCTGCGCGCGCTCCAGGAGTACGAGGTGACCAACCTGTCCGCGGCGGCCACGCACTACCGCATGATCAAGAGCTCGGGCCAGGCGGCGGCTTATCGATACCGGATCCAGAAGCTCTCCTTCACGGGCGAGCCGATGGACACCGCCACGCGCGAGTTCGTCGAGGCGACGTTTCGCGCGCCGGTGTGCAGCATGTACGGCACCACCGAGGTCGGCGTGGTTCTCGCCGATTACCCAGGCGCCGCCGATCACGTCGTCAAGCCCGGCACGCTCGGCAAGCCGGTTCCCGGCGTGCGCGTCGAGGTGCAGGGCACGGACGGCCAGGCCTGCCCGCCGAATCAGATTGGCGAGATCAAGGTGTGGCGGCGCGGTGCCTGGTTTCCGACGAAGGATCGAGGCCACGTGGACGGCGATGGCTACTTCTACCACGCCGGCCGGGCCGATGACGTCATCATCTCGGCCGGCTGGACGATGAGCGCCGTCGAGATCGAGGACGTGCTGCTCCGGCATCCCGACGTGCGCGAGGCGGCGGTGATCGGTGTGGCCGATCCGCTTCGCGGCCAGGTGGTGAAGGCCTTCGTCGTCAGCGCGCGCGGCGGCGACGATGCATTCGCACGGGAGCTCCAAGACTTCACGCGCGCGCGGCTCAGTCAGCACGAGTATCCGCGTCAGGTCGCGTTCGTGGCCGCGCTGCCCAAGACGCCGGCCGGTAAGGTCAATCGCAAGGCGCTTCGCGAGTCCGAGACGGGAGCCGTGGAGACCACGCATGTCCCGTGAGAACCCGCTGTTCCCGAAGATCACCGAGCAGGGGCTCGACGACCTGCGCCGGCGGATCGGCGTCAAGATCACCGACACGCTCGAGCCGTGGTGCCACGAGGCGACGCGCGACAACATCCGTCATTACGCGCACGGCATCGGCGACGACAACCCGCTCTGGTGCGATCCCGACTACGCGGCCGGCACGCGTTGGGGCGGCGTCATCGCGCCGCCGAGCTTTCTCTTCGCCACGAGCCGCATCATCTCCGGCTACGTCGGCGGGCTCGCGGGCGTGCACGCCATGTGGGCGGGCGCCGACTGGACGTGGCATCGCCCGGTGCGGCGCAACGACGCGATCTCGACCGAGGCATGGCTGAAGGATCTGATCGAGCACCAGACGACGTTCGCCGGCCGGTCGATCCAGCAGCTGTACCACGTCGACTTTCACAACCAGCACGGCGATCTCGTCGCCGCCGCCGACAGCTGGTGCTTCCGAACCGACCGCGATCAGGCGCGCGAAGCGGGGACCAAGTACACGGCGGTGAAGGCCAAGCCGCCGAAGCGCTACACGGACGAGGAGCTCGCCGACGTCTACCGGCTCTACGCCAACGAGCAGATCCGCGGGCCCGTCGCGCGGTACTGGGACGACGTGCGCGAGGGTGAGCGGCTGCAGACCATGGCGAAGGGCCCGATGACCGTGACGGGCTTCATCGCCTACGCGCAGGGCTGGGGGGGTCTCTACATCCGGGCGAACAAGCTCGCCTGGAAGCAGGTCCATCGTCATTCCGGGCTTGGCATCAAGAACCGCTTCGGCATCCCCGACTGCCCCGAGCGCGTGCACTGGGAGCCGGAGTTCGCGACGATGGTCGGCGCGCCCGGCGCCTACGACTACGGCCCGGAGCGGTGCTCGTGGCTCACGCATCACCTGACCAACTGGATGGGCGACGACGGCGTCCTGCGCCGCGCGCATTGCAAGATCCGCCGCCACAACCCCGAGGGCGATACGTTGCGAATCGACGGCACCGTGATCCGAAAGCTCGTCGACAGCGGCCGCCACCTCGTCGAGATCGAGCAGGAAGCGAAGAACCAGGACGGCGAGCTTTCCGTCCTGGGCGGCGGCCTCGTCGAGCTGCCCCGGCGCCCCTGAGAGCATTCGCCGATGAACGCGCCCGCGGTGACCCGCTTCGGCGACCTGACCGACGCCGCCGCCGCGCGGTGGGGCGACCGCGAAGCGCTGGTCTTTCGCGAGCGTCGCTACTCGTTCCGACAGATCGCCGCCGAGGTCGATCGCGTCGCGCGCGGGCTGATCCACGCCGGCGTCCGGCCTCGTGAGAAGGTCGCGCTCTGGCTGGTCAACTGCCCGGAGTGGATCTTCGCGATGTTCGCGCTGGCGAAGGTCGGCGCCGTCCACGTGCCGATCAACACGCGCTTCAGGACGGTGGACCTGACGCAGGTCCTCGAGCGCGTGAACGCGTCGACCCTGATCACCCACGACGTCTCCGGGCCCGTCGACTATCTGGCGATGGTCCGCGAGCTCGCGGAGCTCGGGGGCTCAGGCGAGACCAGGCGAGTCAGGAGCGCGCGGCTACCTGATCTGGAGCGCGTGATCGTGGTGGGCGATCGTGAGTATCCGGGCGCCTGGAGCTGGCCCGAACTGGTGGCGGCGGCCGGCTCAGTCGACGCGGCCGCGCTGAGGGCTCGCGCCGCGGCCGTCAACCCAACCGACACCGTCTTCATCATGTACACGTCGGGAACGACCGGATTCCCGAAGGGCGTGATGCGCGACCATCTTCTGCTTGCGCATCTGGCCGATCGCTATCGCCGTCTCCAGTCCTCGGAGCGCGACGTCTTCGTGAACTACCTCCCGCTGTTTCACATCTTCGGGTACGTCGAAGGGCCGCTGGGCTCGATGCTGGCCGGCTACCGGCAGATCCTGACCGACACGTTCGATCCCGACGAGGCTCTCGATCTCGTCGAGCGCGAAGGCGCGACGCAGATCGACGGCTTCGACACGCACCTGAAGCTCCTGGTCGACGCTCAGGAGGCGCGGCCGCGCAACCTGTCGACCTTGCGCACCGGCGTGATCGCCGCCGGCGCCGTGAGCGCGACGCCGATCGTCTATCGCGCGCGCAAGGTGCTGGCGCCGCTGCGTCATCTGACCGCCTACGGCATGACGGAGGTCGGCGCGACGATCTCGCTCTCGTTCCTCGACTCGACGGAGGAGCAGGCGTGCGAGGCCTCCGGCGCGCCGTGCGAGGGATTCGAGGTGCGCGTGATCGATCCCGACACCCGCCGCGACCAGCCGCGGGGCACCCCGGGCGAGGTCGTGGTCCGGACGCGATATCTCATGCAGGGCTACTACCGCGATCCCGACGCGACCGCGCGCGCCGTCGACGCCGAGGGATGGTTCCACACCGGCGACGCCGGCATCTTGCGCCCGGACGGCCATCTCCGCTTCGTCGGCCGCTACAAGGACATGATCAAGGTCGGCGGCGAGAACGTCGACCCGACCGAGGTCGAGAGCTATCTGAGCACCTACCCGGGCGTGAGCCAGGCGGCGGTCGTCAGCTATCCGGACGCGCGTCTCGGCGAGGTCGGGGTCGCCTTCGTCCAGGTCGTCCCCGGCGCCAGCGTGGCTCCGGATGGCGTGATCGCGTTCTGTCGAGGTCGGATCGCCAGCTTCAAGATCCCGCGTCACGTGTTCGTCGTCGACGAGCTGCCGATGACGTCGAGCGGCAAGGTGCAGAAGGCGCGGCTGCGCGACGAGGCGCGCGGGCGACTCCGCTAGGACCCCGCCGGGATCACTTCGCCGGCCCCGATCTAAGGCGCCTGGACATCGCCTTCACGGCTCCTGGTGGCGGCGCCGCGCAGGGTGTTGTCCACCACCTCGATCGCGGCTTCCACAAGGAGAGTCCGCGGGACGTGACCATCGCGAAACAGAACGCCCATGATCGGCAGATCGCGCCCCGCGGACTGTACGACCGACCAGTGGTCGGCGTTGACGAAACCCAGGAGGTGACTACCCGGGAGGATCTGGTCATACCAGAAGAGCATGCCGTCGTTGAGGGGATCGATCGATGCGAGCCGGTGATACGTGGCCGCCGTGAAGGGCGTCAGGTGGTCCGGCCGGGGCATCGTCACGAGGGAGAACACCGGCACCGAGATCGTCGCCCGGTGCTGGCGCCACCACTCGAGCCGGACCGCCCGCCGCACGTCGTCGATCTCCTCGCCGGTGCCCGGCGCGCAGCTGAGCAGGCGAAACGAAGACAACCAGGTGCGGTACTCGGATTGGAGCTCGTCGGCCAGAAGGCTTCCTTGCGCGGCACCCGCGATGCTGACGATGGCGGCTATGCGATGCACTTTCGCCGGATGATGGGCAACGAACTCGAGCAGGTCGGGCAGGCCCTTGGAGTAGGCGAACACGATGAGCGGGCGCGGGTCGTCGGGGAGCGCCGCCACCTGACTCGCGAGGCGTTCGGCGTTCGCGGCGCTGGTGCCGCGCCCGGCAACGGGCAGGTAGTGCACATCCACTCCGGCTTGCGCGAGATCACGCTCGACGCCCGCGAACGGACGCAACAGCGGGCCGACACAATCCGCGAACAAGCCCGGGACGAAAGCTACTCGGTAGCGCCGGGCCAGATCCGCCATCGGTGGCGTGGCGGACAGCGCCTCTTCGCCGGGCAGGCGCAGCAACACGTCGTCGCAGGACGCTCCATCGTCCCGTAGGCGACGGCACAAGGCTGCCCGGTAGGATCCGCGGAGATCGCGAACGCCAGCGGCCTGGAGCGCGGCCAGGATCGCTGGAGCGGAGGTATCAGAAGGGCCCTGGTTGGGAACCGACGAACACGCGGTCAGCGCCAGGGTCACGGCGCCCACGACAGCGCCCGCCAGCGTCCGAAGCCAGGTCCGCGCGCCGGGCTGAGCCCATTTCCCCCTCATCGGATTCCCTCGGCCCCACGCGAGTCTACTTCAGTGGTGCTCGAAGTTGAGACGTCGTGGCGCGGGCTGCGGATGCGGGCGTCGATGGGGGAATCGGGGGGCGCCACGGAACGCCCCGAGTGCATTGACCATCCCGGATAGGCTGCCATGTGGGGATTGACAGTCAGGTTGGCCGACAGCCAGCCTATTCGAGGAACCTTCCCCGACTCTTGCGCCTCGGCGGCGAGCGGCGCAAGAGTGAGGCTGACAGCGAGAGCAACCGCGAGCCCGAACCGCCACATGCTGCGGGGGAGTCTAGCCGAACGCTCCGAGGCGCACCAGCGCCCCGGCCAACGGCACCGGGGCGTGGGAGTCTACCGTGAGGAACAGATCAGGATTCCCACCGACGTATGCGTATCCGAGTCGCGAGGTTGACTTACGTCACCGCGATCGATAGCATTCTGGTAAGACGATGGAAACTGTCACGCTCTCCAGCAAGTTTCAGCTCGTGCTGCCACGTGGCGCCCGTGAGCGACTTCGGCTCCGGCCCGGGATGCGGATCACGGTGCTCGACAAGGGCGGGGTGATCTTCCTCGTTCCCGAGCGCCCAATCCGCGCGTATCGGGGCATCGCCCGCGGCACCAAGCCCAAGGGGCTCCGCGAAAAAAAGGACCGGCACTGATCCTGGTCGATTCGAGCGGCTGGATCGAGTATCTCGCCGGTCGCCCGAACGCGGGCCGCTTCGCCTTCTACATCGAGGGCCGCGAGCCGCTGCTGGTGTGCGCCATCGAAATCTACGAAGTCTACAAGGTGATCCGGCGAGATATCAGCGAGGAGCGCGCCGTGGAAGCGGTCTCGGCTCTTCGCCGTGCGACCATCGCGCCGGTTGACGAACCTCTCGCCTTGGAGGCAGCCGATCTATCCCTCACCCACGGTCTGGCCATGGCCGACTCGCTCGTCTACGCCACCGCCCGACGCTTCGGGGCGACGCTCGTAACTGGCGACGCCGACTTCGAGGGGTTGGCCGACGCGGTTGTCGTCCGCTGATCCTCGGCTAGGCGCTCGCCGGGATCACTTCGCCGGCCCCGACGTGTAGCCCCGCTCCGTCATGCAGCGCCGGTAGCGGTCCTGATCGACCTGCTGGACAGGCCCTCCTGGACCCGACGTCACGCGCTTGGCTTCGGTCAGACAGTCGAGCGTGTCCCGCCCGCGCTGCTGCTCGGTGACTCCCGGCTTCGTCCAGGTGTCGGAGGTCGATGAAGCACAGGCCGCGAGTCCCACGACCAGCGAGACGACGAACACCGCGCGCATGAGCATGATCGAGCCTCCCACGTGGTCCGGATACGCCTACCCACAAGGTTCAGCCATTGGACCTTCGTCCAGGCAGCGCCGGAGGCGAGTAGAAATCGAGGGGAGCGACGGTCGCTCCCCCGATTTCGAGCTACGCGGCGGGAACGGCCACGTACAGTGCCTGGCCGTCGCGATTCACGAGCAGCACCATCGGTTCGTCCTTGGCCTGCTTGTCGACTCGCGTCTTGAGGTCCTCGACGGTGCGGACGGGCTGGCGGTTGATCTCGACGATCACGTCGCCGGCGCGGATGCCGGCCTCGGCCGCGCGACCGCCTTCGACCACGTCCCGCACGAGCACACCTTCCTTCACCTTGAGCCCGAGCTCGCGGGCCATGGGCGGAGTCAGCGGCTGGACCGAGAGACCCAGCTGCCCCTTGCCTTCGGTCTCGGCCACCTTGGCGGGCGCCTCGTCCTCGAGCCGGGCGATTCGAGCGTTGAGCCGCGTCTCCTTGCCTTCACGAGTCACCACGATCGGCACATCGCGCCCGACCGGCAGGTCGGCGACGAGGCCCGGAAGATCGGTCGCCTTCGCGACCTTCTTGCCGTTGAACTCCACGATCACGTCGCCGGTCTTCACCCCGGCCCTGTCCGCCGGGGAGCTCTCGATCACCGCCGAGACGAGCGCGCCGGTGGTGCTGTCGCGCTTGAAGGTCTTGGCGAGCTCCTTGGTGAGCGGTTGGATCGACACGCCGAGCCAGCCGCGCTCGACCTTGCCGTGGTCGGCGAGCTGCGTGATGACGGTCTTGGCCAGGCTCGACGGTACCGCGAAGCCGATGCCGACCGAGCCGCCACCGCGGCTGAAGATCGCCGTATTGATGCCGACGACCTCACCGCGCGCGTTGATCAGCGGACCGCCGCTGTTGCCCGGATTGATCGACGCGTCCGTCTGGATGAAGTTGTCGTACGGCCCGCTGCCGATCACCCGGCCGGTCGCGCTCACGATCCCGGTCGTGACGGTCTGCTCCAGACCGAACGGATTGCCGATGGCCATCACCGGCTCACCCACCTGAAGCGCCGTCGAATCGCCGAGGGGGATCACCGGCAATCCGGTGGCGTCGACCTTCAGCAGAGCCAGATCGGTCTTCGAGTCGCGACCCACCACCTTGGCGGGTAGCTCGCGCCCGTCGTCGAGCTTCACCTGGATGTCGGTCGCGTTCTCGACGACGTGGTTGTTGGTGACGATGAAGCCGTTCGCGTTCAGCACGAAGCCCGACCCGGCCGCCCGCACGGGACGGCGCGAGCCCTCGTCGAAGAAGCGCTTGAAGAATTCGTCGAACGAGCGCTCATCCGGGCGGCCTCTGAGCTCCGGTCGCGCCTGCGCCTGCGTTTCCGCGTTGAGCTTGGTGCTGACGTTCACGACCGCGGGCTTCGCCTCCTTGCTGAGGCGCACCCAGTCCGGCGCCTGGATCATGACGTTCTGGACGCCTGCGCGATGCTCGGTCCAGAGCGGCGTCTGCGACGCGCTCGTGAAGCCGAAATGCGGCCACAACCCCACCAGGGCCGCGACCGCGATCAGGGCGACGATGGACGCCGCCCAGCGTTGATACTTCCTCGAGAGATTCATGAGTCCGCCTCCGTGTTCGTTCATTCCTTGATCTCCTCGTGCCGCCTTCTGCATGCGATGTCACTCACGATAGCGACCGCGCATAAGGCCGCTGTGAGACGCACATGAGAAGACTCTTACTCGGCCCGAACAGGACTACGCGGCAGGAAGATCGATCGTGAAGCGACTGCCGCCGCCGGGGCGGCTCTGGACCTCGAGCGTGCCGCCGTGGGCCAGGACGATCGAGCGCGCGATGGCCAGACCGAGGCCGCTGCCGCCCGTATCGCGGCTCCGGCCGGCATCGAGCCGCACGAACGGCTCGAAGATGCGCCTGGTGTCGGCGGGATCGATTCCGATGCCCGCGTCCTCGACGACCAGCCTCACGCGGTCGCCCGCCCGCTCCAGCGAGATCACGACGCTTCCGCCGGCCGGCGTGTACTTGACCGCGTTGTCGACGAGATTCACCAGCGCGCGCCGGAGCGCGCCCGCTTCACCCTGCACCACTGCCGGAACCGTCGCGCCCAGGCTGACATTGACGCCCTTGCCCTTGGCCAGACGCACGCCGAGCTCCAGCGCCTCGAGACAGAGCGGTTCGAGATCCACGGGATGGCGGGCCGCGGTGAGGCCGATCGTGGAGCGCGACAGGAGCAGCAGGTCCTCGGCGAGACGGATCAGCTGGTCGACCTCCTCGATGCTCGAGGCGAGGACGCGCCGATACTCGTCCGGCGACCGCTCCGCGCGGAGCGCGATCTCGATGCCGCCGCGAAGGGCCGTGAGCGGCGTCCGCAGCTCGTGCGCCGCGTCGGCGGTGAAGCGTTGCATCTCGGCGAAGGCCGCTTCCAGGCGGCCGAGCATCGCGTTGAGCGTGTCGGCCAGCCGGTCGATCTCGTCCTGCGTCCCCCGCCGCTCGAGGCGCTGGCTGAGATCCTCGGCGCTGATCTTGAGCGCGCTCTGCGACATGCGATCGACCGGCCGGAGCGCGCGCCGGGCCAGGAGCCAGCCGCCGGCGGCCGAGAGCACCGCGCCTAGCGGAACCAGCACCAGCAGGGTCTCCACATAGCGGACGAGGGTCTGACGCGTGCGCCGGAGCGGCATCGCCACCTGGACCAGATCGACGATGCGGCCGCCGTGCTCGACGGGCATCGTGAGCAGGCGGGCTTGCTCGCCCGTCGTGAGATCGACCGTCTCCAGGGTCGGCGCGCCCCGCAGCGCGTTGGCGCGCGCCTCGCGCGAGAGCGGCAGGGCCGGCCGGAGCGCGCGGGAGCGTAAGCGTCCTTCGGGGTCGAGGAGCTGCATCAGCGCGTCGGCGAACTCGGATCCCAGGAACTCGCGCACGAGCGGCTCGAGATCGGGCGGCAGCGGCGAAGCCGGGTCGACCGGCGGAGCATCCCGCAGAACTCCGGCCACCGTGAAGAGCGAGGCGTCGAGATCGTTGTAGAGATGCCAGCGCAGGAGCGAGTACGCGGCCACGCTGACCAGGAGCAGGATCGCGACGACGACACCGGTATACCAGAGCGTCAGCCGGGCCCGGATCGAGAGCGGCCCTATCATCACGCCTCGTCCTTCAGGACGTAGCCGGCGCCGCGAATCGTGTGGAACAGCTTCCGCTCCTGCGGGCCGTCGATCTTCCGTCGGAGGTAGCCGACGTATACGTCCACGATATTGCTCTCGGGATCGAAGTCGAGCCCCCACACGTGCTGGACCAGCATCGGGCGCGTGAGGATGCGGCCGGGATTACGCATGAAGTACTCGAGCAGGGCCCACTCCCGGGTGGTCAGCTCGATCCGTCGCCCCGCCCGCTCGACCTTGCGCGTGGCGGGGTCGAGCGTCAGGTCGGCCAACTTGAGTATTGGAGCGCGCCGCTCCGACCGGCGTCGGAACAACGCTCGGACCCGGGCCAGGAGCTCCTCGAAGGCGAAAGGCTTGACCAGGTAGTCGTCGGCCCCGAGGTCGAGCCCGGTCACCTTGTCGGCCACGCTATCACGCGCGGTCAGCATGATGACCGGCGCGTGCACGCCGGCCTGGCGCGCGGCCTTGAGCACGGCGAAGCCGTCGCGCCCGGGCAGCATGACGTCGAGGACGATCAGATCGTAGGGCTCACCCTCGACGAGCAGCTCGAGAGCGCCGTCACCATCGGCGGCGGTCTCCACGGTATGCCCCTCTTCGACGAGCCCTTGACGGATGAAGCTCGCGACCTTCCGATCGTCCTCCACCACGAGAATACGCATGGCGTGTCAGGTTCATCGTACTCGCACAGCGGAAATGGCGCGCGTGATCCCCGGAATCACCTCCGCGTGGTCGAGCTCACCGAACCCGTGGGCCAGCAGCCGTTGTCCAGCGGCTCGGCCATGTGATGCATGATAGCGCGGCATGAACGAGACCCCTGGGGACGGCTTGCTCTCGCCCGTGGCCTTCACGCGTGACGACGAGTCGCCGGACGATCGCTTCTACGTCGTTCCGCGCAAGGTCGTGCACATCGACGACGGCGCGATCGCCGCGCTCGGGGCCTTGTACGCCGAGATTCTGCCCGCGGGCGGCCGTCTGCTCGATCTGATGAGTAGCTGGCGCAGCCATCTCCCGCCGGGCTTTCGCGCGGGCGCCGTCGTGGGCCTGGGTCTGAACGCGGAGGAGATGGCGGACAACCCACAGCTCGGCAGTCACGTCGTTCACAACATCAACCACGACCCTCGACTGCCGTTGGGCGATGCGGAGTTCGACGGTGCGATGTGCGCCGTCTCGATCCAGTACGTGATCCATCCAGTGCTGCTACTTCGCGAAGTGCGCCGCGTGCTGCGGCCGGGGGCGCCCTTCGTCGTGTCCTTCTCGAATCGGTGTTTTCCCACGAAGGCGGTCGCCGTCTGGCTCGACACTACCGATGAGCAGCACGTGCGACTCGTGCGCGCT
>WNFO01008524.1_pt1 | contig 11475 bp, 6 predicted proteins | sample 5400251 | NCBI WGS metagenome assembly WNFO01 (sample SAMN13153354, study PRJNA577476) | soil metagenome | isolation source: 100 cm saprolite under Madrone tree | place: USA:California | collected 2016-06-14
CCTGATGAGGGTCGATCCGGATTGCCTCCTGCTCCTCGCCCAAGGCTTTCTCCGGCTCACCGAGTTCCAAGTAATGTAGACCCAGATTGTTGTGGCCCGTGTAATCTCTCGGATATTCCTGGACAGCAAGCTGAAATGCTTCCGTAGTCTTCTGGAAATCTCCCAAGAACCAGTAGTAGTGGCTAGTAATGTATAGCTTCTCCGGCTCGCTCGCACGCTCCCGCCGTTCGAACGCTTTCTTGATGTAGTCGCGGGAGAGTTCCTCCTCACCAAGGTTGCTATACACGGTAGCCAGCGTGGCATAAGCCATGGCGAAATTCGGGTCGAGCTCAACGGCTCTTTTGAAAAATGCGACTGACTCGGATTCGCGGCCCTTGGCTCGTTCAGCGTTGCCCAAGCTAAAGGCCTTGAGCGCTTCGAGAGAAGAGGTAGTCGCTTCGTCAATCGGAGTATCAAATTTCTCGACGGACTTAATCGATTCGCCCAATTCTCCCCGCAATTGCGAAGCGGCCCTCCCCAGCGCAACCAGGACGTTCTCGCGCCTGTCCGCCTGCACTTGCTCGCGGGCCAGGGTATCGCCCGTTTGCGCATTGATGGCATCGAGAGCGATCACGTATTGGCTTCCCAGCCCGGAAACGGAACCAGAGATCAGCGCTTTAATTCCTTCACGCTGGCAAATCTCGCGCGCGAGCTGGTTCGTGAGCCGCTCATCGGGAGATCGCCCCATGAACTGCAGCGCCTTTCGAATGCGTTCTTCCGGAGTGATGTAAAGAAACGGCGATTGCTGCAGTTGTATGGCCAACGCTTGCTTGAGCGTTCCATCAAAAACCGCATCACCGGTGGTATTGACGAAATCGGCGAGAAGTATGGTGTCCTTTTCCGTGAGGGCATGGACTTTCGTGGAGCGCCAGTAGAAAGCGCCAGCGACAAGGGCCGCCAAAAGGACCGTCGTGGGGACCAGGAATTTCCACCCGCGCGCAAAGGGCTTCGTGACTTGCGCGGATGCTGCCGAATAAGGCTTTGCCGGTTGGTTTATGGAGGTTCTTGACGGCGCGGGCACCGGCGCCGCCCCGGACAACGCGACACCCTCCATTGGCACACTTTGCTGGGCGGTGCGGCCGGAATCCGTGTCGCGTTTCAGGCGCTGCAAGTCCGCGCGCATATCGGCGGCGTGCTGGTAGCGTAGGTTGGAGTCCTTCTCCAGCGCCTTGTTGATGATTTCTTCCAACCGCGAAGGCAGGTCGGGGTTAAGCCGCACAGGCGCGACCGGCGCCCTGTGAAGAATTGAATCGAACATTGCCGCGGAGGTTTCGCCGCGAAAGGGGAGCCTGCCCGTGGCCATCTCGTAGAGCACCGTCCCGAAGGAAAAGAGATCGGTGCGGGAATCCAGTTGCTTGCCGAGAGCCTGCTCGGGCGACATATAGGCAACCGTGCCGAGCGCTGTGCCCGGACTGGTGAGGTGCTCCTGACTCGCTTCGATAGTGGCCTGCGATGCGGCGAGCTGCGGAGTCATAAACTTGTCCGCAGTGAGCTTGGCCAGTCCGAAATCAAGAATTTTGGCGTGCTCTCGTTTGGTCACGAAAATATTGGCCGGCTTGATGTCGCGGTGGATGATTCCTTGTGCGTGGGCTGCATCCAAGGCATCAGCGATCTCGATGCTGACCGCCAGCAGCGTGTCAAGTTCCACGGGACGCCCCGCGATGCAGTGCTTCAGTGTTGCTCCGTCTAGAAACTCCATGGCGATGAACGCTTGCCCGTGCTGATCATCGATTTCATAGATCGTGCAGATGTTGGGATGATTCAGCGCGGATGCGGCTTTGGCTTCGCGCTGAAAGCGGCTGAGGGCTTGGGGATCTTTCGCTACCTCCTCGGGCAGGAATTTGAGGGCCACAAATCGCCCGAGCTTAACATCCTCGGCCCTGTAAACCACACCCATCCCCCCGCCGCCGAGCTTCTCAACGACGCGGTAATGCGAGATGGTCTGGCCGATCATTGCTTGGAGACCGCTCTTGCCGAGGCATGTTAGGCCGCGCTCAAAGGCAAGTCAACGTCGGCGTATTAGATGAATTTTCGCTTCGCAGTTAAAACCCGATTAATAATGATAAACGCCCATCTCGTCAGTGGATTATTTCCTGACAGCTTAGAAGGCAGGGCCGCGGGTTCGAATCTCGTCGCTCCCGTCAATTCCCTTCTGCCCTGGGCATTTTGAAGCGGCAGAGCAAAAATTCGGCAACCCACAACGCAGGTAAGATGAAAAAGAAGGCAAATAGCCAGACTTGCCAATTAAGGGCCCCGTGAAAACAGCTAAGTGATTGTGGCGCCTTGCCTTAGCTTATTTTCCCCACTGTTCGCAATGAGGAGGCCGGGGGTTCGAATCCCCTCTCGTCCACCAGATTTCAAAACGACCTCGAGCGTGCCAAACAGTTCCTACCGCGGCACGCTCGGACTAAGTTCGCTATCGGATAGCTTCCGGTACCTCGTCATCCACCCGGAACGACATGCCGCTCCTGCCAATTATGAACGCTGCTCGGCGGAGATCAGCCCGAGGGTCCGATGAGCTTGCCCTGACCGTCCGGATGGTTGCGCGATGCAGGAGCACTCGCGTAATTGGGAGAATGTAGTCTCATGGAGGCGATAGCTAATGCGGTAGAATCGGCGTACTGGCCAACAATGGCTCCTCCGGGATTTATACCCATCGCTATGGTACCGACGGCGTTGAATGGCGGCGTGATAGGAACGTCAAGCGTTATCGGCGCTGATCCGTCCGGAAGTTGCAGAAACCCGTGTTGCTTTCCGGCGCTATCCTTGTAAGTTCCTACCATTTCCTGCCCCGGATTGATGTCCCAAACGACCGTCTGAATACTGTTGGGCACATCGTAGGGCTGAAGGTCTCCGTTCTGCAGGATGTATCCGTGTTGGTGGTTCGGGATCGCTGTCATGTCCACGTAAAAACCGACCACGATGCTTCCGTCAGGGGTCGCACCGCCATGCATGGAGTTCGGGAAGGATTTGCTCGGATCGGTCAAGGCACCGCCGCCGGCGGCTATGCTGGTATCGCCGAAGCGGGTCCAAGCGGCCGAGAACATCGAAGCCATCACATCGAAATCATGGTAGCAACCGTACATGCTGCCCTCCGGCGTGATTCGTCCCGGTATCGCCCCCGGGTGGCCGGGAAACAACACGGTCGAAAACTTGCCGTGGTGCGAAGCTTCGCCTTGTTCACCTTCCTGCCGCCGGTCGTCCTGCTTGTCGTTGCTGTATACAAAGCCTTTGGTGCATGCTGTTGATCCGGCCGCTGGGCAGTATTCCGGAGAGTCCATAGGAGCCGAGCTGTTCACCGGGGCGGTGAACTGCCCAACAATTTTTCCAGAAGGGTTAATTCCTCTGGCAATGGTGGGCAGAGTACCGGTCGCTCCGACCAGGGCACTGGGAACATCGATGGTGGTGAATTGTTCACCCTTCAGGAGGAAACCGTGCTGCTGCCCGACAGCGTCAGTGTAAACCCCGACGATATCACCGCGGGGATTGATTCCGCCGATGGCGGTTCGCCGGGCGATCCCGCCGGGGCAAGCGCTGCACGGGACATCGATAGGAACAAAATTAAATGATTGCGCTTCGCAACGCGCGCTGAACAACACCGAGCAGCCGATCGTGGCAATCGTTAAGTGTCTTCTCATCTCTATTCTCCTTGGGCGCGGCTGCCAGCGGAGGCTGCCCACGGAGGCACCGCGTTCTCAGCGCAGCGCAAGCAGCCGCATGTGACACTGGGACATCAGCGAAACCGCTACCCGGCTCGCCTACTGCCGGACGGATTCGACCGCTTCCACCTAGTAAGGCGGAAACGGGTGCGAAAAGGTGTAACGGGAACGCGGTGCAAAGCACGCGCAGCAGAGTGTTTGAATGGAAGCCCTGTACTGATTGTGCTAACCTACACAGAATAATTGGCTTACGTACGGTTCAGTTTTGGGCATGCCTATGTCGACGTCCTCGTCCAAGCACGAATTCACAGGGCTGCTTCAGGCTTGGGGCGCGGGTGACGAAAAAGCCCTTGAAAAGTTAACTCCGCTTGTCTACGCGGAATTGCACCGGGTGGCAAGTTTCTACATGGCGGGGGAGCGATCGCAACATACGCTTCAAACCACAGCTCTCATCAACGAAGTCTACGTCCGTTTGGGCGACTTTCAGCAGATCGAGTGGAAAAACAGGGCGCATTTTTGTGGCATTTGCGCACACTTGATGCGTCGCATCCTGGTCGATTTCGCCCGTTCCCGCCGCAGTCAGAAGCGAGGGGGAGGCGCCTTTCCTGTCCAGTTGGACGAAGCTTTGATTGTGTCCCGTGAGTCTGGAGCAGATTTGGTCGCGTTGGACGAAGCACTTAAAGAGCTGGCCCTGATCGATAATCGCAAGGGCAGAGTCATCGAATTAAGATTCTTTGGCGGACTGGCCGTGGACGAAACCGCTGAAGTTCTGCGAGTGTCTGCCGAGACCGTGAAGCGTGACTGGAGGCTCGCGAAGGCGTGGCTCTTGCGCCGGCTCGGAGATCAAAGGCCCTATGAGGCCTGAACGCTGGTCTCGCGTCGAGCAATTGTTCCACTCTGCACTCAAAGTGGAGGAGAGCCAGCGGCCCGCCTTCCTCGAAGACACCTGTGGAGGAGATGAGGATCTCCGCCGCGAAGTGGAATTGCTGCTTGGTGCGGACAAGAAAGCAGAAAACTTCCTCGAGTCTCCCGCGCAGGAGATGGTGCGCCAAGCTGGTCAAGCAAATCCGAGAAGTCAAGCGGCCGAGGAGGATTCTGGCCTGCCGGGTAAGACGGTTTCCCACTACCGCATTCTGGAGAAGCTCGGAGGTGGTGGCATGGGCGTCGTGTATAAGGCGCAAGACGACCGACTGGACCGTTTTGTGGCGCTCAAGTTTCTGCCCGAAGAGATTCCTCATGACCTTCAGGCGGTTGAACAGCTCCAGCGGGAGGCGCGCGCGGCCTCGGCACTGAACCATCCCCATATTTGCACCATTCATGACATTGATGAGCATGAGGGACGGCCGTTCATGGTCATGGAGATGCTCGAAGGCCAGACTCTGAAACATCGCATCGCGGGCAAGCCTCTCGAGGAGAATGAAATTGTAAGCCTAGGAATTCAAATCGCCGATGCCCTGGAAGCCGCGCACGCGCGGGAAATCATTCATCGCGACATCAAGCCAGCAAACATCTTTATCACTCCTCGCGGCCAGGTGAAGATCCTCGATTTCGGTCTGGCGAAGTTGCTGCCGGTAGAGACTGCAGTCACGCTCACGGCAGGCATCGTGGAAACCCGCGCTTTCGTGGGAACACTTCCGTACATGGCTCCCGAGCAGCTGCAAGGTAAGGGAGCGAGCACACGCACGGATATCTATGCCATTGGGGCTGTCCTTTACGAAATGGCCACGGGCCGTCGCCCATTCACAGAGGAATTCGCTCCCGAATTGGCGCGGAACATTCTGCAGGCGCAGCCTCCAAGGCCAAGAGAATTGAATCCCACGGTTTCGCCAGATTTGGAAACCATCATTCTAAAGTGCTTGGAAAAAGAACCGGAGAAGCGTTATCAGCGGGTGCATCAATTGTTGGAGGATTTGCAACGATTGCAGCCGTCAAGAGCGGGCAGGCCGGTGTTTGCCGCAGTAACGCTTGCCGGACTGGCACTAGTGGCCGCGGTCGCCATCATTGCTTGGAGAATCGAACGCGCCCGCCTGCCTGCGGCCGATTTACGTCCCGCCATTCGCTCCATCGCTGTCCTTCCACTCGTCAACTTTTCGCATGATCCGGAGCAAGAATATTTCACAGACGGAATGACGGAGCAACTCACCACAGATCTGGGACAAATCAGCGCGCTGCGAGTGATTTCGCGGACGTCTGCAATGCACTACAAGAAGACTGACAAGACGATCCCGGAAATTGCACGCGAACTGCACGTTGACGCGGTCGTCGAGGGGTCCGTTGAGCGCTCGGGCGACCTCGTGCGAATCACTGCGCAGTTAATCGAGGCAGCCACCGACCGGCACCTCTGGGCCAGAAGCTATGATCGCGACCTTCGCAGCGTTTTGACCATGCAGGATGAAGTGGCGCAGGATATTGCTCGGGAAGTAAGAGCCAAGCTCAATCCCCAAGAACAAATCCGTCTAGCAAGCGCCCGTCCTGTAAATTCCCAAGCCCATGAGGCATATCTCCGTGGCCTCCATGAACTTCACGGGACGGTCGCCGAGACCACTGAAACTCTTAAGGCTCAATCCATCGAAAAAGCCATTGAATATTTCCAGGAGGCTCTCGCGCACGATTCGAACGACGCGCTCGCCTATTCCGGCTTGGCCGATGCCTACACAGACTTGAGCACCAAATATCGAGCTCCTCTCGAGGTGATGCCAAAGGCCAAGGCCGCTGCAGTCAGAGCCATTGAACTCGACGATACGCTTGCAGAAGCGCACGCCTCGCTTGGCTTTGTCCTGCTTAGCTTCGACTGGGACTGGGCCCGCGCCGAGCATGAGTTCCGCAGGGCGCTCGAGTTGAATCCCAGCTTGCCTCGAGCTCATGCCGGCTATGCAGAGTATCTACTCTTTAAGCTAAGCCGCGCCGATGAGGCGATTCAGGAGCTCCAACATGCCTACGCCCTAGATCCGCTCCTGCCCCTTACTCATGGCGACTTGGCGTGGTTTTCTTTCCTTGCGAAACGCTACACAGAATCCATCCAGGCGGCCCAAAGGGTCGGGCACGACGACGAGATCCTGGCGCTCTCCTATGCCGAACTTGGCCAGCGGGACCAAGCGCTTGCCGCAGCAGACCGAGCACTGAGTTCTACTCGGAATCCTGTGACCCTTTCCAAAATCGCTGCTGCCTACGCGCTTGCAGGGCGGGCGGATAAGGCTCGGGCGATGGTCGGCGGGATCGAAGCCCAGGCGCAAGAACGCTACGTCTGCGGATTCAATGTGGCCTGCCTCTACGCCGCCTTGGGAGATAAGAAGCGCGCTTTCGCCTGGCTTGAGACGGCCTATCTCGCCCGTTCAGATTGAATGCCCTCTGTCGGGGTGGATCCCCGACTCGACCCGCTGCGAAGCGACCCTCGCTTCGCCGACCTCCTGCGCCGCATTGGCCTTTATCAATAGCGCTTTTCCAAGGCTTTGGCGCGCCCCCCAACCAACCGTCGCTTTCCGAAAACATTGCTTCGCGTGATGGGTGGGGAGCCGTGGGGAAATGAAGCTGACGCGACTTGGCTGTGTCGAAGAGACTTCTTTCGGAGCCGCTTGTCGGTGCCTCTCAGGATTGGGCCTGGATCACGGGCAATTCGTCCGGAACTTTCCGGGCGCGAAACGACACTTCTACGTGCAGCCTGTCACATGTCGATTTGAGGTGAAGTCCATTTGAAATCCATAAATTGGGTTGGCTGGTGGTGCGCAACCGCTTGGACTCTCTTCAGAGCGCATGCCACTTAGCACCCGACGCCTCTTGTCGCTTATGCCTGCGCTGCGGGGGCAGCGACAGCCTACTTTGCGGAGGGCTCTTGCGAGACGATGGTGATCAGGAACGCATTGCGATCGGAGTAGGAAAACTGATGTCCCTGCACGTCCGCGCGATGCTCTATCGACTTATACATCTGGAAACCATCGTTCTGCACGGCATCAAAGTACTTCACATTCTTGAGCACCACGCCTTTCCCGTCGATCCCGGGCTCACGCTGGAGCTTCAGATATGCCTGCTTTCCGTCGGCCAGCTTGGCCTCAACAATGTTCCCAGATTGGCGGATTTCGATGGGCGCTTCCTGCACTTTTAGCTCGCCCCACTCCAGACCATAGGTCTTGAGAATGATGGGAGCCAGGGCATCGCGCTGCGCTTGGGTAGTCTTTGGATCGAAGGAAACCGTCACCCAGGTCGCCTTCTTCTCCGTTCCCCACTTGTCGCCGAGGTCGCCCGTCAACCAGTATTTTGTGTTCGCGAGATCCACGTTTCCGGAATGTCCCTCGCGGACCGTCACGGCCATGTTGAACTCGCAAAATGGGTGTTCGGCATGCTTATGCCCGTGACTGTCGCTGAAATAACATTGGCAAAACAAATGGCAACTGCAAGCTTCCACGTAGTCGGCTTTCATCCGCCACGAAGATTCGCCTGGCGCCGCAGCCAGTGACACAGCCAGAGCCAAGACCAACACAACCAATGGTAACGCTTTCATATTTCTCTCCTTTTCCAAATCGACAATTCGTTCGCAATTGCTGGACCTCATTTCACCCTACTCGACATTCTTTTCTGACTATTGGCCGGCAAATGCCTGGCACGAAACATTGGGGTGCCAGTTCACGAAGGCGCCGTTGGGATTCTCTTTCCACGCCCACACATGAAGCGTGTAGAAAGCTGGGAGGCCGAAGCGATTGGGGCTCTCGAAATAATGAAAGAGTTGTCCCATGAGCTGTGGCGCCCCTTGTCCCGGATGAGCCTTGTCCCAGTCACTTGCAATAACCAGAAAGTCGGCGCCGATGAGTTGTACGTGGCCGTCTGACATCGGTTCATAGATGACGATCTGGGGACGCGTGGCGTCTACTACGCCAGCGGCCACGAGGGACAAGTTCACGTAATGGAGTCCCATGGCCCCCGCGTCGGGTCCGCTCACGCAGCCAAATAGAAGCGAGTATCCCTCCGCCTCGGCCACCGAGACGTCCTTGAAGCGCTCGGTGTTATCCCGAACTATTTTCAGAAGCGCGCCCTGGGCAGACGTCAGTTGTTGAGGTTGTGTTGTTGTCTCATGCGAGTGTCCGTTTTGCGCCAGCGCGCCCCCGGGACAAACGCTCATGAGAACGAGAGTCATCATCGAATGTTGGAATTGTGTCGCGAGTCGTCCGATTTTCATCGTAGAAGCCTCCTTAGGTGATTTCGGCTTTCACTGAGCCGCTCCCAAACCGACCCGGATGCGTTAGAATCGGTCGCATCTCCGGGGCTGAAGGGCGGCGCCAAGACTGTCCGTGTTCCGCCCATGGTGCCGGCTACGGGCCTTAAATGTCTTTGAGGAGTTCTGAAACATTTCTTGAGAAATTCTTCGCGTGGGTGATCGGTTGAAAGCAAAGCACTTATACGGGTTCGGTTCTTATCGCCTCGACGCCGTGGAGCGGGTTTTGCTGCGCGATGGCCAGCCCGTCACACTCCCGCCAAAAGACCTGGAAACGCTCCTCGTGTTGGTCGAGAGGGCGGGGCACATCGTCGAAAAAGAAGAGTTGTTGGAAAAAGTGTGGCCGGGCGTTTTCGTCGAGGAAGGCAATCTGGCCCGGCACATCTTCAATCTGCGGCAGGTGTTGGGGGATAGCCCGGACGGCCGAAAATACATCGAGACCATCCCCAAGCGAGGCTACCGCTTCGTGGCCGCAGTGCAGGAGGACCCAGAGGCGACCGCGCCTTATTCCACTGTGCAGGATTCTGAGCAGGCTCAAACCACCGTACACTTCGGCCAAAAGAGAAGCCTCTGGATGTGGCCGCTGGCTTTGGCGGTGCTAGCCGTTACAGGGATTCTGATAGCGCGGCATTTCTGGCCGCAGCGGAATCCCTCCCCGCAAAGAGCCATGCTGGCGGTCCTTCCCTTTATAAATTTGAGCGGGGACGCGCACGAGGATTATTTTGCCGATGGTCTCACCGAAGAAATGATTGCCCAGCTCGGCCAGCTCCAGCCCGCACAGCTCGGAGTGATCGCGCGAACCTCAACCGCACGCTACAAAGACACCAAGGAGACTGTCGCGCAAATTGCCCGGGAACTCGGTGTGGGCTATTTGCTTGAGGGGAGCGTCCGCCGCGGCGGAGACCGCGTGCGCGTCACCGCACAGCTCATTCAGGCAGGGGAACAAACGCATCTATGGGCCGAAACCTATGAGCGCCCGCTTACGGATGTCTTGAGCATTCAGAGAGAAATCGCAGAGAAGATTACGCACTCTCTTTCCATCCAATTGCTGCCCGCCGCGACCGGCGTCTCGGCGAACTCTCGTCTCAATCTGGAGAGCTACGACAAGTACCTCCTGGGCCTGCATGAGCTCGGGGAAGATACTCGGGAGAGCGTGAATCGCGCGATTCAGTACTTTCAAGAAGCCATAGCCCTGGACCCGAAGGACGCTCACCTCTACGCAGCTCTGGCCGCGGCTTACGACGCGGCAACCACCTATTACAGCTCCCCGGCCGAAGTCATGCCCCGCGCAAAGGAAGCGGCCCTGCAAGCCGTTGCGCTTGACCCCAACCTGGGAAGCGCCCACGTCCGGCTTGGCTATGTGCGCTTGTTTTACGATTGGGATTGGCCCGCTGCCGAACGGGAATATCGTCGGGCTCTCGAAATCAACCCAAGCTTGCCGGAAGCGCAATTGGGTTATGCGAATTACTTGGCGACACTGGGACGCTTCGATGAAGCGCTCTTTCGGGTCCAGCAAGCCTACCTTTTTGATCCGCTGGCACTCGAAAGCCGCAAGGAAGCGCTTTGGATCTACTACTTCTCCGGTCGAATGCCGGAGACCGTCGAGCAGTGTCAGAAAACCATTGAGCTGGAACCCGCGGCGGGTCTTCCTTATGCGATGCTCGCCATGGCTTACGCCCAAATGGGAAAGCGCCCTGAAACCCTCCGGGCTGCAGAGAACGCCATTCGGCTTGCGAACAGCCCGTCGATAATCACTACCACGGCTGCAGCACTCGCCCACGTGGGCCAAAGTCGGGAGGCCAAGCAACTTCTGAGTAAAGCCCTGGAGCAAGCCAAGGAACGTTATGTCTGCCGGTTCCTCATCGCGGATACCTATGTGGAGCTTGGCGATACGGAGAAAGCGCTCGAATCACTGGAGCAGGGGTTCCTTCAGCGATCGACTTGAATGCCTTGGATCGGGGTGGATCCCCGATTTAGCGCGCTGCGAGGCGATCCAAGGTTTCAGGATCTTGTCCGGCGTATCGGAGTGCCTCGAGCATGAAGATCAAAGCAGTTTGAATTTTAAATTGTCTAGTTTCTCCCAGTGGGGGGGAACAATCACGGTGTTTGTTGTTTCCCGATGGAAATGATCCGCGAAGCGGCGCGAAGACTGCACCGAACTGAGTATGTCGGCTGACGGGAGATCTGATTCCTTGTCGCTGTCGAGGTCGTGCCCGTATGACGGGCAACCCTTCCATAATCCGGTAAAGGAAGGGTTGCCGACCATCCGGGAGTTGATTGATTCGATCGAAACTACGGCGTTGTCATTCCTCATCGGGAATAAGTGCGAGGGTAAACCTCGTCGGATACAGCCACGTCGAATACAGCCACGTTGACTTGCTGTTGAACACAGCCTAACATGCCTCGCCAAGAACGGTTTGCCAGCCATGCTCGGCCAGACCATCTCGCATTACATCGTCATCGAAAAGCTCGGTGGCGGCGGGATGGGAATTGTCTACAAGGCTGAGGATACTCGTCTCCACCGTTTCGTCGCGCTCAAGTTTCTACCTGAGGATGTAGCCAGAGATCCGCATG
>WNFO01016588.1_pt1 | contig 11475 bp, 8 predicted proteins | sample 5400251 | NCBI WGS metagenome assembly WNFO01 (sample SAMN13153354, study PRJNA577476) | soil metagenome | isolation source: 100 cm saprolite under Madrone tree | place: USA:California | collected 2016-06-14
GCGATTGTGGGCGGGATGTTGGTTGGGGCACAAAAACGACACGGGTCTTTCGGCCCATTCGAATGATGGCGTTGCTCACCGGAATTATTTGACGTGTTGCGATACCGCGAGTACGGCGGCATGGGAGTCACGATGGTGAGTGTTATGCGCTCCGCTTTGCCGAAAAGAGGTACGAGGATGAGCGCAGCGAGAATTACACTCTGCAAGAGAATGGAAATGGCCAGCGCACGCCGCTTCACCCGGCGTTCCCGCGTGCGTTGGGCCGCATCCCCGTCTACCAGGCATCCGCTTAGCGATCCAAGACTCTCTTCGGGGATTGCTTCGGAAACTTCTGCAGGCTCGGGCGACATCACACACCTCCACATTTTTTTCTGCGAGTCTCCACCGCTCTGCAGTCCCACAGAACGGGAGTACAGAAATTTTGCGGCGCCGATTTCCTGGGGGTTGCTCTAGATCTCCAGGAGACCGGCGCCGCGCTCGCAGGGATGTGAGGTTGCGCGCGTCCTCACTGCGTTGGACACCGGGCGTTGGCACAAGTTCCCGTGGATCGCGCAAGATCGGTCTTTGCAGCCGGGAACATCGCTTCTTGGCTCCAGAATCGTTGATAAGTGCATTGTTATGAGAATGTTACAACAGACCGTATCCGAATATCCGCCTGCTGCATCTTATTCAAAGTGGACGTGGATCAAAGGAGGTTGACCCCCATGGACCGGCGTAATCCCGAAACAGTAGGTGTGCGCCGCACCGGCTGGGCCGCTCTGGACCGCGATCCGCAGCAGGACACAGTGGAATTCATCTGTCCGCACTGCGGCGCGCGGGACAAGAAAAATGCCCGGCGCGAACGTGCGCTGTATCGTTTCACGGATGGTTTTTTGCAGGACTTGCAGGGCGAGGTGACGCAGTGCCATGCCTGCAAGCAGTACTTGCGCGTTGTTCCCATCGTGATGCTGCATGATCAGGATGAAACTCGCCGCTTCGAAGCTGTTTTTTCCGATGAGCATCTTGTGACTTCGCACTAATTCTCTTTCGCATTGCAAAACAAGAGTGGGGCGCAAATGGTTGCGCCCCGCTTGTTTTTGCTCCCCGGCAATTTTGGCAAGCAATCTCCCATCGAAAAAAAATGGGCGCAGCGAAACTTCGCCGCGCCCGGAAACCACATTCATGAATTAGTGGCGATCGTGGTCGTGGTCATCCCAATCGCGTTCCGTGTGCCAGCGGTGGCCGTCTTCGTCCCACCAACGATGGCTCGCGTTCCAGCAGTGCTCCCGCGCTTCACGCAGTTCGTGGCGCGCACGACCCGCCTGCTTGCTCTCCCAACCGTGATGCTCCACGGCTTCGTGGAGTTTGTGGTCCGCTTTGGCGATGCGACGCTGGCAACCATGGTCGTCATCCCCAAGCGCACTCGGCGTTCCGGTCAAGGCTAGCATGCCGGCAAACAATGCCGTGGCGAGCATCGCCTTTCGAAGAAACCTATTCCCTCCTCTTTGAAGCTTCATGTTCTCTCCATCCTCTCGTATGCTCCCTGGCTGGAATGGGGTCAGGTCCTAAGTCATAAAACACCGTGACGGAGAGAATGTAGCATGCGCCGGTCCACACCATAAACAACTGGAAATAAACAATTTGTAGGTGGTGGAGGGTCAGTAAGCCTGTAAAAAAGGGTCGAGATCCATGTGGTATTTCTCGAGCCCCGCGCGGATGTGGTCGAAGGCTTCGTCCACGGTATCGGCGAACTGCAGCATCTTGTATTCCTCCTCGTTGATGGTCCCCCAGCGCACCATGGCCTTCCAATTCAGGACTTCATCCCAATACTTGCGGCCGTAGATCAGGATAATATTCTGCTTGGCAAGTTTTCCGGTTTGCAGCAGCGTCAGCATTTCCCACAGTTCGTCCATGGTCCCGAAACCGCCGGGAAAAACGATCAGCGCCTTGGCGAGCTGCGCGAACCACAGTTTGCGCATGAAGAAGTATTTGAAATTGAAGCTCAGCTCCGGGCTGATGTAGGGATTCGCGAATTGCTCGTGCGGAAGCTCGATCGAAAGCCCCACGGATTTGCCGCCGGCGTCATACGCTCCGCGGTTCGCCGCTTCCATAATTCCCGGCCCGCCGCCGGAACAAACCACAAAGCGCCGCGGCCTGGATCCCAGCGTGAGCGACCAGGTCGTCAACTTATGCGAAAGCTCCCGTGCTTCTTCGTAATAACGCGACATCTCCAGCAAGCTCTTCGCGTGACGCACTTCCGCGCGGTGCTTGGCCCGCTCTGCCGCGGACATCTTCGAGGTATTCTCGTTCTTCAACCGCGTGCATCGCGCCTGCGCGGTTTCGTGCGGTTCGATGCGCGCGGAACCGAACATCACGATGGTGTCCCCGATACCTTCTTTCTTGAGCTGCACCAGCGGGTGGATGTATTCGGCTAGGATGCGGATCGGCCGCGCCGGCGTACTGTTCAGAAATTCCGGATCTTCATGTGGCGCTTTCGGCGCGTGCTGGGGCTTTAGTTTCTTGCCATCGGACATCGGTCTTTTCTCCCGTTGAGACGAACCTTGATTGTAGGAATCGCAGCCGCTCGCGGCAACGTCTTCCGCTGGTCATGCGTCGAATCAAGTACACTCCCGTAGTAGTACAGACTTCAGTCTGTGCTGTCAGGAGATCGAAATGGCGCGGATCGCGGGCTCCCTGATAACCCTGCTGCTCCTCTTGGCGCTCCCGGTCGTTTTCGCCTGGGGACAGTCCCCCTCCGGCCCGCTCCCTCCCAAACCCGGCGTCGAAGTCCAGTTGCCTCCGAAGGACGCGCAAGCGAAGGTCAAAGTGCGCGTCGCGCTGGTAAACACCCCGGTGACCGTGCGCGATGGCCGCGGCTACATGGTTCACGATCTGGAGGCCCGCGATTTTCACATTGCGGACAATGGCGTAGCTCAGCAGATCACCCACTTCGATCTCGGCGGCGACCCGATATCCATGGTGATACTGATCGAGACCAGTTCGCGCATCGCCCCCCTTCTGCCGGAGATGTGCAAAACCGGCATTCTCTTCACGCAAACCGTGATGGGACCAACAGGCGAGGCCGCCGTGGTGGGCTTCAATGACTCGGTCGACAAGCTGCAGGATTTCACCTCGAACAGCGACCTCATCGAGAACACCATCGCCCACCTGGGACAAGGGACATCCGGCTCGAAACTCTACGATGCCATGGCCGTGGGCGTGGAAATGCTCTCCGGCCGCCCCCAGGCCAACGCCGATAAACCCGGGCGCCGCCGCGTGCTGATGATTCTCTCCGAAGCCACCGATGCCGGCAGCGAAGCAAAGCTGGGCGAAGTGCTGCGGCAAGCGCAACTGGCCAATGTGACGATTTACAGCGTGGGGCTTTCCACCACGCGCGCCGAACTGCAAGCCAAACCGAAAGACACGCGTCCGCAGATCACCCCGCCCGGCACGTACCCGATGCCGCCACTGCCTGGCACGGTGCAAACGCCGACCAGCGAGGAGAACCGTTACGGCAATATTGATCTGATGGCCGCCGCCGTCTGGGCCGTCCAGAACATTCACGCTAAGGTGAAGGATCACGCCCTCGAAGTCGCCGCCACCGCCACCGGCGGAGCACACCTCCCCACCTTCAAGGACCGCTCTATCGAAAGAGCCATCGACGAAATCGGCGGCGAGCTGCACTCGCAATACACCATCAGCTACACCCCGACGGGCTCGGATGCCGCCGGCTATCATGAAATTAAAGTGAATGTCCTTCGCCACGACGCGAAAAAGCTAAAGGTTCGCGCCCGCCCCGGCTACTACCTCGCTACGCCAGAAAGCTAACCTAGCAATCAGCCTTAGGCAATGTGCTTCCAAAAGTTTGCATCACGGGACGCGAGCAGCGCGTCCTTGCGCGCGTTCCAGCGCAAGAAATGCGGCGTATGGATATGCTCGGTGTGCGCTTCGCGGCTCGCCCAAACTTCGTGCAGCAGCAGCGCGCCGGGTGCATCGATTGCCCGGTGAAGATTGTAGGTGAGGCAGCCCTCTTCTCTGCGAGACGGGCCGACCAACGCGCGCAGTTCCGCTTCCAGCAACGTCTCTTGCCCCTCGCGCGCCCGCAGGAGAACGATTAGCGTGACGGCGTCTTTCGGCAGCTTTCCGCCAGCCGCCCTGCGGGTTTTCCGCGCGCTGCGTTTAGGCTTTCTCGCTCCCGCTTTTCTCGCCTTGCGCTTCTTCGCCATGTTGGCCGGGATTGTAACCCAAACCGCTCAAGGTGCAAGCGCTTCCACCCCGCCAGCTACTCAGGGCAAAGAGGAGGCTCTCCCCGGCCGGTCAGAGCGGCTATGGTATAATACTTCCAGGTCAAGCTAGGACCTGGTTCAAGAAGCGGCAGCCTCGGCTGCCGCTTTTTATTGGGGTCAGCTGATTGCTGATGGGACCTTGTCGCTGCTTCTACTCTTCAAACCCGGGAAAGGATCCAAATTCATCTGGGATCTTGCTTTTTTTCGTGAATAGAGCGGGCCAACCCCAGGATTCTGTTAACTCCTAAGTTCTTTAGATAAAACACTTGCACACCACCTCGTATGTGTTGCAAACAAAGGACCTGCACAGTACTTAAGCTTTTTAGATGCACTTACAAAAACCAGGGGGTGGAGTGTCTTCCTGATTTGGAAACTCGTTCGCTTCAGCCATGCTGGAGCCAGACTCAATTCTGCAAAAAGGCGATGTTAACTGGCGACGGAACCTCGACAACCTGCCCGCTAGGCGTCAGGCTGCCGGTTGCGGAATCAATCTTGAAAACGACCACGTTGTTCGAGAACTGGTTCTCCGCCAGCAGGTATTTGCCGCTCGGGTCGATGGCAAAATGCCGCGGCTCCTTGCCACCGGTGGGAATCCCCCCGGCCGGCGCGAGAGCGACTTCGGCCACATCGTTCCGGCCGGAGAATCCCGGCGGCAGCGTCGAAGCCGTTCCAGTTTCCTTGAGCGTCCCTTTTTTCACGTCGTACGCGAACGACGTGGCCGTCGAGCTCAGCTCGCTCACGGCAAAAACAAATTTCCCGTTCGGATGAAACACGGCGTGCCGCGGTCCAGATCCGGCTTTCAATCTGGCGAACGGGGGTTCATTCGGCGTGAGCGTGCCGCCCGTGGCATCGAACTTGTAGACCAGGACTTCGTCCAAACCAAGGTCTGCCACCAGAACAAAGCGGTTGTCCGGTGACGTCTCAATCCAGTGCGCGTGCGGCCCCTGCTGGTGCTCCTTGTTCGGACCCGTGGCGCCCTGGTCTTTCAACAGCGCGGTGTGCTCTCCCAGCCGGCCATCCGCCAAGATCGGGAAAACCGCAATTGTCCCCGAACTATAGTTGGCAACCAGGACGTACTTGCCGGTTTTGTCGAACGACAAATAACACGGATCCTCCCCGAACGAGGGAATCTGATTCAGCAGCGTAAGCTTCCCGCTGTTCGCATCAACCGCAAAAGCGCTCACCGCGCTCGCCTTGCCTGCTTCGTTCGCGGCATACAAATACTTTCCGCTGGGGTGCACCGCCACCCACGACGGGTCCGGCGTCTCCGCCGCGACGCCCTTTGGCGTTAGCTTCCCGGTGTCCGCATCAAACTCGTACGCGTAAATTCCTTTACTCTCCGTCTTGTTCGTGTAGGTCCCGACGAAAACCAGATACTTGCGATTTGCAGCGGGCTTACCGGCTGATCCGCCGCCAACCGAAAAAATGAGCGGAGCAATAAGAAGAGAAAACGCAAAGATTCGGCGTGTAATGTTCATGGGAAAGTAGTGTAACGCAGGCCGAAACAGAAAAGGGGCACGAATCATCGTGCCCCAAACTATTTTCCGGGTTGCGGATTTACTTCTTCTCTTCTTCGTTCTCTTCCTGAAGCACTGCGGCGGCGGCGACGGAGTCGTCGTCATCGAGCCTTAGCAAACGCACGCCCTGCGTCGAGCGTCCCGCCTCGCGAATCTCGTTCGCGTGAACGCGGATGACCTTGCCGTTATGCGTGATAATCATCACGTCGGACTCTTCGGTCACTTGCAGCGTGGCCACCACGTACCCGTTGCGGTCCGTCGTCTTCATATTGACCACGCCCTTGCCGCCGCGCGACGTGATGCGGTACTCCGCGAGCGGCGTGCGCTTGCCGAAGCCTTTCTCGGCCACGGTCAGCATCAGCGTCACCAGCGAGTCCTTGATCTGCTCGTTCTCGAGCTCCTCGAGATTCTGCGTGGTGATCTTGTGCTCCTTGGCGATGATCTCGAAGTCCGGCTGCACCGCGTCCATGCTCACGACGTAGTCGTCCTTATCGAGGTCCATCCCGTTTACGCCGCCGGCGTTGCGCCCCATCGGGCGCACTTCCGTCTCGCGGAAGAGGATTGCCTGGCCTTCGTGGCTGGCCAGGAAAATCATTTTCTTGCCGTCGGTGAGCTTCGCGCCGATGAGCTCGTCCTTGCCGTCCAGGGTGACGGCGATGATGCCGGTCGAGCGCGGGTTGGAGAATTCCGTAAGCGCCGACTTTTTCACGGTGCCGCTCTTCGTGGCCATGAAGACGAACTTGTCCGCTTCCTCCAAATTACGCGCCGCGACCAGCGCGGTAAGCTTTTCGTCTTCCTGGAATTTAACCAAGCTGGAAATCGCCTTGCCTCGCGTGGCCGCCGCGGCCTCCGGCAACTCGTACACCTTCAGCCAGTAGACCCGGCCCTTCGATGTGAACAGCAAGATGTAGCTGTGCGCCGAAGCGATAAAGAGATACTCGACGAAATCTTCTTCCTTCGTCTTCGCCCCGATGCGCCCCTTGCCGCCGCGCGACTGATGTCTATACGTATCCGCCGCCGTGCGCTTGATGTACCCCGCATGGCTGACGGTGATCAGCATCTCCGTATCGGCGATCAAGTCTTCGAGCTTGATCTCATCGACCTTATCGACGATCTGCGTGCGGCGATCGTCTCCGTACGCTTTGTGTACTTCGCGCAGCTCGGCGACAATGACCTGCTTGAGTTTCTTGTCGCTCGCCAGAATCTCGCGCAACTCGGCGATCAATTCGCGAATGGACTTCAATTCCTTGAGAATTTCGTCGATGGAGAGCTGCGTCAGCCGGTGCAGTTGTAATTCGAGGATGGCGTCGATCTGCGCGTAACTGAGGCCGAGCGCGCTTCCACGGCCAGCCGCCTCGATTTCCGGCGCTCCCTGCGCGCGGTACTTTCGGCCATCCAGTTTCACGCCCTCGATTTTCCTGGACTTCCCGTTTTCCGTGATGGTGACGTCCTGCTCGCTGAAATACTTGAACAAGTTTTCCTTGGCGTCCACGCGGCTGGAAGAACCGCGGATGATGCGGATCACGTTGTCGAGATGATCCAAGGCGATCTGGTAGCCGAGCAAAATGTGCTCGCGCTGTTCGGCTTTCTTCAGCTCGAAAATCGTGCGGCGCCGGATCACATCGATGCGGTGCTCGATGAACAGCTTGATCATCGCGATCAAGCCCAGTTCGCGCGGCTGCCCGCCAACGATGGAGAGCAGGATCATGCCGAAGGATTCCTGCATCTGCGTGTATTTGAAAAGATTATTCAGGATGAGTTGCGATTCTTCGCCGCGCTTCAGCTCGATGACGATGCGCATGCCTTCGCGCGAGGATTCATCGCGCACATCGGAAATGCCTTCGAGCTTCTTGGTCTGCACCAGTTCGGCGATGCGCTCGATCAGGCGCGCCTTGTTCACCTGGTAAGGAATTTCGGTGATGATGATGCTCTCGCGGTCTTTGGTGGTCTCTTCGATGGCGGCCTTGGCGCGCATGGTGAAGCTGCCGCGGCCCGTCTTATAAGCGGCTTCGATGCCTTCGCGGCCGGCGATGTACGCCCCGGTCGGGAAGTCCGGCCCGGGCACAATCTTCATTATTTCTCTTAGCGTCGCGTCGGGCCTCTCGATTAGCAGAATCGCCGCGTCCACGATCTCGCGCAGGTTATGCGGCGGGATGTTCGTGGCCATGCCGACGGCGATGCCGCTCGCGCCATTGACGAGCAAATTCGGAATGCGTGACGGCAGCACAACCGGCTCTTCGCGCGTCTGATCGAAGTTGGGAATGAAATCGACGGTTTCCTTTTCCAGGTCGGCAAGAATGTCTTCTGAAATTTTCGCCAGCCGCGCTTCGGTGTACCGCATGGCCGCCGGAGGATCGCCATCGACAGAGCCGAAATTCCCCTGGCCGTCGACCAACTGGTAGCGCATGTTGAAGTCCTGCGCGAGACGCACCATCGCGGGGTAGATGACCGCTTCACCGTGCGGGTGATAGTTGCCGGAGGTGTCGCCGCAGATCTTGGCGCATTTGCGGTAGCCGCGGTTGGAGGCCAGGCCGAGGTCGTTCATGGCCACCAGAATGCGGCGCTGCACGGGCTTCAACCCATCGCGCACGTCGGGCAGTGCGCGCGCGATGATCACGCTCATCGCGTAGTCGAGGTACGACTTCCTCATTTCTGCTTCGATATCGATCGGAAGCAGTACCGATGTATTCGTCTCGTCCGCCATTTCCCCTCGCTGTTGCTGAGATTCCCTAGGGTAGTGGCGCAGCATGCTGCGCCACTACAAGCAATTTCTATCGTTTGACCGCGTGTTCCAGAACGTAGGCCTTCACCGTGTCAAACGCATCCGCAGCATTCGTAAACCGCCGCGCCGCAAAATGCTCTTCTACTTGCTTCAAAAACTCATCGCGCTTGGTGTCGCTGGCAAGATCTATGGTCACGCCGCCCTCATTGTCAGGCGAGGATGTCGGCATCGCTCGAAACCCGCTGCAACTCAATCCTCGCAGCCCCGGCAGTGTCGCCCATCCCAGTTGATAAAGCATCAGAATCTGGCTAAATATCCAAATTCACGACTTCCAGCGCGTTATCCTCTATGAATTTGCGGCGCGCCTCTACGTTTTCGCCCATCAGCGTCGTAAAAATATCTTCGGCCGCGACCGCATCTTCCAGCTTCACTTGCAGAAGCGTTCGCGTGTCCGCGTTCATCGTCGTGTCCCACAGTTGCTCGGCGTTCATTTCGCCCAGGCCCTTGAATCGCGTGATGGTGAAATCTTTTTTGGCGTCCTCGACGACGTAGTTGAGTACATCGGTCGCTTTTTCCTTCGTCACCTTGTCGCCGTTGCGAGCAACGGTGAACGGCGGATGATTGAATTCTTCGATCTGCTTGGCGAGCCCGCGCAAACGTTTGTATTCCGCCGTCGACGCCACCGCCCAATTGATCTTCTGGCTGTGCGGCGGGCCAAACTGGATTTCGTACAAGCTGTGCTCTTCGTCGAAGACGATCTTGCCTTCGAGTTTCAGCTTGGTCTTCTCCAGTTGCTTCAATAGTTTTTCCAGCGCTTTCTTGTCCTCGAAGTCCGTCTTCTTCTCGAGGCCGCTTTCGGCGAGCAGTTCCACAAGCCCCGGCTCGCGCAGCCTGCGGCCGAGTTTCGCCGCAGCCGCCTCGTACTCTTGCACGTTCAACAAGAACGAAGTTAGCCGCGCGCCTTCGAGATTCACGCCTTCCTTGGCTTTTACGACGTGGTCTTCCGTGGCGCGCTTCATCAGCTCGCGCGCAAAATCACCTTCGTCGCGGATGTATTTTTCCGTCTTCCCGCGCTTCACGCGGTACAGTGGCGGCTGCGCGATGTAGATGTGCCCGCGCTCGATCAATTCCTTCATGTGGCGGAAGAAAAACGTCAACAGCAGCGTGCGGATGTGGCTGCCGTCGACGTCCGCATCGGTCATGAGAATGATTTTGTGGTAGCGCAGCTTGCCTGCATCGAAATCGTCTTTGCCGATGCCGGTGCCCAACGCCGTGATGATGGCGCGAATTTCCTCGTGCCCCAGCATCTTGTCGTAACGCGCCTTTTCAACGTTAAGAATTTTACCCTTGAGCGGCAGGATCGCTTGATATTTGCGGTCGCGGCCCATCTTCGCCGAGCCACCCGCCGATTCACCCTCAACGACGAACAATTCACACCGCGCGGGATCGCGCTCCTGGCAATCGGCGAGTTTTCCCGGCAGGCCGCTCGAATCCATGGCGGACTTGCGGCGCGTCAATTCGCGCGCTTTGCGAGCAGCCTCGCGGGCACGGGCCGCGTCGATGCACTTGGAAATAATGCGGCGCGCCACGGTGGAATGCTTGTCGAACCATTCGCCAAGCTTCTCGTTGACCAGTTGCTCGACATCGCCCTTGATGTCGCTGTTCAGTTTGCCTTTGGTCTGTCCTTCAAACTGCGGTTGCGGCAGCCGCACGCTGACCACCGCGACGAGCCCTTCGCGAACGTCATCGCCCGTGATGGTGACTTCGTCTTTTTGTTCCTTCAGCATGCCTGCCGACGACGCGAAGTTGTTGATCGAGCGCGTCAGCGCGGAGCGGAAGCCGGAAAGGTGTGTGCCTCCATCGACGGTATTTATGGTATTCGCAAAAGCAAAAACATTTTCACCGTAGGTATCGTTGTACTGCAGCGCGATTTCGATCTCCACAGAACCGCGCTTCCCTTCGATGTACACCGGCGAATCATGCAGTGTGGCTTTTCCGCGATTCAGATGCTTGACGAACTCCGTGATGCCGCCGGTGAACTTGAATTCCGCGGTCTTTTCCGTGCGCTCATCGGTGAGCGTGATCAGCAAGCCCTTATTCAAGAAAGCCAGTTCGCGCAAGCGCTGCGCCAGGGTGTCGAAACTGTAGACGGTCTTCTCGAAAATCGTCGGGTCGGGATGGAAGGTAACTTTCGTCCCGGTCTTGCGCGTCTTACCGGTCTGCTTCAGCTTGTTGGTGGGCTTGCCTTTTTCGTAAGTTTGTTCCCACACCGCGCCATCGCGCGAAATTTCCAGCTCCAGCCAATCGGAAAGCGCGTTGACGACAGAAACGCCCACGCCGTGGAGACCGCCCGAAACCTTGTACGTGTCGCTATCGAATTTTCCGCCCGCGTGCAGCACCGTCAGCACAACTTCCGCCGCGGGACGCTTCTCCGTCGCGTGCATGTCTACGGGGATGCCGCGGCCATTGTCTACCACGGTAACGGAGTTGTCGGCGTGCACCGTGACGTTAATCTCGTCCGCGAAGCCAGCCAGGGCTTCATCTACCGAATTGTCCACCACTTCCCAGACGAGGTGGTGCAAGCCCATCTCTCCCGTCGAGCCGATGTACATCGCGGGGCGCAAGCGCACGGCCTCCAGGCCGCCGAGAACTTTGATCGATTTCGCGTCGTACTTGTGGCCGCCCTGCGGCGTACCAACCACGTTTTCCTTTTCGCCCATGTTTTCTCCTGGCGCAGCAACTTCTCGCGTGCATCTGCGGCGTTGGACAAACTCCGGACAATTCGGAGTGCGCGTCCGCGCTCAAAATTCGTTTTGTGTGAAGCAAGGAAGGCGTGTTTGCGGAATGATCCGTACGTCGCCTACCCTGTGATTCCGGTTTCGCCGGGCGAATCCGAAACTCGTAGGGTTCCTGCTCCATCCCATCTCGCGCAGCGAGACGTGGCGAAGACTCATGTTTCTCCAGGTGAGTG
>WNFO01005587.1_pt1 | contig 11473 bp, 9 predicted proteins | sample 5400251 | NCBI WGS metagenome assembly WNFO01 (sample SAMN13153354, study PRJNA577476) | soil metagenome | isolation source: 100 cm saprolite under Madrone tree | place: USA:California | collected 2016-06-14
ACGGCGGAGGCGCAGGAAAGCGTCGGCATCGAGATTGCCCACTCGATTCGCGCCGTTCTGCTCGAAGGCACGATCCGCAATGCAGTGAACATGCCAAACCTTGATGCGAAGACGCTGGCAGTCATCGGACCGCATCTGAGGTTCGGCGAGAAGCTGGGCAAATTTCTCTCGCAGATCGCTCCGAAACGAGCGGAGTCGCTCAACATCAATTACAGCGGGAAAGTCAACGAGGTCGATACGACAGCGATCACGCGAGCAGTGTTGAAAGGGTTTCTTCAAATCGCAGGTGGCAGCGAAGTCAACGAAGTGAACGCGCCCGCGTTCGCCGAGACTCTTGGTTTAAAGGTGAGCGAATCGCGGCTAAGCGTGCCCGGCGATTATACCGACATGCTCGAAATTTCTGCGATGGGCGAAGGAAAAAGCGTTTCAGTTGGTGGCGCATTCTTCGGCGCCACGCCACGAATTGTGAGCATCAACAGCCGACCGGTCGAAGCCCGGCCGCAGGGGGTAGTGCTGGTGCTGGAGAACACGGACCGGCCCGGGATGGTCGGGCGGATCGGAACGCTGCTTGGCGAGCATGGCGTCAACATTGCTACGATGTCACTCAGTCGAAATCAGGCGGGCGGTACCGCGCTCACGGTGTTGAATCTCGACACTGCCCCGAACGAACAATTGCTCCGCGACATTCGCGCGAGCGAGGACATTCACTCGGCGCAAGTAATTCAATTGTAGCCACGGCCCTGCGGGCCGTTTCTCGCGAACACAAAATGAATGACGCGCCGCAGGCGCGTGGCTACAACAGCCGCGTGCAATACTTGGCCAAACCAAACCAAATTCCTTTCCCAACACGAATAAACTCGATACAACTCAGCTCATTATGGACTTTGGCTCTCATTCGATCATTTGGATCATTCTTGTTGGTCTTGTCATCGGCGCGATCGCAAAGCTGCTGATGCCGGGTCGGGATCCCGGCGGTTGCATCGTTACGATTTTGCTTGGCATCGCAGGCGCATTGGTGGGCACCTGGCTCGGCCGCATCTTTGCCGGCGAGAACTACGTCGCCGGCTGGATCATGTCGATTGTCGGCGCCATGATCCTGTTGCTGCTGTATCGGTTGCTTTTCAAACGGAGGCCGTAGAGAGCGCGGGCATATTGCCAGCGGATCTCTTTTGCCCTATTAGTCCGGGGTCTGAAAACAAAAGCTGTCCGGCAACATGCCGGACAGAGCGGGCAGAATGCCGGCGCTCCCCCTGAACGTTTCAACGTTGCGCGGTTGCTCTACGTGTTGAATGCGACATTGTCATCCCTCATGGCCGCGCCGAAGAAAACGCTCGTGATCGTCGCTTTCGCCGCGCTGTACCTAATCTGGGGCTCCACTTATCTCGGCATCCGGTTCTCGATCGAAACGATTCCGCCTTTTTTGATGGCAGGAGCGCGATTCGTGTTGGCGGGCATGATCATGTATGCGGTTGCCTGGTCACAAGGCATCGGCGACTCGAATTGGAGGAACTGGCGGACCTCACTGATTATTGGTGCGTGCTTGCTGCTCGGCGGCAATGGCGGCGTAACGATTTCAGAAAAATATATCGACTCGGGCTTGGCGGCACTGATCGTGGCGATCGTTCCCATTTACATTGTACTGTTGGGATGGTTAACGGGAATGGCGCCACGACCGACGGCGGTCATGTGGATGGGACTTGCCGGCGGTTTCCTGGGCGTCGGGACTTTGTTCGGACCAGGTTTGCATGTTCACTCCACCGCCGGACGAAATCCAGCAATTGGAATATCGATCCTGCTCGTCACGAGTTTCATTTGGTCGGCAGGTTCGCTTTATTCGCGAGTCGCGAAACATGCGGCCTCGCCGTTTCTCACCGCTGCTCAACAAATGGTCTGTGGCGGAATCTTGCTTTTGCTTGCAGGCATCATCACGGGCGAACTACCGCGATTTCATCCCGGTTCCGTTTCGCTGTTGTCGCTCGGTTCATTCATTTACCTTGTGCTTATCGGAGCTGTCGTCGGCTACACTGCGTATATCTGGCTGCTGCGTCATTGCGATCCGGCGAAGGTGGCCACTTACGCGTATGTGAATCCAATCGTCGCCGTTTTGCTTGGTACTTTCTTTGCGGGTGAAACGGTGACCGTGCGCACATTGATTGCCGCTGCTCTCATCATCGGTTCGGTAGCTCTGATCATCACCGCGCAACAACTGCGAGCGCGTGTCGCGCCTGCTTTGAGCCCTGCGCTCGAGCCTGCTGATTGAAATAGAGGGCGAACAGTTTTCGACAACCTACCGCGGGCAAGTTGGAAAGCGCCTCTCGTTGCGCTTTAATTCGGCATGGCCCCCGAGCAAAAAAATCCTCAGCAAACAATCGAAGTCGCAAAGCGCAATTGGCAGGCGGAAGTCGAGACCGCACAAACGTATCGCGATCTGGCGGAACGGGAGCGTGACGAAAAACGCAAAGGCATTCTTTTGCGCATGGCAGAGGCAGAAGAACGTCATGCGCAGCGTTGGGAAGCAAAGCTAAGGGAACTCGGCGCGCAACCGCCTGTTTACAACAACACTTTTGCGCGGCGGCTAAATCGTTGGTGGAACAGGATTGCCGGAGCCGAGATCGCGATTCGGCGGATGGAAGCGACCGAAGAAAAGCAGGAAGCCGAATTTCACGACCAGGCCGAGCGCACGTTCGCTGGTGAACAAGAAGTTCAGGAATTTCTTCGAAAAAGCGCGCTTGAAGAAAAAGCTCATGCGCGTGCGCTGAGCGCGATGGCGCAGCCCGTGAGTCCTCGCACTGCGTTGGACAAAATTCTCAAGCGTGAACGCTGGCACGGACGCGGCGGTAGCTGGGTGGCCGACGCAATTTACGGCGCAAACGACGGGCTTGGCGCGGTGTTTGGAATTGTTTCAGGCGTGGCTGGCGCCACAAATAATCAACAGCATTACATTTTGATCTCTGGCCTTGCCGGCATGCTCGCTTCCACGCTGTCGATGGGCGCAGGCGCATACCTTGCCGCTAAAAGCGAAGCGGAAGTGTACGAGGCCGAAATCTCGCGTGAACGCGCTGAGGTTGAGGAAAATCCCGAGGAGGAAATCGAGGAGATGTCGCTTTTCTATCAGTTACAAGGATTCACACCCGAGGAATCCCAAAAAATGGCGCAGCGCCTGGCGCAACAACCCGAGCAATTTGTGCAGGCGATGGCGCAAAGCGAGCTCGGCTTATCCGAACATCGCTTTCCCAACCAATGGAGCGCGGCGTTGTCGGCGGGCATTTCCACGGCCATCGGTGCGTTTGTCCCGGTAATTCCGTTCTTTTTCTCCGGCGGGCTCGACGCGGTTATCGCTTCCTTCGGCATCAGCCTGGTAGCGCACTTTGCCGTCGGCGCATTGAAATCGCTCATTACCATCCGCTCGTGGTGGGCGTCGGGCCTGGAGATGACCTGGATTGGCATCATCGTTGCTGCAGTAACATATGGCCTCGGGCTCGCCTTTGGTGCTCTGGGGTAGAAAAAATTTAGCCGTGGCTCGAATTCTTCTTGCTGACGATCAACGTGATGTGCTCGAAGCACTGCGCATCTTGCTGAAGAGCGAAGGCTATCAGACTGAAGGAGTCACCTCGCTCCCCGGCATCTTTCACGCGCTGGAAAAGAAGGAGTATGCGCTGTTGCTGATGGACCTGAACTACACTCGGGACACGACCTCAGGCCAGGAAGGCCTCTCCGCGATCTCAAAAATTCAGGAGATCGACCCGACGCTCCCAGTCGTGGTGATGACGGCCTGGGCAACGATCGAACTGGCGGTGGAAGCGATGAAGCGCGGCGCGCGCGATTTTGTCACCAAGCCATGGGACAACCAGCGATTGCTGACGATTGCGAAGACACAGATTGAGCTCGCAGCCGCGCTGCGCCGGGAGCGCAAGCTCGAAGCGGAGAACGAAATGCTGCGCGGCACCGTGCCGGATTTGATCGCGCAATCGCCGGCGATGCGACCGGTGATCGAAATGATTTCACGCGTCGCGCCGTCGGATGCGAATGTTTTGATTACCGGCGAAAATGGGACCGGGAAAAGTTTGATCGCGCAGGCGATTCACGCTCTGTCGCCGCGCTCGGGCCGAACGATGATCACCGTTAACATGGGCGGCTTGTCGGAGACATTGTTCGAGAGCGAACTATTCGGACACGTAAAGGGCGCTTTTACTGACGCAAAAACGGATCGAACAGGACGCTTCGAGCTCGCCGATGAGAGCACACTATTCATGGATGAGATCGCGAACATCCCCCTTGCTCAGCAAGCAAAACTCCTTCGTGTGATCGAAACAGGCGATTTCGAGCGGGTTGGCTCATCGAAAACGCTTCACGCAAACGTGCGAATCATCTCCGCCACAAATGCAAATCTGGAAAGCGAGATCGCAGCCGGCCGTTTTCGACAGGACCTCCTTTTTCGCCTCAATACGATCGAGATCGAATTGCCGCCCTTGCGCGATCGACGCGAGGACATCATGCCGCTGGCGAACAGCTTTCTTCGTCAACATGGAGAGCGTTATCGCAAAGATGTTGGCGGCTTCGATGAAAACGCGCGTGAGCGTTTGCTACAGCATCGGTTTCCCGGAAACATCCGGGAGCTGGATCACATCGTCGAACGTGCGGTGCTTATGACGCAAGATCGGCAGGTTCGCTCAGCGGACCTTGGCCTAACGATTGGCGGTCCCGAATCGCGGAATCTCGAGGAGATGAGTCTCGAAGAGGTCGAGGCGTTCTTGATCAAAAAAGCGCTGGCCCGAAACGATGGCAACGCACGCAAGGCCGCAGAGGCGCTGGGCTTGAGCAGAAGCGCATTCTACCGGCGCCTGCAACAATATGGTTTGTGACCGGCTAGCGCACGCGTCTCGCGTGCTGGCGAGCGCGTCCCCGCGATCGCGAACTTTTCTTTCACCTTCGGAATGGCCAATGCGGCGACGCATAACGAAAGATTGTTTCGGCGCGACGCCGCTGCAACGGATGCGAAGCAACGGCCAGGCTTTCCAACCAACACGCGACACGCGTGCGCTACCCGGACGCGGTGAACACGCATGAATCGCGCCCAAAAAACGAAAAGACCAGCGCGGCTTTCCTACGAAGGGAAGATTACCTGGCTCACGTTTGTCGCGGTTGCGCCTGCGATGATCACTGCGCTTGCGCTGCTTTGGTTCGGCGATCACACACCGAAAGTACAGTGGACGTTTACGATTCTGATTGCTGGCTTCCTCACTGCGTTCATGTGGAGCATTCGCGAACACGCCGTTCGCCCATTGCAGACCCTGTCGAACCTGCTGGCGGCATTACGCGAGGGAGACTATTCGATCCGCGCGAGAGGCGCCCGCGAAGGTAGCGCATTGGGCGAAGTCCTCCTCGAAGTCAATTCGCTCGGCGAAACATTGCGTCAGCAGCGACTTGGCGCGTTTGAAGCCACTGCGCTGTTGCGCACGATCATGAGCGAAATCGATGTGTCGATCTTTACATTCGATCCGGAACGACGTCTCCGCCTGATCAATCGCGCTGGTGAGACTTTGCTGGGACGAGCAATGGACAAGTTGTTAGGCAAAACTGCGCAGGAACTTGGACTTCACGCATGTTTTAGTGCGGACGATGACGAACCACTGACGTTGAATTTCCCCGGCGGATCAGGGCGTTGGGGCATCCGTCGCAGCACATTTCGCGAACAAGGATTGCCGCACGAACTACTCGTTTTGACGGATCTGAGTCGCACACTGCGTGAAGAAGAACGTCGCGCATGGCAGCGGCTGGTGCGTGTACTCGGTCATGAGATGAACAACTCGCTGGCGCCGATCAAATCGCTTGCCGCCAGTCTTGAATCGCTGCTGCGGCGCGACCCGCTTCCATCGGACTGGAAAGATGACGCAGGCTCGGGGTTGAATTCCATCGCGTCGCGCGCCGATTCACTGAGCCGCTTTTTGCAAGCCTACACCCGGCTCACAAAACTTCCGCCGCCACAAAAACAAGATGTCGATGTTGCCCAACTTATTCAGCGTGTCGTCGATTTGGAACCCCGGCTCGAGGTGAAAGTCCTGCCGGGTCCGAAGACAGTAATTCGCGCAGATGCGGCGCAGGTTGAGCAAGCACTAATCAATCTGGTGCACAACGCTGTTGACGCCGCGCTTGAAACGCATGGAAGCGTCACGCTTGGATGGCGTGAGAAAGGAAATTGCGTCGAGATCCTCGTTGAAGACGACGGTCCCGGGATCATGAACCCCGCTAATCTCTTCGTTCCATTCTTTACCACAAAGCCCGAGGGCTCTGGGATTGGTCTGCCATTGAGCCGTCAAATTGCTGAAGCGCACGACGGAACTTTGGTGCTCATGAATCGAGAGGATCGCCCGGGCGCGCAAGCTTTGCTGCGCCTACCGCGCAATTGAGTAGCGCATGCGTCTCGCTTGCGACTGTTGACGGCGCAAGCCGGAGGCTCGCGCCACATTTGTCCCAAAGTTGGGACGCCATAATCCCACAAGCGGATAACTCAAACGAGCGCGCCGAAAAGATCGACAAATTTTAACTGCTGAGCATCAGCAGCTTATGACTTTGTTTTCTGGCATGGCATGGCCATTGCAATAGCCCGAAGAAGATCACGATATGGTTCGTCGCCTTACGGAAAAATTTTTGAATCCAATGAATATGCCAAACACCTCTCACCTATAGGAGCTGAAAGAAAATGAAACCATTGCCAAATACCCAACCGAACGCGCGGAAGTTTCCGGTCATCGACTATCATTATCACGCGCCGATGCTCAACGGTTCGAGCGCGCCATGCCTCCAGAGATCGAAATCATTGCGCGATATCAGCCGCGATTACTTCGATGCTGAAGCGGACCGCGAATTCATCAGCGAAGCGGCTGTATTCACGGCGCTCATTGTCATGGCAATCATGCCGATTGTGACCGGGATATCCGCGGTGCTCCAACTCCTTCGCACTCTCCCTCTGTTCTGATCGAAACGAAACCGTGATTCCAGAGCGAAAAACAACAGATCAAAGAATTGTGCGTCCGGCCGGCTTTGCGCCAAATCTTTCCTCGATGGACGTACCGCGCGCCGGTGTTGCGGCGAAAAAACGCAAGCGTCGCATTATGATCATCGCTGGCTCTGCGCTCGGGTTAATTCTGGCGACGATTGCAATTTCGCGCCTGAAACCGGCAGTGCCGAGCGTAGATCGCTCGACAGTGTGGATCGACACCGTCAAGCGCGGTCCGATGGTGCGTCAGGTACGCGGGCTTGGCACGCTGGTGCCGGAAGACATTCGTTGGATTCCTGCAAATACCGAAGGTCGGGTTGAAAAAATAAACATCTGGCCTGGCACGCACGTGGAACCGGACTCGGTGATTTTGGAATTAACCAGCCCTGAAGTGGAACAAGCCGCTCATGACGCCGAACTACAGTCGACAGCCGCAGAAGCGGAGCTAACTACCTTGCGCGCGACGCTTCAGCGCGCGTTGCTCGATCAGGAAGCAACCACAGCGAAAGTTAAATCAGATTACGAGCAGGCGAAGATGGAGCGCGAGACGAACGATCAGTTGGCGAAAAACGGTTTGATCGCAGAGCTACAATACAAGACGTCAAAGGTAAAAGAGGCCGAACTGGCGAATCGCAATGAGATCGAACAAAAACGGCTGCAATTTGCGCACGAGTCCATTGATCCGCAGTTAGCGTCCAAGCAGGCGGCGGTCGATCAAGCCAAGCAACTTGCGAAGTTGAAAGCTGACCAGGTGGAAGCGTTGCATGTACGCGCCGGCATGTCCGGCGTCCTGCAACAGCTGCCTGTGCAAATCGGCCAGCACATGAAGCTCGGCGATAATCTCGCGCGCGTCGCGGACCCGACGAAGTTGAAAGCGCAAGTCAAGATCGCGGAGACACAGGCAAAAGACATTCAGATTGATCAAAAAGCCGTGATCGACACGCGCAACGGCGTCGCGAATGGCCACGTCACGCGTGTGGATCCGGCAGTGGAGCAGGGGACTGTGACGGTCGAGGTCGCCTTCGATGAAGCGCTGCCGAAAGGCGCGCGGCCCGATCTCAGCGTTGATGGCACAATTGAGCTCGAACATCTCGATGACGTCATTTACGTCGGCCGTCCGGCATTCGGGCAGGAAAACAACACCGTAGGGATGTTCAAGCTGGTTAACGGCACTTCGGAAGCTATGCGAACCCCGGTGAAGCTGGGCAAAAGCTCAGTGAACACGATTCAAATCGTCGGTGGGCTCCAACCGGGGGATCAAGTGATCCTTTCCGATACGAGTGCGTGGGACGCACACGACAGGATCAGGCTGAACTAACTTCTGATTTCTGAATCTGATTTCTGATTTGAAACAATCAAAGCAACATGAACAACATGAAATCGACTGAAGTAATTGCAGAGGAATCGACCAAGGAATTCGACGGAAATGGGTTCGCTCCGTTGATCCGGCTCACCGGTGTGACCAAAGTGTTTCTCACTGATGAAGTAGAAACGCACGCGCTTTCCGGAATTCATCTCGATATTCGCGAAGGCGAATATATTTCCATTGCGGGACCGTCCGGCTGCGGCAAGACGACGCTGCTGTCGATTCTCGGTCTATTGGATACTGCTTCCGACGGCAGTTACGCCCTGAAGGGTCATGAGGTCGCGAATCTTTCGTTCGCGGAGCGCGCACGCGTTCGTAATCGCGAAATCGGTTTCATCTTCCAAAGTTTTAATTTGATCGGCGACCTCACGGTTTTTGAGAACGTCGAATTGCCACTCACATATCGCGGCACCGGTGCCGCTGATCGCAAAGCGTTGGTGACCGAAGCGCTGGAGCGCGTCGGCATGGCGCATCGGGCAAAACATCTGCCGAGCCAGCTCTCCGGTGGGCAACAGCAACGTGTTGCGGTCGCCCGCGCGCTCGCTGGCAGACCGGCGATCCTGCTTGCCGACGAGCCGACCGGTAACCTTGATTCGCACAATGGCGAAGCTGTGATGCATCTGCTCCGCGAACTGCATCAGGGCGGCGCCACGATTTGCATGGTTACGCACGACGAGCGTTTCGCACAACACGCAGACCGCACAGTGCACTTATTCGACGGTCGCGTCGTCGAAGATCGAATTGCCGCGTAGGAACACTGAAGATGGTCCAGGACCTTAGATTTGCTGTTCGACAGTTATTTAAGGCACCAGGGTTCACGATTGCGGCGGTCACGGTGCTCGCACTCGGTATTGGCGTGAACACGGCCGTATTCAGCCTGGTGAACACGCTTTTCTTTGCGACACCAGCTTACGCCAAGCCGCACGAAATGGTGCAGCTCTTTTCGCAGGATAAGAAGGATCCGAAAAAGTTTCGCGGGTTTTCTTACCCGACTTATCGGGATATCCGCGAGCAAAACGCCGTCTTCAGCGACACCATGGCTTACAATCTCGCGTTGGTCGGTCTCGGCCAGAAAGGCGATACGCGCCGCGCCTTTGCCGCCGTCGTCAGCTCGAACTATTTTTCTGTGCTCGGTGTTCCCCTCGCGCGAGGCCGCGAATTTTTGCCAGAAGAGGAAACGCCCGGCCGCAACGCGCCGGTCGCGATCGTTAGTTACAGTTACTGGCAGAAGCACGACCTCGATCCGACGGTGCTCGGTTCGCAGGTTTTGATCAACGGCCGGCCGTTCACAATCGTCGGAATCACGCCGAAGGGTTTCTCCGGCACGTTGCAGATTTTGTCACCGGAAGTTTGGTTGCCGATGAGCGTTTACGATCAGGTCGCGAACGATTTTGGGTCGAAAAACAAGACCGGCATGGACGATCGCAACGGTACGCAGTTGCGCATTCTCGGGCGACTGAAACCCGGGACGACGGCGGCCGCGGCCAAGCCTGCGCTCGAAGGGTTGGCGGCCAATTTGGAAAAAGCATATCCAGTCGCCCAGAAAAACCAGACGTTCATAACCGCACCGGTATCGCGTATTGCAGTAAGCACGAATCCAACAGCTGCCAGCGGAGTGAAATCGATCGCGCCGTTATTGCTCGGGATGGCGGTAGTGGTCCTCCTGGTCGCCTGCCTCAATCTTGCAAACATGTTGCTCGCGCGCGGCGCCGCACGCCGAAAGGAGATCGCGATCCGCCTCGCGCTTGGCGGTACCCGTTGGCAGATCGTGCGCCAGCTTCTCAGTGAAGGTTTTGTGCTCGCGCTGCTCGGCGGCTTGGGCGGGCTCATTCTTGGATTGTGGTCGTCGGGTTTGCTGATTGGCTCAATGCGTAAGTTGATGCCTTTCGAGATTGTGTGGTCGACCGGAGCGAACCCCGCAATTTTGGTCGCAACGTTTGGATTTTGCCTGCTCGGGACGCTGATGTTCGCGCTCGGACCGGCCTTAAAGATTTCTCGCAGCGCGGTGATCACCGATCTGAAGCAACATGCCGGGGAAGATCTGATGCGACGTCGCTGGAAATTTTTACCGCGTAACCCGCTCGTCGTTGCGCAGATCGCGTTCTCGCTCGCTCTGCTTACCGCAGCCGCTTTGTTCGTGCGTGGCGCGGGCAAAGCTGCCTCCGTCGAGAGCAGGCTAAAACCGGGCGCAAGCTACCTGCTCGAAGTTGACGCGAGCCTGGCCGGCTACGAACCGAGACGCGCGCAGGCACTTTATCAGAACTTGAACGCGCGCCTGGCGGCGCTGCCGGGCGTAGAGCACGTGAGCATTTCGGCAACCGTTCCGTTCGGATTAACTTCGTCGGACAAGAACGTTCAACGCGCGGGTGTACATCCCGTTGCAGACGCCAAGCCGTCGAACGCCGCTGAAGGCCTTGCTTTCAAGGCAGCTTGGAACAGCGTGGGCGCGGATTATTTTTCAACCGTTGGATTGCCGGTGTTGCGTGGTCGCGCGTTTACCGAGGCGGAAGCAACACAACCTGGTCCGAGGGTGGCAATCATTGATGAACCTCTGGCCAAAAGGCTTTGGCCGGACGGCGACGCACTTGGACAACGTGTTCAGTATACGGGCGAAAGTACGCCGTCGGGGCAGCGCGGCGGAGGCGCCGCCAGTGGAACGAAACCTCCCGTTTGCGCGTGGATTCCAAAGCGATGTTTCCTTTTTTGTCCGATTCCGTTCGCTCGCCCACGTAAGCGAAGCCAGCACAGCCGATTTGCTGCGACGCACGGTGCGCGACGTCGATCCCGCAATTCCGATCATTTCGTTGCAAACATTTGCTCAGTATCTTGATTCGAACCTCGACCTTTGGCTTGTTCGCGCTGGCGCCGGGTTGTTCTCCATCTTTGGGGGACTGGCGCTTGGACTGGCCGTCGTTGGTCTCTACGGAGTCAAAGCGTATTCGGTGGCGCGACGCACACGCGAGATCGGGATTCGCATGGCGCTTGGCGCGGGGCCGGCCGCGGTCTTGCGATTAATCATGGGCGAAAGTGGGATCATGCTTCTTAGCGGCATCGCGCTTGGCTTTGTTCTCGCCGCCGCGACGGGAAAAATACTCAGCGGGATTTTGTAC
>WNFO01007191.1_pt1 | contig 11473 bp, 8 predicted proteins | sample 5400251 | NCBI WGS metagenome assembly WNFO01 (sample SAMN13153354, study PRJNA577476) | soil metagenome | isolation source: 100 cm saprolite under Madrone tree | place: USA:California | collected 2016-06-14
CTGTCGCGCTCAAGCCGCACGATTATGGCGTGTTGTACAACGCGGCCTGCAGCTTCGCCCTCGCGGGCGACCCGGAAAGGGCCCTCGACTTGCTCGACCGCGCGGTGGGCATGGGACGTGGCTATCGCGCCTGGATCGATCACGACCCGGATCTGGATTCGTTGCGCGATCTGCCGCGGTTCCAGCAGATCGTCGCCCGCCTGCCGCCGTGAAGGATCTGGAGGCCCGTTCCGCTCAGCCGAGCACGTCGTGGAACGCCTGCTCGTGATCGAACACCGCCTTGGCGAATGGACAGAGCGGGATCAGCTTGATGCGCGATTCCCGGGCCCAACCTACCGCCGCCTCCACCAGCTTGCGCCCCGCGCCCTGGCCGCGCAGCGACTCGGAGACCTCGGTGTGGTCGATGATGACGAGCTTTCCCTCCGCGTCCGCCGAGAAGGTCATCTCCGCCAAGCGAATCCCACCGCGTTCGAGATAGAAGGCGCCGCGGCGGCCTTTTTGCTCCCGCTGGACCGGCATTCCCGTGTCTGGTTCAGTCATGGGCGGGTCCATAAGCGGAAGCGGACGCCGAAGCGAGGCGATCGCTTCCCGCCCGCGCCGGCGTTACCCGCAGCAGTTTGTTTGACTGTGCGCCGCACCGCGTTATGGTGCAGCGCACAACCTGATGCCCTTCCTCGACACCCCCAGGCTGCGAATCCATTACGAAGAGGCCGGATCGGGACCCGAGGTCTTCGTCCTGGTCCACGGCAACTTCGCATCCTGGCGCTGGTGGAAGCCGGTCCTCGAGCGGATCCCCAAAGGCTGGCGGGCAATCGCGCCGGATCTGCGCGGATGCGGCGAGACCTCGGGTGGCGCGCCAGATGAGACCCTGTCCGCCTATGGCATCCCGGAGCTCGCGGAGGACCTCGCCGGACTCGTCGGCGGGCTCCACCTGGATGCGTTCCACCTCGTCGGCCATTCGCTGGGAGGCGCCGTCGCGCTCGAGTACGCCCTGCGTCACGAGCCGCGCGTGCGAAGCCTCACGCTTGCCGCCCCCCCGCCGCCGACGGGCCTGGCGGCGATGCGCGAAGGGACCTCGACGACCGCCCGAATCCTACGGCGAGTCGATCCCGACGATCGTCCCGCGATGGCCGCGCTCCACTCCACCTACCGGATGCACCGCTCGCTGGGAACAAACCGCTGGATGCTGCGCCGGGCGCTGTCCGAGATGATGCCGGCCGCTTCGCTCGACCCCGCAATGTCCGAGTCCCTGCTCGCCGACGCGGCGCGGATGTCGCCCGATGCCATGGTGGGATTCCTGCAAGCGCTGCATCGATGGAACGTGGAGGCCGAGTTGCCCGGCCTCCGCGTTCCCACCACCATCGTGTGGGGAGCGAGGGACGTACTGGTCCCGCGCGCCGGTCTGGAGAAGATGGCCAGGCTGCTCCCCTCCGCTGACCTGGTGGTCTGGCCCGACGCAGGCCATTCGCCGCAGCTCGAGCGGCCCGATGCATTCGTCGCCCTGCTGGCCCCGTCGGCGCGCCGCGTGCTGGGAGAGCGCCTGCGGCTGTTGCTCGGCAGGGCGAAGAGATGGTGCTCTGCAGCACTGCAGGCTTGAGATCCAGAAGCAGCGCCTGATGCTGCGGTGCACAAAGCTGCCTGCCGGGTTCGACATTTGGCGGGGGTTGAGCGATCGATCGTCGCCATGGCCCAGCCCAACCTTCATCCCTTCTCCGCCGAGGCGCAGCCCGCCCGCCGGAACAAGATCCTCACCGCCGTCGAGGCCGCACGGCTCGTGCGGGACGGGGACACGGTGGCCACCGGCGGCTTCGTCGGCATCCTCGTCTACGCGGCCGGCCAGGGCGACGGCAAGGACCGCGGCCTGAACCACCTGGGCCGCGAAGGCATGCTCCGGCGCGTGATCGGCGGACACTGGGGCCTGGTGCCCAAGCTGCAGCGGCTCGCCATGGCGGAGAAGATCGAAGCCTACAATCTGCCGCAGGGGGTGCTGACGCACCTGTTCCGGGACATCGCGGCCGGCAAGCCCGCGCAGATCTCGCGCGTGGGCATCGGCACCTTCGTCGATCCCCGTCACGGCGGGGGCAAGATCAACAAGGTCACCACCGAGGACCTGGTCGAGCTGACCACGATCGCCGGACAGGAATATCTCCTCTACAAGACCTTCCCCATCCACGTCGGCATCGTGCGGGGGACGACCGCCGACACCAACGGCAACATCACCATGGAGAAGGAGGCGCTCACGGTCGAGGCGCTGGCCATCGCCATGGCCGCCCACAACTCCGGCGGGGTGGTCATCGTCCAGGTGGAGCGGATCTGCGAGCCCGGCTCCCTGCACCCGCGGCAGGTGAAGGTCCCGGGCATCCTCGTCGACTGCATCGTCGTCGCCGAGGACCCCGAGCATCATTTGCAAACCTTCGCCGAGACCTACAACCCGGCGTACTCGGGCGAAGTCCGCATCCCTGCCTCTTCCATTCCGCACATGGCGATGAGCGAGCGCAAGATCATCGCTCGTCGCGCCGCGATGGAGCTGAAAGCGAACGCCGTCGTCAATCTCGGCATCGGCATGCCGGAGGGGGTGGCCAGCGTTGCCAACGAGGAACGGATCATCGATCTGCTCACGCTGACCGCCGAGCCCGGCGTGATCGGAGGCGTTCCAGCCGGAGGCCTCAGCTTCGGCGCCGCGAGCAACGCGGAAGCCATCCTCGACCAGCCGTCCCAGTTCGACTTCTACGACGGCGGCGGACTGGACGTCGCCTGCCTGGGACTGGCGCAGGTGGACCGGCACGGCAACCTCAACGTCAGCAAGTTCGGCGCGCGGCTGGCCGGCGCAGGAGGCTTCATCAACATCAGCCAGAACGCGAAGAAGGTGGTCTTCGCCGGCACGTTCCTGGCGGGCGACCTGACGGTCGAGGTGGCCGGCGGGAAGCTGCGGATCGCCAGCGATGGCAAAGCGCGCAAATTCGTCGAGGAGGTCGAGCACCGCACCTTCAGCGGGGAGCACGCCGCCCGGCGCAACCAGGCCGTGCTCTTCGTCACCGAGCGCTGCGTCTTCCGACTCACGTCGATGGGGCTGGAGCTGGTCGAGATCGCTCCAGGTGTCGATCTGGAGCGCGACATCCTGGCGAAGATGGACTTCAAGCCCTTGGTGAGCCCCCAACTCTCCCTGATGGACCCGCGCATCTTCGCCGAGGGGCCCATGGGTCTGCGTCAGGATCTCCTCTCGCTCCCGCTGGAGAAGCGGCTCAACTACGACCCATCCCAGAACATCTTCTTCCTCAACTTCGAGGGGATGGTGATCCGGACCAAGGCGGACGTGGAGCAGGTGCGGCGGGCGGTGGAGTCGCGCCTCGAGCCGCTCGGGCACAGGGTGGCCGCGATCGTCAACTACGACAACTTCAGCATCACTCCGGAGATGCTCGACGAATACGCGGGCATGGTGCGGAGCATCGTCGAGCGCTACTACCTGGACGTCACACGCTACACGACCAGCACCTTCACCCGGGCCAAGCTCGGCGCCGCCCTGGAAGGGGCCCGCGTCGCCTCGCACTTGTACCAGAGCCCGGCGGAAGCATTGGCTCGCTTGAACAAAAGGTGACGTCAGGCGCGGGCAGTGTAGGAAAACTGCATGCCGCGCACGCGCTACACGCATCCACAGCCTCCGCCGCTCGCGAGCCTGCCTGGCGCGGCCGTTCGGGCGGTCCTCGCTGAAGGCTACTCCGCCGCCGACCTGCGGCGCGACGCGCTCGCGGGCCTGGTGGTGGGCATCGTCGCCCTCCCGCTCTCGATGGCGCTCGCCATCGCGGTCGGCGTGCCGCCACAGCACGGTCTCTACACGGCCATCGTCGCCGGGATGGTCGTGCCGCTCCTGGGCGGATCGCGCTTCCAGGTCACGGGACCGACCGCGGCGTTCATCGTCATCCTTTCCCCCATCCTCGTCAGGCACGGGCTGGCAGGCCTGCTCGTGGCAGGCGGAATGGCCGGCGTGCTCCTCCTCGCCATGGGACTCTTCCGCCTCGGGCGGCTGATCCAGTTCATCCCGCACCCGATCACGACCGGATTCACCACGGGCATCGCCACCGTGATCGGGGTCCTGCAGCTCAAGGACCTGCTCGGCTTGCGCCCCGCTCGCATTCCCGACCACTTCCTCGAGCGCGTCTGGTCGTACCTGCAGGCGCGCCACACGGCAAATCTCTCCGAGATGTCCATCGGCGCGCTCACGCTGGCCGTGCTCGCGTTGCTGCCGCGGGTCACCAAGCGCGTGCCCGCGCCGCTGGTCGCGCTGCCGCTCGCGGCCGCCGCCGCCTGGTTGGCGCACCGATTCGTGGCCGGATTCGACGTCGCCACCATCGGCTCCAGCTTCACCACGGTCATCGACGGCCAGGTGGTGCAGGGGATCCCGCGACTTCCCCCCCAGCCAATCCTGCCCTGGCACGTAGGCGCCGGCCTGCCGCTGCGGCTGTCGACGTTCCGGGCCCTGCTCCCGGCCGCGGTCGCCATTGCCTTGCTGGGCGCGATCGAGTCGCTGCTCTCGGCGGTCGTGGCGGACGCCATGGCCGGCACCAAGCACGACCCCGACAGCGAGCTGCTGGCCCTCGGCGTGGGCAATCTGCTCTGTCCGTTCTTCGGTGGAATCGCCTGCACTGGCGCGATCGCGCGCACGGCGACCGGGATCCGCTACGGCAGCCGTTCGCCGTTCGCGACCGTGATCCACGCCCTGGTGGTGCTGGCCGCCGTGCTCTCGCTCGCGCCCCTCATCTCCCTTCTGCCGATGGCGTCGCTCGCGGCGCTGCTGGTGATCGTCGCCTGGAACATGTCGGAAGCGAAGCACTTCCTGCACACGGTGCGGGTCGCTCCCAAGAGCGACGTGGCGGTGTTGCTCACCTGCTACGCGCTGACGGTCATCTTCGACATGGTGGTGGCGGTGACGGCCGGGATGATCCTCGCCGCCTTCCTCTTCATGCGCCGCATGGCGGAGGTGGCATCGGTGCAGCTGGTCGGAGAGGACCACCCGCACATCAACCTGGAACTGCCGCGCGAGGTGCTCTTGTACGAGGTGAACGGACCGCTCTTCTTCGGAGCCGCCGAGAGGGCGATGGACGCGCTCAAGGGGATACCTCGCCGCCCGCGCGTCCTCATCCTGTACCTGGGAGCGGTGCCGGCGATGGACGTCACCGGGCTGGTCGCGCTCGAGAGCGCGCTTGCCCGGCTCAAGCAGCAGGGGGTCTTCTGCATCATCGCGGGCCTGCGCCCGCAGCCGGAAAGCGTCCTGCGCAAGGCCAATGTCCAGGAACAGCCAGGACGGCTGCGCATCGTCGCGACTCTCGACGAGGCCGCCGCCGACGCGCGGGCGCACCTCGCATCGCGCCGTGCCTAAAGTATCGCCCGGCGGAGCCGGAGCGCATTGGCGATGACCGAGACCGAGCTGAAGCTCATCGCCGCGCTCGCGATCATCGGGCTCAGGAGCAGTCCGAGGAACGGATAGAGCACGCCCGCCGCGACGGGAACGCCGAGCATGTTGTAGACGAACGCCCAGAACAGGTTCTGGCGGATGTTTCGCATGGTGGCGCGGCTCAACCGCCGGGCCCGCACGATGCCGCGCAGGTCGCCCTTCACCAGCGTGATGTCCGCGCTTTCCATCGCCACGTCGGTGCCGGTGCCCATGGCGATTCCAACATGCGCGGCGGCGAGCGCCGGCGCGTCGTTGATGCCGTCCCCCGCCATCGCCACGACGTGGCCCTCGTTCCGCAGGCGGGTGACCACCTGAACTTTATGGTCCGGGAGCAGCCCGGCATGGTGCTCGTCGATTCCCAGCTTGCGGGCCACGGTCTGGGCGGTCGTCTTGCTGTCCCCGGTCGACATCACCACCCGGATGCCCTCCTCGCGCAGGATGCGCAGCGCTTCCGGAGCGGAAGCTTTGATGGGATCCGCGACGCCGAGGAGGCCTGCCACATTGCCGTCCACGGCGACGAACAGGACGGTCTGCCCCTCGGCCTGCAATTCTTCCGCGCGCTGCGCGGCCTCATCGAATGCGACTCCCGTCTCCTCCAGGAAGCGGAGGCTCCCCACCGAGACCTGCCGACCCTCGACGCGTCCCGTCACGCCGCCGCCCGTGGTGGAGGTGAACTGCGCAACGTGAGCGAGCGGGATGCCGCGCTCCCGGGCCCCCTCGACCAGCGCATGGGCCAGGGGGTGCTCGCTAGCGCCCTCGACGCTGGCAGCCAGCCGAAGCAGCTCCGCGGCAGGGAGCTCCGCGAACGGCTCAACCGTGAGCAGGCGCGGCTTGCCCTCCGTCAGCGTTCCTGTCTTGTCCACGACGAGCACGTCCACCTTCTCCATCAGCTCGAGCGCTTCGGCCCTGCGGAAGAGGATCCCGGCGCTAGCGCCGCGACCGGCGCCCACCATGATGCTCATCGGCGTGGCGAGCCCCAGCGCGCAGGGGCACGCAATGATGAGCACCGCGACCGCGTTGACGAGCGCGTAGCCCAGTCGCGGCTCAGGCCCGAGCAACACCCAGACGACGAACGTCGCGATGGCGACGGCGATGACCGTGGGCACGAACCAGGCTGCCACCTTGTCCGCCAGGCGCTGGATGGGCGGCCGGGTGCGCTGCGCTTCGCTCACCATGCGAACGATCTGCGCGAGCAGGGTTTCTTCCCCCACCCGCTCGGCCCGCATCAGGAAACTGCCTGTCCCGTTGACGGTCCCTCCGATGACCTTGCTGCCGGGCAGCTTCTCCACCGGAAGCGGCTCGCCGGTGACCATGGACTCGTCCACGCTGCTTCGTTCTTCCATGACCACGCCGTCGACGGGGACTCTCTCGCCGGGCCGGACCCGCAGCACGTCGCCGGGCTGCACCTCGGCGAGCGGTACGTCGCGTTCGCTGCCATCGGGCTCCACCCGCCGCGCCATCTTCGGCGCGAGCGCCAGCAGCGCCTCGAGAGCTCCTCGCGTCCGCGCCCGGGCGCGCAGCTCCAGCACCTGGCCGAGAAGCACCAGCGACACGATCAACGCGGCGGGCTCGAAGTAGACCGGGACGCCACCGTGCTCCCGCATCGACGCCGGGAAGATGCCGGGCGCGACCGTCGCCACCACGCTGTAGACGTAGGCGACGCCCGTCCCCAGCGCGATCAACGTGAACATGTTGAGGCTTCGGTTCACTACGGAGGCCCAGCCGCGCTGGAACAAGGGCCAGCCCGCCCAGAGCACCACCGGCGTCGCGAGCAGCAGCTCAACCCACGGCAGCCAGCGTCCAAGAGCGTGCTGCACGGGCATCCCCGGCAGCAGGTCGGACATGCCGAGCAGGAACACCGGAACCGTGAAGGGGAGGCTGAGCCAGAACCGGCGGCTCATTTCGGCCAGCTCGGGGTTCTGCTGGCCGGCGGCCACCGAGCGCGGTTCGAGGGCCATGCCGCAGATCGGGCACGACCCTGGTTCGGCCCGCACGATCTCCGGGTGCATGGGGCAGGTCCACTCGATGCGCCCCGCGGCAGGGACCTCGCGCACGGGCCGGGGCTCCTTCTCCCCGGACCCGAGATACCTTGCGGGGTCGCTCTGGAATCTCGCGAGGCAGCCGCGACTGCAGAATCCGTACTCGTGGCCTTCGTGGATCAGCTTGCCGCCCTGGGGGTCATCGAGGTCCACGGTCATGCCGCAGACCGGGTCCTTGCCGGGACGCGCAGCGCGGGCAGCGTGCTTCACATGCCGCTCATGTTCGCGTGGCTGGTCGGCATCTTCGCCGGCTGCAGGCCCACGAAGAAGAACGCGCCGACGGGCGCCCGTGTCCCATAGAGCGTTTCGAGCCCGGCGGGAACGACACCGATATCGACCGTGGCGCCGATGAACGGAACGACGGGACGTCCGGTGAAGCGGTGGACGTATCCGAACTGTCCCTGGAAGACGCCGTACTTTGCCTCGGGGTCGCCGGGCACCACCAGGTCATGGCCGAGCTTCTGCACGTACTCCAGCCGCCCGAACGGGACGTTGCTGCCGTCCAGGTCCAGGGTCGCCTCGGCGAGCACGCTGTCGGACGCGTGACCCGACTCGATGTTCCGGCCCCAGATGGCGGTCACCGCGAAGTTTCCCTGCGAGAGAATCGGCGCGCTGAAGGCGCCTGACGCCGTGACCCGGTGCAGGCTCACGTCCGGTTGGGAGGCCTCGGGGCTGTGGATGTAGCCGTAGGACACCTGGAAGCTCGTGCGCCCGGTGGGATTCACCGACAGGCGGCCCGACCACGAGTCGAGCGCGCCGAGGTCGAGGTCCCACCGGTCCTCGTCGGGCTCGCGGCCGTGGAAGATGGAGCCTTCGAGCTTTGCCCAGCCAGTGTAGATGCCCGCAGTCAATACACCGAAGGAGATGTGCGTCGAGTCCTGCCAGTGGTGGCCGATGGGCGGGAACGGGTTGTACATGGCTGAGACACGATGCATGAACGCAGTGGGGCCCAGCGCCGGCTCGCCGGACGGCGCGGCGTACAGCTCGAGGCCGAGCGCGTCTCCCACAGGGTGCCGGTAGATCGCCGCCAGCTCCATGAAGAGGTCGTGCGGATGCTGGCGGTCGTGCAGCGGAGAGCCGCCGTAGGTCTCGCCGCTCTGGAGCAGGAGCGGAAGCTGCAGCTCTCCGCCCATGGTCGCCGGCTCGGCGGAGAGCATGGAACGCAGCATGAGCTCGCCACCCAGCAACGGGCGTGAGGCCATGCCCATGATCCAGTTGACGGACGCAAGCCTGTTCGAGCCGCGATCGCTCCACTGCACGTCGTAGCCGGCCTCCACGGAGTAGTGCAGCATCAACATCCAGTCGCCCACCATGAAGTGATGCGCGAACACGGGCGAGGAATCGGGCATCCAGCTGGTTCCGGACCCTTCGCGGCCATGCGGGACAGGAAAGGCCGGGGCGTGGCCCGTCCCGTCCGCGCCCGAGTGCCCCATGTGCTCATGGTCCAAGTGGCCTGGCCCAGGCTCCCCCGATTCAGGCTGCTCCTCCTCGGGGTCCGTCGGCTGCGCGCCGGAGTGATGCTCGTGCTCCTGCGCGAAAACCGCACCCGGCCCGACCAGCGCGACGATGCAGACGAACACCAGTACGGATCCCTTCTTGAGCATGCGAGCCTCCCGTCGGAGCGGCGTGGGTGAACGGCACGGAAACGGGGCGCTCGAGGCCCCGCCCTGCAGTCAGCGGAGGCTCAGATCAGAAGCGCGCTTTGGACGAGGAAGAGCGGCGGGCCCTCGGCGCCAAGGTGCGGCTGCCGGCGAACCGGTTCGTAGACCGGAAGCTCCAGGGCGATGCACCCGGTGGCGACGCTGGCCGGCGCCGGCGCAGCTCGGAGCTGGTCGGCTATACGGGGATGAGCCGCGCCGAGCGCGGGGACGACGCGGCGCTCGCAGCATCCCTCCAGCTGAACGCCGGCCTCTTCGGGCGCCGACTGCTCGGCGCAGTCGAGGGTCTCGGTCCCCGTATACCGGCAGAACATCCGCGCCTGGGCCACTGCGGGAGCCGCGAGCAACGCGACGACGACGAGGGCGCCAATAAGACGCAACATCCAGTCCAGCATAGCAGCATCGATGCATAGGGCGAGACGGCCATGTCTAGAACTGCCATTCCCATGACCTCACGCCCCAATTGGTTTTCGCTCCGGAGTGTCAGCGTGGACGGTGCCTCGGGCACATCGATGATGGTCCTCACTCCTTGGCCGTGAGCGGTCGTTCTACGGCCTGAACGATCTGCCGGGCCACGTAGATGCGGTCCCGCTTTTTGCCGGTCACTTCCCGCAGAATGCCTTCCTCGATGAGTCGTTCGATGTTGCCTTGAGCAGAGTGATACGTGACCCGAAGGATCTTCATCGCTCGAGGAATGGTCACGATGGGCGTGTTGAAGAGCTCGTCGATCAGCTTCAGCAGCAAAGCCGACGATCGTGCCTCGTGAAACTGACGACGAAAGCGCTCTCGTAGTTCGAGCAGACGGTGGGCTCGATCGATGGCGTCAGTAGCCTGTTCGGAAACACCGCGCAGGAAAAACTGGATCCATTCGGCCCACCGCAACGACTGGCTGACGCCGAGCAAGTGATTGCAGTAGGCGTCACGATGTCGCTCGAAGAACGCACTGAGGTACAGCAGCGGGTGAGGAAGAAGTCCCTGCGCGCAGAGCAACAAGCTAATTAACAGCCGTCCGATTCGACCGTTGCCATCCATGAACGGGTGAATGGCCTCGAACTGGTAGTGCAGGGCAGCCAGACGCACAAGCGCGGGCAGCCCATTGCCCTCATGGAAGGCTTTCTCGAGGCCGTCCAGCAGCGCTGGGAGCGCCTCCGGTGGGGGCGGCACGTACGTCGCTTCGTCAAGTCGGCATCCCGGTGGACCGATCCAGTTCCTTTCACGCCTAAATTCACCGGGACGTTTGTCGCCACCACGGACTCCCTCCATGAGCACGCGGTGCATATCGCGGAGCATGTTCAGACCGACCGGCTTCTTGACCGCGTTCTTGAGCCCGAATTCGAGCGCGCGAACATAATTCGCCACCTCTCCCACGTCAGGGGCCACGGACGTCGCTGACGGTGCCGCCTCGAAGAAGAACAGATCCGAGAGGGATGCCATGGTTCCCTCGATGCGACTTGAGAGAACCGCTTCCCGTTTCAGGAACGGTGCCAAGAGCAGCTGGGGATTCACGAGCGACTGCCCGACACCCGCCAGCTTGCCGAGCGCCTGGTCGGCCATGGAGAGCTCTCGTACAAGGGTGGCCGTCCATTCGATCTTCGGATAGAGCGGAGCTGGGACGAAGGCTGCGTACCCTCCGATGCCGTGGGTCACTCGTCCGTTAGGCGACGCGAAATCGACTCTGTTCATGCTGTTGTACCTGTCCCGCACATGCACTCACACTATTGTAGTTTCGGGCTCGAAACTACAATTTACAACGCCTTCGTTGCAGCAGCCTCCATTAGCCCTCTGGGGCGGCAGGCCAGAGCCAAGTGTCGGTCGGTCTGGCTGCGACGTGGCTCATGGTCCCAAGTCGCAGTCCAAGAACTGCGATTCGCATGACCTGGGACGGCGCCGCGACAACGATCGCGATCTCACGACTTGCGCCTCGAGGTTACCCACCGCGGATGGCGCCACCCGGATTCCCGCCGTTCGGCGCGGGCCGTGGATTGAAGGAGGCCGCAACCGCCCGGGCCAGGGCGCGCGGGCTGACGCGAAGGGACTGTACGGTGAGCTTGTTCTTCAGGCCGTGGATCACCATCGGCCTGCCCTTCATCATCGCGCGGTAGCCCTGCCTGGCGACGGTCGCGGCGGAAGCGGCCCCCAGCCGGAAGAGGAGCGATCGCGCGTTCCCGGCCACCGTCGCGAACTCGGTGGCCGTCGCGCCCGGGCAGCTCACGGTGGCGGTCACGCCGCTTCCGCGCAGCTCGTACCAGAGCGCCTCGGTGAAGGAGTTCACGAACGCCTTGCTCGCGTAGTAGACCGCCATGCACGGTCCGGGTGGGAAGCCCGCG
>WNFO01005047.1_pt1 | contig 11472 bp, 17 predicted proteins | sample 5400251 | NCBI WGS metagenome assembly WNFO01 (sample SAMN13153354, study PRJNA577476) | soil metagenome | isolation source: 100 cm saprolite under Madrone tree | place: USA:California | collected 2016-06-14
CGGCGGGCGAGAAGAACGTGCGGGCATGGCACATCGTTCACCCACATATAGTAGTACGCACTTTATCACGAATGCGTCGTTGACGCTAATGATGTAGATCTCGTTGATGCCCTTCGCCTTGAACTCATCGTATCTTTCGATGTATCCCGGTGCCTGCGAATGACACGTGGGCGTGAAGGCTCCAGGCACGCCGACCTATTTCATTTCACATACACGCATATATGCATATGCACATATGCATATATCGTTGACGTAAAAAAAAAACCCGCGCAAGCGTGAAAAAATCATTCGGTGTTTTGCACATATGCATATATGCTGTACACGCACAAATATGTTCTTGCCAGAGGGCGCGAGCGTGATTGGCTTGGTGGCGTCCGTCTCCTTGACGGTTTCTTTAAGCGGGAGCTTGTCCCCTGGCTTTACCTGGCTCGGCGCGAGGAGCGTCGCTGCGTGGGCGTGGGCAGTCTGGGCGGCACCTTTCACTAGGCTGGCAACGGCTGAAGACATACTGTGGTGGGTTCGTTGGAGCTTGTTGACGTGACGCAATGGCCCGACAGTATATATAAAGCCCCACCAATAAATATAGAAGTAAATAAACTGTTACAGTAATCTCCTCGGTCACTATCGCTATCGCTTCTCCAACATGGAAATAACGTTACCTAGCATAGCATCCTCGTCTCGTCATCACACACAGCCCCCAGGTCCGTCCTGGGCTTTTGCCCTCCCCCCCTCCTCAACGACGCCGATAGGGATGAACGATGGAAATATGCACCAACGGGCTTCCGGTGGCAAAACCCACATTTTCCTTTTCGTGTGCTCCACCGCTGTCCCCGTCATTGATGGTGCCCATCATCCACCCGTCTCCGCTCTGCCTGGCCCGGGAAGCAATGCCGCGGGGACCACGCAATTACAACTCGAGAAGTGTTCCCGAGCGGCGAGCGGGGTAAAGGTCGGTTATCCGTCTAACAGAAAACTGTATGATGAGCAAAGGAAAAATACCCCAAAGCGAGCGAGCGAGCGGGATGGAGGGGGGGCGAAGAGGGGAAGAACGAACGTACTGAGCAGGAACTGCCAGCTTGGGGACATTCCGAGTAACCGTGTCCTGGGCAGTCTTGTAAAGGCCGCTCGGCTCTGGTCCGATGGGTAAGCTGTTGCGGCGGGGTCGCCGGCCTTTGTCTGCGATGGCCAAGAGGGTGTCGATATGGGGTAGCTTGATGTTGTATCGACCCGTCTCGACGAGCCATGGTGGCAAGACGAGCGGAGGCAGGGCGGAAGCGGCAACAGCGGAGGCCATGATCAATGGATGGGGTCGAAGAGAAAAGAGACAAGTGGGGGGTGGGGGCTGTGTTGGTGTTGATGACGCCCAGCGCGTCAGGGACCGTGACGATGCTGAGCAATTTTTCAAGGGCAGAAGTGAGAGGGGCGACAGGTGGGGGCTGTGCGAAAGCTTTTATCGTCGGGCGGATGTGTTTGAGGAGGACATTGCTTGGTCTGTGACATTCTTGCGAGCGATCACAAAGCAAAGTTCGGCCAGGCGCTTTCTATGTTTGCCCCGCGTGCGAGGATAGTGAGAAGTGGTGCCGTTGTTTCATCTCTCCTTCTTCTCTCCTTTCGGCAGAGCCACTCACTTTGTGGCAACCCATGCCGCAATACAGTAACTTAGACACCCCGCGGTCGTACACGCATGCAATCCCACCTGATGCGCGGACCTACCCCCGCGGTTGCAACTCGAAATATTGCAGGATGATGAGGTGGGCGACTATGACCCACTGCTCCCAACTGACAACCGACTATGGAACCATGGAAGGATACATATGGACCGCTAGTCCCAAATCCATGGGACCTAAAAACACTCCGGGTAGCCATCCAATGATGGCAGCTCACCCTTCCTTCGATTGGACCCATCCTTAGGAACTCTCGTAAATACAGCAGTCCGCTCTAATCACGAAATCCCCGAGGACCATTCAACGCATCCTCCTTGGGTGGGACGCGAAATGCTCGGAGCCGATGAGCCGATGAGCCGATGAGACCCCGAGCTGTCGTCCAGCTATGACGCGTCACGCGCATGACGAACCCCTCCGAATTGCCATGTGGCCAGATGGCCAAAGGACCGACCGTGGATGATCGGTGAAATATCACAGATAACTCATTACTCACCTAACTGCGCTGCAATTGGACCACGCGTTGGAATCTGCTCATTGGATGTGCTTGTGAATCCTCGCCCATTGGTTGGAAGTGGGCATCACCGCGGGACCGAGAGGTCTGCCGAGAAGGGTGTGTAATCCACGAACAGGTACATCGTATCGTCCTTCTTCTGTGCTGCGGCTCCAGCCGCCAACTTTCCAAACGTTTGGCTGGTCTGGGGAGCCGCCGACATATCCTTAATTTTCATGGAACGGCCCGCGCATGCTGCACTTGGGTGGGATCTGCGTACCCGCAGCGCTGGGAACGTCCTCAGAAACCATGGAAAGCAGCAAGGAGAGTTGGACTTGTGATGTGTTTTTGGCAAGGGCCCAAGGGACATGGGCGGTGTTCGTTGCTAGCTGGCAAAATAAGAATCGATCCGTTACAAGAGAGGAAGGAAGATGTCGCCGATATGTCCGAAATATGAAGCAAAACCAAGTTTTCAGCGCCCCGGCCCCCGTGTTTTGATCGGAGGAAGGGAGTAGGGCCTATAGGGTGTGTCATCGATTCTGGAGGGGTAAAGACGGGACAAACCTTTCATAGCTTTCATCCCGATGCATGGATTGTACATGTCAAGGACTGGCATCGGGCGGCCCATCTGAACCCGGAACCCGCGGTAAGTTGCCAGCTTTAGAAAAAGCACACAACACTACAATGCGTGTGATCCATCATCCATCACGCGCCAAGTCATAAATGTACGTGAGACTCAGCGACATCAAAGTGAAACGGGCCTGAACCAACCTATTGGACATGAAGTAGAGAGAAGAGAAGACACAAGGGGGATCTGCTCAGACTGCGTGCCTGTCCCTTCATCATGGTCAAAGACTCTAAGAAGACTCTAAGAAGAATGATGGGTCCCTATTGGACGCTGAGCCTGAGGGAATCCATTTGGAGAGATACACGTACATACCGTACATTAAACCAGGAAGAAACAAGTGTGAGAGAGAGCAAGAGATCGCTGACAAAGGTACTGTAGTAAAGTGACGAGACAATACTGTAGCAGAACGGAATTAAGTTTCCGAGGTCAATGCGCGTCTCGGATCGGCGGATCAGAAATTTGGGCACCGCGGGGCCGGGAGTCCACCTCATCATCCCGCCTCGTCCCTTCCTTGTCCCTGTCTCATACAATAAAAATAACCCATAAACGAAAGGCGCCTTCCTCTCCCACCAAGTTACAAGGCACGCACGCACATGGGCGGCAAGGAAAAAAAAGGGGACGGGAAGAGTGGACCGGGCCGGATCACGTGATTTCAAGGTTATGATGGCATCAGCACACTGGTGCAACTGTATACGTATAGGACGCTCGTATGGCTCATGTCACACGACGGAACGAAGCCATATGTATGGACTACGTTGTGCACCCAGATCAACAACGAAGTTCTTACGGATAGGACGGACCAGGCCAAAGAAAACCGAAAGCGAGCCGCCTGAGAAAAGCCTGAGCGCGCGGGCAAAAGCGTCTCATCGGTGCAGCTTATCAAACTGATAAAATCTCACCATAAATGCAGACTACACCATGATCGTGTGCGCGTCGCGGTGTCTCTGACAAATAGGTGAAAGGAGTTGGGTTGAGAACAGGCGTCCACGCTCCACGTATACGGTGCTGCTTGTCCTGGCTGGCACTCAAGAAGTGTCATGATAGCCTGCCTACTTGGTCGAGCGCCGCACGCGGTTCCGCGGGAGAACAACAACAGCCAAACGAGAGAGAAAAAAAGGGGGGAAAGGAACAAGAGGAACAAGAAAAAGAAGCCGTGATTCGAACCCAAAAAAGAAATTGCATAACGTTATTTTGAGTGATGTGATGGAGTGGTTTTTTCTCCATTCTCGAGTGTTCCGTCTGGTAGCCTAGCTGCGGAGAAGAGGAGAACCATCGCGGCCGTCTCGGTGCATTCCAGTGTTCGCTGTTGGTTCCTGGTACTGTACTGGTTCCATATGCGTGTACTGTATAATGCTACTAGCGGGAAAGTCGCGAAAGCATTCTTTGATTAGTGTGCCTGTATACACTGTGTGGGTGACAACAATAGTCCGAAGTTCTGCCATATGCCGAGTAATGATTACAACGAGGAAGAAGATTCTGTGGGGGGGGGCCTTAGCTGGTCAACAACAGGCTAATTTGTCCCGTCTGTCCCTGAAACTGTGGACCCAAAAAAAGGGAAGAGATATTATGTCTAACGTGACGAATCAAGAAAGTACTCGTGTGATGATGCATAAGTTACTGTAGTAGAGCAACACATCCGATGAGCATTCGTGAGATCGGGAATCCATGAGTTTGCGGAGTAACCACCATCTCGAGCCAAGGGAAGCCGTCAGCTCAAAATAGGCGGAGATATCATAGACGTTTTCCCTCCGTATGAGGCCGTAAATTGGCTGCTCTCAAACGTGGTGGCGCCAACCGGAAGTTCGACTGTCGTGAGATCCAACCTATTCGTGCGTTCTGGCCTAGTGGTGTACGGATCTTGACCGATCTGCATGCAGACGATGATGATGATGATTGCTGGATACATACTCTACAAAGAACAGGATTCAGTCACTTTACAACAACTCAGTTCCCATACGCACCGAGATGAAAAGCATGCCCATATTGACGATGTATGTGCCAGCACCAGGAAGAATGCTAAACGCGCTCAACAAGTAAATCGCCTGCGATCACAGTGAAACGCCATTTAGTTGACTGCCGATAGGACAATGAAGAGACGGCGGATTACCCAAATGAGGCAATATACGAAGCCGGACTCGATCAGAAGCGCGAGAATCTTCTCCACCCGCTCCGAATGGCTGCCTTTTCTGAGATGCGTACCCAATACTCGGCGGACTTCCCTGTAAGCAATCCGTCAGGAGAGTTGACAAGAACGGAAGTAGGTCACCCCGTGGGTGGGCGGCGCACCATGCCTTCCAAGCGATTAGGGATGTTGATAGGAGATTGGTGCCGAGCATAGGCCCCACAACGATCACCGCGAGCTTGCCCTCTGGGAGATTCTGTTCGCCTCGAGTACCCGGCCGAACGTCAAGGGCTAACTTGAGATCATATATACATGCGCCTTTGGTGTCGATCGGGAATGTTCGAGGTTGATGAGCCAGCCAGATCTTCGCTATCATCGGAGGGTGTGCACGCACCAAAAGTCCCAAGCACGCAGAAGGAAAGAAGAGCGACCACCCTCCGATCAAATTTCCAAAGAACCATGGCTCGCCATGCACAAACCACGTCGCTGAGGACAGGCTGTATCATAGGAATTCCTCGTTATCCCGCTGCCCAGATGATGAACAGACGGATACGTGCATTCAACCTGGTGATAACGGCGATAATGCCAACAACTACGTCCAACTTGTGTGGTGACCAACCGACGGCGATAGAGGGATCGATCATCTTGATGATGATGGGAATGCCCTGGGTCGTGATTCCAGGTCCGAAGAAGAGCACGATGGTAGCGAGGACAAAGATGATCGTCGTGATTATGAACACGAACATGTGTCCCGGGGAATTCAATAGGGACCCCTTGGAACTACAGAGAGCGTTTGAGTGAGCGGCGTCTCAAATGTTTGGGTGAAAATGAAAAAAAATACGAGGCTCACAGGAGTATCCTGATTGAGATGCAGTACACAGCAAGGAACATCCCTGAATGCCGGACGTGTTCACATAATTAGACGTGCAAGAAGTCCAAAATGACGGTACGTGCCATAAACGAGGCCGGACCAGAGATTGTAAGAGATGGCATTGTCGAGTTGTTTGTGGATGGCGTCGAGGAGGAGCTCCTTTTCAGCGTCGGACATTAGACGATGGAGGGGGAAAGGAGAGGAAAGGAGGGGGAGATTAAGGGGGGAAAGAGTGGGGAAACAGGTGGGAACATAAAAGAAGCAGACGAGACGAACTCAGGCAGAGGCTCGGGTGGTGTTCAAGAAATAGGATCAATAATCGCCCTTGTCCCTGGATGCGTTTCCCCTTGGTTCCCATTCACAACCCTCGTCTACGTTTCCCAACTGGGCCTTTACCGGCCTCACACCTCCGCGAACCTGAGCCTGATCTCGTCGTCGGGGCCTTGGCTACGCCGGTCTTCTCTGTTGTCAGGGTCAACATTTTTCTCTCACCAGTCGGCGCCACCGCGCCGCTTGATCATCTAGTATTGGGGAGGGATGTCAATGTCAATGCCCTGATGGGCGAAGGGGTGGACCGGAGGGGGTGGCATGAACACAACCCGGCAGTTGTTGACACAAACCTGCCAGAGAGAACGCAAACCTGGCGCAAACTGCCAAAAAATTACGCTAAAAATGCCGCAGGCGCTAACGAGTCGAGTTGACAGCGCGGTTAGTAAATCGACTTACAGTTACAGGACGACTGAATTGCGTTACATCACATCATAGTCCATTAGCTACTTTATAGTACTGTACTGTAGGATGCTCGAAAGTTTGGTGGAAAGTGGACTTGATCCATTTGATCCCCTCGGACTAAGCCACACAAAGCGTCCCCCGATTCCTTCCGTGCGCTCCATTCGTGTAATCCATCAACTGATACAGTAGAGCATGAGTTGAGACATGTCCGATTGAACGGTGCGCCAAGTAACCGAGTTCATAGGATAGCGGAGTATCGTGCGCATATCGTACACGGCTGAAGGGCGCAGCACGAGAGAATGCGCGAGCAAAGGTGCAGCTTCGAATACTGCACTGGCTGCTCCGCAAGGACGAAACACAGCGAAAGAGATCGGATAGATGATAAGGTAGTATTCAAACACGTATTCATCCGAGAGCTTCATGCAATGAAAGTGACCCTTGGCACGCATATATCGCCTTGTATAGCAGGTGAAACGTGGACCCTCGGAAGGGGCCCGTGTAATTTGGCGGTGAGAGACGGGCCGCCGAGTCACTAACCCAACCCCATAACAATACGTTCCCCTATACCACGACCACCGAAGGAGATATGGTGCACGACCAAATGTTCTTGAATTCGTGCGTACTAGTAGATGGCCTGTGACTGTCCTAATAGTGACCCATGACTTCAGCGCAGGTCCCTCGGCATCGCAAAGCGCAGGACGAGGGTGCGTCAATCCCTTCTTTTGTGTAGTGATGTTGTTCAAAAACTATCCATAAACAGCCCCCAGATCGCTGAATTGCACGCAGGACTATCCGAGCAACGCTTTGAGGTGACCGGTTCGTGTTTAATCCCAACTCGTTGATGCCTTGATGACGTTCTAATCTTCTGCTTAGTCCTTTGAGCCGAGAGTGTCCCAAGTATCAAGAAATATGGTCTCCTCAAGAGGAAGCTCTTCGTTACTGTTTCTGTTTCCAACTGTGAGACGACGGCAAAGGAAGCAAATGCTCGGGTTGAGGGAAAGACAGCGACGTGGAACCAGAACCTGAATGCCTTGTAGGTCTTCCTTATTTACCTCCAATTTTTTGACTAAAATCTCCATTCAGTCTTGTACAGAGATGTGCGGTCAACACAGTGGCAGCTGGTCACACTCTATATAATGGTCATCATATTAGCAAAGACAAGCACTCCGAACCTGCCTAAGAGCCCCCCAAATATACGAAGTTTCTTTGGTGAGAGAATGATCACCTTCGGTTGGTATTACCAACTGAAGGTGATCATTCTCTTTGCCAAAGAAACTACTATACCAGGACACATTCAATTCATTGCTGCTGAACCCTCCTTCATCCCTGCTGCATCACCCCTCCATTGAAAATGACACTCCTATGCCATGGAATTGGGAAGAGATGTTGCCCACTGAGGATCCTCTTTTTGCTCATCATCACGCCGAAGAGACCATGAAGGCAATTGTCCCAATTGACGGACCGAAAATGAGGGAAAGCGTGGTCAAGAGGATCAATTGGGTGATGGTTACGTTGAGCCCAATTGCGGAAGTGCGCACGATGCCCTTTTTGTTGTCCTTGACTAAGCTAACTTCCACTCAGCTTTTCCCACTTGCAAAGATGGCGCACAGTTTACTTTCAGCGATCCCAAAGGTATGTCCATTTGCGCCATATTCCAAACAAGGTGCTCATGTGGAAGATAGACACTCCTGCAACAGTATCAACATGACGACAACATCCAATCCCTGCTCGAAGGCCATGCATGACGCATTTGATTTTGCACATCATGAAAATGCTCTGAAATCCATCAAGCCGCAATTGGAACAGGCCCGAATCCTTACTCTCATGCTGCAGGATGTTTGTAGTTGCTGTGACTTTATCCAATCATATGCAAGGGACTTGCAATTCTGTATGTTGTCTTCATCTGCTCCGTTGGCTTTTTGTAAATGTAGTATTTTCAGGGAGCGGAGATTGAAGAACACAGGGGGCGGACCCGAGAATAAAATTAAGGATTTGTCCGATGCCCTTGACAAACGCCGAAGGGCCTTCCTGGGTCAAGTTATCATCTCTACAGAGATTACTGTGTTCCAAATTCTGTACGACTTGGGAAAATTATCGAGCCAAACTTTAGATGCCAGTAGGTCGTTTATCATGCTTTCTGGGTTTACCGATCTGATAGTCGTCATAGAACTCGATGCAAAAATCGGAGAAATCCCATACGGATTCAGTTCGCGATTCAGCCCTGACAAGGGCTGTCTCTTGGGAACATGCATGGCATTCCTGGACTTCATTGTCAATCGGGTGAATGACCCCACTCGGAACAAAGTCTCATTCTTTTCATTCACAATAGCATCTTCGGATACAGGTTGGGGAATTCAGGTCATTTGTCAACGATGGCTCAGTATTTGTGCGGCATTTCTGGATGGCCATGGCAATAAGTGCCCACATGTGTATCTTTCTGCTCTACCATTTGTGCCAGCTTGTTCTCTTGTCTCCACGCATTATTCTAGCTCGTTTCCTCAAATCCTACATGTAGAACGTGGACGATTGTCTCATTGGCCATCATGCTAGATGGTAATTTTAAATGTTGGGGGCTCTGTCCAGTCTGTCGCGTTCTCACCAGATGGCCTCCACCTCGTCTCAGGCTCCTCCGATGGAACAATTCATCTGTGGAACGCCACGACGGGAGAGACAGTGGCAGGCCCATTCACTGGACACACAGATTGGGTCTGGTCTGTGGCGTTCTCACCAGATGGCCACCACATCGTCTCAGGCTCGGACAATCGAACAGTTCGAATTTCAAATGTTACAAAAGGGAAAACAGAAACTAAAAACGATGTCTACTTCAACGATCACTCCGTGATTGATGACAAGGGGTGGATATGCAGTAGTAAAGGTGAACTATTAATGTTGATCCGAGTCCCACCAATGCATAGGGAACGTCTTCACCGTCCGAGTACTATTTGGACTTCAGGCGAACATCAAACCAGACTAGATCTTTCTAGTTTCGTGCATGGGCACAGTTAGGCTACTGGTGTTGATACCTAGATAGAATTGTTACGATAACCGACGGTTCTCATCATAGGCCATCGAATAGCATCCCATGAACTATGACGCAGTAATATCCGCGCTGCACTGCTTTAGCAATTCGATAAAATTGGTATCTAAAGTAAACACTAAAGACGAATATGGCCCAATGACGTGTTTCCGTTGATGATCCTCTGCCTGGTAAGACGGTGAGTCAGTGTCCGATAACAGAAGAATTTCGTAGGGCAGAGCGTACCGGTTGGTGCAGAGCTCAAATGAGCCTGGCAAGTGTCACACAACACGTAGACGAAGCGTTCCTGGGTTGACATGTGAGCACTCAGACCACGACAATGCTCCTTAAAGGTCTCTGCAAGCACTTCCGCCGCCTCCGCGCTCCTGGCCAGGTCCTTTCTGCCCTCAGTATCCGAGTGGATCCAAAAGCGTGCGTCCCATGACGGCGACTGTTCTCAGCGCAGCAAACGCGATCTTGGGGTAGTGGTCGCGGGACAGATGCTGGAGTATGTGACCAGTATATTAACTAGAGATCGTAACTACATATCTTAACTTGAAAATAGAGAAGGAAAAAAAAAATACAGTGGCCGCCCACACACCTCAGCGGGGCATGACAAGACATCCAACTTCCAACTTGAAGTCCATCCATCCACATGTACAAGACAAATTATGTTCACCAGGAAGACGCGGGCATGCTGGCCGACCCGGGGATGACGCCGTGAGCCATTGCATCCCAGGACTGGCGTGCTGGTCTACTATTAGGTACGAACCAAGCCTGATCGTGGTGGTTCATTCGCTGCCGCAGGCGGAGGCCATGACAGGAGAGGGGGCCCTGAGGATACACGTACTGGGCGTACTGGGTCGACAGGTCATAGTGTATAAAAGAAAGCCCCATGGCGTGTTAATGACGATACCATATCCGCCGCGCATTCTTGTGGGTGCTGTGGGTGATTCTGCAGACTCGGACGGCAGATCTTGACTGCAGCAGCGAGAAGTTATGGCCGGACTATGGCAACAACGGTGGCGGTGATGCTGGTCAAGTGCTTAGGGTCCGCCGTAAACGGGCAGAACGAGACCATGTCCGAGTACGAGAACGGGCAGGTGCCAGCTAGGTTCGGCAACGCGTAGATGAAGGGTCCCGGCGTGTTCTGAAACGGATTCTTCTGGCCAGAATGCATTCGTGGCCATGATGGCATTGGCAATGGCAGCCCAGCACTTGCAAGTAATACCATGGAACCCGGTGGTATATATCAATAATCTGCCGGGGGGGTGGGGATTGATAGAAATGGAGGAAGAGAGGTTTAATATGGGTTGTCCGCTCGTATATCCGTCTGGGCTAAGCAGTAGCAAAACTAAGAAAGGCGGGGTTAGGAGAGACGAGACGAGACGAGAAAGAAAGAAAGAGAAGTTGTGTGGGTGTGGCCTAGCTCTCGTCCCCAACCCAGTTATAAGGAAGTCCAAACTGTGGAACAGAAACAAAGCGAAAGCACTCTACACGATCCCCAAAGTCTGCCACTAACCACTTTACCACCACAAGGCGAGCCAACTAGCCTATGAGGGAGCGAGGCAATGCCATTGGCCCCCGGGCCAAAGCGTGGACATCCCAGTGGCCTATCCCGCCTCCCGCCGCATGTATGTGTGCGTGCGTGTGCGCGCGCATGCACGAGCCATCATACACACAAATGCTGTGTATGTCTCACTCTCGGCCAAAGGGCGGCGGCGTCCAGTGTGTGCGATAGCGATCCAAGTAGTTCGAAAAAATAGACGAGTCCATCATTCACCAGAGACAAAGCCAAAACTGAACATGATGTGGGATCTAAAGAGGGATAGGCTCGAGAACGAGAAAATAATCGAGTATTGCCAGTGTGTTGTTTCGCAGCTCCCTTCGCAGCTCTCGCACCAAGATTTGAAAGCCCCGTTGTGGTCACTTGCCGCCGCCGTACAGGG
>WNFO01005048.1_pt1 | contig 11471 bp, 13 predicted proteins | sample 5400251 | NCBI WGS metagenome assembly WNFO01 (sample SAMN13153354, study PRJNA577476) | soil metagenome | isolation source: 100 cm saprolite under Madrone tree | place: USA:California | collected 2016-06-14
TCCACGGTCTCGTTCGCCGCCACGGTCACGAACTCACTGTGGCGCCGCTCCAGAGCAACGCTGGGCAACGACAGGGCGAGCAGTACGGTCAGCAAGCACAGGCCCGACCGGGACCGGCGCCACCGACGTCCCAGCAGCAGTCCGCTGCTTCCCAGCAAGCCGAGTAAAGATAGCCATCCCACGATGTCAGCATAATGTGTCAGCACGGCAGCACCTCCGTGTCCAAAGTAGTAAGAAAGGTTGAAGATCAGGTTCATGCCACCGGCAGAGCTGAAGGGATTCAACCATTCGAGCATTTCCGGGACCCGCTGCTGATCGAACCACTGCAAAACCGCGGCACCGAGGGCCAGCATCGCGGCCACTATGGCCAAGTCGCCCCAGACCCAAGACCGGCGGAGCCAGGGTAAGCCCGCCCACTCGCCTGCTTCTTGCGGAAGCTCGCGCAAGGCTTCTTCCAGGACGCGGTTCTCGGCACGCAAGGTCTCCACGAGTTCCTGGCAGCGCGAGCATGCGGTCAGATGATTTCGTACCCGGCGTGCCTCTTCCCCGGCGAGTTCACCATCCACAAAGATGGCGTAGGTCAGTTCCGAAAAACAGTCCATGGTTACTCTCTCCCACGGGCCACCCGACGCAGCTCCCGCTTGGCGCGAAAGAGCAGGACAGCCACGTGATCCCGCTTCAAGCCCAACCGGTGGGCGATCTCGTCATAGCTCAGCTCGCTGTAGTAACGCAGAACCAACGGCACGCGGTAATTCTCCGGCAGGCGGGCAATGGCCCGCCGAATTGCCGCCTGCCCCTCTGCGCTGATGACTTCGCTGAGCGGCGACGGCCCTGGGCCGGCTACCTCGAGCGACGCGGCGTCTGCTTCGGCTTCCCCGATCACTTGCCGCTCCCGCCGCTTGCGCCGCAGCGCATCAATGCAGTAGTTGCTAGCCACGCGCAGCAGCCAACTTGGGAAGGGAACCGAGCCGTCGTAACTGTCGATGGAGCGCTGCAGCTTGAGGAAGACTTCGCTGGTCGCATCCTCGGCCGTCTCCGTCGATCCCAGCAGGTAACGGCACAAACCGAAGACCCGCCGGGCATAGCGACGATAGAGCTCCGCCAAGGCATCCGCATCATGGCCACGGGCGAGCTCGAGTACGCTCTCCAGTTCCAGCTCCTCCATCCGGCTTCCTTGCCTTTCGCCGGGCCGCGGTCCCCTTGCCTTATTGCTCGTGGGTTCCATAAAGCAGTACGCTGGGCGGTGGGAGAAAGTTACACAGATCCGAGCATCCCACTGCGATCCGTGTGTCCCCGGCTCTTACGTTCTTGGGCCAGATGCGCGAGAAGTAGAGTGGCGGCCTGGCCAGAAACGCGAAAGGTTCGCGGGGAGTAGTAGTCCTAACCTGTTTCGTAAAAACTCCATCACCTCGGCTGGAGGGCATCTCCCCACCTCTCTGATTCGGCGTCCCACCGCCCCCCAATCGACGTCGGTCTTGAGTCTTGATCGACTTGACTTTGCCATTTCTATAGAAATGAAATACTTCTGCAGAATTTAATCGCGGGCTATCCCCGAAGAAGGAGAGGCAATGAAAAATGCTCGATACACTGTCGAGTATCAACCTCCGATTTCTTCGTCAGCTATGCACTCACATTACCGCAGCTGGCGCGTGTACCAGACGTTGCCGGGTGTGAGCCAGTTGAAGCCTTCAGCCCAGGCGGTCTGAGTGTGCGAGTGATTGTCGATATCCATGTCGAAGTAGTCGCCAAACGGAAACCGGAAGCCATCTGCAAAGATGTAGCTATAGCCAGTCACGTAGGTCGATAACACCGTTTCGCTCGACCAATTGGAACCGCCGTTGGTCGAGGTCCGGTAATAAACGTTCCAGTGCGGCTTATCGCGCTGATCCATCCACGCAATGCGGATATCGCCGGCTGCGCTTGCCGCGACCGACGGGAATGCATGGTCAACCCCGGAAGGGGCAAGCGAAACGTCCGCCTTTGGACTCCAGGTGTTGCCCTGATCAACAGAAGTTGAAAAAAAGATCCGCTCAGGACCACCATCGATGGTACCTGAGTTCCACAGCACATAAAGCTGGCCGGCCGTGTCAGAAGTCATGGCAATGCCGGGGCCAAGAAACGCCCACCCGCAGCTGTAGGCGGAGCAATCCGGCGGCGATCCTGATACGTCGAGCAAGGTAGGAGTCCAGGTCTGGCCGCCATCGGACGATTTGGTCACATACAGGTTCACCGGACCTTTGGCTCCGCCATTCTGTGTGTAACCGTCCCAGGAGAAGTAAACGTTACCAGCAGGATCGACGGTGCCGCCGCCGGTGAGAGACCATCCGAATTGCGCGTTGGCATTCACCTTCACCGAAGTCCAGGTCTGGCCTCCATCATGTGACGATGAGCACCACACAGTCTGCGCGTGATCGTAGGCGACGTACACATCATTACCGCGCACTGCGAGAATGTCTTTGTCAGTACCGGCTTTGGTCGAGTTGGCAATTTCGGTGGTCCAAGTCTGGCCAAAGTCGGTGGACTTGGCGACTTCGATCAGACTCTTGTTGTTCTGCAACCATGAACCATAAACGGTGCGGCCGTCGACGGGATCGACCTTGAGCTGCACGTCAATCTGGCCGGAGCCTGGGTCTGCGATTTGCCGCGGTGCTGACCACGTTTTGCCGTTGTCGCTCGAGACAACGAGATAGGCGATAGAGCTTGGACAACCTTTGCAGCTCGGAGGAAAGTCAGGAATCAGCGCATAGACGTGACCGTAGCGGTCGGCTGCGATGGCCGGCTCCCAGGTATCGCCGGGGAGGCTTGCACCGAGGCGTGTTTGCGACTGAAATGTTTGGGCGGCCAGCAACGGGCCGGTTGCAAAGAAGAAAAGCAACAATAGTGCCGAGAGACGACGGGCAGTGTCGGTCATTCGGAAGCCTCCTGCTACGCAGCGAGCGAGGGTAGACGGACTGCGGAGCGCAAGTATACACCCCTCGGTTTCATTGAAATTTGGGGAAGCACATCACTTTTGGGACTAGGAACCACAGTGGGGTTGATGCGCTTCACGTGATGAGTTAGCATTCTTTCCTCCCTGAACTTCTACGGATGTTCACCAGGAGGTCCCAATGAAGCGAGCGATTCTGCTCCTTTTACCAGGTATGTTCTTGCTAGTTTTTGTCCTTCTTGCTCAGCCAGCTGGCGCCACACAGCCGTTGGTAACAGGAGCGGCCAGGCACGATACTTCGGCCCCGCTGCGCCACATGATTTTCGTGGGCACGCAAACACCGAGCGCTTCCCAGCAGCAGATCGAACCTTTGCCCACCCGGGCGCCTTTTAGCAGCAAGATCTCGGACTCGGTGGCGCAGCCGCTTATCGCAGGGCTGCAAGGTGTGACTACGGGCCTGAACTTCGAGGGCCAGGGAGCCCAGGATACGCGTAATGTCTTTGGTTTCGCCTTTGTGCCTCCGGATACAAACGGCGCGCCTGGCGAAACCCAGTTCGTACAAATCGTGAATGTAACGATTGCGGTGTATGACAAACGAACCGGCGCGCAGGTAATGGGACCTGCTGCCATCCACACGCTTTGGACGGGCTTTGGCGGGCCTTGTGAGTTCCAATCGCCGGACGGCGGAGATCCGGTGGTGCTCTACGACCACCTGGCGAACCGCTGGCTGATCAGCCAATTGCAATTCAACAGCACATTCACGCAAAACGAGGAATGCGTCGCTGTCTCAACCAGTTCGGATGCCACCGGCAGTTACAACCGCTATGAGTTCGATTTTGGCGCAAACTTCCCCGACTATCCGAAGTATGGAATCTGGCCAGATGCCTACTACAACACCGTGAACGTCTTTCCGGGCCACGGCTTTGCCGGAGCGGAAGCTTGTGCCTTTGAGCGCAACGCGATGCTCGCAGGTTTGGCGGCAAATGCGATCTGCTTCCAGCAGCCATCCAGCGTCTCCAGTCTGCTGCCTGCAGACCTCGATGGCCGTACGCTGCCACCAGCAGACAGCCCCAACTATTTCGTGGGTCTGGCCGACTCCACTCATCTGAATCTGTTTAAGTTTCATGCGGACTTCTCCAATCCTGCCAACTCAGCCTTCACGGGCCCGAGTCTTGTCTCAGTTGCGCCTTTCAGCGAGATCTGTGCCCGCGCCACTACGGTGGCGTGTATCCCAGAACCTAATCCGGGGGAGAAGGTGGACGGTCTTAGCGACCGCGTGATGTTTCGGCTGGCCTACCGCAATTTCGGGGACCACGAATCGCTTGTGGTGAATCACACCATTGCCGGAGGAGCGTTGGCGGGTGTCCGCTGGTACGAGATACGGAACCCGGGAGGCGCGCCCGCGGTCTTCCAGCAGGGCACGATCGTGGATCCGGACGTAGATTACTGGCTGGGAAGCGTGGCGATGGATAAGATAGGCAACCTCGCTCTAGGATTCAGCGCTTCTGGAAGGCAATTGCCGCCCAGCATCTATGTCGCGGGGAGAGCTCCGGGGGACACGCTGGGGGTGCTCTCTGGTCCATTGGTAATTGCGGGGGGAATCGGCGTGCAGGTGCAGTCGTTTAAGCGCTGGGGAGACTACAGCAGCATGGAGATAGACCCAACCGATGATTGCACGTTCTGGTACACCAACGAGTACTATCCTGTGACTGGCAGCATCGCCTGGAGCACCAGGATCGGTTCATTTAAATTCAATTCGTGTAAAGCAACTGGAAAATAGACATCTGGAAAGTCGTTAAATAGAGGGGCTTGTGACCGAAGTTTTGGCACAGCCTCTCTTGCTTCTGGCTGGGTCGCAGCCAGGTTTTAAACCACACAAAAATGATTGATGTGGACAAGCTCAATCGTATGCTCAGTGCTCAGGGCGCTGACCCAGGCTCAGGATCTGGCCATCAACGCCAACCGTCATCGGCTTGACGCCTATGAAGCGCGCAGGCGAGTCGAGCTTCATGACGATACCTTGTCGAACACCGCGGAAAACGGGCGCCCTATCACAACTGCTTGCCGGGCGTTGCGCGCGTAGAGACGTCGAAACCTGAATGCGCGTGGATGTCCAGAAAGTGCTTTCTCCGGCATTTGTGCGCATCTCATCTGTTTGAAAACATGACTATTTGTTGGCTTCGTTTCGCAAAATGTGGGCTCGGAAACAGTTAACCCTCCCGTGATTGGCGGGGCACCAATTTCGCTTGATGTCCCTTTCTGCTAGGCCGGCTTCCTCTCGGCCAAGACTTCGCGGCCTGTAGAACCCGACGGTCATGAACACAATAGCCGATCCCTCCCAGGCTGACCGGACCTTCTCAGTTTGGCTAGTGCTAGTTCCCCTTCTCCTCGCAATATCCAGGGACGCCAAGCCCTCGAAGAAAAGAAGCCCCGATGCCAGACCGGGGCTTTTAACCATTATGTTGACTCCCGATCCTTCTCGGCGCAGACTTTGGCCGAATCACCCTTCCTAAAGAGGGCGCGCTCGTATCGCCCACCACTTCGTGACCGCGATTCCGAGATACGCGCCGTCAGTCTGCCGCCACGTTCGATCTCCTCGAGAATCTCCTGCCGCTCAATGGCTGATTGCAGGACACGCTTACGCAACCGCGTAGGTAAACGCTCGCCGACATCAGCTCCTTAGTCAGACTTGCACCAACTCCCAGCTGAACCGGGAAGAATCAGGGGAAGTTTTCCGACCACCATCTTCTATGAATCCGGCTACACCCATTGCACACCTTGCGGCAGGCCAGCAGGTAGTTGTCGGTTTCTCTCACCTGTTCACAGTCCGCGATGTGGTCCCTTTTTGGCGATGCGTCCCTATCACTCCTGTACTCCTGTGCCGACGTGCGCCGAACTCAGGCGGATCGCTTACTTGAGGCGATGGTGAACAGAGCGTAGAGCGCGTCTCGGATTCTTACCCAGCCACGTCGTCCCACGGCGAGGGAACCCAACTGCCTGCACCAACGGCTTAGCAGACCACTCGCCACGATTACCTTAGTCACCTTTAATTCCCCCGAGCCTTATGTGAACCTGAATTTAAGCTTGATTTCCTAGCGGGCGGGACCGGACGCCAAATCAATCAAAGCACGATTCATCGGGAGAACCGTCGAGAACTATGAAGCCGCGGAAGGCTCTCCGGGCAATGGGCTCAGTGAGCTCCAAACTGATGGCCGGCATCTCGATATTCTGCTCCCTCGTCTGGGGTCAGCAGATGGCTGTCCGCTGGCAGGACGAAGTGCAACGGTATACAAATGCGCAGGATTGGACAGCGGCGATGAGCATTGTCGATCGTGAGATCGCCCGCGCTCCGCGAGACTTGGATGCGCGGGCATGGCGCGCGCGCATTCTGATGTGGTCGGGACAACTTGTCGAAGCCGAGCGCGAATATCTCGAGATTCTTGCTGTTGCCTCGAACGATCCCGATAACTGGCTGGGGCTGGGGAGCATATATTCACACGAAGGCAAAACGGAGGAGGCGCTGTGCGCGCTTGATCGCGCAGTGGAACTCGATCCGCAGCGCTCAGACCTTCGCACTGCGCGCGGCCGAGTGCTGCGGACGGCAAATCACAAGAAGGCAGCCAAGCTGGAATTTCAGAGAGCGCTGGAACTGGACCCCAGGAGCGCGGAGGCGCGCAGCGGGTTGCTTTCGTTGAGAGGCGATCCGAAGCATGAGTTGCGCGTGGGAGTAGACACCGACCTGCTGAGCTTCGCCAACCCGAACCACGACCAGGGAGTGAGCCTCACTTCCCAGTGGACACCCCACTGGAGAACGAGTGTGGCTGGGGACCTTTACCAGCGGGCGGGAACCGATGCGGGGAAGTTCGTGGCGAGCTTGACGGGAAAGTTGTCAAGGTGGGGAGCATTCACTGCGGGTGGGGCAACGGCCGGCGACAACGGCGTCATCCCGAAAGGCGAAGCGTTTTTTGACTACGACCATGGATGGAGCGTGGGCGAGAGCGGACTGGTGCGCGGATTGGAGATCGTTTACGGGCAGCACTGGTATTGGTACACGACGGCGCGGATTCTGACTATCAATGGGACGACGATCTTCTACTTGCCGCATGAGTGGACGTGGTCTTTGGGCCTGATCGAAGCACGGAGTCATTTTTTGGCAACGGGTGCGGAATGGCGTCCCTCGGGAGCGACAAAATTCGGGTTTCCGATAGCCCGTTGGGACGAGCGCCGGCTTAGCGGCAACGTCTTCTTTGCGTCCGGCACGGAAAATTTCGCGCAGCTGGATCAGATCGGACGATTTTCTTCACAGACGTACGGTGGTGGTTTGCGCTTCCAATTCGCTGCGCGACAGGACGTGACCGGCTTCGTAGCGTATCAGAAGCGAACCCAGGACCGGAGACAGACAAGTTTTGGATTTAGCTATGGCATCCGTTTTTGAAGTCTTTCGAAGGCTGGGTTCGGCCTCCTTCGTGCTGCAAGCAATCCTTGCCGCGATCGCCGCGGATGTATTGCTGCTGGCGTACATCCTGCTCCGACGAACCTACCGGAAACGATATTTCACTAGACGCGATGCACGACTGTTGGAAATGCGCCACAGATGGGACGCGCTGATTTCCGGAGAGATTCCCTACGAAACCTGGCGCACGAAACCATCGGATCGCCGGCTTGTCGAAACAATGGTGCTGGACGCATTCGAGATTGCGGGACCGCAAGAATCGGCACACTTGCTGGGATTCCTGCGGGCCAGCGGGCTTATCGAAAAACTCGCCTTCGACGCAAGGCACCACCGCGGGTGGCGACGGCACCGGGCGCTGGTAGCACTCGGGCGAACCCGGGCGCCGGAGGGTATTCCGGCTTTGGCCGAGGGACTGCGCGATCGTGCCCTGGAAACGAGACTTGCAGCGTTGCGGGGACTGGCGCGCATGGCTTGTCCCGAGGCGGCTGACGAAATCTTGGATTGGTTGGGTGAAGCTGGACTTGTAGTGCCAGAACTGCCCTTGCAAACCGCGCTGATCCAGTGCTGTGCCGAGCGACCGCAGGTGTTGTTGCCGTATCTGCAACATGCGCAAGGAGGCGTGCGCGAAGTGCTCGGACGAGTATTGGGAGAAGTGGCTACACCGTCCCTGGGGCCAGAAGCCCTGCAGTTTGTAGACGACGACCTCGACGAACTGCGAGCCGCGGCCGCGCGAGCGCTGTCGCATGCGGACCCCGGCATGGCGGTCGAGGTCTTGAGCGAATTGACACAAGATCCGGTGTGGTTTGTCCGGCTGCGTGCCATTGTGAGCCTTGGGAAGCTGAGCCACCCGGATGCAATCCCTCTGTTGCTGCGCGGATTGACGGACTCGAACCGGCTGGTGCGTTTGCGGGCGGCCGAAGGGCTCATCGATTTCAAGACGGACACGGTCTCGATATTCGAAAAGGTAGTTGCGACGAAAGACCGATACGGGTTCTATGGATATCTGACAGCGCTTGAGAATGCTGGCTTACAGGGGAAGCTCGAGGCGGAACTCAAAGCGACCACCCAAATCAGCGCGCAAAAGCAGGCCATCCTGCTGGAAGTATTGCGCAAAGGGGCGCTGCCTGCGGAACAACCCGTGTACGAGGAGACTGCGGCGGCAGCGGCGTCCCGGTCATGATTCATTTTTTAGAAATTTCGAACCAGACACTTTTCTACTACTACCTGGTTTGCAATCTCGTATACCTGACTATGCTTCTGGTTGCGCTGAAGGCCAGCGTGGCACACCAGCGGCAGTTGGAAAGCCTCAGACCCGCCTGGATCAAGAGATCCCCGTTGACCCCTCCGATCACAATCCTGGTGCCGGCGCACAACGAAGAAAAGTCCATCTGCGTAGCTTTGCGGAACCTACTTGACCTGGACTATCCAGAACTCGAAGTCATCGCCATTAACGACGGGTCGACAGACAGAACACTCGAAGTAGTTCAGCAGGAGTTTGCGCTACGGCGGGTGCGAGTGGTGTACGTTCCGCAAGCACCGAGCGCGCCGGTGCGAGGGCTGTATCGAAGTAATGCCGACGCACGCCTCATTATCGTGGATAAGGAAGCAGGCGGGAGTAAGGCTGACGCGGTAAATGCCGGCCTGAATGCAGCCACTTCGCCTTATGTGTGCGTTGTCGACGCGGACTCAGTACTTGAGCGTGATGCGCTGCTGCGCATCATGCTACCTGTACTCGCAGACCCCAAGCGTGTCGTCTGCGTCGGCGGAATTGTCCGGGTTCTCAATGGGTCAGAAATCGAAGCGGGGCGGATACGGCGCGTGCGGCTGCCGCGGAAGAGCATCGAAGTCATCCAGGTGGTCGAGTACCTGCGTGCTTTCCTCATTGGAAGAGAAGCCTGGGCACGAGGAAACATGCTGATGATCATCTCCGGAGCCTTCGGAGTCTTCCGAACCGACCTGGTTCACGCCGTCGGGGGCTACCGATCTCGCGCCATTGGGGAAGACTTCGACTTGGTGACGCGTCTGCACCGGCACCTGCGGGAGCAAGGTGCAGACTACAGCATCCAGTTTGTCCCAGACCCCGTGTGCTGGACAGAAGTCCCATCCGATCTAAAGTCGCTCGCGAGACAGCGCGCGCGCTGGCAAAAGGGCCTGTGGGATGTCTTGTGGCCAAACAAGGATATGCTGTTCCGTCCGCGCTACGGGCGTATCGGGTTCCTAGCACTCCCCTATTTATGGCTGTTCGAACTTCTGGCGCCTGTGATCGAGCTGGGTGGCATCGTCACCATTGCCCTGGCAGCCTGTCTTGGCGTGCTGAGCCGGGATTTCTTCGTGCAGTTTCTGCTCTTCGGTTATGCGTTTGCCACCGTAATTTCAATTGGCTCGGTCCTGCAAGAAGAACTGACCTACAAGCGCTATAACGATTGGCAAGATGTCGCGCGGCTCGTGAGCTACTGCTTCCTTGAGCATTTTCCTTACCGCCAACTGCACATGATTTGGCGCCTTCAAGGCCTTTGGCAGTACCTGCGGGGCGACTTGGCTTGGAGACCGCTGAACCGACAGGGCCTGCAATCGGCAGGCACAGACTAGATGTGCGAGCCAATGCACTGGCTGCGGATCGCAGTTCTTCTGACCCTTTGCCGGAGCCAAAGCGATCGGGGCTACACCGATGATGAGACGAGCGCCGCCACGCCCAGCAGTTCTCCGTGACGGTCCAGAAGCCCTGGTGATAGACCAGGCGCAACCCGACATCCTCTTACTTGATATCGGCATGCCCGTACTTGATGGCTTTGCTGTGATGCGCCGTCAGGGAGAATCCTCGCGTGGCCGCTTTGCCCGTGCTCGCGGTAACGGCGTACGCCATGCAGGGGGACCGGGAACGGATCTTGAGTTCGGGCTTCGATGGCTATCTCTCGAAGCCGATCAACGCAAAATCGCTTGCCCAAGAACTAGAGCGTCTTTTGGGCGAGCGAGATGCCCAGCGATCTCGGGCAGAATCAAACCGCAAGAAACAGGCGGCAAACGCAGCCGGCCGCGACGGGCGTTAGCTGGGATTGTAATTTGAGGGGGTCACTCCAGTTTTTCTGCTTCAACAATGAATTCCTGAATCGCCTGTAGATTTTGTGGACTTATCTTCGTGAACTGGATTCCCTGACGCTGCTCCTTTGCCCACACGACTACGCCTACCGCATCGATCGTTATCCCGGACATAGGCAATCGAAAGGACAGTTTCACCGAATCTCCCGGCTGCAGGTTTCCAATTTCGACTTGGATTCCACCTGAGCTCAGGTTCCAGGTATCTCCCTGCATCGTTCGAGAGCCCACGCTGCAGGTCACCGCGGTGTGGAGTGGAACTCGCGTGTGCCGACGCCGATTCTCAAGAAGCGCGCCCCGGACGGCGCGGAACAGACCGGTAAGCCTCTGCCTGTCCACGGGCTTCTGGAGAAAGAACGTTGCTCCAATCGCAAATGCCTCCTGCATAGTTCGCCGGTCATCCCGTCCGGTCACGATGATAATGGGAACAGACTTGTTCCAGGACGACTTGCGGATGCGGCGCGCAAGATCGAAGCCATTCATGTTTGGCATTTCCAAGTCCAGGAAGATCCCATCAAATTTCTCCTGGTTCACTAGATCAGCTGCTTTCTCGCTGTCACTGACCGGACAGACCTCCGCCTTGAGGGACGTGAAAACTTCGGCCATCAGTTCCAAGCTTGCACGGTCATCTTCTACAACAAGGAGCTTCAGGGACGCCATGCAATTATCCTCAGTTCTAGCAACCAGGTTCTAGCGACCCAGCGTCGCGCCCGGATCAACATACGTAAACGTCAAAGCCACCCTTATTCCGATTGGACCAGTAAATTGCTGATAACAGCATTATCCATCATCACCACTGGGGCTTACTTAAGTAATTAAGAGAAGGTCGAATTGTGACACAAACCATTTTAGGCGTGTTCATCTTAAAGGTAAGACCGGGGCGTGCAGACGCGGGAGCAGACTATCGCGCGTTTTTCCGCTTGAACCATCCGTTCGCTGACGAGGAGCCAATCAGGCGCTGAGATTCCGTTCATGTATTTGCGACGCCGGATCATTCGC
>WNFO01005049.1_pt1 | contig 11471 bp, 8 predicted proteins | sample 5400251 | NCBI WGS metagenome assembly WNFO01 (sample SAMN13153354, study PRJNA577476) | soil metagenome | isolation source: 100 cm saprolite under Madrone tree | place: USA:California | collected 2016-06-14
TCACCATCTCTCACGCAAAGGACAATACGGACAAGGCCACGGTCGGCTTCGTCGTCGCCAATGCCGCGGCGGGCTCCGGCAAGGAGACGCTCGTCTTCTTGAGCGTCGAGGGCGTTCGCCTCGCCCAGAAGGGCTATGCCAATGACATGCACGAGGAAGGCTTCGCTCCGCTGCGGGAGCTGATGGAGAACTTCGCCAAGGCCGGCGGGACCATGTATGTGTGCTCGCCGTGCTTCAAGAAGCGCAAGCTCGACGAGAACAACCTCGTGGCGGGGGCGAGCATCGTGGGCGGGGCCAAGCTGGTGGAGTTCCTCTCCGACGGCAGCCCCTGCGTCAGCTACTGATGCCGTACGCCGAGCGCCATCCATACGACGCCGATGCGAGCTTCGATGGGGGCGACCTCGACTGCGGCAATGGGCTGCTGCTGCTGATCCGCCAGCACATCGACCCGCTCGAACCTGGCCAGCTGCTGGAGTTTCGCTCCACGGAGATTTCGGTGGAGGAGGACTTTCCGGCATGGTGTCGGATGACGGGCAATGAGCTCGTCTCGACGACGCGGGACGACCGGCAACGGAGCTTTCTCGTGTGCAAGGGCCCGCTGTCCGGGCGACAGCGCGTCCGGCGCTCGGCCCGCGCGCCGCTGCCCATAGCGCACGCGGTGGTCGAGGTGCGGATTCCGGCGACCCTCCCGCCGCCAGCCCCGGCGCCCGCCATCCGCCCGCTGTCCGTCATGGGCATCGGGAGCTGGCCGCGTCCCCGCTGGATGCTCACGGCCATCCACGACCGCATCGAGGGCAGGCTCTCGGAGGATGACTTCACCGCCACGGCCGAGGACGCGACGCGCCTCGCGGTGGCGGCCCAGCTCCGTGCCAACGTGGACGTCGTCACCGACGGCGAGCAGCGCCGCGACAACTATGCGAGCTTCGTCGGCGCGCGGCTCGACAACTGCCAGCTGATCCCGCTCACCGACCTGCTCCCCCTGGTGGACGACCCCGCCAAGTTCGAGCAGGAGATGCAGTCGCTGGATGTCCCGGCTTCGGATGTGCGCCACCCCGCCCTATTCGGTCCGCTGGGACGGAGTCGACCGCTCGCCGTGCAGGAGCTCGAATTCGTTCAAAGCCTCACCGAGAAGCCCGTGAAAGTCGCTTTACCGGGCCCGTACCTTCTCACTCGAATCATGTGGATGGAGTGCATCTCCGACCGCGCCTACCGCTCGCGCGAGCACCTGGCGGAGGACATTACGCGAGTGCTCCGCGAGGAGCTGCACTATCTGCTGGCCGGCGGCGCTGCCCTGGTGCAGCTCGACGAGCCCGTCCTCTCCGAAGTGGTGTTCACCGGCGCCAAGAATGCGCGGAGCTTCATGTGCGGGGCGCTGAGCGAGAAGGGCGATGCTGGGCATGAGCTGGCTTTTGCCACGGAGCTCATCAACCGAGTCGTCGAGGGCCTTCCGCGCGAGCGGCTCGGGCTCCACGTCTGCCGCGGCAACTGGACCCGTGACGAGCGCGCGGCCCTCGCGGGAGACTACCGGCCGCTCTTGCCCGTGCTCCAGCAGGTCGACGTCGGCACGCTCTTTCTCGAGCTCTGCACGTCTCGCGCGGGTGAGATCGAGGTGTTGAGGGACCTGCCCACCGACCGCCGCATCGGCGTGGGCGTCGTCAACCAGAAGCTCGATCGAGTCGAGTCCGTCGAGGAGATCGCCGCGCGGGCCCGTCGCGCCATCGAAGTGTTCGGCGCGGAGCGTGTCCTGCTGACGCCGGACTGCGGTTTCGCGACGTTTGCCGACAGCCCACTGGCGAGCCCGGTCGTCGCGGAGACGAAGCTGGCGGCTATCGCGCGGGCAGCCGAGGTGCTGCGGCGAGGCTAGCGGGTCCTACTGCGCCCACAGCTCGATCGGGGTGTCCCGCCCGCGCAGCACGCTGGCTCCCCGCGACGTCAGACCGTGCAGGAGCGTGAGATCGGCGGCCTCCTGCTCGACGGCAGCCACGAGCGCGGCACTGGCCACGATGGCGACCCGGAGCTCGCGCGTGAGCGACTGGAGCCGGCTGGTGACGTTGGTGGTGTCGCCCACGGTCGCGTAGGCCATGCTGCGGCGGCTGCCGATGTCGCCGGCCACCACCGGGCCGTAGTGCAGGCCAAGCCCCATCTGCAAGGGTCGCAGCCCGGCCGCCTCCCGCTCGACGTTCCAGGCCGCGAGGGCCGCCAGCATGCCGCGGGCGCACGCCAGGGCGTCGGTCGCGTCGCGACGGCCGGTGTCGGGGACGCCGAACGTGGCCAGCAGCGCGTCGCCGATGAACTTCTCCAGGCAGCCGCCGTGGCGGAACACTTCCTCCTCCATGCGGCCGTGGAAGTCCCGCAGCAGCGCCATGACCTCCTCCGGCGTCATCTCCTCGGCCATGGTGGTGAAGCCCACCAGGTCGGCGAAGAGCACGCCCACCGCCTGCCGGCGCACACGGCCCAGCGGCTCGTCCCGCTCGGCCAGCGTCTCGACCACCTTGGGCGAGAAGTAGCGGGCGAGGTTGCCGCGGGCGCGCTCGGCCTCGGCCCGCTCGGCCACCAGCGCGCGCGAGCGCCGGACCAGCAGTGCCAGGCCGGCGCTCACCAGCAGGAACACGATGATCTCGTTCTGGTACTTGAGGACCGAGACGTAGTTCGGGTCGAAGTAGGCGGCACGCATCACCTCGCGGCTGGCCCCGGCGGGCGGGTCGGTGATGGTGCCGGGCCGCATCAAGATCCAGAGAAAGCCGACCGTCCAGGCGCCGGCCCCGCAGAGGCCAGTCCACAGGAGCAGGCGAGGCCGGAACGAAAACGCGGCCTGCATGAGCAAAACGAAGAAATACATGAACGTGGCGTAGCGCAGCGGTATCGCCGGGGGGACCTGGGGGTCGATGTAGGGGTTCGGCAGCAGGAGGGCCGCCGCCAGCGCCAGCGCGTCCACCAGGATGAACAGGTAGGCGGCCAGCCGCAGCGCCCGGCCGCGATAGAAGAGCCAGAGCTGGGCGAGTCCGGTGACGAGGAAGAAGGCCGCGCAGCCGAGGACCCAGGCGTAGGCCCGGCCCCGCTCGGGGCTCGCCACCGCGAGCCATCCCAGGATGAACACGATCGCGGCCGAGCGCGCGGCGGCCGCCATCATCAGGCCCCGCCGCTCCTCGCGGGCGAAGGCCGCATCCAGCCGGTCTCGGGTGCCGAGGTCGCCGGTGACAGTCATCAGGAGTGCTGCATAGCACACTGACCTCGGAAAGCGAAATGACGACGCCATGGCCGAGCCGCGTCGGGGGATGGTAACGTTGGGGGGTCGCTCACCATCACCAACCTTGTCGCCCTGGCCAAGGCCGCCAAGGTGCTGCGGGTCCCAACCGTCGTCACCACCACGGCCCGCGACAGCATGTGGGGACCGACCTTCCCCGAGCTCGTGGAAGCGGTGGGAGGAGAGCACATCATCGATCGCTCGTCTGTCAACGCATGGGACGATCCGAAAGTCGCAGTCGCCATTGAGGCGACCGGACGCAAGAAGCTGATCTTTGCCGGCATCTCGCTCGAGGTCTGCGCCGCCTTCCCGGCGATCACCGCGGTCGGAAAGGGCTATGACGCCTTCGTTGCTGTCGATGCCTCGGGCACGTTCAGCGAGACCAAGCGTCAACCGGGTCTGCTCCGCATGCAGCAGGCCGGGGTGATCCTCTCCGACTACGCGACGCTCATGGTCGAGATCCTCAAGGACAACGCCAGTCCGCTGGCCGGCCCTGTCTACGGCGCTCTCGACATGCCGTGGGCTACGCTCGTCGGCCAGATCGCGAAGGCCTACGGCAAGTAAGCGCGATCTTCGTTGAATGAACACCTGGGCGCGGCGTGAGCCGAACCACTGGCCTTGATACGAACCGCAGCGCAAGCCCCTCACCGCGGACGCCACGAAACGAGGCTGTGGCTAACCGACCGGTTGCGGAAGAGCCCAATGGGACCCTCTGCAGGTCAGCGAGGACACGGGACGTCTACCGCCTGGGGCGCCTGCGCGTCTTCATGTTCGGAAGAATGTGCAGGGGCGAGAAACGGGGTGCCGTTCTCCGCCGCCTCGAGGTTTTCCGGGCTGAGGCGCGCCTGCCGGAATCCTCGAATCAAGCGATGGCGGCGAACTCGGTGGAACAGGAGATACAGCGCAAAGAGGGCGAGGAAGAAGACGATCAGACGGATACCCAGGCGGCCCGCCGTCTCCGTGACAGCCTGGCTGAGGAGATATCCCAGCCCTGTCCATCCCCCGGCCCATATCAAGGCGCTCACGGCGCCATAGCAGACAAAGCGCGTGGTGCTCACCTTTGTCACGCCGGCCAGTCCGGCCGCGATCGCGTTCAACTCAGGCAGAAACCGGGCGGCGAGCTGAAATGCCCCGGCGTGGGCGAAGAAGACAGGCCGGGCACGATTGACCAAGGTTCCAGCATTCGGCGCGACTCGGCCGAGCATCTTCAGCACCCGCGCGCCGCGCCATCGGCCCAGGCCGTACCACGTCAAATCCGCCGCGAGTGACGCGCCGACCGCGATGCTAATGATCGACGCCATGCTCAGGTAGCCGCTTCCGACCAGCACGCCCGCACCGAGCAAGGCGGGAACGACGGGAAGAGGGACTCCGGCCTGATTGCCGAAGATCCAGGCAAACAGAAACCATTCCGCGTGGTCCATCATCGCAGGCTCCCTTTCTCGACCAGTGGCGCCCGCCTTGCCTTGGCTTCGTGCCGCCACTGTCGATCCTTCTGCCTCTCTGTTGAGATGTCGTCTCCGGCGCGCGGGTTACACGACCCCCGAGGCTCACACGGCCACACGGAGCGCTGCGAGCCAATCTGGGTGGATTCCCAGCTCGTCGAGCGTCTTTATGACCCGGTCTGGAGTACCGAGGTCACGCCAGACCACTCCAGACAGCTGCATGACCGCGAGCTTCCGGGGACTGCGCTCCAATACGGCCCGGGAGAAGCTTGCTTGCGGCGCAAGCTCGTAGGCCTGCCGTAAGGCCCACCGCTCGTGCTCGGTGCCGAAGAAGGTCGGGAGCCGCGCGAGTCGCTCGTGGAGGGAGGGCAAGCATTCACGACCCGCTTCGGAGACCGCGGCCGCGCGCCCCGCGAAGATGAAAGTGTTCCACAGTGCGCCGGATCTGAGAAGCTCATTGGCGACCGCCTGAGTCGGCTTCTCCCGGAAGCGCAGCACGCGGTGCATCGGGGCGCGTCTCGACCCTGGCAAGGCCTCTCCAGGCTCTATCCACCCATAGTCGGGTTCCGGCTCACTGGGTTTCGCCCCCAGCAGGACGATGCGCTCAGGTTGGAGCTCGAGGCCATTGAGGACCTCGGCAACGTGCCCCATGAAGATTGTGTCGTCAGCGACGAAATGGTCCGATGGCAGCATGACCAGCCTCGCCTCGGGATCCTGAGCCAGGATCCAGTGAGTCGCCAGCAGGACAGCAGCTGCCGTACCCCGATCCCTGGGCTGATCCAGGACATGAAGCGAGGGCGATTCGTGGCGCAGCTCCGCGGCCAGGTACGATCCCTGCCCCACCATGGTCACCACGACTGTTCTGTCGGGCGGGATGAGCACGCCCACCCTGTCGAGCGTCTGACGCAGGAGGGACTTGCCGCCCGTCAGAGCGGCGTACTGCTTGGGTCGGTCCTCCCCATAGACATGACGGGTCAGCCCGCTCAGTCGCGTGCCTTTGCCCCCGGCAAGCACCACGGCCCATGTGTGCGTCTCGACAGTCGAATCTTGAGCTCGACTTGCTAGAGGCGATACCTGTAGGCCGCGCTCACTCATGGACATCCCTCCTCGATTTCCAATCGACTGACTGGTGTGCCACCTCGCCGCGTCAATCTACGCCGCCGCTCGAATCCAAGGCCGCCCCCCAATCTTCTAAGACGCAGCCGACACCGGCCCCGTTGCAGGCCGATATTCTCCGAAGGAGTGGCGTCGTCACAATCGGCCGGCCGGCGCAGGCCCATGACATCGGGGTCACCGTAGCGCTCGAAAACCATTGCGCGCATGGTGTAATTCCTCCGGCACCTCGCGTGCATTAGCAGACTTTCTGCCGTTCGCCTCGTGCGGCGGCGCGCCTTACAGCCTCGATGAGACGGGCGTTGTGAAGTCCGTGTTGAATCGGAAACCAGCGATCAGCACCGAACACTAGAGCCGCTTTCCGTGCACTCTGCTCGTTGCGCGTTGCCACAGCGGCGAGCTTCAGCCCAGGCAGACCGTTGATCGCCGGAACGTGCGACACATTCGCCCAGCTTCCATTGGCGTTGGCGCCGACGATTCCGACACGAATTTCTCTTTGAGCCACCGCTGGCATTTGTGCGCTCCTTTCAATGTCCGCGCGTGTTCGTTCGACTGCGTATTGGCTCACCGTTCCACCTCGCATCTGCAAACCCGAAGGGCAAAAGGCGCGCCAATCCCGCAGACGTCCCGCAAACGCAGGCATGTCGCCGTATTTCCTCTCGAGGCTGGTTCGTCATCAGGCAGCGCGACGCGCGGTATCGCACGGCGCGTGTGCGTTTCCGCACGGTCGCGGTCGGAAACGCACAGGCGTCTCCGCTCGACCCGGCGCGCGCAACACCGCGGGAAAGCGACGATCCTTTCGCTCCAGCCGGTTTGGTCCGCGTTGTGCTCTGTGCCGTCGGCAGGAAGCGCTGGCGAAAGCACTTCCGGAAAGGGAGACATCGACATGGGCAAGCGTGGAATCGTGTTCGTAGCAACGATCGCATTGATCGTGCTGGGCGGTTGTGCCGCACGCACACAGACCAACGCGGTCGCGCGATTGACGGAATCGGATGTGCGTCCATCTGCTCTGCCAAGCGATCTCGTCGGTATCTGGAATGGGGCCTTCGGGCCGCACAGCGCCGATGCCGGCGGCCGTGGCGCCGAGGGGACAATCACCCTGACGATCAACGACGACGGCACCTACACGGCAACCGAACGACGGGGAGCAACAACCTGGAATCACTCCGGCGTTGTCGTCGCGAACGGTCGCACCATCACGTTGCGAAACTCGTCAGGCCAGTCGGTCTCGCTCGTGCACCGCGCCGATACGCTATACGGCGTGATGGCTGATCAGAGGAGCGGGTACACGCTTCAGGTTTCCGTGGTGAAGAAGTCTGGGGCGCTCGCGAACCCCGCATCAGCACCGAGCGCTGGACAGTGAGACAGACGGTCGCCTCCGCGGCACCGGAGTGCCGCGGAGGCGGCGTGACGACCATCAGGGCGCGAGTGCGACCCTCAGGAGCGGCGACCTAAGCGGTGAGTCCAAAGCGGCGTAGACGCCGGAGAAGCTGCGTGCGGCTGAGACCCAGCGCGGCGGCGGCCCGGGACTTGTTGCCGTTGGCGAGCCGGAGCGCGTCCGCGATCATCTGCTTCTCCACTTCCGCGAGGGCGCGCACATCGCGGCGGTCGATGTCCGGCGCCGGCGCCGCGGGAGTCGTCACCTCCTGCGATGGTCGCGGTACGATGCCGAGCTGCACGGCTGAGATGAGCTCGCCCTCGGCGAGGATGAGCGCACGCTCGATCGCGTTCTGCAGTTCGCGGATGTTTCCTGGCCACGAGTGCGCCACGAGCAGATCGCGGGCCTCGCGGCTGAGGCCCGGATTCAGCTTACCCATCTCGCCGCCAAGCTGACGCACGAAGTGATCCGCGAGGAGCAGGACATCGTCGCCCCGTTCGCGCAAGGGCGGCAGATGGACGCGGAACACCGCGAGTCGGTAGTAGAGATCTTCACGGAACCGGCGTTCGGCCACCGCACGTTCGAGGTCGCGATTGGTGGCGGCGATGAGACGAACGTCGGCCTCCTGCGTCGTCGTGCCGCCGACTCGCTCGTACCGACGCTCCTGCAGCACACGCAGGAGCTTCGCTTGCGCCGACGGGGCGAGCTCACCGACCTCGTCGAGAAACAGCGTGCCGCCCGCCGCGAGCTCGAAGCGGCCGCGCTTCAGCTTGTCAGCGCCGGTAAAGGCGCCGCGCTCGTGACCGAACAGCTCGGACTCGATGAGGGTTTCCGGCAGCGCCGCGCAGTTGAGCGCGACAAATGGCCCGTCCGCCCGCGGGCTGGCGTGATGGACCGCCCGAGCGAGAACCTCTTTGCCGGTTCCGCTCTCACCAGTAAGCAGCACCGTCGTGCCGGTCGCGGCCACCTTACGTGCGTCGTCGACCGCGGCAACGAACGTCGGCGCCCGCCCGATGATGGCATCGAACCCGAACCGGTCGTCGAGGGTGGTCCGCAGCGACGCCACCTGCCGCTCGAGCTTCTGCGCTTTCGCCTCGACGACTCCCAGCCTCTGTTGGTGCTCGGCCAGCCTCTGATGCTGGACCGCAAGCACGAGCGCGGCGGCGATCGCGTGGCCAATCTCCACGTCGCTCTCGTCGTACCAGTGCTCATGCGGCGTGACGAAGAAGAGCCCACCGCCCGCCTCCTCACCGAACAGCAAGGGCACGCCGAGCAGCGATCGGTAGCCGCTCCCGATGAGGTACCGGTCACCCGCGCGGCTAGGTTCCAGCTCGCGCTGAGCGTCCTGGACGAGAATGACCTCTCCGCGACTGACGCGCTCCAGGAAGGAATAATCCTCGATCGTCGGCGTCCCCAGATCCCCCGGCCGAGGGGCGCCGCTGATGTCGATGCGCTCGAACCCCTGCCCGTCGGCCGCCCTGACGGCAAGGCCCATCACGTCGAAATCGATGAGCGGTCGCACCGCCTCGCCAAGTCGCTCGCGAACGTCGCCCACCTTGAGACTAGCCCCGAGGATCGGCGCGAGTGCCGTGGAGGCAGCCAGGCGTTCACGGCGGCGACGCTCTCGGTGCAGCATCACGACCGTCTCCACGACGGGGCCGACGAGGTCGGCAACTTCCCGACAGGCCGATACATGCGCTTCGGTGTACAATCCCGCAGTGGCGCTCATGACGACGAGCGCCCCGACGACGCGCCCACCGGCGCGGAGCGGTACGGCGAGTCTCGCCCGTAACTCCGCCTCGGCCAAGGCTTCCCGGCAGAGTGTGGCTTCACGGAACCGGTCGTCGGTCGCGATGTCGGCGATGACCTGCGTTTCTCCGCCGAAGACCGGGGCCAGCGCGACGCTCTCAGTCGCCACCCGCCCCCCGCGCTCGAAGGCCGTAGTGTACAGGGTGCTGTCGGCGCGGAGGCTGCCGCGCACGGCATACGCGGCGAAGAGCGAGTACGTCTCCCCCTTGTTTTCCGGGAGTGCGATGAACACATGGTCGTGAGGGACCAAGCGCTGGCTACTGGCCGAGAACTCCGCCAGAAATCGGGCCGGGTCGAAGCTCTCGTCGAGCGATCTCCCGAAGGCCGCGACGCACGCAAGGAGGTCCGGGAGGCTATCCGGCGTCATCGCGCTCATTGTACGGCGCCCAGGCTCTCCCGGGAAGCAGCGCTGGCGCCAGACGAATTCCCCCAGCACTAGAGATCCCGTAGTCCGAGGTCGCACGGGTTCAGCGCGCAGGTCCGCCGGTGACATTGATGAACCGCCCGATGTTGGTCCGATGCATCGCGCACACCAAGCCGCGCCCGGCCTCGTTGCGTCGTGCGGGGCATTCGTAACGTCCTGATCTGACGTTCTCCTCTCGTCGCGGAGCGCGACGCGGGCCCCGTGCGATTTCGACCACGTCCGTGCGGAAACGTACAGTCTTCCGTGCGATCCCGCACAGGGGACGCGATCCAACGACGAACGAGCGTCACGACAAGTCCGCGACCTGGCTGCGTTTGTCCGACCGGCCGTGGCGCTGGCCCGCCTTTTGCCCCTCGCCTCTGCCATGCGGAGAGGTGAGGTGAATCGGTGAGCCAATACGCGGTCGAACGAACGCTCGGCAAGCTCGCGACGGACGACGAGTTCCGCGCACGATTCTTCCGGAATCCGGCGGCAGCGGCGTGGGAAGCCGGTCTGCCATTGTCGCCTGTCGAGCTCGAGGCGCTGTCGAGACTGTCCCGATCAGCGATCGCCCGGTTCAGTCAGAGCCTCGACGGCCGCATCCGCCGGCTGTGTCTCCCTAGGATATCGCCACGCGCGGCTCGGGGACGGCGGGGTCTGGGCCGTGAGCGATCCGACCCCGGCGCGGAGGACGTGACATGAGCGTCGACGCCGTCGTCCACCACGCGGGTTGGGTCCTGCTCGTGTGGGTCTTCGCCAATCAGAGCGGCGTTCCGGTGCCCGTCGTTCCGTCCTTGGTGGTGGCGGGTGTGCTCGCCGGCAGAGGCGGCCCGAGCTGCGCGGTGATGCTGGCCGCGGCCGTCACCGGAGCGGTCGGTGCCGATATGGTCTGGTATGGGCTCGGACGCTGGCGCGGCGCCCGGACACTGAGCGCGCTCTGCCGGCTATTGCACCGGGAAAGCTCGTGTACCGATCGGGTCGAGCAGGCGTTCCGCGCGCATGAAGTGCTATTCCAATTGTGGGCGCAGTTTCTGCCGGAGCTGAACCCGATCGCGGCCGGCCTGGCCGGGGCAACGGGCGTTACCCTCGGACGCTACAGCGTAATTGCGAGCGCAACCGCCCTGGTGTGGGCGGGCGTGTGGATTACCGCGGGCTACCTCCTTGCAGACGTACTCGGCGATGCCACGGCGTATCTCGGCGTCCCTATCGTCGTGCTCGTGGCGCTGGCGGTCGCGGCGGTCGTCGTCATCCGATGGGTGCGCCGACGTCGTTCGCCAACGGGGCTCCTGAAGTCAACGGCGGCCCTTGCCCTCGTCATCGCCGGGGTCCTCTCAGGCTGCGCCTCCGTGGGACCGGACTACACGCGGCCGGCGGTCCCAACGACGTCCCAGTGGCGCACACCCAGCGAAGGGATCGGTTCCGTGGCCGATCTCGAGTGGTGGCAGCTCTTCCAGGACTCGGTCCTGCGTGAGCTGATCGGGACCGCGCTGGCGGAGAACAAAGATCTTCGGCTCGCCGTGGCTCGGGTGGCCGAGGCGCGCGCGCAGCTCGCTGTCACGCGGGCCGCTCAGTTCCCGCAACTGGATGCCCAGGGCAGCTACACGAACCAGCGATTCTCCCAGAAGAGCTTTCCCCTCACCGCCCTCGGCTCGGTTCCGGGTGCAAACGGCCTAGGCGTGCAGCAGGACTTCTACCGCACGAGCTTGGACCTGACCTTCGAGCTCGATCTGTGGGGGCGGCTCCGACGCGGGACGGAGGCGGCACGGGCCGATCTGCTCGCCAGCGCGGAGAATACTCGCACGGTCCTCACCACGCTCATCAGCGATGTCGCCCAAAACTACTTCGACTTGCTGGAGCTCGATCGGGAGGCCGGCATCGACCGGCGGACCCTCGCCTCTCGACAGGCGTCGCTCGAGCTGGTGCGGCGGCGCTACGAAGACGGGCTGACCTCCGAGCTCGACGTGCACCGAGCCGAGCAGGAGCTGGCGACCGCGGCGGCCGCGGTGCCCGACGTCGAACGGCGGATCGCGCAGACGGAAAATCGCCTGAGCGTGTTGCTGGGGAGGAATCCGGGACCCATGG
>WNFO01007636.1_pt1 | contig 11471 bp, 17 predicted proteins | sample 5400251 | NCBI WGS metagenome assembly WNFO01 (sample SAMN13153354, study PRJNA577476) | soil metagenome | isolation source: 100 cm saprolite under Madrone tree | place: USA:California | collected 2016-06-14
GCCCGTTTTTGTTACGGCTGAGCGCTCAAGCATGCCGTTCTCAAGATTGACAAGCCGCGGCCAGATCCGTCGCGGTCTCGTGGATGGGCCAGCCTCCAACCAAGCGTCGCTCACACACTCAGACGCCGTCGCGGGACTTCACGGGACGGGGTACCTCCATCCCCAAAACTAACCGTCAAATCATACTGTTTTCAGTGTTTAACTCTTCGACAACGAGTCGAAGACAACCATGGGTCCGGCTGGGAGAAATCCATGTGTCGGCTTGACCATTGCATTTCCGCGCGCAGACACAATTCTTTCGGCGCGCGACTGATGATGGCCTTGACTTGGCGGGCTATGATCGCGGTCCTCGTGAGTACAATGCAGGCGCCGGCTTCAGCTAAGACCGAGGTCGAGGGGCGATCCGATGCCGTGCGTCTATCGGCAGAGGATGCTTCGGTCAATGAGGTCTTGGCTGCGCTGTCGGCCCGGTTCAATCTGACTTACACGCCCGCGCCAGAGCTCGACCGTGCTGTGGCGGGCGTCTATTCGGGGACTTTACAGCAAGTATTGGCGCGCATCCTCGATGGCTATGACTACGTAGCCAATTTTTCGGTCAACGGCAGCGAACTCAAGGTGCTGGGGCGGTCGGGTTCGATCGCCCGTCCGTCAGACGTGCCGCCGCTTCCCGGCCCGGCGACCGCGGCAAGCCAGATCCCGCCGGTGCCTCCGGTCTTCAATCCCGGATCCTCAGCAAACCCGGCCAGAAATCGGTGAGCTCACGCACAGGCGGTGCGTGACTCCGCGAGCGCTGAACAAAAAATTACTGAATTGTGGATAGCGACCGAGGCGCCTGGCGGACCGATGGCCCCGATCTGCCTGAGTGACTCATCGCGACTCCGATGTAATAGGAACGGGAGCCACACGCCTGGCGTCCAAATTGGGTTCATGCGCGGCGGCACCTTTCAAATTTTTAATTTCCCTTTTGCAGGCGTGTGCGTTGAACCGGCACGTCCCGCAGGCGAGCTTGGGTTGATCTGTTGGATGCCATGGTTCTGCCTGAGGGACAGGAACGATACCAAGCTGCGGACGAGCACGCCCGGCATTAGTTGGGAGACATTCATAACTTGATCGACACTGGAGAACCGGCGACAATCAACGGGTTGATGAAGGAGCTCGATGTCAGAGAGCGCTTGACTGGCATGATCGATAAATGCCTCAAACGATTGTGGTTCGTGAGCGGGCTCATCTGCAGCAAATTGCCGGCCGCACGAAAGCTGCCGAGGCGAGGAAATCGAGAAACGTCTCTTTGAGATCGCCTGGATGGTAATTTTCTCGGGACCACGGTTTGCTCTAAAATATCCGGCCGGCTATTTGACGATTATCGGTGGCGCGTTCGATCGTCGATCTTTCATCGATCAGCATCCGCCGTTTCGACGTCGTGCGCCGCCGGGGATGAGCGGAACGATGCTTGCCCCATGAGTAACGATCCGATACTTCCGCCGAATCTGCCTCGGATCATAGTCCCGGCACGTCGACGAGCGCGGCTGGTTCAGCGAAACCTATCACGAGCAGCGGTTAAGCGACCTCGGCATCACCTGTCGTTTCGTGCAGGATAACCAGTCAAGCTCCAAGCGCACCGGCACCCTGCGCGGCCTGCATTTCCAGCTTCCGCCGAAGGCTCAGGCCAAGCTCGTTGCCGTTTTGCGCGGCCGAGTCCTCGATGTCGCTGTGGATATACGCCAAGGCTCGCCCAGCTTCGGAAAGTATCTTTCGCAAGAACTATCGGCCGAATCCGGGCACCAGCTTTACATTCCGGTGGGGTTCGCGCATGGGTTCGTTGCTCTGGAAGATGACGTCGTGGTGATGTACAAGGCGTCCGAGTATTACGCGCCCGCGCTCGACAGCGGCATTCGCTGGAACGACCCGGACATCGCGTTTCCCTGGCCATTCAATGAGGCCGACATCATCATCTCCGACAAGGATCGGCGGCTACCGTTGCTCAAAGAATTTGCTAGCCCGTTTACCTATGACGGCCACCCGCTCGCGCCGTTGACGGTGTCGAATGTCTGATGAGTGGTCTCTCGCCAACGCCGAATGCCGCTCGGTGAGTGACCGACGCGAGGCCAAGATGCAGGCGGTCTGCCTCTCTCCTTTCAGAGCCCACGTGAAGAAGAGCGGCCGCCCGATCCATGCATGTGCGCCGTCGCCTTTGGGGGAGAACATTCAGGCCCGACAGAGATCGGGGCGATCAATCTCTCGCGAACCGAATGCGCCCCGGCTGGACGACAACGAAGCGTTCGGGGAGCTTGTCCCCGTGCTCGGCCACGAGGTCCGCCACGATCGTCGGGAGATCGGCGCGCGCGTTCGACGGAAAGCGCAACACATCACGCCTTGCGCTCGCCTAGCGGCTGCGTAGACAAGCTGCCCGAAATCACGGTCCTCGGTGACGAAAATTCTCCCCTGGTTCATGGCCATCTCGATGATGGCGCCATCCTCTGCACCTGCCGCAACCTCGGCCACGGCCACTACGTCATGCCCGGCTGCCCTCAATGCTCGTATCACACGAAAGTCGCAGCTTTCGTCAGCCAGGAAGCGCATTCATGCCTTCGGCTCGACCAGCACCGTCTCTTCGTGAGCCAGCGTATCTGCGGCATAGATGATGGCGGCCTGGATATCGTCCTCGGTCAGATGCGGGTAGGACTTAAGCAGGTCGGCGGGCGTGGCGCCTTCGCCGAGTTTTCGAAGAATCAGCTCCACCGTGATACGCGTGCCGCGCATGATAGGCTTGCCCAGCATCACCTTCGGATTGATCTCGATCCGATCTTGCGCCGACATGAGCTTCGGTCCTTGCGCAGCACCCCGGGCTGCTCGTTCCGGCAGTGGCTCCAACCGCCTAGCGGCCGGCGAGCGACCTTTTCTCGCGATGTGAGAATATACAACCGACAGCTGGTTGGACAGTGGGATACCCACGCATGAAGATCGCCGTCACCGGCGGAGCAGGATTCATCGGATCAGGACTGGTGCGATATCTCATCCGTCATACCGATCACCATGTGCTGGTTATCGACAAGCTCACTTATGCCGGCAATCTTGCCTCGCTTGCTTCGGTGCAGGACCATCCACGCGCCGCACGGATATTTGTGACCGTCGGGCCGTCACGGACCTCTTTTTGAGTTTCCAACCTGACGCAGTCATGCACTTGGCGGCGGAAAGTCATGTTGATCGCTCGATCGACGGTCCTGCCGAGTTCATCAATACCAACATCGTCGGCACTTATGTTCTGCTCGAGGCCGCGCTCGCGCATTGGCGCAAGCTTGGCACCCGCGGCGAGCGCTTTCGGTTCCTGCATGTCTCGACGGATGAGGTTTACGGCGCCCTGGCGGATGAGGGATGCTTTACCGAGGAGACTCGGTACGACCCGCGTTCGCCATATTCGGCTAGCAAGGCGGCTTCGGATCATCTGGTTCGTGCTTGGAGCTATACCTATGGGCTGCCCATCCTGCTCACCAATTGCTCGAACAATTATGGACCGCATCAATTCCCGGAAAAGCTCATCCCGCTGACGATCATCAAGGGGCTCGCCGGCGAACCCATGCCTATTTATGGCCGCGGGCTCAACATTCGCGACTGGCTGTTCGTCGACGATCACGCGCAGGCGTTGACGCTGGTGCTGGAACGAGGACGGTTGGAGGAAACCTACAACATCGGAGGCAACGGCGAGCGTCGCAATATCGACGTCGTCGGCGCGATCTGCGATGCGATGGATCGACTCAAGCCGCGCCCGAACGGCGCGTCGCACCGCCACACCCCGCTGAAAATGCGCTGATCGCCAAAATGCGCGACGATCCAAATATCCCGTGGTTGAATAGCCTTGCGGCGATGCACCAGTACGCCCGCATGACCCAGCCGTAGAATCGCTTATTACGGGTGCATGGCAGCGGTATCGACGCTGGCAGGCGAGGCGATGTTCCGAGAGATAGTGCCACATGCAAAAGATTTTTCAGGCCGTGGCATCATCGTCCTATCGCTCAGCCCTCCGTCCATACGGCCAACAACCGGCGCCGCACATGGTCTTGAGATTCTCTTGATCTTTCTGGCGACCGGGATGGCAGTTGGTTTCGGCTATTCACGTCGAGCCCGGCTTCTGATACTTGCGCTGCCAACCTTCGCGGCTGCAATCGAGATTGCGCAAAATTGGGTTTCCGGCCGCCATGCGAGGATGACTGATTTCTTGGTCGATGCGGCGGCATCGTGCTTTGGAGTTGGACTGTCCTACGCGTTTTTGAAGTTGAGAGCGGCGGCTATTCGAAGGTGAGCAGGAGCCCGCCCGCGTGCGATGGAGGTGGAGTCGGCTTGTGCGCGCCAAAAGTGTGCGATCCCGAGCGGCTCTTACCGGAAACCAACTTCTGTGGCTGATTCCGGTCCTTGACGGTAACTGCGATCGCGTTGAGGTCATCCTGCACCGCGCGGTCGACCTCAGGGAATATCCGGCCGTGCGGCGGGCCGCAAAGTGGCGCACCGGTCTCCACTTGATCGAGCTAACGTGTGAGCGCGCGAGAAGCGGCCTTCGGCTCGCGGTCAATGATGCGCAAAAGTGCTCGCATCGCTCCATCGATGTTGCGTCGCCCCTGCTCGTAGGACTCCATTGTCCGCGCCGGTATCCCGAACAGACGCTCGAATTCCTTAGTCGAGGAAGCAACCTTCAACCGGATGGCTCTTATCTGGGCGGGTGTCATGCTGCTGCCCGGCAAGTTATGCGCCTCGAGCTCGATCTCACCGCGCAAGTGCTTGGCCATCTCTTCGAAGGCCTCAACAAGGTCATCGCCCACGCGCGATCCCTTGGCCCGCGATCTGCCCGGCTGGAGCTTTCCAATCTTCAGACTCTTTCTACGCAGTTCGGCGGGGGGTCTGCGCCGATATACCCGCTCTTTATTCGGCACCACCATTTCGTTAGCCTCCCGGCTTCTTGATGCTTTCAAGCGCCGCCAAAATTCCGCGCCGCTGCTCAGTCGACAGGTCGTCCCGTTCACTTTTGGGATAGGCAGCCATCATATAGAAACGATCCGTCCCAAGTGCCACGTAATAGATTACGCGCCCGCCGCCCCGCTTGCCCATTCCCGATCGCTGTATCCTTGCCTTGCGGGCCCCCTTAAGCCCGCGGACCATCGGGTGCGTCGGATTGGCGACAATTTCGGCCTCGATCTCGGCGATCCCGGCTTCATCAATGCCCATATCCCGCATGCCGCGCAGATATGGCGTCAGTCGGAAAACCGGCATGCTCCAGCGTACTACAATGTCGTTGATACGTCAATGTATGACAGCCTGGCCTGGCGCGCCTCCCAAGAGGGATCTTGCGATTTGCACGAGCGATCCATAAATACGGATATATGGTTTTATGCCAATTGCGTGCCGATGAAAACCACGATCGAAGTATCGGATGATCTCTACCGCCGGGCCAAGGCGGAGGCGGCCCTGCGCGGCCGCAAACTCAAGGACTTGGTCGAGGAGGGATTGCGGCTCGTGCTTGAAGTTCCGCGCGAAATGCATCGGCGTAAGAGTCTCGCCGCACTTATGAAGGGTGCACGCGGAGCAGTCAATTCTGGCGTTCCGGACCTCGCTTCGAATCCCGTGCATCTCACAGGTTTCGGTCGTGATGCGCGCCGCCATCGTTGATACGGGACCGCTGGTCGCTTTTCTCGACCGGGCGGAACAGCATCACCGTTGGGTAGCTGAGCGAGTCGAGGAGCTGGACGCGCCGCTCCTCGTATGTGAGCCGGTGCTCGCCGAATCGATGTATCTACTAGAGCGTTTTGCCAGGGCGCAGGAGGCACTATTCAGGCTTCTCGACAATCGTGCGCTCAAGATTGCGTTCCATATTGAGGAGCATGTCCCGGCCCTCCGCAAGCTGCATCAGAAATATCGGGACAGGCCGATGTCGCTCGCGGATGCCTGCATCGTGCGGATGGCCGAAATCTATGACCGGCACGCCGTCCTCACGCTCGATTCCGATTTCTTGGTCTATCGCAAACATGGGAGCATCCCGCTCGCGCTTATTCACCCAGCGCAGAGCTAGGATCACCAGTCACGAGCAACGAGCAGCGACGTATCCAAATAAATCAATAACGGTCTTCGTCCCGTAGCCGATGAACGAGGTCACGGGCGGATTCCCGCTGCACCGGCATCCTGTCGGTCATCGCGCGCGGCGCTGAGACATCGATCGGCTTGCGCAGCGTTTTGACCGCCGTGATCTGCGCTACTTGTTGCCGCGGCGCGTGATGCGCACGGTGTCGCCAGCAGCGGCGCGCTCGACCAGCTTGCTAAGGTGCGCCTTGGCATCGATTTGATCGATGCCGATCCAGTAGCCGCTTGCTTGTCACAAGGTAGGGCTGACCGTCCGACGCCTGCTGCCAGAATTGCGTAAGCTGACCGATACGAGCGCCGCGCTGCCGAGCGGCGAGACCGAGCGGTTCGTGGCCACTGCGACAATCAACCGATTTCGGAAAAAGGTGGCCGGCCGGACAGGGTGTAGAATCTGTTCCACCACGTCCGAGCCGGCCGAACCCCACGGCACCCAGGCTTGCGGCGGACCTGAGCGATTCGGGAAGGATGCGCTCGTTGACCGGAACGGTCTGTATAAAATTGCTCACCAAGCTTAGCCCCAATCAAAGGAGCCCACTACCGCGGTCTAGAATGTGGCGAAGCTAACTGGACCACTACCGAGCGTTTGGACGTTTGATTTCTAAATGTCTCAAACAATTGCTGATGGTGCGCGGCGTCAAATCCCTCTCAGTGGCATCCACTTCAGTGTCAATGCCGCAAATTTCAGGCCCTTGAAAAGCAGGCTGATTACCAATGTGCGCTGCATCGGCCACGTGACGAGCGCGCGTGATGGCGGCAGGCCGGCATTGACCGATCAAGGTTGCCCGCAGGCGCTTCCCGATATCGATCTGCAGAGCAAACGCCCATCACGCTTCCGCGCTTGACGTAACGGGTTTGGCAGTTCCGATTTTACGCAATGCCGGGTCACGATGTCGATACCGTCGGGACCGCCGCGCAGCTTGATGTGTCGGAAGCGTTCGTGCAGCGCCTACTCAGCGCCCGGCTTCCTCGACTTCCAGCGCCACCGACCGCCGAGATATTGCGCCATGTCAAATCCGCGCTTCCGCGCCCGGCTCGACAGTTGGACCTGACAAAACCGCGCTCGCACCCGAAGAGGTGCAAGCGTCGGCCAATGTCACTTCACGCATCACAGCCGGCGCATCCGAGTTTTTCATTTTGAGCCAATCAGGGAGCGGCCGGAACGGTGAGCGGCGTCCTTGCGCTTCGAGACAATGCCTTCGAGGCCGAGCTTGCACGCGAGCGCCGCTGTGATTGCAAAACCCAATCCGGGCCCGCTTGCGCGTGCCCAAGCTTGGTTGGAATCACTGCTCAATCGCAATCGACCATTTTGTGATGACCATCACATCGGCCGAAGCGATAGTCCGGCACGCTGCTCCCGTCGGACGGCTGATGAACTAAACTTGACTGTCGGACGTCTAACGAGGTGGGCGGCCTACGGATGTCCGTCCGGTACCGTCCGGGTCCCCGGCATATGCCGCAAAGCCGCCGGGGATTCCACCACGCAAGCCGCCCGTGGGTTGTTTATCTAAGTTCCGTCTGCGGAACCAGGCGTAAATTTTGGAATTAGTCGACCCCGAACTCCCGAGCACCTATTTTTTCCGCACCAATCGTGAGTCGGAACCGGCGAGTTCTGGCGTGCCAGGGGGCCGCCTCTGACTTTATCGCGCGCCGCGCCAGTCTCGCCGATTCGCGCGGATTTTGGCGTCGCGTGTGAAGCGAGATCAGCAAGGAAGCGGCATCCTCGGCTCTTAGGGCCGCTTGTGGGGACGCGCCATCGTAGAGCCGCCGAATTGCGTTCTCCCATCCAAAAAATGCAAGTCGTTGTCCAAAAAATAGCAAGTCAAGCCATCCTTCAGCTTTGAACGCCACGTCTCAAACAGGAGACCAACGGGTACCGAATGCTGCAAAGGCGCGGCATCCAAGGACATGGGAAGCAGCCGTGAAAAGATGCGCCCAGTGCCACGGAAGGCTGGGATTAGGTGTCCGCACCCGCAATTGGTGGAATGGCCGCTGGTGGGTTCACACTCGCTTTTGTTCAGCTCATTGCGAACGCATTTATAAGCACGAGCGAAACGACGCCGCCAAACAGCGTTGGTACGCTTTCCTCGCACGCGGCAACCCGCGTGGAGCCGAGAGGCTTGGCCGCCACTGAATTACGGAGTGTTAAGCCACAGCTCCAATAGGACGACCGATCTTTTCCGCCTCGATCACAACATTTGTTTGCTGCGCACCTTATTTTTCGCCCCCGTTCGTTCGGCCCAATTTTCCCCGAGTTACGAGTAGACTGTTCCGGATTCGCTACTTTCCGCTGTATAGAGGGAGCCGACCGATTATCATCGTCTGATAAAACACTTGAGGCACCCCGAAGAAGCTTATTCGATGTTGGAACGCCCTCGACGGAAACGCTGCAACGCCCGGACAAGGCGATCTGCGGCAAGTGCCGGCAGTCGATCCTGATGACGTCCGCCCAGCGGTATTCGATCGCCACGTTCTGGGCCTCGACGTAGCCGGCCTCACTCAGCCCGTGCCGGAATGCGCGCGCGGCATCGGCGTAGAGATCGGCCAACGCGCTGTTGAGGAATCCGATCACCAGCGTCGCCGGCTGCTGCGCGTGCGCCGACAAGGGCCACGCCGCCGCGCCACCAATGAGCGTGATGAACTCGCGGCATTTCATCGGAGGGTTCTCCAAACCGCCTCGCGCGCCGTCAGTCGGTTCTCCCCCACGCTCACCCTGCCGCACAGGGCCAGGCAAGTCCTTGGGCCAGATCTGAATCGTTCTGAAAGAGGACGCTCTATACATTTCAAGGGCTTGCGCTTCCTTTTTACAGATTTTCAGGGCCATGCGCTGTAAAACGCGGGAACGGAGCATCTTGTAAAAAAGGGCTGCGCCCGTCACTTACGATCTACTGCTGGCGGGCATTTGCGCAAATACAGACGGATCTTCGCCCGGACGGCGGGATCGAGATTTGCTTGCTCATCAAGCTCGCGGGCGAAGCGACAGCAAGCCGCCGGCGTGCCGTCTATCGCGCATCGGAGAAACGCGGCAAGCTCGCTCGGTTTGTCGACCTCGTCGAGCGCGGCGACAAGCACGACAGCGATCTCGATCATTGCTCAGCCTGGACCAAAGCGCGTCTAGTCCTGCGTGTGCCCTGGCCCTGAATAGTCGCCGCGCCGCCAACCACCGTGGCGCCCTCAGGGCCGGCCGCAGCCGGCACGGCGAGCGCGATCAGCGCCGCGGTCGTGAGCACAAATTTGCTGAAGCGCGGATGCATGGCACGGGTCCCGCTACAGCCTAGCGCTCAGGATGAAGAAGAACCGCGTATTTTTCCGTGGCCCTTGGTTGAGCAGGCCGGGCAGGGCCGATGTGCCGACCAAGCCCTGGCCTTGCGCGACCTGCGTCACGGTCAAATCAGCGGTTACCGCATTGAGCCATCCCAGACGTAGGCCTGCCCCAAAAGAGGCTGCATCCACGCTTTGGAATGTGCCTGGAACCGGGGCAAGATTATGGAGCCAGCCCTTGTCGAAGGGTCATCGCGTATTGCCCGTAGACCGCGACCAGCCCGGACAAGCCCGAGAGCAGCGGCAGCGGGCGCAGCCGTGAGAGCGTCAACTCCATTTTGCTGAAGTCGACTCGGCCGTTGAGGCGCGAGGCAAGATCTTGTCCGTTCTGGGTGGCGCCGAGCCCGCGCACGCCTTGGCTGAAGACGAAGTAGAGCTGGTTGATGCCGCCGACCTGATCGGCGGAATCCGCTTCTACGCGTACGCGCATGCCGCGCATGCGATCGTGTGTGCTCGGCGGCTCGTCGGGAAGATCGAAGAAAATGCCGCGGTCATTGCTCCAGAACCACAACCCGCTGACGTTGAGATTGCGTTCGCGCGCGCGGATGACCGGATAGCTCAATCCGGTTTCTGCGTAGAAGCTTCTCGTGCGGTAGTTCAGGAGCTCCAGCTCTTCCGTTCCGGGGTGCCCGAATCCATAGCTGGCGGTGGCAAAGTAGGTCAGGCCTTCCCCGTTCAACACCTGCCGATAATTGGCGGCGTAATATTGCAGCTCCCGCGTTTTGAACGCGCCCGCGGCGGTCAGTGTCAGCGCCTCGTGGCCGCCGAAGAGATTGTTGAAGGTGGTGTTGCTCAAATATTGCAGCGGGCCGCGCGCCGGCGTGCCGCGATTGTCGACGCGACCGAAGAAGTCGACCGGCTTCGGCGTCACTTCGACGACGAGGATTGCCGCACCAACCTTGCTCGGATGCGGCTTGATGCTGTTTTTGAATTTCAATCCCGGAAGATCGCCCGCCAACAGGAGATAGCGCTCGATGGTGCGGATATTGACTGGCCGCTCGGCGGAAATCCTGGACGCGTAGTAGGAGAAAAAATCCCGATAGGCCGAGAGCTGCGACGGCCATTCGACCGTCTCGATATAGCCTTCCACCACCTGGATCTTGACCACGGCGCCGTTGGGATCGAGCTCCTGCACCGGCACGATGGCGCGCGAGAGCACATAGCCCTCGCCGCCATATTTGGCGGTGATGCGCTGGGCGAGGTCGTACACCGCCTGCAGCGTCACCGTCTTGCCAGGAGGTCAGCGTAGAGTTCGGCCAGTTGGGCGGGAGTGTAGATCGTGGCGCCGACGAAGCGAATTTGCCGGATGACGAGCCTGGTCTCGGCGGCTCCGGGCGGCGCCTCGATCCCCGGCACCGCGATGGCGGGCCCGCCCGGCTGCGCCAATGGCGCGGGAAGGCGCTCGAAGCGCTCGCGTTCGCGGCCGGGCTGATCGCTGGGCGGCACGATCTGTGCACCGGGCGGAACGACCTGTGCGACGGCGGCGAACGAAACGCTCGCCATCGCCAAAGCCGCCGCGATGACGCGCGCGCTGGCGAGCATGCTCCCCGACCCCTCGACCAACGGATGGCGAAACTTTACGTCCGGGGCAGACACCGAGGCAATCGCCGGGGCAGGCTGTCAACCGCCGCCTTCTGGCAATTTTTCCAGATGTTTCAATAAGGTCACACCGGGGAAAGGCTCTAGCGCCTTTCGCCCTCACACAAGGAGCCCAAAAGCCATTCTTGGCGAAGATGGGCGCTTCGACCCTCGCCGAAACGCATCTCAGTAGCTCAACCGCACCGGCAGGACTTGCCATGAGGCCCACGAAGTGTGGCCAGCACGGTTCAATCCGCGGGCCGGCGGCATGGCAGGACGCGGAAAGCCTGACCGGGAAAGCGCTCCGGTAGATAACGGTGGAGACCGGACTGCGTGGCTGGGGTGAGAGGACTCGAACTCGGAAATGTCTGTTTTTTGTATTCTCGGCCGAACTCCTTGGGTTTACACAGCATTTTCGTACCAGAGACTTTTCGCGGACGCCGGGAAGAGAC
>WNFO01018913.1_pt1 | contig 11471 bp, 19 predicted proteins | sample 5400251 | NCBI WGS metagenome assembly WNFO01 (sample SAMN13153354, study PRJNA577476) | soil metagenome | isolation source: 100 cm saprolite under Madrone tree | place: USA:California | collected 2016-06-14
GATGCCGACGCGCAACTGAAGCGGCCCGCCGCGGCCGCCGTCAAGCTTCGAGACCGCGTCGACCAACGTGAGACTCGCACGGACCGCGCATTCGACGTCATGCTCGTGCGCCTGCGGATAGCCGAAATAGGCCAGTATCTCCGCCCCCGAAAGCTTGCCCACCGCGCCGCCGGACCGAGAGATGATCGGCATGCAGCAACGCTGGTAGGCAGCGATCAGCGCCTGCAGCTCCTCCGGATCAAGTCGGGCCGCGAGCGCGCTCATGCCGGCAAGATCGCAGACAAGGACCGTTACTTGCCGGCGCTCAGGGGAGCGCCGTATCACCGGCGGTTCATTGTCGATCTCACTGACAGGGTCCTCTGGAGCCGAACGATTGGCGATTGAGGTTTCGGGCTGCGTCCGGTTCCACTCTCGGAGGAGGTTGCGGTGCAATGCTTTAGTCCGCGCGTCCGGCTCAATTCCCAATTCCTTTGAGAGGAGTTCGGCGCAGGTGCGATATTGCCGTAAGGCCGCGCCGTGTCTGCCCTGTCGGCAATAGAGCTCCATCAAAGTGCGATGGACACGCTCTTGCAAGGGATCTGCGGCCAGCAGGCGTGCTGCAATGTGAATGCCGCGTTCGATCGCCCCCTCGGACAAGTGATGATCCAGCAGCTTTGCCATAGCTTCTAGTGCCAGTTCACGGAATCGCTGACGTTCCGCCGTTGCCCAGCTCTCAAACTCGGGTGCGGATACCTGGAAGCCCTCGAGAAATTCGCCGCGATAGAGTCCGATGGCCTGCTCCAGACTCTCCGCTCCTGGTTGCGCGACCAGATCCTCGAACACGATGGCATCAGTGTTCAAAGCCAGTGGCTCAAAGCTAATTGCGTCCTCGTGAGCCATCAAAGGACGCGGGTGGGCGTGTGACAGCGCCTTGCGTAAAAGGCTCAACGCCTGTCGCAGGCTGTCGCGCGCCTGCGCCTCGCTGCGGTCGCCCCATAGCAGAGCCGCAAGTTTCGGTCGCGCCTGAGCCTGGCCCGGGTGCAGCGCCAGATAGGCGAGCAGCGCCGTCGCCTTCTTGGTCGACAATGGGACCAGCTCTCCGGTGTTCATCTGAAGCCGGAAGCCGCCCAGAAGTGCGAGATTTACCTTCGCCATGTCCGTCGGCACTTGGGCTCAAGGCTTAAAAAAACGCGCCCGGTCCGTCGATTTTGCGAATTTATCACGCTTACGCCTACAGGTCCATTGCGGCGCGGCGGTAGGGCTGGTTTGCGAGGGCACGCTGGGTATTTTTAATGAATGGAGATCACCATGTGTTATCGATTGTCGATCGCAGCCGCCGCAGCTCTGATGTTGGGCGGAGTCGGGGCCACCGCTGCAGAACTGCCAACTTATGAAGTCATGGGCTTTCCGATCACGCCGCACCAGCTTGTGGCGCTGGGACCAGCCGATGCTGAGCAGGGGTTGCCTGCTTCTACACTCACGAAGGCTGGAATGCCTGCCTCTCCGCATCAGATTGTGGTCTTGACGCCGCGCCAAAGAGTAATCGACCAGCAGATTGCCAGCAGCGGCGGGCGAGCAACTACAGGGCTGGCCCGGCTCTCCCCGGTTGTCGCGATCGAGCCAGCGCGCTAGCGCCGCGCGGTGTCTGGCCTCCCATGGGCCGGCGCGCGGCAAAACTGGAGCCTTTTCGGTTCTGGAATCAGAGCCAAGGGCTCTTTCTTTTTATGCGCTTCTTTGCGCGAACCGGTATCTGGCCCAGGATCACGAGGCATGCATCGTTTGGAAAACGTTTTACGTAGCCGGCCGAGTCACGGTCGACCAGTCGTGACCGATCGCAGGAAAGCGATGACTTTTGTTCTGTCGTCGGTCGATGCGAGACCGCCATACGGCTTCATATTGTTGCCGGGCATGACCTCATCGGGGTTTGCGATGAAGTGCTCGAGCTTTTCCTCATCCCAGATGAAGCCTGCGCCCTTCATCGCACTGGAATAGTTGTAGTCCGGCAGCGATCCTGCTTTTCTTCCGATAATCTTGTACAGGGTAGGGCCTAGCCGATTGTCGCCCTCCTTGATCGTGTGGCAGGTTCGACAGGCATTGTTGTACAGCTGTTGCTCTGATGCGGCCTCTGTGCCTTGCGACAACTCCTGAGATAAGGCGGACGGCGATGACAGCATGTACGCCATTCCGCTCAACGTCACTATCAGGTGCACCCAATCGCTGTGCTGCACACGGACGTCTTGCGGCCAACCGGAGTTTGGCCGGGCAAGAGGCGTGATGAACTGCCGCCGCCTCATTCGATCACCTCGTCGGCGAAGCGATTGTGCCGCTCAAGACGGCTTTGGGGGCCAAGGCGTCATCTTAGCATCCAGCAATTGGCGGACCGAGTCTAGAATCTCATTGAGATCACCTCTGAGTTTCCTCGAGGCCCTCTGATCCGGGGTCCGTGCTGCCGAGGACCGCTTGGGGTCAATCGTTACCGAAATTGATTATCCGCGCTACGTCCGCTTTTCCCCTGATAGCGACCACATCGTGGACGAGCCGGAACGTCGCAAGAGTGCCACAAACGGAAGTCGACGAACCTCATTCGATTACCTCGTCAGCGCGCGAAAGCATCATGGACGATATTTCCAATCCGAGCGCCTTCGCGGTCTTGAGGTTGATAAGAAACTCAAACTTTGTCGGCTGCTCAACTGGCAAATCGGCAGCCTTTTCGCCTTTGAGGAGCTTGTCGACATAAGCTGCGGCGCGGCGAAAGATTGCCGGAAGATCTGCTCCATAGGACATGAGGCCGCCCGCCTGAAGCGTCTCGCGAGAGTTTACCATGAGCGGAAGGCGGCGCGCTATTGCGGCCTGTGCGATTAATGAACGGCCTTGGTAGAACACTCCGTTGAGGACCGTGAGCGCGCCTTCCAGCCGTCCTTCGACAACCCTGTCAAGAGCCTGCTCGAAATCTCCGATTGATCGCACTTCCACCGGTTGAACATCTAACCCTAGCGAGGTTGCCGCGGCTTTGGTTTCGTCAATAAAGCGCTGCATACTTTGCTTGTCGGTTGGATTCACCAGCAGAGCTACACGCGTTACGCGTGGGAGTACTTCCTTGAAAATTGCGAGGCGCTTAGCGCTGAGTTCGACGGCGATATTCGTCAATCCCGTGATGTTTCCGCCCGGCCGCGCCAAACTGCTTACCAGTTTCGTCCCAATAGGATCAGGCACGAGGATGAACACGATTGGTATTGCTGTCGTCGCCCGCTGCGCTGCTACCGCCGCAAGTCCTGTCACCACAACCAAGACATCGACCCTTAGCCCAACGAGTTCGGCAGCCAGACTAACAAATCGCTCAGCTTGCTCATTCGGAAAACGATGTTCCAGCGTAATCGTCCGGCCATCAATGTAGCCGAGACCGTTAAGCCCTTGTTGAAAAGCGTTTAAATATATTGCCTCCTCCTCGGCACTCCCCGCGTGCCACAGTACACCCACGCGAGGAACTTTTCCGCGTTGCTGCGCGTGCGCGCTGAGTGGCCAGACAGCTGCCCCACTGAGAAGGGTAATGAACTCACGCCGTTGCATGCGCCCCTCCCGATAGTTACGCTTCTTGCAGTCCCAGAGCATAGCAGGTTGCGAGCGGGCATGCGCGGAAAACGACCCGCAACCAGCCTCATGACATCATCAGGGCCAATGTCCGAAAGGGGTCAAAAGCGCCGTTTTGGATGTCAGCCGATGACTTCCGGTCTACCCCGATGAACAGACATTCTCAGAGCCCGTCGGCATGTCTCAAAGGTGCCAACAGGCGACACGGAAAAGTTTGTAAGATATAAAGGGGGCCGCCATTTGAGACGACCCGGAGCAGCAACGAACGATTTAATTTGACTCACGCGAAAGGTCCGGAGGCCCAGTCCCCCCAGTCGAGTGTCGCGATGAACGAGCTTCCAACAGGTCGAGCCAAACTCCACTGGCTAATCGATCTATTTCTGTCCGATCATCATAACATACGCACGTTCTGCAGCGAGTTTGAGCGGACCTACAATCTTGAGGTCGACCGCGCCGAGTTGTCGGCAGACGAACTGGCTATCTTCGGCGGTCTGTTTGACAAAGTCGTCATGTACTCGCCGTTCGAGGACGAATTGAAAATTTATCCGCTCTACGTCAATGGGCAGCAAATTAGGGACGCCGCCTTGGCCGCACGCACCAGACTGAGCTGAGGGGGCATTGCTGGCAGGTATGGCGCGCCACCAAGCGAACCCGGGATAAGTACAGATGATGTCGGTTAGGTGGACAACGGGTTACACACAGGCCGAGGTCTCGACCGATCTATGACGCTCGTGCTCAGACCGAATGTCTCTTATGGGTCATTCACGTCGATTCTGCCTACCCGCCACATGACCGGTTAGACCCCAATCTCGGACCTGGTTCGCGTGGCGGCGATCACCGAGGCGGACATCGCACGGGCTCCTAATGCCGAAGCCAGCGCCGAAGCGCTCGCCCCAACATCATCGCAAGGGCGCTCGGCGGTAATCCACTGCGGTTCCGACGCCTCAGTTTCGTGCTTAAATTCTACCGGAAACGTTGCGTTTGGAGTTTTTCATGGGCCGGAGCTTTGTCCCGTCGATTGTGCCAAGCGGCCACGATCAGAATTTTTATCTCGTCATCAACAATTACGGAAACTTCGGCTCGGCATTCGCGGAAACCGATGTCAGCGAAGCCGATCTTGAAACGATCATCGGCGATCTGATGTCCGGCCAATACAGCGACCCAGTTCGGGTCGTCGCGTTCAACACCGCCGAACATTGGGCTGAGGATGCCTCGGAGGATGTCGCGCGGGAAATTATGCGCCGTCTCGATCTCGCCGGGCATGAGCTGCCGTCATCGATACAGGCATTCGTCGACAGCCACCCCGGTCCCGACAGGCAACTGACCCTGCGGTTAGCATAAGCCGATGTTGTGGGATCGCGGGTTTGCCGATCCCATCGAATTACCGGGCAAGAACCTGATCACGTTGCGCGACGCCGCGCTCTACATCACCAAATCGCCGAAGGCGGAACAAGATGCCGACGAATGGCAAGCCGCGATGCAGGCGCTATTGCTCCTCGCCGAACATGACGGGCCACCGATGTTTGCGCGCATCGGTATCATGAGGGCGTTGAACCGCCACGTCGAATGCGTGTTCAACCCGTCGCGGAAAGACAAGCATTGGGGACGGCGGAAGTTGGCGCGGGATCAGTAAGTTTGTTGTATATTCTAGCATCGCGGCCAAGGCGCGATCCCCGCGCGACGTCAATGATTAAGCTGGCGTTTGCGGCGTTCCTGCTTTTGATCGGACCCTGTTCGATTAAATCGAGCGGGCGAGGCCGCGAGGCTGGAAGCTTGGGGACTAAGACAAACCCAGACGTCGCCTTCGGCTAGGAGCAAGACCATGACCGATGAACAGCTCGCAGCCATGCACAGGTTGCTTGCCGAGTACCATCGCAAGCTCGCCAAGGAAGCGGCGCTCGACGTCGTGCAACAGTATCACGCCGATCTTGCGCAGCGGCTTGCGGATGAGGCCGCGCTGATACCGAGGCGCACGGCAATCTTGGAACGCCTTCGTGAACGCGAACAACGAAAACCGAAGGATGGCGATGTCGACAAATGACGAACCCGGTGTTCTTTGACGCGGCCTGCCGAATCGGAAGCGCGGATCATGAAATTCAAAGACGATGCCCGTTCGCGATTGCACGAAACGTCCGATCGCGACTGCGACAATATTCCGAACGTTGCGAGCAAAATTGACCACGACGTTCGGAGCCGGAGGCGCAAACTGGTGCTGTCACCACTGCCTTGTGGCTTCCCCTCGGTTAATGAGAGTTCGCAGCGCCGATAAGCGAGGACAACGGAGGATGTTATGACCACAAGTTTTGCGTCAACTTTTCTTGCGTGCGGAGGGATTTTCGTTCTCTCCTTCGTTGCAATTGGGGCTTTTTGGTTTGCAGAACGGCTGCGGGGAGAGAGTGCTCCGCACTTTTGAAAGCCATGCCCGACGTCGACGTGCTCCTTTCCCGAATTGCCCGCGCAAAAGGCGCTGCCGCGATGATCGATATTGCAATCCGCAAGCGGTTCGATTTGATGGTCGCCGAACTCCAACGCGGACTTGCTGCGATCGAACAGCACCCGGTTTCCCAGAGAGACAGCGACAAAAATTGAGGCGGGCAACTGCGTGGCTTTGCGATTCGCGCACGGCTAGATCGTGTTGCATCCGTCCGGCGCTTACGTGACGTTCACTCAGGCCGGGGCGAACCTGTTCGCGTAGCGGCGCGCGTATTGACAGACGCGTCGAGCGCAGTCCCGGCGGGAAGCCCCTGACGGCAGCGGACTATGCTCGGTCCCACGCGCGATTCTAGGTTTCGATAATTGGACGTTATCACCTTTGGCGGTCTTGTCCTTACAGATGCGGGCCTACAGAATGCTTAGGAGGCTTCCGACGCCGCCCGCCGCGGAAAACGAGTCCTGAGGTCCAGCAGACGGCAAGGATCGGATGCTGCGCGGAACGAATCCGGCAGCCTCGATTGAAGCTTCCGTTACCGCGCTCCTTGAGACGCAACACGCCGGCGTGCTGCATGGCGAAATTCAACACACCGGGCTAAGCTACGGGGCTCTTCGAAAAGAATGTCTGGAGACCGTTAGACAGTGGCCCGGGTGCGAGATCGTTGGCGGCGTTCAAATTATTCGAGATAACACACCGGGCGGCTTTTCGGTCCGGGGGACGTTGTACGGGAAGGCCAACAAGAAAATCGCCGATCGCGCGATCACCTGCGTCCAGCGCGAGAAGCGACGACATTTCCATCTGAATGATTAATCGACGGGACTGCCACGACACCATCAGCCAAGCATCGTTCCGAATACGTGATCCCACAGCGTTGTGCTGACGCCGTAATTTCGAGTTGCAAGTCTATGATGGCTTTGGTGATGCTTGAGGAGTGGTAACGGCAATTTATCGGGACCGTGATGCGCGCAGTGATGCACGAACAGATACCAGGCATAGGCAACCAGCGCACCCGCAACGAAAGCGCCGCCTGCGATCAAATAGACCAGCGCGAAACAAATCCATATCTGCCAAAAGATTGTGAGGACCGCGTCGTCGGGATTGGCGTGATGCAGCCGAAAGGTCGTGGAACTCCAGATTGTCGATCGTGCCAGCGACTCAACGATCGGAAGGACGCTAAAAAAAACATTCTCCAGCCCCACCGCCGACAATGCTGGGTTATTCCGCCGAAGGCCAATACCGCGTTCGTAGCCGCCATGGAGGACGTGCTGGCCGTCTACATGCGACCGCGCGATCCTGATCGTCCGCTGGTGTGCCTGGACGAGAGTTCAAAGCAACTGCTCGCCGAGACGCGCCTGCCGATCCCGATGAAACCGGGACGTCCGGCCCGATGCGATTACGAGTACGAGCGCAACGGCACCGCCAACCTCTTCATGATGTTTGCACCGCTCGAAGGCTGGCGCCATGTCAAAGTCACCGATCGCCATACTGCCGTGGACTACGCTCACCTCTTGAAAGACCTGGCCGATCGCCACTTCGCCAACGCCAGGACCATCGTTCTGGTCCAGGACAATCTCAACATCCACAGCAAGGCATCTCTCTACGAAGCCTTTCCGGCCGTCGAAGCCAGGCGGCTGGTCGAGCGCTTCGAATGGCACTACACTCCAAAGCATGGCAGTTGGCTCGATCTGGCGGAGTCCGAACTCGGCGTCCTGTCGTCCCAGTGCCTCGACCGCCGGATTCCCGATAAGCAAACCCTCATCGAGGAAATCGTCGCTTGGGAGCAGGACCGCAACGCCAACCACACCAAGGCCAATTGGCACTTCTCAACATCCAACGCACGTATCAAACTCAAGCACCTCTACCCCTCAATCTGAATGAATCGGGCGACTACCAGCATTTCGCCGAAATAGATGATGGCGGTCATGGGGCCCTTCTTAGATGCTGTGCCGTCAGACGCGCCGTCCCGGGGGCGAATTCCGGCGGCGTGATTCGCAGCGGTCCAACCCTCCATAGAAGGTCGCCCGCCCTCCGATAATAATGGTTTTGCGCCGGGCGTGCTCCGCAATCAACCAGGCTATCCGACAAATTGGGCGTGACCCTCCTCACCTGCATGGCAATTTTCGCTGCCCTACGCTACTTTGCGATGTAGAAGAGGCGCGCCCTGAATGACAAAGACTTTACTTTCGATGCAAGATTTGCAGGCCCGGGCGTTGGCAGAAATCCGGAAGCAACCCGGTTGTCATAACGTATACGACATCACCATCAATCGCGTCTCGGATCAGCGCACTGAAAATAATTGGTCCCTATGTGTGTTGTCCGCGGGCGCTGCGGATGCCAACACCGCGGCTCGCGCCGCGCTCCATGTCCAAAGCGTTTTACGCCGCGATTATGATCTGATGACGGATTGACCGCATGGAACCGCGGAGGAGTGATACAAATTATTTGAATGTCTGCCCGCCCGTCGTGCGACAGTGACGGGGACAACGGCCAATATGACATGATCGACCAACTGACTGAGCATGATCGGATCGAACTGCTAGCACGCGCGCAGGACGCGTGGGATCGCGCGCCGCAAAACACAATGAAAGCGGTTTTCGAATGGCGTGGCAAAAACTACGTCGTCTCGCACTCGTCAGTTCAGCTACGCATTCACACTGAGGAAGGCATCAAGGTCTACTGAACGAAAAGGGCGAGAGCCCCGATCTTGAAAGCAACCTCCCTGGTGTGCGCCTTCACTTCAACCGCAGATTTTCCGCGGCCTCCTTGCCGCGATTATCGACGAATGTCAAAGGTGACCTTGGCGCATTCCGCTAGAGTGCTCAGGCCTGCGCGCTCAACGGCCGAGATATGGACGAACAAGTCCTTTGTTGCGCCGTCCGGTTGGCTGGGAGCGAGAGTCAAAGTTATCTATCAACACTTGCCTCGTCAACTTCGAAGGCGAACCGGCGATGACCGAGCTCGAAGTTCTGGCCGGCAACATAAACGGGCTGACGGAATTGTTGAGGGTTGCATGGAGAGATCTTGCAAACCCGCTACTCACTCCCTTCGAGCGCCGCGAAGCGCGCAACCAAATCGACCAGTACAGCGTCGTATTACGGCGCCATCTCCAGCTGATAGAGGCTGAGCGGAGTCGCGTCCGAAAACGATCCCTGACGGAAAACGCCGGCCAAGGTTTTAGGGAACCGAAGTTCCGAATTCTCGCCGGCGGCTTGTAGAGCTGGGGTTAAAGGCGAAGGGAAAATGACCGCCCTCGCCCTCCGCTCCGATCGGGGTGAAGCCGCAAACTAGTTTCGGCTCAGCTACGCGGCTAATTGCCGAGCCCTCATGCGCTGTCTCGCGGCCCACTTGCAGAATGGGCTTGCCATCGGTCCCGGGGTGCTAAATGATCCATTTTTTCGGGGATGTCTATCAATGGGCAATCCCAAAATTGCGATTGTAGCCTACTGTCTTGCCGTTGGATTCATTCTGGTAGTCGCGTTTCACTCACCATCCAAGACGCTGATCACGGCTAGCGTGCCGGTCGTCACGCCCGTTGCAGATCTGAAATGAGATGAGACGCATCACACGATCCGCCGCCCTGTAGAGCTCGGGCTGAAGGTGGAACGCCGATGAAGATCCAGCTCCTCCGAGCATCAAGGATCGTCAAAGAGATTGAGTTTGCGGCAACATTGCCGCCGCTGGAAATTCGCCGAATCTCTATCGATTTGATGTTTGACCATTTCGAGAGAAATGAAACGCATCTATGGCCGCGCGAGGATGATACGCGCGGGGCCCGACACGAAATTCAAGTCATCGCCGACGACGGAAGTATGCTGAAGTCGTGCGACATTCGAGACATTGCGAAAGAGCCGGGCCTCAAGTTTCTAGGCCGCAGGGTGGATGTCGGGGGCTGAAGGCGAAGGGGAAATGAGGCGCTACATGGTCGAAACCCGCAGCAACCGGTGGACACCACGAGAGGATGACCTCCTTCGGAGAATGGCGGAGGCGAACACGCGCCCCGAACAGATGGCGGCAAAACTCAATCGATCGGTTCACGCTATCAAGGCACGCGCCTACACGATCGGACTCCAGTTGAAGCGGTTTAAGCTGAAGGCGAAGGGGAAATGACGTGCCACTAGAACAACCTTCGGAGCTCGATCGCGAAGCATCCAAGTACGCCGTGAGCAGGCTCGCGATTCAACATCGCATCGAGCGAGCTGCGAAACGAGTAGCCTGGTCGCCGCGATAAGCTTTGTGGCTGCCCTTGATCCTTAGTGTGCCCGGGGTCGGTCGACTAATAGTCAAACTCCTGCAAACCTAAAATCCATCCGCTCGGTATATTTTTCTGACGTTAGCTCCCCCAAAGTGCGGACGCCCAACGCGCCTCGCCAATAGTCTTCATGCCTGCGGCGTTTCTCTGCCTTGACCCCGCCATCGTGCCGGCTGGATCGCGGCAGAGCGTGGGACCAATGAGTTACCGTCGATTTGCCGAGATGGCGGTCGCTCTCTGCTTTGGTCTTACCTTTGCGCTCGTCGGCTGGTGGGAAGTAGCAGGACCGATCTGGCGCGTAAGAGTGGACAGGATCCGCCGAACAGTGGCTGGACGTCGCTTCGGCAACGCTTATCGGCTGCGCAATTCTCGTAGGAGGAGTCGGCGCTCTCTTTGGTGCTCATGAGATGCTGCACAGAGAGTGATTTGCGATGATTGCCAACCCCTCACGGGCGGCTTTCGCGCGTCCAAAGGGGACTGGACCAGTTTGATTGTGGCGAACGAATTCAGCTTGAACCGGCTCGCCGTAGGCGCATATTCTGAGAATGGCGACAATCGTCCAATGCGATTGCGGTGCTGAGTACAAACGCACTGAAACAAAGTTCTTGGTACCGCACACCGGTCACGCATCCTGTAAAGTCTGCGGGGCTACGCTAGAGTCTTGGTTGGAAAGCACTCACGTTGCCACATTCGAGCTGGTCAAACGTCCAGACAGAAAGCCCGCATGAAACTGACCCAAAGGCCCTAGGCCGCCCACCGAGGCGGCCTCGAAACATCTGCATCCTCGCGTACCATGACGGCAGAACGTTTCCTCTTATGATTATGGCGCAAACGCCGACCGGTGATTTTTCTCACTGGCCAGTTTAACACTTTCTCAATCAGCGGCTCGGATTTCGTCCGGTGACTTCGTAGCTACATTTTTAGCTCTGGCAAACCTGCGATATTTGGAATCGTCTCCCCTTCGACGCATCCTTCGCATCTTTGGAACAACTTACAGACTCACCAAGCAGGTACGTCTCGCGCTTGCTGATTCGGAATATTGTGCTAGGAAAACCACCTCACAAAATCAGGAGCGTCTTGTGGCCAAGAAAGCAAAGAAGCGGACTGTTCGTCCATACACCAAGACTGAAGAGAAGGAATTGCGCGCTCACTCAAAAGCGAAGACGCCGGTGGCTAGGATTTCAAAATTAACTAAACGGTCTGTCGCCGCGCTTCGAAAGAAAG
>WNFO01031518.1_pt1 | contig 11471 bp, 9 predicted proteins | sample 5400251 | NCBI WGS metagenome assembly WNFO01 (sample SAMN13153354, study PRJNA577476) | soil metagenome | isolation source: 100 cm saprolite under Madrone tree | place: USA:California | collected 2016-06-14
CGCTGCCATAGATCCGATCCCGATCGCGGATGAGGTGACGCGGCGCTTCATCCCAAGGAAATGCCTCCGTTATTTGACGTGCAACCCATTCTGCCGTCGGATTTGCTGTGACGTTGATCCAGACGAGGTCTCTGCGGTCGAGCCGGACGATGACGAAAGCATAGAGCAGGTCGAAACCGATAGTTGGAACAACGAACAGGTCCATGGCGGCAATGTCCGGCGCGTGGACGGTTGAAAATTATCGCACTGGATACGCGACAGCAACGATTCCGGCTCGTGCAATCTTGGCGAAGCGGCCCCTTGTTTGGTGAACTCCCCGACATGGTCTCGCGGCCCTAACGGGTTTGAAGTGTCAGCTTTTACAGATGGTAGCGGGGAGGCCCTCGAACCCCCGACTCCCGGATCATAATTCCTGCGTTCTGGGCGACTGACTAACTTCTGCTCGAAAGCTTATCAGTGAACGACTGACTCCATTTCCATTTCTGCCGAATCCTTGGCAACCATTCGCTTGGATGGATTAGTTAATGTGATCGAGAAAAATCAGTAGGAAATGAAGGTTTTATTACGCGCTGAGATCGCTTGGAAGGCGACAGTTTTCTAAATCTGCCCCCTAAGAGACCTTTTCTTACGAACCGAAACATCTCCTGGGGCGTTTGTCCACTTGTCCCCTTCTCCCAGTCATCGGTCGAAACCATTGATGCTTTCATTGCCGATCACGGCAAGATCACTATCGGCTTCCGTCACCGTCTTCAAAGTCAGCTGCCGAAATCTGAGCATGTGCCTTAGCTGACTCGCGCTGCCTCACTTCGAAAACCATACCCCCGGCTACACCCACGCCGAGCACATATATCCACCCTTCAACGAAATCGAACAAGTGGGAGTTGAACAGCGAGCTCACAAAATTTTGGATCACTACTATCAGCCCTATCCAATTTGCGAGGCCGACCCTGCGAAACAGTAGGATATGAACTAGCCACATGGCGTAAAGGACTACGACCCCCACCATGCCCCATTGAACAGCAACATTAAGAGTCTGATTGTGCGGGTTCCCCACTACTTCGGCAGCAAGTCCAGTCTTCCCGACCGCATCACGTTCAAATAGCTGCTTGGTCGAGCCAGTCCCGTTGCCGAACATCGGAGACGCCGCAAAAAACTTGATTGACTTATGCCAGTATTCCAGTCGCTGGCCCATCGAGAATGGAACATTTTGTTTGTAGTCTTGATACTGAGTTGCGATGCTGGCAATCCGTCCTCTCAAATACGGCGAGGTAAACCAAACCAGTGTTGGAACGATGATAACCGCCATCAACAGATACGCGGATGTGCCACGGCGGAGATAAATGACCGCAAACAAGATGAGTAGGACCGGCATATAGACGAAGGCCGAGCGCGCCACGGCCACGAAAGTCATGTTGGTGAAGAAAGCGAGCATCAATGCTACACAACCAGCCATTAATGCAAACTGGCGCTGGCTGTAGAATCCGATTATCAGCGGCGCCAACGCTACCATACATAGTGCGAATTCCTGGCTCTGGTCGATATAGTTTTTCACCGGAACGCCGGCGGACCCCGTAACCGACACCGTCAGCTCCGGAACGAATAACACGATCCAAGAAAGCACCAACAGTGCACTGCAGGAAATAAGAAAGGCGATGAAGACCCAATAACCGCGATGCGAACGCTCGAAGTGGTAGATCAAAAAGGGAATAACGAGAAACTTGGCCACCGGACTGATGCCATGAAGTCTTGCCGGCCAGGGGCTGTCTCCCCAGAACGTTCCGACGACCGCAAGAGTGAACAATCCCAACGGCAATAGGGAGGCGGGTCGGGATAGCGTACGCCAGAAAACGCGCTTCTCAACGGTCGGAGCCAGCACCAACAGCCAAAGTACGCATAAAACGGATACTGCAGACGTCGACCAAGGCAGCGAAGCGGCGACTAGGATGGCGACTAGATCGATGTACAAAAGCCATGCCACCGAATCGTACCACCTGGCGAAAACCACGGAGAAAGTCGAAGCGTCTGCTGTACTGCTTCTATCCTCGGTCATAGCTGTGCCGACTATATGCTTTCGGCATATTCCGGGTAATGTGCTTCATGGAGCTGTTCGTCAAGCGGCGACAGGAGGAACATTATGGCATGCGTCCGCTCGGTCAAGCGACCCGTCGCCTCGGTGTGGGCCCCGCTACAAGAATTGCCTTATCTTCTGCGCAATCCGCGGGTTGACGGAGCCAAACGTCTCATCTGGAGCGACGTCACGTATGGCAGCTTTGTCCCGGCAAAGTCCCGGATGACCGGTCCTGTCTTACAACAACGGTTATGAACGATGGGCGGTTCTATATTGGGGCCTAGCCCAGCTGAGGGCAGAGTAGATCGCACTAGTAAGCCTGCCCTATCTCTTGGCGCCTCAGCACGGTCCTCACTGCTTTGGGGTGGAGGCTTCACGATCTTGAGGGACGTGGTGCAGCTTGTCAGCATGCTTATTCTCGTCCGGCTGCTCGCTCCGGCTGACTACGGGAGGATGGCCTGCATTGCAGTCTCGCAATCCCGCGGAGATCGATTGGCAGGCCCACTTCACGGCAGCGGTGGTCATCAATTCGGTGCTTGCTCTTCTCACGCTGGGACTGGCTTGGCTCCTGTCGTTCACGAGCCGCTATTCGGGTGTAGCGCTTCCCCTCGCTGCGCTTTCGCTCCTGTTCATTGTCGATATCCCCGGAAAGCTTCGGCACCAGATGGTCCAGGTTGCGCACGACTGGCGGCGGTTTCGTATACTCCTTATCTCAGGCAGCCTGCTTGGCGCGGGTGCGGGCGTCCTGATCGCAATGCTCGGTGGCGGCGTTTGGGCGCTGGTGGTGCAGCCGATTCTGTTTGGTCTTCCGGCTTCGCTCGATCTCGTCCTCTTCTCGAAGTGGCGTCCGGACTGGTCATGGAGCTGGCTGCGCTATCGTGAGACGGCGAGGTTCGCAGCCGCGCGGATCGGAGCCGGAGCGCTGCTGCATGGCCGTCGAACAATCGAGGAATCATTGCTCGCTGGTAGCTACGACTTCGGGGCCCTTGGCGTCTTCACGCGATCGATTAGGCTTGCGACGCTCAGCGCAGGGCGCATCGGCTCGGTAGCGATGATTTCCCTTTATCCGGTGATAACCCGTGCTGACCAGCAATCGGTGCAGTTCCAGCGCTATGCGGGGCTCGTCCTTAGAGGTGCTGTCTGGACTACCGTCCCAGCAGCAATGTTTCTGGCGCTATCGGCTGCCGATATTGCGAGCGTGCTATACGGCCCGCGATGGAGCGCGGTGATCCCGCTGCTCCCGATCGCGGCCGCTGCTGTTAGCTTCGGTGGTATTGCCTCGGTCGTAAACAGTCTGCTGCTAGCCAAGGACGAGATTAAAGCCTGCCTCTTCATTGACCTTGTATCGGCGCTCCTCGCTGTCGCTCTCGCTCTTTGGCTCGTGCCGGTTGGAATGGAGATATATCTCGCTGCGCTCGTCGCGCACGGGCTAATCATTCTCGGCCTTACCATCACGGTCTTGGTCGCTACGGGCGGGATCAACCGCAGCGCGATCCTGTCCTCGCTTCTGCCGCCGGTTGTCGCTGGGGGTGTCGGCGCGGTTACGATCCTAAGCGTGCGCGCTGCTGCCCTAGGCTCCAGCGAAATTCTCGTCCTGAGGCTTGGCCTTGAGCTCATTCTATTCTCGATCGTTTACTTAGCCGTGCTGCGGTTCGCGTTCCAGCGGCCGCTTCGTGAGCTGTTGGATGTGGCTCCCGGAGGGGATCAATTGGGCGCGGTGCTAGCTCTCGTACCACGGACCATCCGTCGAGGCGGACGGCCGTAAGACGGCGAGGTCACATCGACGAAAAAGAACGAACGATCGCGGAAAGCGAATCTGAACCATCTGACACCGTGTTGCGGCTGAAGGGGCCAGTTCCCAGCAGCCGTCGTTTGTTCGGTCCGCATCAAACCAGAACAACGGTGCGGGAATCACGCACCTTTGTGGCGAACTTGTTTCTTGCGTTCCGCCACATTATTCCTGTTTCATCTACGCGCTGCCGAGTCAATCGAGCAATGCGCGCGGGTGGCCGACTAGCGAGTTAATTCCGACATTCTGGAGGTTGTCTTACGCCGAAGTACAAAAAAATCCACGAAACTGTGAAACAAGCCGAGGCCATACGCGAAGTGCATGCTTGCAAAGCTGAGGACGACTAGGGCGAGGTTCGCTGGATCGTACGACTTCGTGGCGCTCACAGCCGCGAGTGTAGCGGCCGTCAGGTAAGCGGTGAATAATCCCATGGCCAATAAGCCCGCCAGCGGAGAGAAGAGGGCGGCGAGCCCGAATATCAGGAGCGTCAAAATGAACACAGAGGGCGCCAGCTGTCGCTGGGAGGAGGGCAGCCGGTGTTTCCTCATGACAGCCCCCTTCCAATATCCATACTGGTAGAACTGTCGCCACAACGCGCCGAAAGAATCGCGCGGTGTGTACGAAGAACGGATAGCGCTGGATTGCCATACGGTACCACCGGAGCGCGTGATGCGCAGACACAGCTCGTCGTCTTGGTTACGCACCAACTCCTCGTCAAACCCGCCAAGCGCGATGAGATCTTTGCGCCACCAGGCGCCCAGATAGACCGTGTCTACGGGTCCAGTGTAGTCGGCTCTCCGCGATTTTGCGCCACCCGAGCCGAAGCGCGAACTGAACGCTGCCGCGATCGCGCTTTGGCGGAGCGAACTTCCCTTCGCCAGCCAAGGCCCGCCCACGCAGGCCGCCCCAGTTTGTTTAAGCGTATTGACGCACTGTGCGACATAATCTTCGGCATAAGTTGTGTGCACATCCATTCGAACCACGACGTCGCCACAGGCAATCCGGAGAGCCGCGTTGAGGCCCGTGGACGCAATTCGGCCGGGATTGGGCACAATTTTCATGCGCGGCTCCTTTGCAAGCCACGCCCCGAGCAAATCGGCAGTCCCGTCGTCGCTTTCTCCATCAGCGACCAGGATATCCAGGTCGAACTCGGTCGCCTTTTGCTGTGTGAGAGCACGAAGGAACCTATCGATATGGCTGACCTCGTTGCGGCAAGGACAAACGACGGTTACAATCATTGGGCGCCCGGTTCTCGCGCACATGCGGTTTTAGCGCTATGGAGGCTACAGTACAGACCGCGGAAGTTACAGCCTCACGCATGTCACTTCCAGAAGGCCGACCACACCGGCCCCTAGCTTAGTGAGGTTAAGACACGTGCAGCACTGCTGGCGCGATGGGTTCCATATTCTACCCGTGGATTTCCCGTGAAGGGGGAACTGCCCGCAATCTCTGGCGAGGACCAGGCCGGCCTTACGCGGCAGCGGTTGTCGCGCATCGCGAAGCGCGCATTCGACTTGGCATTCGCACTCGCGGCGCTAGTTTTACTCTTTCCAATCTTCGTGCTCGCCGCTCTTTTGATCAAAGCCGATTTAACGGGGCCAATTCTCTTCCGGCAAGAGCGGGTGGGTCTCGGCGGGGTACCGTTCCGCGTTCATAAATTCAGGACCATGCAATTGAATGCTGAGGAGCGGGGCGTCGTCACGGTTCAGAATGACTCACGCGTTACACGTATAGGTCGATTCTTACGTAGATACAAGATTGATGAGTTACCGCAACTGTTTGACGTGATGCTCGGCTCTATGAGTGTCGTCGGCCCGCGCCCGGAGGTAAGAGAGTATTTCCTGCTTTATCCCCGCGACGCACAACGTGCGATGATTAGCATGCGCCCAGGAATCACTGGCCCTAGTGTTCTCGTGTCGTTAGATGAGCGCGAGTGTCTTGGCCTCAGCGCAGACCCGCGCGAGACATACGCGTCTGAGATCATTCCCATTAAGGCCCGTTACATAGTGGAGTACGCAGCGCACAATTCGTTATTGGGCGATCTCAGAATAATCCTCATTACGTTGCGAAAACTGTTCAGTGGCAAGGTATAGCGAACGCCAGTGCATTGGATCTTAAATACTGCTTTTCAATCCATTCGGAACCGGAACACGAAGTGGCTGCTTATTGCCTGCTGCATTCTTGCGGCGTTGGGACTAAATGCCATCATTCCCGCGGAAATTCTAACGACTAAAGCTCTTGTCGTCCTTTGCGCCGGGGCGCTGATGCTATGGCTGCTCTGGCACGGGAAGACCGAGGCCCTGTATTTGGTGGCCATTGCGAGCTTCGCTGTTGGCCATCGGAGCATCTACGTCGGTCAAAAATCATTTTTTGTACCCTCCGAATTGATTGCGTGGACGCTGGCGCTGGTACTTCTCGGTCAGCACGCTCTCGCGGGTCGGGCGCCTTTTGTTCCTCTACCCAAACCAATCCTATTTTTGGTCGTGTGGTGCCTCGCTGCACTCGTTTGGACGCCAAACGTACTTGTGCATTGGGATCCTGTGCTTGCGATGATTAAGCTGTGGATCCTAGCCTTGCCGGTTTTTTACGCGACCGCCAACCTCATCGCTCGTCTCGAACAATTTCAAACAATTTTTCGAATTTTGATCCTTGTCGCGCTCTACATGAGCGTACTGGAAATTGTGGAATTTAAATTGCCGGAGATTGCCGTCCATTTCCCATGGTTTTTCAATTTGAAGCTCGCCGCTTTGGATACCCAGCAAGGGTTTGTCCGCTCCTACATGTCATTTTGGGGCCACCCTAGTGGCGTGATTATTGTCGGCTGGGGTATCTTAGCCGCAGCGGATGAGGTGTTTCACGGGAAGGAATTCTTATGGAAGGTACTCGCAATCGGGACAATGGCTCTCGGCATTGTTACGGTCTATTATGCTGGGCAGCGTGTGACATGGATCGGCTTAGCGATTGCCCTTTCCGTTTTTGTGGTTTTGTCAAAAAAACGTTCTGCCGTGCTGTTTTTATTTTGTGCGCCGGTGATTGCATCACTCCTCCCCACAAATTTTTGGCTCCGCTTTTTTAGCGCGCTGCCTTTTTCATCCGGTTTCGGAGTGGATACAAGTAACCTCAACCGGCTTAATCGTTACAAATTTGCGCTGGTAAAGGTCAAAAACAATCCGCTGCTTGGTGCGGGCTTTGGCGACGATTTGGTGGTCAATGAATTTCTCAGCTTCGCCGCGCATGTGGGCTTGCCGGCTGCTGTAGCTTTTATTGCCTTTCTCGTTCAACTCCTGATTCGGCTTTGGCGCACCTATACGCTTCCGTTCTTGTCTGCATCCAAGCGCTATAGCCGCTTGTTCCTCGCGCTTTTTATTACGTGGTTGTTTGATCTCAACCTTCATCCTGTGTTGGGTGTACCGCCTCTCGCCGCGCCATATTGGTTCATGCTCGCGTTGGCTTGGCAGCTCACCAACCTTGCTCTTAAATCAGGTCCTCTCGCTGGATCAAGTACTGAGGTGTCGTGCGATGGCAATCACTGCGCTCGTCCCAACTTATAATTGTCAGTCCACTATCCGTGAATGTTTAGAATCGGTATCCTGGGTAGACGAAATCCTGATTGTAGATTCGTTTGGGTATTGCAGATTGATGCGGACGAAACGATCGAGACGGATCTGCGCCCCGAAATTCTGGAAAGAATGGCGGAAAAAGAAAACGTGGACGGCTATCGAATTCGGCGCAAAAATTTAATTTGGGGACGTTGGTGTACTAGCTGCAATTTGTACCCCGATTGGCAGCTGCGATTCTTTCGCACCGCTCAAGGACGTTGGTCGGACCGCGAGGTCCATGCGCACGTCGAGGGATTAAATGTCGTCAAACAATTGCGAGGACATTTGCTCCATCGCGATCTCGATTCTATCCAAGCTGAATTGACGCAGTTCTCAACACAATTCATGAATTGGGAGGTGAATGAATTGAGGAAGCGCGGCAGACGCTGGCGTTGGCTCGATGTGACTGCCCGTCCGCTCGCCATTTTTTTGGTTTATTATTTCTGCTATGGCGGTTATCGCGAGGGATTTCGTGGCTTTTTTCTCTCGCTCTGGCGCGCTTTCTATTCCGTTATGACCTATGCCCGTTTGTACGAATACGAGCTAAAACAAGGTCTGCGGGAGTGAGCGAGCGATCAACAATGCATCCAATGCGCGTCGCATTTCTCGAGTCGACGGGCGAAATGGGCGGGGCGGAACACGTCCTTCTCGCGCTCCTCGAAGGTTTTTCCAGGGACGAGGTACAATCCTATCTCGTGTGCCCCAAAGAGGGTGAGCTAACTGCGCGTGCTGCGCGCGCCCATATTCGAACCATCATTCTTCCGATCCCCACCTTTGCGTCCGTGAGTGTGCTTTGGGGCAACCACAAGGTCGTCAATCCATTCGCCGTCATCTACGATGTTGCCCTGATTGTGCTTGCGGCAATTCGCACCGCGCGCAGGCTCAGGCGTGAGCAGGTCGAGATTATCCATACCAATACATTCTTCGCGCATCTGTACGGAGGGATTGCCGCGAGTCTGTTGGGTGTACCATGTGTGTGGCATGTGCACGATCTAGTCGACACGCGACGGTTTGGCGGCCTGGTGGCCTGGCTCTGGCGACAACTGGGCGATGCTTTGGCAACACATATTGTCGGGTGCTCGAAAGCCGTGATCGAGAACTTTGCTAATCTCAATAAGAGATCGACAATTTACGTGGGAATTGAAGCCAAGCCGGACGCAGCTAAAGATTGGGAAGGTTGGCACACCAAATTAAAACTGGCCCCTAGGACAGTGCTTGTCGGTTATCTGGGCCGCATTGTCTGGCTCAAAGGATTGGACCTCCTTGCCCGCGCGGCGAAACAGGTCGTTGCAAAAGATGACTCAATTCATTTCGTGGTCATCGGCAAGCCGCTCTTTGGAGAAAGCGGTTACGCGGATAGAGTTGAGGCGCAAATACGAAAAGCGGGTTTGACTGAACATTGGCACGTGATCGGATATGTGCCTGACGCATACCAGTATTTGGGGGACTTAGACCTAATTGTGGTGCCCTCACGCAGAGAACCTTTTGGACGGGTCGCCCTAGAGGCGGGGCTAGCTTCCAAAGCAGTCGTCGCCGCCGCTGTGGGCGGCATCCCCGAAATCATCGAACCTAGCGTCTCGGGAATCCTTGTTCCAGTGGATGCCCATGGGAACATAAACGTCGTCGCGCTCTCAGACGCAATCGTGTCTCTCGCAAATGACGCCAAGCAGCGAAAGTTTCTCGGCTCAGAGTTGAACAAGCGTGTGCTGACCGAATTTGGTCTTGAGCCCTCCATAAGTCGTTTTATCGGGTTATATCGGAGCATTCTGAATGTCGCTTCGCCTGCTGTTCGTGCACAATCGCCGCAGAACGTTTGTTGAAATTGACCTTGCCTTGCTCCGCGAAAATTATTCTGTGACGGAGTGGCATGGCGGCGTGTTCAATGTGCGTTCGCTGGTTCGGGCAGTCGCCGCGAGTGACATCGTATTCGGATGGTTCGCCAGCCGACATACCTTCTTCCCGGTCTTATTGGCAAAATGGATGCGACGCCCCACCGTGCTTGTGGTAGGGGGCTATGACTCGGCAAATCTTCCCCGGATTGGATATGGGAATCAGCGCGGCGGCCTCCGGTATTGGGTGACGCGTTGGGTCATGCGGCACGCCGACCAGCTCGTCACCAACTCATTTTTTACTCGCGACGAAGTGATCCGGAATGCAGGTGTTGATGCTGAGCGAGTGTCGGTGGTGTATCATGGGCTGCGAGTCCTACCCCGTCGGGAAAGGGATAAAGAAAATCTCGTCATTACCGTTGGCGATGTGATGCAGGACACGTTGCATCGGAAAGGGTTAATTCCTTTTGTCCGCGCGGCCGTCCTAATCCCCGACGTGCCTTTCGTCTTGATTGGCGAATGGCGCGACCGCTCGATTGATAAGCTGCGCGATATAGCGCCTCCGAATGTCTCTTTTACGGGTTGGGTTAGCCCCGACGAACTGCACGCCTATATGGACCGCGCGCGGGTATATGTTCAGGCGTCACAGCACGAAGGGTTCGGGATTGCCGTTGCCGAGGCAATGTTACACGAATGTGTGCCGGTGGTGACGCGCGCAGGCGCTCTTCCTGAAGTGGTGGGCGACGCAGGTCTCTATACAGATTCTGCGGAACCCGGACCACTTGCCGCGACCATCCGTCAAGCGTTGGACATGCATATAGATTCTGGCAAACTCGCGTACGAGCGCATCGCCCGCAAATTTCCGTTGAGTCGCAGGCGCCAAGGTTTGGGGCGGGTGATTGAAGCGGTGTTGAATTAATCCTATGCCGTGTTCTTGATTTTGATTGGTCGTTCCACGACATCCTGCGGGTGTGTTCGAGTCATCCAGCCAGAAAGGGTGGAGGGCGCGGCTGCTCCGGTTCAGCTCACCCCTACGCCGACCCCTTCTTGCGGATCGCGCGAAGGCAGTGGGTCCTCAGGAACGGAACAAGCGCCAGCATCGGGTAAAGCATTCAGCTGAATGCGCCACGCACAACCTCGATTACGCGTGACACTTCCTCCTCTCGCATCGCTGCAAAGAGGGGGAGGCTAACACATCTTGCCGCGTACTGAGTGGCCACTGGGAAGTGGTGATCACTTAAGTTGTAGCGAACGCGCCAATAGGTCATTTGGTGTAAAGGCCTATAATGAATTGAGAAGGCCACCGCATGCCGACTGAGGTGCGCAAGAAATCTGTCGCGCATCAAACTATCTTGCAACTGCACGGGATAGAGGTGCCACGAGTGAATCTGATGGGCTTTCGGGCGCGCAGGCAGAATGAGCGGAAGATCCGCCAATCCTTCATAGTATCGCGCTGCGATATTTTGTCGCTTGAGATGGGATCGCTGAACCCGCCTTAGTTGGGTACGTCCAAGCGAACCCGCAATGTCCGTCATGTTATACTTAAATCCGCTGGCGACGACATCGTATTGCCGAAATGACGGATCTAGTAAAGAGCGTGCAAACGGATCGCGATCAATGCCGTGAAGACGCATAATCCTGCAACGCTCGATGAGGCGCGGTACGCGCGAGACAATCATTCCCCCTTCACCAGTTGTCATTGTCTTATTTCCGTAGAAACTGAAGATTGCCGCCGCGGAGGAGCCTGCCCCCACGTGAATGCCATCGGTCGCCGTCGGCAGCGCGTGGGCGGCGTCGTCGACGACGGGGATGCTGAGCGGCTCGGTCAGCGCATAGATCCGCCTCATGTCGCAGGGCATTCCACCGAAATGAACGGGCATGATAGCCCTAGTCCTTGGTGTTATCGCTGCTGCGATCTCGTTAGGATTCACGCAGAGCGATTCTTCATCTACGTCAACAAAAACGACCTCGGCGCCGAGATGATTAACAACTTCGGCCGTCGCGGTGAAGGTAAGCGTTGGAACAATGACCTCGTCGCCTGGACCGATCCCCAAGGCTTCAAGGACAAGGTGCATTCCGGCCGTGTTTGATGCCACCGCGACGGCCCGAACATCCCCACCAACAAACTCTGTAAACTCCTGTTCAAACGAAACAACCTGCGGTCCGGTGGTGAGCCAGCCGCTGCG
>WNFO01005051.1_pt1 | contig 11470 bp, 3 predicted proteins | sample 5400251 | NCBI WGS metagenome assembly WNFO01 (sample SAMN13153354, study PRJNA577476) | soil metagenome | isolation source: 100 cm saprolite under Madrone tree | place: USA:California | collected 2016-06-14
CCGTGTAGGGCAAATCAACCGGGACAGGGTGCTAGCACTGTTTCGCGAACTGGAATTTCGCACACTGGTCGACAAGATTCCTGGCGGAACAAGCGCCACATCTTCAGCCGAGAAGAAGCAACCCGAGCCAGTAGCACAGCAGGAAGAAGATTTGTTGATAGCGCCACCGGTCGGCGTTGTCTCCATCATGTCACCCCCGGTGCCGCCTTCGGTGGTCGATGTAACGATACCACAATTTGCTACGAGCAATCCACGCGCCGATGGCGGAACGTCGGCGCAGGATGGGAGGGGAAGCCAGCACATTGATGCTGAGGCTGGGGTTACACAACCCAGCCTCTTTGGGACATTAGAGCCGGCCACTGAAGTCGTACGCAAGCTGCGCCTGCCCAGCACCGCACAGAGCGAACCCCTGTTTATGGATGAGACGGATTCCTACAAGACCAATACCATGATCGTCAACACAGAGGAAGCATTGCAGGTACTCGTCAAAAGCCTGCGCGACGCCGGTAGCTTTGCACTCGACACCGAGAGCACCTCCGATGATCCCTGGCACGCGGAACTGGTTGGCATTTCGTTTTCGATGGCAGCGGGGGAGGCGTATTATATCCCGGTTGGACATATCCAGACCGTTGATGGCCAGGAGGCCGGGGTCCAGCTGCTGCTAGCATTTGTATTGGAGAAGCTACGTCCTGTACTCGAAGATGGGTCGATACGTAAGTACATGCACAATGCGAAGTATGATATGCTGCTGCTGCATCGTTCAGGTATTACGCTGCACGGCCTGGCTTTTGATACGATGGTGGGAGCTTATCTCATCGATCCAGGCAGGCGCGGCCTTGGACTGAAAGACCAGGTTTTCCAGCGACTGGGCCACGTGATGACACCCATCGTTCAACTGATCGGCTCAGGCAGCAAAATGATCAGCATGGCACGGGTGCCTATACATCTCGCAGCGGATTATGCCGGGGCAGATGCCGATATGACGCTGCGCCTGGTTGAGCCAATTATGAACGAGCTGCGCCGCTATAGTTTGCTAGATTTGTACTACCATATCGAACTGCCGCTCTTGCCGGTGCTGATGAAAATGGAACTATACGGCGTGGCGCTGGACGGCGATTTCCTGCGCATTTTGGATGAGAAGCTGAGCGACCAGATCGGTACGCTTGAAAAAGAGATCTATGATTCTGTCGGTCACCACTTTAACATCAATTCCACCAGGCAATTAGGCGATATCCTCTTTGGTGAGTTGAAACTCCCGGCGGGCAAGAAAAACAAGACCGGTTACTCGGTGAGCGCAGATGTAATCGAGAGCCTGCGCGGAAAACATCCGGTAGTCGATCACTTACTGGAATATCGCCAGTTGACCAAGCTGAAATCAACTTATGTTGACGGCTTGCTCTCACTGATGGACCCGGTCACAGGGCGTGTACATACGACCTTTAGCCAGACAACCGCATCCAGCGGGCGATTGTCGTCGAGCAACCCCAACCTGCAAAATATTCCCGTGCGTACTGAGGTTGGACGGCAGATCCGGCATGCGTTCATCGCTGACCCCAGCTACGTCTTGCTCACTGCCGACTATTCGCAGTTCGAGTTGCGTATCCTGGCGCATATCACGCACGAACCACGCCTGGTGGAGGCGTTCGGCAAGGGCGAGGACATCCACACTATCACGGCAGCTTCGCTATTCGGTATTCCTGTGCCGGATGTGACGAAAGATCAACGGCGACTGGCTAAAACGGTAGTGTACGCTGTGCTTTACGGGCAATCGGCCTTTGGCCTGGCCCAGATCACGGGCATGAGCAATAACGAGGCGGCGGAGTTCATTAAACGCTATCACGAGACCTTCCCGCACATCAAAGACTACGTTGATAGCACGCTCCATCAAGCACGCAAACAGGGTTACGTGAATACGCTCTTCGGCAGGAAGCGCTTCTTCCCCGATATGCATGGATTGCCTTTTAATGAACGACAGGCGCTCGAACGCGAAGCAATCAACATGCCCATCCAGGGTGGCAACGCCGACCTGATTAAGATTGCGATGATCCGCATACAGCATGCTATTGAGGAGAAGCGGCTAAAAACGCGCATGATTCTACAGGTGCATGACGAACTGGTCTTCGAGGTGCCTGTAGAAGAGCTTGAACGCGCGAAAGCCCTGGTGACGAGGTTGATGGAAGGTGTGTACGCTCTAGATGTGCCTATCAAGGTCGAGGTCAAGGTAGGGAGGAACTGGTACGAAGCTGAGCCGATGGAGTAGAGTACAGGTTGAGCTGCACAACCGTTCTGGTGAAGGGGTCGGCAAGCATAGCTAGGGAAGATTACCCAAATAAATTTGATCATTACCACTGTTTACACGATGATGTATAATTGTGGCTGTGGTTTATGAGGAAGACCGAAATCTTCACTTGTAAGGAGTATTTTTCGTGCAGTTATCCAGCTTGATCACTAACCTGCCGCCCTATCACTTCGCCGATGCCAAGAAAAAGATAGCCGAACGCAGGGCTGCTGGTGTAGACGTAATCAGCCTCTCAATGGGCGATCCCGATTTACCCGCACCACAAGCAGTAGTTGACCGCCTGTGCGCAGCCTTGCAAGACCCCGAAAACCATCGCTATCCCGAATACTTCGGTATACGTGCCTTACATGAGGCGTTTGCAAATTGGTTCGAGCAGCGCTTTGGCGTTCATCTTACACCCGAACGCGACACATTGCCGCTCCTCGGTTCAAAAGAAGGGCTTGCTTACGTGGGCACGGCTGTCCTCAATGCCGGCGATATCTCGCTGATACCTGATCCGTACTATCCGGTGTATATCACGGCAAGCACTACTGTTGGAGCCGTGCCGTACATGCTGCCTCTGTTGCAAGAGAACGCCTACTTACCCGACCTGGAGAGCATTCCGGCTGATGTAGTAGCAAAAGCGCGCCTGCTCTGGCTCAACTACCCAAACAATCCTACGGCAGCATGCGCCGACCTGGCTTTTTTCGAGCACGCGGTGGAGTTTGCGCACCGTCACAACCTGGTGATCGTCCATGACATGGCCTACGCCGAGGTGTACTTTGACGAGTTTCGCCCGGTGAGCATCCTGCAAGTTCCAGGAGCAAGCGAAGTCGCTGTTGAACTGCATTCGCTGAGCAAGACGTATAACATGGCGGGGTTCCGTGTAGGAATGCTGGTTGGGAATCCCGAGCTTGTCAATGCTGTTGGACGCTTGAAGAGTAATATCGACAGTGGCATGTTCAGGCCGATTCAGTACGCTGCTATTGCAGCACTGCAATTGCCGAACGCGTGGATCAAACAACGTAATGCGATCTACCGGCACCGGCGCGATATACTTGTGGATGGCTGCAATGCCCTCGGCATGCACGCGCAGTATCCTCAAGCGGGGTTGTACGTGTGGGCCACCATCCCCAAAGATTTCACCTCGCGCGATTTCGCGAGCTGGCTCTTTGATAAGAGCGGGGTGTTTATTACTCCTGGAACGAACTTCGGCCAGGCTGGAGAGGGTTATGTGCGCATCACGCTGACCGCATCCGATGAGCGCATCGAGACTGCGTTGCAACGTATGAAAATGGTACTGGGATCTTAGTCTGTTACCTACTTCACAAAAGAAGAGTGAAGTAATCCGTATGATGGGGGACAGCATTCCGCGTATTCTTGTAATAGAACCCAACGCTAAAAAGCTAAATCAATTAAAAAGGAGTACGACATGACTATGCAAAAAGGGCGCTATATGCTCGGGCTACTGGCAACAGTAGCAATCTTACTCATTATGAGCGCTTGCGGTTTGGGAAGCTCCGGCAGCGGTAGCCAGAGCAGCAAGACCGGCGCACAGGTACTACAAAGTACCGTGAACACGATGAAGCAGCTTAAGACGGTACATGTTGACATGAAGGCCAACGCTAATATAGCGGCAGTTGGGCTTACACCTACACCAGGTTCAACGACGCCTAGCACTATCAACATCAACATCAACGTCAATGGTGATGAGGTGTTGCCCGACCAGGCATCGCTCAAACTCACCATGGGCTTCTCTGGCCTGAATCTTAACCTTGCAGAGGTTTCGAAAGGTGACAAGATCTACTTTCAGAATAGCAAGGGACAGTGGTATGTCATGGAGAAGAGCCAACTGCTTGGAAGTAATGGCGCCAGCAATCCTCTTGCCAGCGCAAGCGTGCCCAACTTCAATCAATTGCTCGACCTCAGTAAACATGCGCAGGTTACCGACCACGGGGACCAGTCACTAAATGGGGAAAACCTGCGCCACATTACTATCACTCTTGATAAGAATGGACTGAAGGACCTGCTGAATAGCACCGGGCAACTGAACGGCCTGACAGGCTCAAGCCAGCAAATGGTCGACCAGTTCATGAACAGCACCAAGAATTTCCAGGCAAGCCTGGACTTCTGGATCGATGAGTCAACTTCGTACGTCCACCGTGTAGAGATGAAGTTTAATCTGAATATCGATGCGAGCAGATTCGCTACACCTGGCACGACCAGCAAGGGTCCATCGGCCATCACGATCGGATTCGATACGACCATTGACCTCAGCAGGTTCAACGACTCCTCGATTACGGTGACGACTCCGGCCAATGCCATTCCTACCACTACCCCCAGCACCATCTTTACGGGTGCGTAATAAGCGGAGAAGGCCGTAGGGAGGTACTACCGGGAGCTTGATTTCTTCAAGCTCCCGGTGTTTTATGCCAGATCAATCCTCGTTGAGCCGCAGTGCCTGGCTCATCGACGGGCGCACAACCACGCCTACCATTGTTCCCAGGGCAAAGACGCACACGGCAACGAGCGCAATGAACGCCAGCCCTAGCGAAAGTGGAACGATGATTTGTGTCGGAGTGATATGCTGGATGGCGAAAAACTCATCATTGCTGATGCTGCCCAGGACGCCTCCTGCAGGTGTGCTGGAAAAGCTCAACGTGGGCACCGCTGTTGCGGAGAGCACTACTCCAAAGACCACACCTAGCAAGAGCGCGGCGATATACACAATCACCTGTTCCCAGAGCAACACCCGCGTCACCTGTCCAGACGTGGCGCCCAGGGAGCGCAACACCGCAAAATTGGTCACGCGCGTGCGCACACCAAGCCAGGACGCGATCAGATCTCCTACTAACGTTAACAGCAGGGCGGTTGCTGCCCCAACTACCAGAATGATAACGAGGTTCAGGTACAGCGGATCGTTATGCATGGTAGCAATGAGCACCTGCCGATCATAGAGATTATCGAGGCGCAGATCGGGCGTTGTCAGCGCTGCACGCACATGCGCCAGCGAAGCCGTGTCGCCTGCGGTACGCAGCCAGGCATGATTGATGGGTAGGTAGGGGTCAGCCCCGTAGCGATTCGCAAGTATATTTTGCGCATAGACGGTGGCGAAGGTCGTGTAGTCGAGGAGCACACCACCTGGCTGCGCGGAACTACCTGCCGTATCACTATTATTGATGGTCGGAATATGCTGCACTTCCGCAATAACCATGCAATTCAAGGTGCTGTAGGGTAAGTTGTCCACAGAGAGGGTAAAACTGTCGTTCACCTGCAATCCAAGTGTGTTTATTGTCACAGCATCGATAATCACGGGGACAGTTCTGTTTGCGGCAGCACCATGGCTAGCCACGAGCCGTGCCATCAGAGAGGCGAGCGACTGCGATGAGTACTGTGGCGTCCAGATGGCTGTGTGTGCAAAGGTCGTGGCATCAATAGCCCTGATTTGCATAGGAAGCGTTGGCGAGGTACCCGCTGTAACACCCGTGCCGGTATACCCGGCAGTCACGGCGGTGACACCCGGAATAGTGCTATATTTCGCTGTTTCACCCTGCACGGTCAGGTGTTGAGCAGCGAGGGGAATGTCCCCACTAAAATCGGCCCCTGATTCGTAGGCCGCGATATCGCTGATGCGCTGCGACTGCGAGGAAGCAAACACCAGGGTGAAGATGGCAAAGGCGATAGCAAGGGCCAGCAGCAGCGTCATGCGTATCGCCTGGCGAGGCGCGCGAGCCATCTGCGCCAGGGCCAGCATGGAAATCATGCCCCGACCACGCACAGCGAGCCGCTCTCCCAGACGCAACAGCGCGGAGAAGAAGCGCAGGAAGAGTAGCAAAGCCCCGATGAGCAGGAAGACGGGAGCCACGAGTGTGAGCGGCGCCGCAACGAGGGCTTTCGTGCGGGCGTCGAACAGGTTGCTGATACTGGCCAGGTAGAGGGAAACACCGTAACCTATCAGCGCAAGCAGGGCAGCGACCACATCGAGGTTGAGACGCTGCCAGAGTGGACGCCGCGTGGCGCGTGCTGCTTCGCGGCGCACAAGCAGTACGTTCATGCCTGCCGCGCGCCTGAGCAAGAAGAACATCACAATCATGACCACCAGCACGGTCCCCAGAGCATACCAGCCTGCCGCTACTGCTGACTGAGCGATCGGGCCTAAGCTAAAGGGAAGAGCCTCTTGCCCTACCGCACCCAGCATACGCAGGGCGATGAATGAGACGACAATCGCAGCCAGCAGCGGGCCCACCACCAGGGCGATCACTCCCAGGCTGATACTCTGGGTAAACAGGGCGCCGAAAATCTGGCTGTTGCTGGCCCCACGGCTGCGCAAAATGGCGATGGAATCTGCCTGCCGGTCAACCAGCAGATTGGCAATCAGGCCGACGAAGAAGAGGATGAGGCCGAATATTTGCAAGCTCAGGATGGCAATCGGGACCGCCACGGCCGCAGTGCGGTTGCGGAACTGATCCAGGGTGGTGGGAAGATCGTATGAACCGGCTGCGGGATTATAGACATTCACCTGCACCAGGTAGGGAGCATTGAGGGCACCATCCGGCTGCATTTCATCGTTTTGCACATTACTATATTTGTTCGCAATACTCGACCGCAGGATGGTGAGGTTACTGATGAGTTGATCTACCTGGTTCACGGCCACCTTTGAAGTATCCAGGTGATAGCGCCAGAGCAGTTCAAATGTTTCAGGCGAGAAGACGGTGTCCCCATGAGCAGCCGCAGCGAGCTGATCGAGCGCGGTGAGCAACGCCTCGTTAGGAACGAGCAGCGGGGACGAGAAGACCTGGTTCGTTTCGGTTGGCTCAAAGGATGCCCCGTGCCAGAACGCCGCATTCCCCGGAATGAGATTGAAGAGTCCCACTACGCGTAGTTTCAGGATTCCTGATGGAGTGGTGCCACCGAACATGTCCCGCGGGTTCGTGAAGAAATCCCCGCGCACAGTGATCAGCGAGCCGAGCGTTACATGCAGGTGCTGCGCAGTCACCGGGGTAAGCAGCGTTTCGATGGCCCCGTTGACAGTGCTCTGCGGAAGGCGCCCCTGCACCAGGCGAAGGTAGGGCGCGGCCTGTTCTACCGATGCGCTGATGAACTGTACCTCGTCCTTGCTATTTGCAGGCATGGGTGAGAGCAGCGTCAAGCCTGATGTCTGGATTGAGAATGGCGTTGTGCGATCCAGGTAATTCCCAAGGTACTGTTGAAACAGCGGATCGACCTGGTGCTGCACACTCCTCATAACGTTTGTGGAGAGCCCCTGTGTGAATGTATCGAGGGTAATTTCGGAGGTACCGGGCGATGCGGTCAACACATCGTGCAGTTCCGCAGTATTGGTAACTGTAGAGAAGAGCGGTACAACACAGACAATGGCGACAGCTGCGATCATGCCTATGCCCTGCACCAGCCAGAGCAAGCGTACCTGGCGCAGTTGCCAGAGGGCGAGTGTCACAACGGAGGGCCCGGAGCGACCCCTGGGCTGCGACACGCCCTGCTGTGACTTTGAGCGAACGATGATCGCATCTTCTCTCAAGAGGAATTCACTGCTCTGATTCTCATCGAGTCGCAACACTGGGGGAATCGATGATTGCAAGACGACGCGCACCATCAAGGTCAGCGCCACGACGCAGATAATCACGAGCGCAACGAATGCGATACCAAGCGCGGCAGGCGCCACGAGTTGGAGCGGAATAGCATGCTGGAGAGCAAACCACGCATTGTTGCTCGCCACGGTCGCACCAGCATCGATGGGTGGAACATTGAACACCAGCGTCGGGATGGCCGTGACTGTAAGCAGCACACCAAGGACGATTCCAAGCGCCAGCGTGGTCGCATAGATAATACCCTGTTCCCATGTCAAGACGCTAACGATCTGTTGTGGAGCAGCGCCCAATGTACGCAGCACCGTAAAGTTCGTCAATCGCCGGCGCACGCTGAGCCACGAGGTCAACAGGTTCCCGGCGAGCGCCAGCAATAAGGCCGCTGTTGTGCCGACTGCGAGGAGGCCAACAAGGCTCAGAGAGAGGGGATCGTTGCGCAGGCTATCGATGAGCGCGCGCCGGTCAGACAGGCCGTCGAGTTGCAGCGGCAGCGTGCTAAGAGCAGCGCGCACGCTGGCCAGCGCAGCAGCATCGTCGCGTGTGTGCAGCCAGATATGATTTACAACGATGTATGCCGTGTTCTGCCTTAACTGGACAGCGGCAAAGCTTTGATAGTCAACGATCGCGCTCCCCCCGGCAGAAGTGCTGCCGATCATGGCAATGTGAGGCACCACCGCGATCACGATGTAATGCATTGTCACGCCCGGTGACTCAGGTTTATACAATGAGAATGATGACCCAACGTGCAGGTTGAGCGCGCCGGCTGTGGGGGCATCAACAATGGCCGCCAGGACCCCGCTCTGCGTGGCTGCCGTTCGTCGCGCGGCAAGCTGCGCCAGGAGGGGGGCATCCTGTGTGGGCCAGAGCGTGGCCTGCGCGTAGGTACCAGGATCGACCGCCTGGAGCTGTACAGGGAAGGCAGCAGCGTTTGTTGCCGAGGTGTCATCCTCTACGTACCCGCCTGTGGCGGAGAGGACACCCTGGATATGGCGATAGAGCGCGATTTCCTGCTGTAAGGGTGAGCTATTGACGGTGCCAAGGGGAATGGCTCCACTAAAGTCTGCTCCCACCTGGTAGTCTGCAATATCAGATGCCCTTTGCGCTTGCGAGGCAGCAAACACCAGGGTGAAGATGGCAAACGCGATAGCGAGGGCGAGGAGCAGGATCGTACGCAGCGCCTGGCGAGGAGCACGCGCCATCTGCGCCAGCGCCAGCATAGGGGCCGCTCCGCGACCGCGCAGGACCAGGCCAGAACCAAGCTGCAGCAGGAGTGGGAAGACGCGCAGGAAAAGCAGGACTGCCGCCAGCAACAAGAAGACCGGCGCGAGCAACGCCAGCGGGGAGATAACCAGAGTCTGCGTCTTCGCATCCAGCAGTTGCTCGATGCCAGTCAGGTACAAAGAGATACCATAGGCCGCGAGCGCAAGCAGGACCGCTACAAGGTCGAGGTTGAAGCGCCGCCAGAGCGGGCGCCGGCGCTCGTGTTTCGCTTCACTGCCGGTAGTCCAGGCATCTGCACGCGAGGCGCGGTAAAGAGCGAGACACATCGCCAGTACCGCCGCGATGACGGCGGTGAGCGCATACCACTTGACGTTTAAAAGCGCCTGCACGGGGGCATTGGAGATGACGTTGAAGGAATCCTGATTCGCAACGGGTAACAAGCGCTGCGCCATAAAATACACCGTTACAATGGCGAGTGGCGGCCCCAGGACGAGCGCAACCAGGCCAAGGCTGACGCCCTGGGCCAGGAATGCGCCGAACACCTGGCGTCTACTCGCGCCCCGGCTGCGCAGCACCGCGATAGCGTCGGCCTGCCGGTCAACCAGCAAGACGGCCATCAGCCCGACAAAGAACAGGAGCAGGGCGAGCACCTGCACGGCGAGAATGGTAACGGGAATCCGCACCACGGCGAGCTGGTCGCGGAAGCGCTCCAGCGTGCTGGCAATGCCGGGCAGGGGGAAGACAGCTCCGGAGAGAGTAACGATCTCTATATACGGGGAAGCACGGACCAGGGAGGGATTGCTAAAGTTCGTCGTGATCGCTGCCTGCGCGGCATTTAGCCGGCTCATGAGATCATTCAGCTGGTCGATGGAGATCCTGGAGGGATCGAGGTGATAATACCAGGTAAGAAAGGATGGCGGTATAAAAAAGACCTGGGGGATGTGATGGCTGGCAGCGATGCGATCAAAGGAGGCAAGCAAGTTTTGCTCGGAAGCGAGCACGGTATACTGTGTGGGGGTTTTATCGCTTGACGCTGGCAGGAAGTTATAGCCATGCCAGTACGAGTCACCTGGCTTCACGCTAAAGATACCAACGACACGCGTGGTGAATTGTTGACTGAAGGACGGTAGGGTTGAGGTTTCGGGCAAAGATGCGATAGTCCAGTTCAGGAGTATCACCGAACCAACGCGCAGTTGCAGGGGCAAGGCCGTTGCGGGCGTGATGGCAATCTCGACGCTGCTACTGGTGGCCCGGGGAAGTCGCCCTTGCACGAGGGTCAGGTGCGACGCAGCCGCGTCCATCGACGTGCCATAAATTGACATCTGGTCAGCCCTCCCTGAGTGGCCAGGTGAAGGAAGGTCGAAAAGCGGGGTCTCAATATCAAGTCGCGGCGAGCTGTTCAGATAGGTTCCCAGGTGCTGGCGGAGAGGCTGTTTGACATCCTGGTAGACCTGCTCAATGCCCTGCGTAGATAGCCCGCCAACAGTAGCGCTGAGGGTAATCTCGGAGCTAGTGGGAGATGCGCGCAGGACACCGCGCAGTCCCGCCGTCAACATGGTTTGTGAGAGAAGGGGGACTGCGCACGCGATGATCACAGCGGCGATCATGCCAAGGCCGGTCATCAAGAGCAGGAACCAGTGCTGGCGCCAACGCCAGAGTGCAAGCGTTACTACCGAGGTTACGAGATGGCGACCCGCGGGCGGCTGCAAAGTGCTCGTTGCGCGATTCATCTTACCCCCTGTGTGAAATTATCACGACAGTTTACTGTATAATTGTACGTTGCGAGCACGCCAGGGCATCACACAATGAGCTACTCCGGTGCGCAACCTTGATTGTCTGGCTTGACCAGTGTAACATAACAACGAAAGATATTCTCCACAACAAAGAGGCAGGGCAGCGAGGGAGATACAACCATGAGCAGCAATTATAACGATGGGGCAGCGCAGCATTCTCCTACAAATGCCTGGAATCTCTATCTTGGTCGCGATATCTGTAGCGATGTAGAGGCTGGCCTTAACCGCGAATGGCTGGTAACGAATGGCCTGGGTGGATATGCCTCTGGCTCTATCCTGGGAGCCACGACCCGTAGTTATCATGGTCTGCTGGTGGCTGCACTTCGTCCTCCCGTCGAACGCACCGTGCTCGTCACGAAGATCGATGAGGAGCTAGAACTCCACAACGGGCAGCTGCTCAAACTAGGCGTCAACGAGTATCATGATGGCAGCATTGACCCACAGGGGTACCAGTACCTCGATACGGTTTCGCTGGAAGGCGATATCGTTTGCTTTTCATACCAGGTACAAGACGGTCTGAAGCTGGAAAAACGTGTATGGATGGAATATGGGCAGAATACAACATATGTCCAATA
>WNFO01005052.1_pt1 | contig 11469 bp, 10 predicted proteins | sample 5400251 | NCBI WGS metagenome assembly WNFO01 (sample SAMN13153354, study PRJNA577476) | soil metagenome | isolation source: 100 cm saprolite under Madrone tree | place: USA:California | collected 2016-06-14
CCCAAACCGGGCCCAGCCAATAGTAACTGGCCCAGAGAAAGAAGACGCATCCCCAGATCCATAACGTCCACGGCGAAACCGGCAGACATTTCTCGGCAGACTTGCCCGCGGCTTCCCGCTCCAGAATCAACTCTTTCAAAAACAGCTCAAAGGAGGCGAAGCTCGCAATGTACAAGACAAAATTCAGCAGGTGTGCCAGCGTGAATTCCCATTGCACGGGCGGATGGAAGCAACGAAAGACAAGACTCAGCAGGAAAGGATAGAGCGGACTCCAATAAGCGTTGACGATCTGGTGCAAACCACCGCGCGCCGTGGCCCAGCCTATTTCTAAATATGAAATGCTGTCGGGGGAGACGTCATTGCGCCGCGCCCACACATTCAACAACGCCAACACTGGCACCACGCACCAAAAAAAGAGGCGCGGGTAGTCGTTGCGTGGCGCGCCTGTCGGAGAAAGAGGATCTTGTTGTTCCGCCTGCGAGCCTCGCAGCTGATGCACTCTTCCTCCGCCGCAATAATACCAACCGACCAAGCGCGAAGATTATGTCAGGATTCCTGCCCGCAGCGCTAACCAAAGCACTTGGTGTCCGCGACCTGCGTGCTTGGTTTCACAGTTTGCGTCCCACAAACGTGCTGACGCCATACGTCCTTCGCAGGATCTGCCCCGTTTCAATCGCGGGCCACAACATTCTGTCGATCACCGATGCAGGCGAGTAGGCCGCGTATTTGAGCGCGGTCACCAGCCCGCCTTGCAGATGATTCACATACCGGAACTCTTTGCTTGTCAACGGCACATCTTCATAGCGGTACTTTTTCCTCAGCAGCTTCGTCCGCACCATGAATGCCAGCCAATTGTAGGGCGCCAATTTGTAGATGCTGCGGCCATTATCTTCTTTCTCGAGTGCGAATCCGGTTTTCTCCAGGTATTGCCGCACCGTTCCCCGCGTAAAGAAATACAAGTGCCGCGGAACGTCCTCGCAGAAAAGATTCCGTGAAGCTATGCTCTCGAAATTCTGTACCAAAAACACGAACAACCCGCCCTTCTTGACCACCCTGGAGGCTTTTTTGAATTGCGCCATTGGATCGTGCACGTGCTCGAGCACCGCCCACGCCGTTACTGCGTCGTAAGTCGGCTCGTTAACGGGGATGTCCTGAAATTCCTGTGTGTGCACTCGAAAATCCTTGATTCTGTCCGACGACTCCGAAATCTCCACGCCTTCGACATCCCATCCCCGTGCCGCCATGAACCGCGGAAAGTCCCCGTTCGCGCAGCCCACATCCAATATCTTCCGGCGTCCGTTGCCGCCCTCCAGTTGGGTCAGAAAACTGGCTTGCGCCGTGAACCGTCTCCGCAGATAACCTTCATGGCTCTTCGTGCGTGGCTTCCGGTAATACTCTGCCGGATAATATTTCTGCATTTCTGCGATCGTCGGTCTCGGATTCACGAATCCCAGCCCGCACTCGTCACATTCGGTTACCGTGAAGAATTCTTCGCGAAAATAGCGCCGGTCCGGCATCGCATACACCGCCGTCTGCCGTTCGGACCCGCACAAATTGCAAGCCACCGCTTCCAAGTGTCCTCGTAATTCCTGTCGCTGGTTTTTTGTTTCCTGATTCCAGACCTTCCAGGTACCGTCCAGACGTAAAAAAAGGGCGCGCCGCCATCTACTGCGCAGCACGCCCCAGTATTTTCAAACTCCCGTCAAGCGATGTGCCGCTCCAGCGCCTTGGTGATCTGCTCCTTCGGTACAGCTCCCACAATCTGCTCGACGACCTGCCCATTCTTGAACAGCAGCAACGTGGGGATTCCCTGCACGCGATAGCGTCCCGCTGAATTCATCGCTTCGTCAACGTTCAACTTCATTACCTTGAGTCTACCCGCATAGTCGTGGGCGATCTCCGCCACCGTCGGCGCCAACATGTGGCATGGACGGCACCATTCCGCCCAAAAATCCACCATCACCGGTTGCGAATTGCTGGCCGTCAAAACCTCGGCTTCAAAATTTCCATCGGTTGCTGACTGAATTGATCCATCCGTTGCTGACTTAATTGAATTGTCTGCCATGTTCTTTGTCCTCAACGGCTTGGCCGCCTCCGGCCAGCCGTTGTTTTTTTCTCCTTGTTCGACTCAATTAGATGTTCCAGCAGGCTTTTGGTTTCGTGCGCCCTGCCCTGGCCTCTTCGGAGCCTGCTCCGGGTTTCGAGACTGCCCTGACGGTTTCGGAGCCTCCTCCGTAACTTGCGGCGTCTGCCCCGCCTGGGCCCCCTCTTGCCCCGAGCTTCGAGAGGCTTGCTCCAAATCTTGCGTGGGTTCTCCCGTGCCCTCAGCGGCCGTTCCTGAACTCTGCGCGAGTGGGGACAATCCTTGTGCGCCTTGCCCTGCTTGTCCCGAACTGCGAGCGGAGCCTCGCAGGGCTCGCGCGGCCTCGTACAGCTTCGCATACTCAGCTGCAGGCGTCTTCCACGAAAAATCTTTCGCCATCCCATTTAATTGGATGCGCTTCCAGATTCGTTCGTCCATGTAGTGATGCAGCGCCTGCCGAACCGCAAACAAAAGAGCCTCCCCCGAATACTCCTTGAATTTGAACCCGGTCCCTGTCCCGTGTTCCACGTCGAACGGCTCGATGCTGTCGTCCAACCCGCCGGTGGCTCTCACAATCGGCACCGTACCATACTTCAAGCTGTACATCTGATTCAACCCTGAAGGTTCGTACCGCGAAGGCATCAGGAATATATCGGACCCCGCCTCCACCTTGTGCGCCAGCGTGTTGTCGTATGCGATCTTCAGGCCCACGCGACCTGGATACGCCGCCACCAGCGCCCGGAACAAATCTTCATATTTTTTCTCGCCAGCCCCAAGCACCACCAGCGCCAAATCTTCGCGCATCAACTCGTGGGCCTTCTCCGCGATCAAATCAAATCCCTTTTGATCCGCAAATCGCGACACGATTCCAATCAACGGCCTGCTCAAGTGTTCCGCAGGCAATCCAAACACTTCCAGCAGATCCTGCTTGCACACTTGCTTCCCGCTCAAATCTTTTGCCGAATATTTCGCCGCGATCAGCTTGTCTTTCTCCGGATTCCACGCCGCGTAGTCCACGCCGTTCAGAATTCCCACCAGCCGGTCCGCGCGCCCGTGCACCACGCCTTCCAACCCGTAACCATATTCCTTCGTTTGTATCTCCTGCGCGTATCTCCGGCTCACCGTCGTCAAATAATCCGAAAAAATCAATCCGCCCTTCAGCAGGTTCACGCTCCCGAAAAATTCAATCCCTGACGGATGAAATAGAACTTGCGGGAGTCCCACGCGCTCCATCACATCCTTGGTGAACTGCCCGTGATACCCCATGTTGTGAATCGAGAAAACCACTGGAATGTCTTTCACTAGCGGATCATCGCCATACGACGTCCGCAGCAGCACCGGCACCAGCGCCGTCTGCCAGTCATGACAATGAATCACATCCGCTGGCCAGACATGCTTGTTGACCTCAATCGCCGCGCGGCAGAACTCCGCGTACCGTTCCGGGTTATCCGGATAATCCCCAGTCTTACTGCCGTACAATCCATCGCGATCGAAATACTCCGCATCTTCCACAAAAAAATACCGCACCCCGTTCAGCACCGTGCCATCGGCAATCGCCGGAAATCGCAGCCGCGTCCCGCCCATCGGAATCGTCAAGCTCGGCATCACCACCGCCGTCGCCTTCGTCTCGTGGTATCGTGGCAAGACCACCGCCACCTCGTGGCCCTGTGCCGCAAGCGCCTTCGGCAGCGCCTCCACCACGTCTGCCAGGCCGCCCGTCTTAGAAAACGGCAGCCCCTCCGATGCCACAAACAGTATTCTCACGACTTTTTCACCGCGCGTCTCACCGCCATTTTACGCTATCGAACGCCACAGTCCCCGTCAAGTCGGCGAACGCTCCCTTGATCCCTCGCTGGCGGAGAGGGAGTCCTCAAAGGCTCTCGTCGGTGCCGAACGTTATGCCAACTCAAGCTACGAAAAAGCCGTTAACCAAATGAACGAAGCCGACGCGCTCGCCAGCGGGAAGCATGAAAACAAGAAGTCGCTTTCTGCTCTGTCTCGCGAAGTCGTGCAGACCGCGGAAGACGCCCGTGAAATCGCCGTGAAGCATATTGACGAAGAACGCGCCGAATCCGAACGCACCGCGGGAGCAGGCCGTGAAGCTCACGCCAAGGCCCATGCCAATGAAGAAACCGAGCGCCGCCTCAACGCCGAAGCCGCCACCGCCGAAGCCGTTCGCGATCGCAATGTAGCGGATCGCAACAACCGTGACGCGCAAGCCGCTGCCCAACAGTCTGCTGGGTGCCCAAGCCAACGCCGAAAGAGACTGCAACGACGCCCAGAAAAAGCAACAAGCCGCCGAAATCGATTCCGACCTGAATCGCGCCGCCGCGGCCAATTCCAACGCACAGCTCAAAGACGCCGTGCGGGACCGCGAAGAGCTTCGCGTCCGTCTCCTCCAGCATTCAACCTCATCCTGGAAACTCGCGACACCGCTCGCGGCCTCGTCGTCAATATGTCGGACGTGCTCTTTGACTCCGGCAAATACACGCTCCGCCCGCTGGCCCGCGAGAAGCTCGCCAAAATATCCGGTATCGTGCTCGGTTATCCCTCGCTCAAGCTCGCCGTCGAAGGCAACACTGACAGCGTCGGCACCGAATTATTCAACCAGGACCTCTCGGAGAAGCGCACCGAAGGCATCCGCACTTATCTAACCCAGCAAGGCGTCCCGGAATCTTCGACCACCGCCACGGGCTTCGGTAAGATTCGGCCCATCGCGTCCAACGATACTTCCGAAGGTCGCCAGCAAAATCGCTGCGTCGAGTTGATCGTCTGAGGCGAAATGATCGGTACCAAGATCATCTCCCTCAGCCTGCAACCTGTTGCAGCCGTCATGTCTCCGCAGTAGTCCTACCCACCAAGGGGCCGGCTTCCCTCAGAGCCGGCCTTTTTTTAGTCACCAGCCTGCCCCGGCTTTGTCGGGGTCACCCGCTCGCCCTTTTCCAAGAATCGCCAAACTCAATGGCGCGCCGAAAATTGCTCTGCACTTTGCGTTAGGGCCGCGCGAGTTGCAACCGATGAAGCAATTGGCTCGGCGTTCAGGTGAGACGTTTTGCGCCAATCGACTTCGGTGATGTCTACTGACCCCTTGGCGCCGCTGGAAAGGACATAAGTCACGCTGCCTTCATTGATGCGGTAATTCGTGACCGCATACACGTTGCCCGGCTTGAGGGCGATCCACTTAATCCGCGGCGGTTGGCGCCCAGTCGCGTCGTTTGGAGCCACTGGCTCCGTCTGCGCTGACGCCTGCGCTGACAATGCTTCCGAAAGGTCCGGCTGACTCACTCGCACCGCGGTGCTCTGAGCGGCGTAGCCCACATCGGCGATATTGTTTTCCGGCATGTTCACCGCCTCCACCGGTTCAGAGGATCGCTGCTCGGAGGGTCTCTTCCCCCCGGCACCCGGAGGCCGGTCAAAAGATTGCGGCCTATAGGTCGGGCGCGGCCGGTCGTAAGACGTGGGCCTTTCAGAATACTGAGTAGAAGCCACCAGCCGAGGCACTTGGATATCGTCCATTAAGCGCACGGTGATCTGCTCTTCGTTTTTCAGCGTAGGACGTGGGCCGCGCTTCGGCAGCGTGATGATCTTCCACGGCCACAGCGGAGGAATCATCCACTCCACCACGTCTCGCGTCGCGTGGCCCCGGCCCACGATGTCCCCGTGACGATCCACTTTGTATCCCTTGGCAGCGATCACTTTGCTGGGAACGGGGACATCCGAAGTGGGGAAGCCGATGCGGTCGAACTCCAGCTTCAGATAGCCCTTACCGACGAAGTGTCCGGGCTCCTTGTCCGCCTCCAGGTGTCCTCCGAGGTAGCTTCCCCTCGGAAAAACATTCTGTCCGAATTCCCGGAGGCTGCTCAAGTGGCAAATCACCGGGTCACCAATATCGGCAGTAGCTGAGGAAAAGTTTGGCTCGTCGAGCGTGCAGCGAAGAAGCGTACCAGCGGGCACCAGGATATCCTGAGCCTTCGTGCTCGCTTGGAGCCCCAGAAACACCAATGAGAAAATCAAATAGGCTGAGATGCGTCGCATGTGCTACCTCCCGGTTTGCGGGCCGGCATGCAAAACCAGAAGCCGGGGACGCGAAAAAAAGTTTGACTTGCCTGGGCCCGCTAAAGTCTTAGCTGCGCGAAAGCTACTCTTTCCCTGGTCTCTTGGCAATAGGATAATTTACATTACTTCAACAAAATAAAGGGGTTACACACGCACACCCATTCTTAAACCCAGTAAACCCATGTCCCCGAGAAAAGTTGCCGGGCGCCACCCTTTTGCTTTCCCAGCGGGCTCCCGTGTCTTCGAACACTCGGCGGACTGTTTGGCAGCGCGGCGCTCAGGTTTCTTCCTCGCGCCCCAACCGCATCTCTTTTTGTTTCCCGGCAATTTAGCAATAGCAGATCGCTTGTCGTGTTCTCGCAGCCAAAAATGCTAGGCTTCGGGCTAGCCGTGGAAGATGGAACTAGCTTTCGCACAGTAGCAGGAATCTCCTTCCTCGCCGCGTTGGCTGGACTGGCAGGTGGCGTGGCTAGCAGCGCGCAGGGGCCGCTGCCTGCTCCTCAGCAGCCACCCGCTGCTTCTGTGCCTCTGCAGCAGGAAGCGACCATGAATGTGGCGGCGCCGTGCGTTCAGCCGGCGCCGATGGTACGGCTGGAAGACTACGATGGGCCGTTGAAGAAGGTCGTAGGCACGTTCGCCCGGCCGTTGGAACGCCAAGCCGTGCACCCCCCGCACTACAAGCCCGGCTTGCGATTGTGCACGCTTAAACTGAAAGATAAATTCGCCCTTTTCGTCCAGGACTCGATCGACCCGGTGACGTTTCTCGCCACCGGTTTCAACGCCGGGCTTGACCAGGCGCAAGACTCGGACCGCAGCTATGGACAGGGCGCTCAGGGCTATGCCAAACGCTTTGGGGCCGAATTCGCCGGTCAGGCCTCCTCCAGGTTCTTTAAGGACTTTGCTTATCCTTCGATATTCTCAGAGGACCCGCGCTACTACCGCGTGATCCATGGCGGCGCCGGCAGACGCTTGCTCCATGCCGCCGAGCACGCCGTCGTGGCTCAACGCGACAATGGCAATCGCACGTTCAATTTTTCTGAATGGCTGGGCACCGCAAGCACCGTCGTGCTGAGCAACACCTATCACCCGGACTACCAACGCGGTTTCTCCTCGGCGGCGCAGCGCGTGGGCTACAGCATCCTTCAAGACATGGGTTTCGACGTGCTCCGCGAATTCTGGCCCGAAATTTCCCGCAAATTCAAACTGCCCTTCCGCGGTGAACCCGACCTGGTCAGCCCCGACGCGAATCCTGCCACCCAGTAAACCTTTGGCGGCTGCCCGGACGCAACGAGCTGCCATCATGGCTTCGTCGGCAATTCCTTACCTACTTCTTCGCGTACTTTTTCACATCCATCGTGAATTCCGCCCCATAGATATTTCCCGCGCCATCCGTTGCAACACCTTCCGATGCCGTGGAGTCCGCAGAGGGCGGATACGGCGCAGTATCGGGCACGAAGTATTTTACGACGCCGTCTTTAGCGCTCCCGATGCGAATGCCCCGCCGACACCCCGGGTTGTAACCGTAGCCTTCCTCGCCGCCGCGCGATTCCGAATCGGCCACGTGCAGCACATCGTTCCTGTCAATGTAGATCCCGCTCGGCCGGCCGAACTGTTTCCACTCGGCGATAAAACGGCCGTCTTGGTCGAAGATCTGGATGCGGTTATTCTGGCGGTCGCCCACGAAAAGGCGTCCCTTGGAGTCGAACGCCAAAGTATGCGGGCAATCGAATTCGCCGGTCCCCGTTCCTTTCTTTCCCCAGGCCTTGATGAACTTTCCGTTCTTATCGAATTTCATGATGCGGGCGTTGGCCGTGGGGGCACGGCCGTGGCCGTCGGCTACGAAGATGTCTCCGTTGGGAGCGACGGCAACCTCCGTCGGCTGATCAAATGTGTCTGTACCGGGTCCTGCCACACCGGCCTTGCCGAGGGTGAGCAAGAGCTTGCCCTCCGGGCTGAATTTGAAAACCTGCTGGCCTCTGCCGTCTTTCAAGCCATTATCGGCGACCCACAGGTTGCCCTCTTTGTCGACGGTGATCTTGTGCGGGCTCACGAACATCCCATGACCAAATCCCTTGAGAAACTTGCCGGAAGGGTCAAATTCGAGGATCGGGTCGAGCGGTGAATCGGCGCAGTTTGTGCCTTGCGATCCGGAGACGCCGCACCGGTCGATAGCCCAGATGTTGCCGTCCAAACCAATGGCGATCCCCGCCGTCGATCCCCATTTTCTTCCGTTCGGCAGTTGGCCCCAACTAACGCCCGGGCGATAGGGATTAGGGAGCTCGTTGGGAGCACCGAGCGGCGACACCCGAGGCGCCTGCGCGGTAGCGCTTTCGGGCGTCTGCGCAGTAGCGCTTGAATACAGTTGTCGCGCACTCGCGGCTTCGTGCATTTGCCGAGTTTCTCGCCACACGTCACCCGCCACTCGCCACTTTCCTCTTTCGCCCGACACTCCCGTTCCCACAAATACCGCAGTTGCGATCACCAGGGAAGCGAAGCAATTCACGGTCGAAATCGTCACAGGTCTGAAGGACATCGGAATCCCTCTTTTCTCTTATATCGCACGTGTCTTGCGCGGTCCCAAGCCCGAGCCAAATAAACAGGCCGGGCTCTAGCAAGACGCCTTATTTTTACCGCGCACGTCGCGCCTCTCATCAACTTATGAACCGGCATTTGTGTTTTGCTGCCGACCCGCCCGCCAACTTACAACTGACCGTCCCGGAATGCAATCCTCGCTCCGATACCATGTGGCACAGCCACTCTTGGCTGTGCGGTGTTCGCTGTCCTCTCTCGCCCCCTCTCCCTTGTCATCCCGAGCGCAGCGAGGGATCTGCTTTCTCCCAGCCCTCCCAAATTCTAGTTTCTAGTTTCTGCCTTCTAGTTTGTACCTGCATCCCCCCGCTTGCTAACAACTTCCTAATAAACCTCTCAGGACTTTTTAGCCTTCCCCCTCCTACCCTTTCCTTGTCTGGGCTTCGGACTCACATTAGCCCGCGTGAGGTTCCCATGCCGCTTACGGTATTCCTGGCGTTCTGCATTCTTGGCTTTGACTTTTTGCTATACGTCCTGTTCCAGTGGGTCTACGGTGAAAAGTACAGAGAACACGCCCGCCGCGTTGCCGCACGCGAGAAACGCCGCCGCGTTGCCGCACGCGAGAAACGCCGCCGCGTTGCCGCACGCGAGAAACGCCGCCGCGTTGCCGCACGCGAGAAACGCCGCGCCCTTTCCGCCAAACAAGCCACTATCCCTCACTATCTAAACCACTTATAGATAGCTATTGGCAAATCATCTGGATTAGTCATAATGATATAGTTAAGTCGGCACTCACCCTCAGTCTGGCAGGAGGGTGCCTCACCGAACATGCTCGCTCGCCACGCTGTTCTTCTTACTCCCTCACCAGCAGACGTGTGCCTACCTCTCGCTTGCCCTGAGCAGCGAAGGGCAACCCCCCTAGAATCAACACTCATAGGAATGCTGCAAGTGTTCATTCTAAACAACTTAAAACTATTCAGAATGACACTTATGAGAAAAGAGGCGAAAAGGGCCGAAAACGAGCCCGATTTGCACAATTTTGGTGCAATCTAACTCCCTTTAGAATCAACACTTGCAAAAGTGTATCAAAACACACGACTTCAAGTCCCTTTAGAATGACACTTATGAAAAAACAGGGGAGGGGGGAGGGAGTCCCCAAACCGTAAACAATCCGCGCTCCGCGTCTCCGCGTTATCTTTCTCTCGTCCCTACCTCGTTACCTCTTTACTTCCTTACCTCTCGCGGCGAATCGCGCGCCTCTTGCTACACTGTTCCACCCATGGCACGCCAACGTCTCGGCCAACACTTCCTCTCCGATCTCCACTGGCGCGAAGAGATCGCCCGCGCCATTCGCGTCTCGCCGCATTCCCTGGCGCCACTCCTTGGCGACGACCGTTCTTTGCGAGTCCCGACTCGTCGGGACGGTCAAAGTCTGCAAGCCCCGCTTCGAAAGGACGATCAGCATTGTTGGATCGAAATTGGAGCCGGCCATGGTGAAATCACCCAGCACCTTCTCTCCACTGGCGCTCCCGTCCACGCCATCGAAATTGATCCGGCGTTCATCGCGGGACTTCGCGGCCTTGCCAAACAATTCCCCAATCTCACCGTCGTCCCCGGCGACGTTCTCGAAACGGACATCGCCGCGATCGCTTCCGGCCGCCGCATCCGCATCTACGGCAATCTTCCCTACTACATCACCTCGCCGATTCTTCACCGCCTCTTCAATTTCGCCGACCTCATCGACGAAATTCACATCGTCATTCAGACTGAAGTGGCGCACCGCCTCGCTGCCGAGCCCGGCACTCGCGACTACGGCTATCTTTCCGTCGTTACCCAGTTCTACACGCGTCCGGAATTTGTCTTCGAAATTCCGCGCGACGCGTTCAATCCGCCGCCGGAAGTCACTTCCGCCCTCGTCACGCTCCGGCTCCCCGGCGAACGCGCAAAACTCCAGCTCAGTTCCAGCATGGCGTCAAAGGAAGGTGCGCAGGCAAATTCGTCCCGCGATGCTGAAACTCATTTCCTGGATTTTGTGAAATTATGTTTCTCGAAGAAGCGCAAAACTCTGGTCAACAATCTGCGGTCTCTCGCCAAGCCCGACAGCGTCCGCGAAGCCCTGGCCTCGCTAAGTCTCCGCCCCGACGCCCGCGCCGAGCAACTCTCGGTTTCCCAACTCGCCGCGCTTCATGCTCTGTTGGCAGGTACGCGATGAACGTGCGCCCCCTAAACACCTTCTGCAGCTTGCTCACACGGCTCGCTGGCTGTCATCCCGAGCGGAGCGAGGGATCTGCTTCTTCCGAAGCAGCCAAAGTTACAATAGGGTTTTGGTATCCGGATTCTTCGCCGTCAGGAGAGAATTTCGGTTTCTTTTTTTACCGCCGCGACCAGCCGGTCCGGATAGTCGCTCATGATTCCGTCAACTCCCGCCGCCATCAGCATGCGCATATGCGCGGGATGATTCACCGTCCAGCATACGATCTGCAAATCTTTTTTCTGCGCTTCCGCAATCATCGCCGGCGTCACCAGGTCTCCGCGCACCACCAATTGACGCGCTCCAATTTCCACGGCTTTGTCGATCGGTTTTTCGATTTGCCCGTCGTACAGCAGTCCGGTCATCAGCGTTGGCTCGATCTTCCGCAAATTCAGCACGATCCCCGCATCGAAGCAAATCACCACCGTGCGCGGTATCTCTCCCGATTCGCGCAGCGCAGCCACCAGCGCGTGCTCCCCGCCCCACGTGCCGTCGGGCTTCAGCTCCATATAAAAAACCACGTCGTTCTTTTTGGAAAACTCCAGAAGCT
>WNFO01005053.1_pt1 | contig 11469 bp, 6 predicted proteins | sample 5400251 | NCBI WGS metagenome assembly WNFO01 (sample SAMN13153354, study PRJNA577476) | soil metagenome | isolation source: 100 cm saprolite under Madrone tree | place: USA:California | collected 2016-06-14
TAGCATACTTCATTCCCTCGCATCGCGTAACTAACCCTGTATTAGTCAGCGCTTCCGCGCCCTAGGTTAGTTAATGGAACCAAGTCTTTTCACTTCGGAGACTGAGTCAGCGCTTCCGCGCCCTAGCTCCGTTCTACATAGGGTTCCCGATCGGTTTATGAAGACTTTTCCTTTTAGGAGTCCTACTCCTTGTGGATCCGTGGTTAGATACAAAGTTGAGTCCAATGTCACCGCCGTGACTTTAGACTGTAAGACGAAGTCGTTGTTGTGCTGGCCCTAAAGGAGTCACGTGATATGTCGTTGAGAAGTGAAGTCAAAAGAGAACCGGCCCTAAGGTGGTCACGTGAGTCACGTGATTCGGTGTGCCTAAAAGGGTTATATGGGCACTAGTGGCGTTCGGTATGCCTATTTGGGATATATGGGCGCTAAGGACTTTGATGGATTTGACGAGTGTTTGAAAGATGAGCTAAGAGAGCGCCTCTCCTAGAATGCTTATAAAGAGTTGGTTCCCACCTTGCAATGCGTCGCAAGACCCAACTTTAGATAGGAAGTTGAACACGGGAGGGAAGAGAACAAAGCCGTGTAAATTGGTTTTCTGCTAGTTAGACAGGAGACTCAACTTGCCGTCCTAGAGACAGCAAGGAGGGCTATTTGTATCGTACAGACTATTGTGTTTCGTAAGCGTTTTAGGTACATCAGTCAGCTACTCTAAGAGATGAGTAAGCAAGTAGTAATCAACGAGTCAGCAGAGAGTAGAACAGTAAGCCAGTGGTCTGGCATTGGTAATCGAACAATAAGACATCTTACTAAAGCTCTTCGTCATCGCTTGAGCTATCCTCATTAGTAAGGTCTATTACAAATAGTAGCCTGTGAACCCAAGGAATTTGTGTATTTTGGTGGGGTTTCTGGGTGTTGGCCAATCTGCAATGCCTTTGAGTTTCTTTGGGTCCATTTGTAGTTTACTGTTGCTGACGATGACACCAAGGTAGTCCATTTGTTCCTTCTCGAACTCGCATTTCTCAGGTTTTAGGTAGAGATCATTTTGTTTGAGTTTGTGGAGCATGTGGTGTGTATATAGTTGGTGTCGTTCGAGGTGTTGTTGTTCCATTTCATTTGGTTTGCATTTGGTGTGTATTGCGATATCATCCATGTAAACTGATAACCAGCCTTGGGCCACTTCTGTGTGGAAGATGGTGTTCATCATCATTTGGAAGGTTGCTGGGGAATTTGTTAGTCCAAAGAACATTACAGTTGGTTTGAATAGTCCTTCTGGTGTTAGGAAGGCTGCCTTCCACTCATCCCCTTCCTTGATTCAAATGTTATTGTAGCCCCATTGCACATCCACTTTTGTGAATAGAGTGCAGCCCCTTAATCTGTCAATTACTTGGGGAATAAGTGGGGAGACATTTTGGTTGTGCCTGGTCCATTTGTTTATTGGTTGGTAGTCCTGTACTGGGCGTAGTTTTCTGTCTTTCTTCTTAACGAAGAAGAAATTAGCTGTGTAGGGACTCCAGGATTCATGTATCGTTCCCCTTTTTAGGTGTTCCTGCACGAAGTTGTGAACTTCTTGGATTTCTTTTTGGTTTAGGGGTAGGAGTCGTCCTGGCATCATTGATGGGGCTCCAGGGAGTAATTCAATGGTGTGGTCCCAGATAGTGTGTTTTGGGAGCCTCTGTGATTGTTCTTCACTAAAGACTTTGCTGTGTTTTGAGTATTCAAGGGGGATTTTTGTTGGATCTGTTTCTTAAGGTGTTCCTATGGTTGCTTTGCATAGTAGGAGTTGGTCAGCTTTTAATGGTCGTGGTTTGTTGATGGTGTGTGGTATGAACTGTGCTTTGGTGGCATCTGGAGCTTTAAATATGATGGGTAGTTGTGTATGATCAATCCATCCTCATTTCCAGTTGATTTTTGGTTGTACTGCCATGAACCATGGATACCCTAAGATTGCTTTGTGTTCTCCCAAATGTGTGAGGAAGAATCTCATATTGACAGTATTTGGTCCAGTGTGTATTGCTAGGTCCGTGTAGAATTGGAGTTGCCCAGCTTTGTTTTCTGTTCTATCTACATTGAGTAGTTTTCTGGTGAATGGTAGTTTCTTGATTGGGAGACCCAGCCATTTTGCATAGTCGAGACTGAGGAAGTTTTCTGTGGCTCCTGAGTCTAGTAGTGATATGATTTCAGCTCTTTTGGCATTCGAATGAATAAAAACATGGACTGTCATTGACTTTTGAGTGGATATGTATACATTTGAATTGCTAGGCCTAATTAGTGCCAATCTAATTAGGCTGAAGGAAAATCCTGATCAGTTCCTCCTCCCATTGCGATGGTGAGTTTCTCCCTATCTTGAGTGGATAGAGAGTTGAGTTGAATTTGAAGAGCTTCAACTGGGTCTTCTTCAACGATGTTGGTGTTGGAGTAGCTTTGACTGTCGTTGAGGTCGATTAGGTTGGCTGTTTGATTGTATTGATTGTTGGGGCGACATTTCGGGCAGTTCCTGGTGAAGTGTCCTACTTCGCCACATTGGAAGCAGGCATTCAATGAGTTCCCAGTGGTGGTGGCGTTTCCTTGGGGGTTGTATTGACCTCGATTCCCTTGGTAGCGATTAGGGTTTCTTTGTCCTTGGAAGTTACTACCGTGGTAGTTTCCTTGACCACAATAGTTCCCTTGTCCATGGTTTGGTGCTCTGTTCTGGTCGATGTTCATGGGGACTGGGGTGTTGTTCATCCATCATGGGGCATTGGATGAATTGTACTGGGGTGCACTTTGTCCTTGTGGGTGAGGGTTATTCCATTGTGGTCGTTGTTGTTGAGGAGCAAAGGCACCAAAGTTCCTATTCCCTCCAAACACATTCCTGAGAAGGACTTTTGATCGGACACTGGCAAGGGCTTTTTGGGTGTATTCTTGGTATGTAATTGGCATGGGGTAGCACATGACATCTTCAGTTACATCTTGAGGTAATCCAGATAGGAATTGTTGATTCATCTCATGGGAGCCCAACTGGTAGAGGGCTTTTCTGACGGTCTGTTCAAAATCAGCGATGTATGAGTCTATATCAGGGAATCTCATCTTCAATTGAGTGAGATCTTTTCTAGCTGTAGAGTCCAATTGTGTGTCAGTGAATTGGGCATAGAATTGTCATAGGAATACGTGCCAGACATCGTCCGTGTTGCTCTGATTGTCGATCTGTTGGATCCATTGAAGTATGCCCCTGGTCCATTCCTCTACCTTGGGTCCTTGCATGAAGGTTAAGATGAGTGCGACCTTTTTCTTTGGGGAGTTGAATCCCGTGATGTTGTAATTGAGGGTCAGGTATTTTTCAACCTCATTCATAAAGGTATCCACCTTTTTCCTTTCACCTTGGAAGAGAGGGGGGTCTTTGCCCATAGCTTTGACATTGGCTGCAGCTGTGACCGGTTGTAGTGCTGCTGTGGCACCACCAGCAGGGCCTCCTCCTCCTGGTGGTCCTCCTTCACCTGGTGGTCCTGGTGGGTTTCCTCTGGTTCCTCCTCCTCGTTCTCCCATGGCAATGTTGAGAAGTTCTTCTAGTTCATATGCAGTGAGGGGGTGTTGTGGTGCAACAGCCATCATTGGCTGGGTTGTAGTCTGAGTGGTGGTTTGGGTCATGGTGGTCATCGTAAGTATTTGTGATAGGTTGTTCTTTACAATGGTGAAGAATGGCGTAGGGGTGATAGGTGTGTCTGGTGTGAGTGGTTCTTTCAAGAGTGCTGGGCTGTTGCAGATAGTATCGTCCAGAGGGTCTTTCTCCAGTTCTGATTTGCTGTTGTGTGTTTGTGTAGGGACTTTAACGTTGTAGTTGTGTATTCTAGGGATGGGTTTGGATAGATAGACAAGTTTTTCGTTCACAGTACTCGAATATTTAAGTGAGTGCCACACTCCTTGATAAAGGCAAATGGGGAGTTTCCTTTCTGGTGATTCGTCTGTTGCTGGTTCAATATATGCTAAGAAGTCTTTCTTCAATGGGTTTCCTTTGTCTGTGCCTTTGATAACATGTACGTGGTAGTTTGGTCTCGATTGGAGGATGTCAAGGTCTGATAGAAAGGTGTGCGGTTCCTCTTGATGTCTTCTGGCTTTCCCTTTGCTTGTGAAAGCCATGGTGTAGATAGAAAGTTGAGTCTAATGTCACTGCCGCAACTTTAGACTTGAAAAGCTAAGTCAAGAATAGTGCTGGCCCTAGAGTAGTCACATGATTCCTACTGAGATATGAAGTCGAATTAACACTGGCCCTAAAGTGGTCATGTGGTCACATGATTCGGTACACCCGAAGCGGATAAGCTGGGTGCTAGACTGCGAAGGTATGAGTGTGAGTGTTTATAGATGAACTAAGAGAGCACCTCTCCTAGGATGCTTATAGAGCAGTGGTTACCGCCTTGCAGTACATCGCAAGACCTGCTATGAAGAGAAGGGAAAACAGGCAAAGAGAGAAGTTGAGAGACAATTGGATTGTGGGTTTTCTGGTAGTTAAGACAGGAGACTCAACTTGCTGTCCTAGAGACAGCAAGGAGGGCTATTTGTATTGTACAAGACTATGGTTTACTAAGTGATTTTCTGGGATAAGTAAGCGATTATAAACATGCTTTGTAAAAGACAATAAGGCGGGCAAGTAAGTGAAACATCATTGATCAGTCATCCCCTCCTTGGTTGCTAAGACCTTACTATTGCTCTTCGTCATTGTTTGAGCTATCCTTGTTAGTAAGGTCTATGACACAAAGGGTTGGTTCACTCATTCTGGTTATAACATGTAGTCGTGTAGTTGTGTTTTTCATGTTCACGCATGTATTGTTGCTCTTGTATGTGTCATGTGTTCAACATGGTCAAAGTGTGTTCTATTCAGTGTGTAAAACAAAAAACTATGTAAGGATCAATGAAGATCATGCTTCAGCTTTCTATATGCCTTCAAAACCCTTTTCCACTCTAATGTCTTAAATCCGGCCCCCTCGTACTCTTGTTTGACAGAACTTAGATTGTCACCAAACTGAAAGCCCAACCTCTTCAACCCTGCTTCTGCATGCTCACCCAAGTCATACATCTCACAAAATTCTGTGACTGAACAGCTGGTGGTAGGTGGTGAAGAAGGGGGTGAGTGATGTGTCATGGCTGTCGGTGCGAAAGCCATGCCTGGGCCAGGGGGAAAGAAGGGATTGCCAGGATACAGCATCCCAGCCCCAAAGTTCATGAATAGAGGCATCTGTGCAAAAGTGGGAGGAAACATTGCTTGAGGGTACTGTGGAAAGTTGATGAAGGGCATGGCAGCCACTTGTCCTTGAGTGAACATTGATGGTTGCATGGCAGGTGGTATGTTTGTCATGGTAGGCAGTGTATTTATTATGGCTGCAGTGGCAGTATTAGAGCCTTGTGCAGATTTCGACAGACATTTGAGGGCCAACACTGCCTTGAACATTGGTGACAGCATGGGTGCTATATTGTATGTTGCAGACCCAGAATTGATGGCCTGTGCCCAGACAAGGCATCGAGGGCAGTCAAGCTTGAAATGTAAATTGGATATGTGATGGTAAAAGCACGAAATGTCTGGGTGAGCTAAGCAATTCCCTGGAGGGTACTTGACACCAAGTTTCATGACAATGTCCTTGATGTCATCATCCAGCCTTGCCTGAGAGAAATTGAGTGGACAATATACCAACAATGAGATGAATACTCACCTTCTTTGTGACTGTACTTTCGCCCAAATCGAAGTCAAGCTTGTCGGCACTGTCCCACACATTTCCTGGTGCCGCCTTCCTCTGGGTTGGCACAGGCATATGTATAATGACATACAGTTTGTTCTTCATTTTGACCTTCTTGAGCATCAAAGCAAACCCACTTTTGTCCCAGATAGGGAGCCATGGGCTACTGGCTGGCTTGAGCCAATGCCACTCAAAACTTGTGACAGCAAGGCTTGTGCATAGAACAGAGAGCTTCTCGGCAATGACCCCAAGAAAGTCATCCCATCCAATGTTGATGGAGATGTTGAAAGGCCCCTTGTTCTCTGGCTCCTGTTTGAGACTCTTCATTTTTTTGTTTGGGGTGCAAATACATTTTAGGGGATGAATGAGCGTGATGAGGAGTTCAAAGGTGGGCTCCAGTTCAGGGTCAGCCACTAAAGGGCCACTTGAGCCATTCTGATGAGCAGGGGGTGGATCAATAGCGATGATTTCAGCCATTGACCAGAGCAAGGCAGTGAAAAAATGAGAGGTTGCATAGCAAGTGTGCTCAGAGTTTGCTGGGTCACCCAAATTTTTTTTTTTTTGAAACAGCAAATGACAAGGTTTCTTAAATACACTGTAAGTGTTCTGCTGATAGGCAATATTTCTTGTGTGAGCAAGACTTGTGACTTTGGTTGGTCCAATCCAGGCTGGTACTTTAGGACAGGTTCTGAATACAACTTGTATAATGACAGTCATGTCATGTGTTCTAAGTCTCATGATAACTGCACATGACTTTGAGGCCTAAGGATAGACTTCAGTATGCAGAGTGTGCTACCCTTCATCTAGACACATATAATGACATATGCACCTTCTTGCAGTGTGTACTGCCCTTGGTTCTAGACAATGTTGAACCAAGTATCTTCTACTAGGTAGTGATGTTCTGGCCCAGCCTTAGGCTGTGAGCCAGGCCAGGCCAAGCCTGAATAGGCTGGGCTGGGCTAAGCCAAAGTCACAGCCTGAGGATGGCTTTGGCCCAGCCTGAGATTCTGAAAAGCCAAAGCTGTTGGCTCAGGCCATGGCTTTATTACAAATCATGGGACCAGCCCCCAACCATGGAATGTACAAAGACAATACTCTCCACTCTCTCCCTCTGGAAGGTGAAACCAAGGTCATCCATTTCAAGGAGTGAATGGGTGTCAATGACCAAGTTCAGGGTGTTAGTAACCAATTCAGGGCCTTGATGACAAGGTAACAGCAGTTATGAATGGTGCATTCTTACCCAGTGCTTAAAAGATATGCTCATGCTCCCAGGTCAGTGCCCCATCTACCTAATATTGGACACCTTGGATGAATGTTCCAATGCCTCTGGTATTCTGACATCTCACAAATGGGCTCTTCAACTTGTGGATGAGCTTGTAGACCTCCATATACCAAATCTTCATATAAGTGTCACAAGTTGCCCAGAAGTTGACATATGAGATGTGCTTGAGCCTCTAACTTCTCACCAAGTGTCACTCCATGATCAAAGTGGACAAAAGAAAGATATTGAGTACATGTTAGGTCCATTGTTTACTCCAATTCAGAACCAATCATGCAGAGATGGAGGAAGAAGGATAAGGAACTCATCATTGAGACACTCTCTGAATGTGCTGATGGCATGTGAGTGAATTGATTTATGTTTAGAATACCTTTCTGAATGATTGGACAGGTTCAGATGGGTTTTTTGTCAGTTGGAAGTCCTACATGACTGTATTCCATCAAGTGTTGGATGAATGCTCAGGGAATTACCATAATTCTTGACCTTGTCTCACCTTGCTACTCCAAGTAATGAAGTCTTGAATTATCATATCAATTTGGAGCCCATGCATATGATCCTGGTGCAAGCTTGCCTAGGTGTTTTACTACAAATACAGGACAATGTTGAAGGACATACACCCTATGACCATCCACTGGCTCAATACACTTCTGAGCACTGGACTACTCATGCATGATTTGGGGAGGTGTTGTCACACTCATGGAAAGGGATGGATAGGGATCTCCATAGGTTTACCCACCGAAACCCACCACATTTCTAACAAGCCCAAGATCATCCAAATTGGCCTAGAAATGAAGGAGATATGAGCCAAACATTGTTTTGATCATATCTCCTTCATTTCTGGGCCAATTTGGATGATCTTGGGCTTGTTAGAAACATGGCAGGTTTTGGTGGGTAAACCTGTGCAGATCCCTGGCCAGATGGAATATCTCTTCAACAGTGGCAAACCACACTTTATGGTGTGGCTCATAATATACAATATAGACACCAAGCCATGCTCTAAGGTGGTCCAGAAATTAATTGAGTACAATGCCAACATCCATGCTGAGGATGAAACTGACTATCTTGTTGAACCTTTGTTGGTAGATAACTAGGCGCTTAGAACCACTGGACACTCTCATGTGACTAGCCTGGGAGAGACTCAGATGTCTTGTACAGCCAGCTGCCATGGGTGGTCCTCTGCCACACCTTCAAGAGCTGACAGTCTCTATGGCAAGGGACATTGACCAAGTGCATCCCTAGGCATTGGCTCTATTTTTGGATGAGGCTCTTGTCCTGGCTCCCCAGTGCACGATGAGGGTCACTCAGAGAGTCTGCAGTCCAATGGAGGTGAACAAGGACGAGAGAAGAGTTATTCAAAGTGTATTTCATTATTTCCACACAATGCTCTTGGAAAGAAGGGAGAAGCCCTCCAACCCAAGGATGAGCACAAGGAGATTGGGGATGGATGGCAGGAGTTTAGAAAAGGTCTGTCAGTCTTTTTGGAAAGTCCCTATTGTCATCCCTCTGAACCCCAAATATAAAAACATATACTTTCCCTATTTCTTTTGAGATTCTGTCACATACCAGCATCATTAGAATGTGATGGTGGTTTCATAACATGGAAGCTTGTGGCAAAAGTCTGGTGGCCAGGCATGTTCACTCCAAACCTCACCACTACTCATGACATACATGTTATTTCTCTACCTGCTGATGCAGATGTCGATATGGCTGGGGAGATTCAAATCAAGAGGCCTTGGGATGACCAGCTGCAGTACCTTTTCAAAGTCTCCAGAAAAACTTTCACCATTGGTGCTTCCTTCCATGTCAAGATGATATTTATGCCATTGGCCAAGATTTGAATGTATAAACTTGTGATTGACATAGAAGGTAAGCTGCTTCTCCATACTTCACAAGTTACTCTCTGAGATATTTTTATAAATCTCTAGAGTGTATTGACAGCTACTCCAGTGGGCTGAACCTTACATGTAGCATTACTAGCACCATTCCTCTTCTGAAGTTGCAAAACAGTGATGAGACAAAGCTGCTGCTACTGCTCAGTTCAGATGACCTGCTAGCTTACAAGAGTTTGCCACTTGCCACCATCTGGCCCTTGGGCATTAACCCATTAGAAGTGGCATCACAGCTCTTGGGGCCTGGTCCTTGGCCCCTCTGTGCAAAGTTGCATCTTCCAGCCGATTGCAAGTTGCTTCACCCAACCAGTTAAAGTAGAGATTGCGCCATTCAAGTCACCCACATGTTGTGCTTCATGGTGTGTATTGCACAGGGAGATGACATGGGAGTGGATCCCAAGACTGGCAAAAACAAGCTTTTTGAGATTATTGTGCACACACCCATGCACATCCTTTTGGTGTGTTATCATCTCCTTCCCCTTGTCATAACCCTGCCATGCCTCCCTATTTATTCCCTGACTCAGCTGGCACCCAGGACAGTCCCTGAAAGACTGTGGACTGTCACAACTGTGACCCACTGTGACCAAAATGCATCACCAATTTCCTTCTCCCCTCTTCCCTTCTGTCACATTTCATTCTGTTCTATACACAGGTAGAAGCTTCTACAAGCTTCCATTGGATTCCGTCATGTTCTCTCTGACATCACAAGTATCTACAGCTAGCCTGAACATTCTAGTAGTTTCCACTGACCATGTATATAAGACATCCATACCAGTAGGGATCAGCCCTAAGCTTGATCTCCTATAGACACAGGTTGTCTCTAGTATCTTGCCTCCAATCTCTTGCAATCCACTTGCCAGACCCACGACATTACTGTTGGTGTCATTGGCTCTTATCCTCTTATCGCCGATCTAAGACACATGCAAGTCTTAGCTGTATCTCTTGAGATATCTCATCTCCGAGATCCCTGAAACTTGATATGAATCTCCAGGGATATCCCATTCCTGAGATCCCCAAAACACAAACAAATCATCTTGTCACTGAAACGCGATACACCACTACCTGTCTGGTGACAGTGGACTGGGGTAAGTATTGGGAACCAGCCCCTGACTGGAACCGTTGACCCTGAACCATGACTGTAACCCCGTGACTCATGACTTGACAGGAGTGACCATTACATCACTCCTTATCTATGGTCCAGAGCATGATGTCATAGCTTATCTATGACATCCTCTATGACCTCATCTTCCAGACCCCTGCCTCATGGGTCTTATCTCTGACTCAATACCCTATGCCCTGACTCCACACCCTGAACCCTGGTAGAACTAGACCTATGACATCAGACCCTGTACCCTGATGTCCCCTTGTATATAAGGTAGCCAACTGGAGCCATACCGCTCCAGTTTGTTGTTCATTCATAGTCTTGCAACTAGGAACCCAGTTCACTCCTCTTCCCTTCCTCTTATCCATTTGGACACTCTTTCTGCCTAAGTGGAAGCTTTACTGGAACACTCTCAACTTAGGGCTTAGTCTAAAGAAGCCCCAGATACCTTGTGCATGTTGTACAAGTTGATCTTCTCTGAGCCAAGAGTGCCTCTGAAGCCTTAAAACAAGTTACGACCCTGCAAGGTCATAACACCCCTCATTTCTTCACTCCCTGGCTGATGCATAACCTATTGTTTACAGTGCTATGCACAAGCAGAGGAAGAGGATCCAAATGAGCTGCTACACAGGATGCTGGCATATGAATGACTCACATCTGGACATGAAAGTCCACTGGGAGATGCACTACCTGTGTATGAAGCTGGACCTGGACCGATCTATGCACTGTATCCAACAAAAGCCATGGCCTAGGCCAAGCCAAGCCAGAGCCAAGCTGTAGTTGACAGCTTTGGCCTGGCCTGGGGTTTTAGAAAGCCAAAGCTAGGGCTTTCAGGCCAAGCTGGGCTGGAACATCACTACTACTAGTGCTGGGAGGCCCTAGTATCAATGTTGAAGACTTCAATGTTTCAATAAATTTCCTCATTAGGAAACTGGGGATAGTAGAGGACTTAGAAGTGAAGCAAGACCCTTTGCAGTGGCTGTGAGATGGAGAAGAACAGAATGTGATTCAAGAGAAGCTTAGGGCTTCTTGTATCAAACCCTAAGGCTCCATTCGACAGAAAAAATTTGGTTTTAAATCTGAGATTGTATGGTTATTAGCCACAATCCAGATTATTTTCTTTCTTAGATTCTGCTGTGGCGTTGCATAAAAACACCATGTCACATTCAACCGTGCTTGGTCATTTCCCTCATGGTCACACAGTGGCTCACCAGTGACAAGGCCGCCCTAATTGATTTCCTCATCACACGAAAAGCAGAGGTCGGTGATGGCTTCAACTTCAAGGGTGTAACTTGGACAGCTGCTGCTGCTCATATGGTGGCATATGCAAAGAAAGGTGGCCCAAAGACTGCCGGTGTGTGCAAGAACAAGTGGTCTCGGGTGGGCACCCACATTTTTTTTTTAACCAGTGCTGACCTCAATATACAGCTGAAGGACACCTACCTGGTTGTCAGCCTATTGAAGGAGCAGTCTGGGTTTGCATGGGATGAGCTGAAG
>WNFO01008079.1_pt1 | contig 11469 bp, 9 predicted proteins | sample 5400251 | NCBI WGS metagenome assembly WNFO01 (sample SAMN13153354, study PRJNA577476) | soil metagenome | isolation source: 100 cm saprolite under Madrone tree | place: USA:California | collected 2016-06-14
CTATTCTCCCAGTTGAAAGCGAGGATCAGTTGCAGCATTTATAGATGTGCCAGCTCTGCTGCTCCTGCTGTCTATCCCCTTGTATGGAGAGCCCATCATACGGCGAAGTATCCTACTCCAAGACCTATTCTTGCACTTGTAGCAACATCTTCCCGGTCGCCACTCGTCTCTCAATGCGGCGGTGCGCTTCGCTGGCCTCGCTCAATGGGAGGATGGCTGAGATATCGATGTGTACATCGCCATTGATGAGCAGATGAAGCGCCTGCTGCATGATGGTGTTGAGACGCCCAGGGTCCTGCTGGCTGAGGCCGCCAATGCTAAAGCCGAGGAGGGATTTGTTGACTTCGCGCAGGGCATCAGGTGAGAGGGGCTCATTCTTGCTCCCGCTCGCATTCCCAAAGACGACCAGGCGACCAAGAGGAGCCAGAATCTCCAGGCTCTCTGTCCGCACGTCACCACCAATCGATTCCAGTATGACATCGACGCCTCTTCCGGCGGTAGCCGCGCGAATGCTCTCTGTAAAACCCGAACGGACCACTACTTCGTCATAGCCAAATGAGCGTGCATAGCTGACCTTCTCAGGGCTGCCGACTGTGCCCAGGACTTGACGCGCTCCCAGGTGACGAGCAATCTGCGCAGCGACAGTACCTACACCCCCAGCAGCGGCGTGAATCAGGACGGTTTCACCGGCACGCAGGCGCGCTACCTCAGCGAGGAGAGCATAGGCAGTGGGAACAATAGTGGGAAAAGCGGCGGCGGTGGTCAGTTCAATGTCCTTGGTGTAGCCGTCTAATGGGAATGTCGTGCTGGCCGAGGCGAGAGCGAACTCGGCGTATCCTCCAGTGGCAGTGAAGGCGGTCACGGGCTGTCCGACGCGCAACGCTTCTACGCCCTCGCCCAGGGCCGCGATATGACCAGCAGCTTCCAGGCCGGGCACAAATGGCACCACCGCCTTCCGATATTCGCCACGCCGCGCCATCAGTTCCGCGTAATTCACGCCTGCATAGGCAACACGCAACAAGACCTGTCCTCGTGCTGGCTGAGGGACCGCGATATCTTGTACTCGCAGTACCTCCGGCCCGCCAAACGCTGTAACGACTATTGCGCGCATCAATATGCTCCTTGTCTACGACGACCACAGCATGACCTTCAGTTGCGGCAAGTCCGGCCGATGGAGGTATTACTTCTCAATCAACAAATCATCCCTCCCGCCCCACTTCTCCAGAAAACGGTAGAAATTCCGTTTGGTCAGCCGCAGACGTTCAGCATCCGATAGACCGCTATCCTGCAACTCAGCATGGCACCTCAGCGGTAAGTCAGATGTCACCAGCACATGAGCACCAGTGTCACGCACAGCAAAACTGAAATCAACGTCCATGTAGTGCGGGAAGCGGTACCGCTCATCGAAAAAGCCGACTTGCTTGAGCAGCTTGCGCCTAAAAGCCATACACAACCCATCCACAACCTCGACCTCCGCCCGCTGGCTCTCCTGGAAATGGCGCAGATCATCGGTGCACAATCCACGCAATCCCGTCATTCCCACCTTCGTATCAGCCAGCGTTTGCGCCAACGGCGTGAACACGTCGCCGGTCAGTTCGACGCTACTGTCGAGTAGCAGAATATAGCGACCCCTGCTGCGCTTCAAGCCAATATTACGCGCCTCTGCCGCACCCATCGTACGCGACACACGCAGCACATGCAGATGCTGCATCGTCCGGCGAAGAGTCTCCGTCCAGATTATCAGTTCGTCCCGCGACGCATTATCAACCAGCAAAATCTCAACATTGCTTTTGTCGGCGAATCGCACCACACTTTCGAGACAACGTCGCGTCTGCTCAAAGGTATTACGCGCCAGAATATTCACAGAGAACGTACAGGTATCGGCCTCATCGAGCAGCGAAGGCACCTGGCGGGCCGTACGATAGACCGTGCCATCAACCTCGACGCTGGGAAGGATAATCAGGTGGGCACCACGCGGGTTATCTTTAATAGCGTAACCCGCCTCTTCGATTTGTCGCTTGAGTGCATCCGCCCGGTCATACTGACCTCGTTTGCGGAGTGTGTCACGTTCATGTGAGAGTGCGAGGATTTCTGCGGGGATTGCATGACGATATGGCCGTGTAGTCATACTTCTTATCCTTCCTTACTATATACTATACTATACTATACTATGCTGTTCCATTGCTTGCGCCCTTCGGGGGCGAAGAAGAGGGAAGTTCGGGGATACCCAGATCCAGGTTTAGGGGCGGCCGCCCCTAACAACCCCGCTTTTAGTCACTTTTGAAAAAACCTCATCACCATTACCAACCCAAAGCGAGCCCATCGCAGCGCGGATCAGCAGCACCCTCGAACACATGCGTCGTAGGGTTGATGACGATTGCCTGGGCGTGACCCATAGCATCCTCCCATGGCTGCCCAATCATAGTGCGATGACCAAGCAGATCCAGTTGTAACGCAACGCTTCCTGGGAAGCGCTCCTCCAAGAGGACCATCTCGACGATATCCCCTCTCAAATGTTCATCGACACCACGCTGACCGCTCAGCTCTTGCCTCCTGCCTACTATGTTCGCATGGTAACGCGAACTACGCCAGCGAGGAGCCGCGATAGCCTGCTGCGCATTCAGACCAAAATCGATCATCGCCGAGAGCAATTGCACATGAATCTGTGGCTGTGCATCCCCGCCCATCGAACCTATCGCCATATACAGTCTACCGTTGCGCAGCACCATTGCTGGCGTTAGAGTATGCATCGTGCGCTTCCCCGGCTGCAGGTAATTCACATGCCGCGGATCAAGAGAGAAGTATGAACCTCGATTATGCAGCAACACACCTGTATCTCCCCCAACGATACCACTGCCAAAACCAAAGGAAAGACTTTGGATCAACGAAACAACGTTTCCCTGGCGATCCGCCACACACAGATACATGGTATCGCCTTCTTTTTCAAACCCCGCTGCATAATAGGGCGTCGCCCTCTCAGGATGGATACGCGCGCGCTGCTGTTCAGCATAGGTCTTACTGAGTAGTTGTTCAACCGGCACATGAACAAAGGCCGGATCGGAGACATACGTATCCCTGTCCGCAAAGGCCAGCTTTTTCGCTTCAAGCAGGAGATGCAAGTATTCAGCACTCTGATAGCCAAGCGACTTCAGGTTATAGCCTTCCAGAATGTTCAACATTTCCAACGCAGCAATGCCCTGCGTATTGGGTGGAAACTCATAGACATCATACCCACGATAGTTCGTCGAGATCGGCGCAACCCAATCGGAGTGGTGTCGCTGCATGTCTTCCATACTCAGAACACCGCCACAGCGTTGCACATAGTCTGTGATACTGCGAGCCAGTGGACCACGATAGAATGCATCGCGCCCCTCTCTGGCAAGAGTGCGATAAGTACGAGCCAGATTCAACTGGCGCAAAACCTCACCGGTCTGCGGTACTTGACCAGCTGGGAGAAACACCCCAGCACTACTCTCCCACCGTGCCAGCACATCCCGAGCAGCAAGCTTCAGCCATCCGCTCAGCTTGGGACTCACCGCCACACCTTCTTCCGCGAACGCAATGGCAGGAGCAAAGACGGCTTCAGCCGGAAGCGTACCGAAGCGGCTCAGTGCCTCAAACCAGCCATCCACTGCACCTGGAACATTTATCGAGAGTGGCCCAAGCTCAGGAATCTGCTGCATTCCTCGTGATGCAAAATATTCCGGCGTCATACCCTGGGGAGCGCGGCCACTTCCATTAAGCGCATGCAGTTGCTGCGTTTTCGCTTCCCAGACGAGTATAAAGATATCACCCCCGGCAGAACAGGTGGATGGATACACCACCGTCATCACTGCGTTCGCGGCAATCGCCGCATCAATCGCATTGCCGCCCTGTGTCAGTATATGTACACCAGCCTGGGTAGCAAGATAGTGTGCGCAGGCAATCATACCGCGAGTACCGAGGGTTGGTTGTTCGGAGAGCATAATCGGGGCTCCATTTCTCAACTGTGAGGCACCAACAAACCTCTATGTGCTACACTTGTATTATAGCATATGTGGAAGGGCGGCCTACAGCTTCTCCTGCTATGCCCCTTCTCGTTGCTCGTATTTTTCCAGCTTGGTAGATAGTAGCTGGTTCATCGTCTTGATGCTGCGGACGATGCGTTTGATCTCGGCTATCACAAAGCGCAGGTCAGTGGGTGCTTCGTCGAGTGCATGAGTGTCTAGCTTGCCAGAATGCCTCAGGTTCTGAAGAGCCTCCTGCAGATCAGGAAGTGCTTGAACTGGCTGTCCTTCACGTATGGCCGTGGCGAGCAAGCGTAGTGCCTCATCAACTTTCCTGGTAAGTACAGTAATCTGAGGCAATGCATGGTGCGATGGATTGTCCAGTAGGTACGCCTCAAGAGCAAGTATACTCTGAGCGATCGTATCTGCTGCTCTCAGTAGACCCTGGGCAAGATCGAGATCTACGCGGTGAGGCTCAGGCTCCTGCAGTGAACGCTCAATAGATGCCTCCGCGTTTGAATGGGCTAAACGTGACTCCATGCGAAGCCTATGAATCGTAAGGGCATCATACGTGCCGGGATCGGCATAAGCCTCCATGATCGCAACAAAATAGCGACGGATGGTCTCAAGATGATTTGCTATGTTGCTCGGCACTTGTGAAAGTTCCCATGTGGGCCATAGTGCATAGATCAGCAGCGCCAGTACCCCTCCAATTGTTGTGTCGATAGCTCGGTCAGCCGCGGTCATAAGCGGTTGGGCAGTGACAAAAGTGAGCAGGAAGACCGTCTCCATGGTGATAAACAGTGAGAAGATAGCATAATTGACGTAGAGAACGGAAAAGGCCAGATAGGCCATGATCGCATCTAAAATGACAAGCAGTTCCTTTGTTGGTGCAAGCAGAGATACCAGTACCGTCGTCAGCACAGCTCCAAGCATCGTTCCCAGCAAACGTGCCGCGCCACGGGTAAATGTGGCGGTAAAGTCGGGTTTGAGCACAAGAAGAGCCGTCAGTGGGATCCAGTAGCCACGCTGGATCGGCAGTGGCAAGAGCCGATAGAGGGCAGTAACAAGGGCAAGCGTGACGCCCAGACGAATTGCGTGGCGGAACGTTGCCGAACGGAGCGTCAGATTGGCTCGCAGGATCGCCCGAGCGTTATGAATCCGTAGGTGCCCCTGTTGGGGAACATCGATATGTACGGGAGAGCGTTGCTGATATTTCCATGATTTTGCCAACTTCTTAACTATATGAAGCTGATCACGCAATGTGTCACAGTATACCAGTATCTGCTGCATCGTTTCCTCAAGGGGTCTTGGGGCTTGTCGGCGTAGTGCAGTCAACGATTTTTTCAACTCTTGATGCGGCCTGGTCAGTCTGGTGAATATGCGGGGGGGTTGAAGCTCGTTCGCTATCTGGCGTAGTTCGTCGGCACTGGATTGTATCACCTGGTCTAGATACTCGAGAGCGCTTGTGCGCACTGGCTTCTCTTCTGCCAGGTTCTGTCGCAATCGTATCAGGATAAGCAGGTTCAGGCGCAGACGGTCTGCCTCTCCCAGGAGCCCGAAGAACATCCTCCCTTGCGGACTGTGCATATCGCGCTCGGAGAGCGTCGAATGTGCCTTCAACAAGGCACTCCTGATCTGTCGTGCGCTTTCCTCGTGTGCTAGATTGACGGCATAATCAGCGAGTTTTTGATAAACTGTGGAAAGCACAGCCCGCTCGGGAGCGGCACGTTGCCAGGGTGAAGGGACCATCGCCAGTCCTGCCTGTAGCAGGGCTCCTACGAACATCAGCGCCGCTTGTAGGGCAGCATGAACAGGGTCAAGCGAAAAATGGGAGAGGATGATCAAGGCAGTGACTGCCTGCAAGCCAATAATCATTGCGGGTTGACTGATAGCTACAAGGAGTCCTGCCCCGATACCCCAGATTCCAGCTACCAGAATGGCGAGCCAATCAATGCGACTGGTAATGCTGCCAACAAAGGCCGATAGGGCAATGCCAAGGCAAGCCAGCAGCATGGTGCGCATGCGGGCACGATAGGCATAGGTGAGACCTACCGTACCCAGGCTGATGGCACCGCCTGCTATTGAGACTCCCTCGACGATATGACCCGTCGCCACACCAAGGGCCAATGGGAGAACAAAGCCAATGGTGCTGCGTACAGCCGGAACGGCTGTAATTTGTGAACGGTCAATCCGCAGTGCCGCTCTCCAGGAATGCTTCAGGGTGGGTAACCAGGATAGGCTTTCACTTCTCTTCTGCATAACGAACGAACCAATCGCAAGCTGCCTGTCTGTTTCATAGTTCACAATGTAGCGCACATGTCGTGAAAAGTCAAGTAGTGGTGCTGCCTGCGGGCAGCGTTCTTTCCTCCCATAGCCTGAGGGCGTATGGGTATCCAGAACGGAGACCAGATGAAGGGAGTGTATGGTCAGCGTAGAGGATATCGTCAGTGCTGGGTATCACTATCGTTTGCAAGAACCATAGCGTATTCTTGGCTATCCTTGACAATTCTCCCCGCGTCGCGGGGAACCGTTTTTGTAACAAGAACGGCTCAACTTGTGGCTGTAAGCCCACTCTTTCGAGTGTAAGATGCTCCTCGCGGGTGTTCAATGAGGTTTTTACGGTATGCAAAAGTGGCACCCCGCGAGGGGTGCCACTGCATTTCTATGCGTCATAGTAGAGTGCAAACTCGATTGGCGCGGGGCGCAGGCGCACCTCGTCGGCCTGTGAACGCCTCAGTCCGACAAAATGCTCAAGCAGGTCCGTCGTGAAGACACTCCCCTCTAATAGGAAGGCATGGTCATCCTCGAGCGCCTCCAGCGCCTCGTCGAGCGAACCGGGAACGGAGCGAATCTCGTGCATTTCTGCTGCCGACAAATGGTACAGGTCGCGATCTATGGGGCCGTACCCGTGCTCGCTCGGCTCGATCTGGCGGCGGATACCATCCAGCCCGGCCATCAGCATCGCGGAGAAGAGCAGGTATGGGTTCGCAGTCGGGTCCGGTGGGCGGAACTCAGCCCGCTTCGCCTTCGGGTTATCGGTCAGAGGGATACGTACTGCAGCGCTGCGGTTTCCTTTTGAGAGCACCAGGTTGACGGGTGCTTCAAAGCCTGGCACGAGGCGCTTGTAGCTGTTTGTCGTGGGAGCAGCGATGGCCAGGAGCGCTGGTGCATGCGTGAGCAACCCACCGACGTAGTAGCGGGCTAACTGGGAGATACCTGCGTAGCCTTCACGATCGTAGAACAAGGGCTTCTCGCCCTTCCACAAGCTCTGGTGCGTATGCATGCCGGAGCCATTGTCGCCAAACACGGGCTTGGGCATGAATGTGACCGTTTTGCCATGCTTACGGGCCGTGTTCTTGGTCACATACTTGTACAGCATCATATTGTCGGCAGTTTTCACCAGCGTATTGAAACGGATGTCGATCTCTGCCTGTCCAGCCGCGCCGACTTCATGATGCTGTGTCTCGACGGGCACGCCTAGCTCTTCGAGCAGGAGCGCCATCTCACTACGAATATCTTGGAGCGTATCGTTGGGAGGGACAGGGAAGTATCCTTCCTTTACCCGCATATGATGTCCCAGGTTAGGCGTGCCGTTGTGACTGTTCCAGTGCGCTTCATGCGAGTTTACCTCAGCGAACTGGATGTAATCGGTCGATTTATAACGTACATTGTCGAGGATGTAGAACTCGGCTTCAGGCCCAAAATAGGCGGTATCAGCAATGCCACTGGAGCGTAGGTATGCCTCTGCCTTGCTTGCAATGTACCGTGGGTCGCGACTATAGGGCTTCTTGGGTCCAATGGGACCAGGGTGAGCGATATTACAAATCAGGCTGAGCGTTGGCACGCTGGTGAATGGGTCCATAATGGCTGTCGCAGCATCGGGAATAACGAGCATATCGCTCTCGTCAATGGTCTGGAAGCCACGAATACTGGAACCATCGAAGGGAATGCCTTCGACAAAGGTTTCTGCACTCAACTCGTGTGGGGGAACGCTAAAATGTTGCCACGAGCCTGGCAAATCGACGAATTTGAGATCCACCATTCTCGCGCCATTCTCTTTAGCGAATTCCAGGACTGCTTCTGGGGTCATGCCCACTGTTCTCCTTCTCTCTTACCCCGGCTCCACTGCTGGAACTAGCGGCACTCATTGCCGCGCATTACTATTTGGCTATTCTGCATAAGAGGTCTCCGTTTGCCTCAGCAGTATGCCAGGCTTATTATCTCTTTTTATAATACCCGCCCACTCTATGCAATGCTATAGGTAGTTTGTCTGAAAGTTATCCCTCTGATTTTGTGCAAATTACACAAAATCAGCCATTGCTTGCAAGTGTATAATGGAAAGCGTAAGATAGAAGAAGAGTTCAGGAGGAGGAACATATGAGATCAGCAAGTCAACCTCGCCGGCGTTTCGCCAAGCTAGATGCGTGGCCGCGCAGCCTGGCTGGGCGTGTGGTGGTACCCATTATTACCCTGCTGCTGGGAATGGTGCTCGGATTTATGGCGCTGCTCCTCTACGTCGTGTACGCTTTGTCCAATGCAGCACCCGAATCGCCAGTGCCAGTGCCGCCACCGCCTTCTAGCGGGGATATTGTGGTGCAGATTAGCCCTACGTATATGGGCAACGTTCTGAAACCCACGCTGCAAAAAGAACTGAGTGGCTTTCGATTGCCGGGTAATATCCAATTGCCGGGTAATATCCAATTGCCGAGCAATATTCAATTGCCTGGCAATATCAATCAAGTGCAGGTCCAGTTGTCTGATAGCGACCGTATGGGAAGCGTTCAGGTAACGACTATCGCTGGTTACGAGGTTCCTATTCGTACTCCTTTTTCTCTTCTTCTTAGGAGTACCAAGGCTCATGTGACTGTGATGCCTGTGGTGCAACTGTTTGTTGTACAGCATTGCCAGCTAAAGGCCAGGGTGCTGTCTCTTGTCTTTTTGGGAGTACCAATCGTAGGGAGTTGGAGACCCCCCACAACGGCAGGGTTGAATGCTGCTCTAGAGCAGCAGATCAACCGGCAATTGCCGGTCAAAACCAATGGCCTGCCTCCCGGCTTTGTCTATTGCATCACGGGTATACGTAGCAAGCCAGGTGGTTTGTTTGTGACGTTATCGGCAACATCTGAGTAGGGCAACTACCCTAGATTGTATGCTGCCAATTCACCTTGCGGCTCGCGACGCATATCCTCTAGCTCGCGTAGATCATCGACGGTATCTATATCCAACGCTAAGCCGAGACTATGGTATATTGTGCTGCTCAGCTTCCATTGCCTGGCTGCTTGTAGATACTGCTGTAAACTGTTTGGGCCGAACAAGTAAGGCAATGCCAGTGGTGGCCGCACGAGGATGGCATTCGTACCAGTCCTATCTCGCGACGGCGCAAGCACAACCTGGTGCTGGCGGGATTGCTTGTAGCACCACCAGCCCGTTCCCTCAACGCAGCAGCGTGCAGGGCGGGATTGTGCCCCTGCTGCTCCTCTAGCAGCGCCTGTGCGCCCCAGGCTGCTGCTTGCTCCAGTACTCGTGCATCTGGGCTGACCACCGATACGCGCTCCAATAATCGGCTGGCGAGCAAGACGTGTAGCACGTGGTCTAGCATGTCTAACACTACTGTTTGCCGTTGACTCTGGGTCAGGTAGGGCGAAAGTCGGCTCTTTGCGCTTGTGAGCGTTTTTACTGGAACGATGGCTGTATAGGTCATGCTGTCCATCCAGCTGCTTGCAACACACTCCGTGCCAGCGCCGCTTTTGCTGCATCGTCGCGCATAATTGTATTCGTTGCCACGGTGGGAACACCCAAATCCTCGATTGTGCTCACCAGGTGAGCATCTTGCTCATCAATGACCATCACATCCAGAAAGTCGCGGTAGCAGCGAGCCACGCCTACTGCCGAAACATCCATACCTAGACCACGCATCAATTTATCTGCCGGTCCCTTGATTGGCGCTCCACCGACGATAGGACTGACCGCAACGACCATGCCACTCGCCTCGTGGAGCACATCGTGAATACCGGGCACGGCTAAAATGCTGCCGATGCTGACGATGGGGTTGCTAGGAGCCAGCAGGATAGCCTCGGCATCTTTGATCGCATCAAGCACGCCAGGAGCTGGCCGAGCCTCGCTGGCTCCGACGAATACTACGTCCTGCACTTCGTCGGCACACTGACGCTTGACCATGTACTCCTCAAAGTGCAGCAGCCCCACGGGCGTCTGGATGTGGGTGGCAACGGGCTGGTCACTCATGGGGAGGATGCGCGGTCGCAGGCCGAAGTGTTTGCGTAGGTCCTCGGTGGCGTCACTGAGCGTCTTTCCCTGACGGAGCAGGTTGGTGCGATGTATGTGGGTAGCGAGGTCACGATCACCCAGCAGGAACCAGTCTTCGTTGCCGTAGCGCGTCAACTGTTGCATCGTGTGATAGGTATCGTTGCGTATCCCCCAGCCGTTTTTCTCGTCGACGATGCCTGCCAGCGTATACATCACGATATCAAGATCAGGCGAGACGTGCAGCCCGTAAAAATCGCGGTCGTCGCCAGTATTGACGATTACGGTGATTCGCTCTTGGGGAACCACCTGCACCAATCCCTGGAGAAAACGCGCTGCACCCACTCCGCCAGCAAGAACGACTATCATAAAATCTTCCTCAGTCAAATCGAACAACTAGCGTATCTAACGGCAAGCGCTCACGTCGTTGCGGATCAGCCGCGGCATAGATGATGGCAGGGGCGCCGAGAATACGTTGACGCGACTTCTCTTTGCGGATCGCAACGATCTCTGCTGCCTGTCCATCCATTTGCAACTGTCGCTGCCATGTCTCGCCCATGCGTTCGGTAAGCTGCGCTTTCACTTCCTGCCGGGTGATGACGACAAAGCGCCACGGTTGTCTGCCATGCGGCGATGGTGCCCAGCGTGCCGCCTCAAGTACCTGCTCAACGAGTTCACGCGCTACCGGGCGAGTCTGGTATTGACGTACACTGCGCCTGCCCTGCAGCAAGCTTGCCAGATCACCTGTGCGAGTAGCGAGTGTGTCAGAATGGGTTGTTGTCACTTTTTCTCTGCCCTTGTTGATCTATCTTAGCGGAACATGTCCATGGCGGCGTCGCGCAGCAATGGACGTGCATCGCCTGTGCTGGGTGTATACGAGTAGCCACGAATGAGCGCTACGGGAATACGCTCGATTTTCCCCATCACCAGCTCTGCGGCTGCCGCCAGTTCGTCGGCTACGGCGATGGCACTGGCCTGTAGTTCATAGCCATAGGGATCGTATTGCCCGCGATAGTCAGCAATCGGCTCTATGCCTGCCGCGCCTATCGCCATGTTGACCTGTCCGTTACGCCACGGACGCCCCCAGGTATCCGAAATAATGATCGCGATATCAAAGGCTGCACCTTCGCCCGTGAGTTGCTGCAAGCGTGTGCGCAGTTCGCGGGCTGAGCGGTCAGGATCAAGAGGGAGTAAGGTGAGCTGATGCTCGCCGTTGACG
>WNFO01005056.1_pt1 | contig 11468 bp, 5 predicted proteins | sample 5400251 | NCBI WGS metagenome assembly WNFO01 (sample SAMN13153354, study PRJNA577476) | soil metagenome | isolation source: 100 cm saprolite under Madrone tree | place: USA:California | collected 2016-06-14
GGATTAGGCGTCAAAAGACCGGCTTGCTTGCCGCTGCTCTCACCCACACCGCCGAAGATCTCCCAACGCAGGCCCATATTTAGGGTTAGCTTGGATGTTGCCTTCCAGTCATCCTGGAAGTATGCGCCATAATAGTGACGCAAGTCGTCGGGCTGAGTGATGTTAGAGGCAGCGACAAAGCTGGCACCGCCAACGTTATTGATTCCATTTGGAACTGTCGCTGCAATCGGGGTTAGCAGGATATCGGCCGGGCCCACGCCGCCGGTAGTGGCACCACCAACGCCCGGAGCCATTCCCGTAAAGCCTCCAAAATTGAACTGGCCACGGGACCAGGCTGGGTCAACCCAGGGAAAATGTAGCCTCTGATATTCAAAGCCTCCTTTAAAGCTGTGCCCACCATGGACCTTGGTCAAATTCTCCGTGAATTGAATGGTGTCGCTACTACGCCGGTTAGGGCTGGCAAACGCGCCTGCGCCGAGGTTCGTCAACCCGCTGATAGCAATTGTCGGCAGCCCACCGTTTTCGGCGGTTTGCGGAATTCCTTGAATACCAAATTGCGCCGGGACTCCGGTGACAAGTGCGCTGGCTGGCTGAGAGGAAGTGCGGAGGCGGCTGTAACCAAAACGCGCTTCATTGATCAGGGTCGGCGAGAACGCGTGGGTTTCGCTGACAGCCAAGTTAAGCGAGCGATCCGTGAAATCCCCCCCGCCAAATCCGGTGTCGTCGCCAAGACCCGTGAAATCGCCGGGAAAATTCGCGTGGCGCCGACTATAGCTGACTCGACCGAACAATTGATCGCGCTGGCTGAAGTTTGCATCCGCGCGAACATCGAAGTGGTTATTGTCGTCAGGCTGGCTGCGGTTCGCGAAATAGTTGTTCGTGAAACCCGGACCATTTGCTACAGGAAAAAGCTGCAGCAACTTCAGTGCGTTGGCGTCAATGCGTCCGGAGGGCAATTGATTCATCAGATTCATCTGGGCGGCGGTCGTGAAATTGGTCATTCCGGCAATGCTTCCGCCGGTGTAGAAAGGATCGCGCACAAAACCCGAACTGGTGGCAACCAGGCCAGTCACCGGATCGGCCGAACCGGCGGTAACCGAGCGAGTGGTTGCAGGATCGAAGATCGTGGCACCATTAAATGACCTGCCCAGCAAATCCGTGTAGTTTGTCGTCGTGGAGGCAAAGCGGTCCCGGTAATCCAAGAATCCACTCGTCGCCTCCGCACTGGTGGGAACACTAGGATTCTTCTCTACGCTTTGGCGAATACGGGTACCCTCGTAGTCACCGAAGAAGAACAATTTATTCTTGATAATCGGCCCCCCGGCCGCTGCGCCGAATTGATTGCGGCGAAGCTCTCCCTTTTTCTTCAGGCTTGCAGGTGTAACAAACCACTGATCCAGGGCAGTCGCATCGAACAGATCATTGCGCAAAAACTCCCACGCGGTGCCGTGAAATTGATTCGTGCCCGATTTCACCGCCGCGTTGACCACCGCTCCGCCCGCTCGTCCAAACTCGGCGCTGAAATTGCTGGTTTGAACTTTGAACTCCTGGATCGCATCCGGCGGAGGCAGATTGACATAGGCTGTGCCGTTGAGAAAATCGACGGTGTTGTTGTTATTGTCGATGCCATCGAGCAGGTAGTTGTTGTGCACTGTAGTCAGGCCGTTCGCAACGAAACTACCAGTCCCATCCAATCCGCGGGTAGGGTTCAACTTGGTCACGCCTGCGCCAAGCTGCGCCAGGAATGTGTAGTTGCGGCCGTTTAACGGCAGATCATTGACTTGCTGACTGGTTGCAACCGTGCCAACGGATGCATCTTGCGTCTGAAGCTGCGGGGCGGCTGCGGTTACTTCGACTGTCTCAGTGATCGCACCCGCAACCAAGCGAAAGTCAGCGCGAGCCTGTTCCTGGACATTGACGGTAACGTGAGTTGTCGCTTTGCGAAATCCGGCCGCCTCGACGTCGATCGTGTAGGGCCCGATCTTGACTGGGCCAAACGTGTAGGCTCCGTCCGCCGCGGTGACCGTGGCCGTGCTGAAACCGGTAGCATCGTTGGTCAAAGTAACTTTGGCATTTGCAACGACCGCTCCCGTGGGATCGGTCACGGTGCCTCTGACTGCTCCGGCGTCGACCTGTGCGATAGCGGAGACGGAAAACAGCCATGTCGCTAGCAGGGCGACAAGAATAGCACTTCGTGGTGTGAACAGGGTGTTTCGTGACATTGTCCCCTCCGGCATCGTGCAGTGTGTACGTACACGGTAACGTGCACGTACACGATTAGTACCTTTGTACTATCCTTGTCAAGCAAAAAATGCATTAGACCTGAGAAAAACGGTTTAGTGACCCGCGGAAACTTAGCGCCGAAGTGCCGACGGATGGATTCCAGGTCAGACCAACCAGCTAGGAATCTTTGTCATATCCGCCTCTGATTCTGATTCTGTGTGGCGAGGTATTGAAGGGCTAATCGCAAGAGCGGAGTTATGACCCTCAAACCAGACGAGAAAGGACGACTTCTCCGCCCCTGGCAAACGCTGTTGATTGAGCCAGTTGTAATAGGCGCCCATATCCGCGTCCATCAATGAACCGACCACGTCCATTTCCTGCTGATTAGAGTTGGCAGATAGCAACTCACTCATCGGTTTTTGCCGCTGACGCGGCGCGAAACGGACCAGCAGCGTGAGCGGTTGTGCGCGCCGGAGAACCTCACGAGCTGTCCATTGAGCGAAGATTGTACTGAAGAGTTGTGTCCCAGATCCCTCAGTGAGCAGCTTGAGCCGGAAGCGCTGCAAGATTTCGTCACCGGTTCCACTCATTCGGAGGTCCGCGGGTTGCAATCGAGCCATGATGCTGCGAAGGGCTTCTGGTCCCATACCGGGCCGCTCCGTCTCGGGATTGAATTCTACTTAACAGGGCTTCACGTGTCGGCGCCAGCGCGCGGTAAGAAATTGTTGTGAGTGCCGAATCATGGTCCGCCGGCTCTCCACCATCAACGTACCAATGACCATAGGGGACAGGATGGATCTTTGCCCTGGCGCCCACCGCTTCGAGCAACAACCTGAGACCGTTCTCTGGTTTCACGCGGCTGAAATACGTGCCGTAAGGACGAAGTTTGCGAAACAGAGGTACATCAAATGAAGTGACACCCTCGCCGATAACAGTGATTCCGAGCCGTGGAATCGGCGGCGGCTCAGCAGCGACCGCTGCGCTCAAATCATCAGCATACTTCGTGGCCGCGACGCGAAAATCGTCGACCTGATGAGTTGTCCATAAGTGTGCCGACAGTTGCTCCACGAATTGCGCGGGAGAACTGACCCAATCTGAACTTTCGAGTTGAGCAGACAATGTGATCTTGGAAAAGCCGCCGAAGAGGTTCGCAACTTGGGAATCCGAGAGACTCACCAATTTGGCCACCTCTTTTTCCAGCGCAGCGCGTTCCGCGGGAAATTTATAGTCGTATTCAATGACTTCGCCCAGCAGGCTCGGCAAAAGCTCAGCGGAAGTCGCCGCAGCGCTGGCAGGCTGTCCACCGCCAGTTTCGCTGCTTCTGGAGGATATGCACGAAAGTGATCGGGTCTGAGATCACGGGGGAGCACTACACAAGCTCCGAAATCGATTTGCCCTGCGCAAATGATGGAGAGAAGCCGAACATTGCTCCTAGCGTGGGCACAAGGTCAACTGACTCGACGACGCGATCATAGATGACTCCTTCACGGATGCCGGGACCAATCGCCATAAGCCACGTTGTACGCGCGGCCGCATCTCCAGTCCGATGATGTTGAAAGCCGTTCCCACCGGCATCTTCGTCTGCGTCCCGGCCAAAGTCCGGAAGAATGAGAAGAGTCGTCTTGCCTGAATACTCAGGTTCGCTCTCCAGCAATTTCCAGAGTTCTGCGCATAACCTGTCGGTACGCCGGATGCCTTCGATGTAGAGCGAGTATGCTCCCGCATGAGCGACGTCAATGTCGTGCATCGTGATCCACAAAAAGCTCGGGGCAACCTGCCGAATCAACTGACGGACAATATAAAGAGAAAGTTCATCGGGACTGGAAAGCGCCTTGGCGTGAGCTTTAAACTCGCTTGCAGAGAGTTTTAGAATCATTTCCAACTGCTGCAGTTCGAACTCTCTGTTTCCCAGTTCGGGCGTGTAATAAGGATTCTCGTAGTTATCGCGCAGCAAGTGTTCGTAGTCCGGGCCACGGTCGGACATCGCGGCTTTCAGCAAATATTTCGGCAGAATTACTCTAGCACCCGTGCCCTCTCCGTAAGAGCGATGATTGCTTTCACCGATGCGATTGAAACCATTACTGGGAGCAACAACCCAAGCGTCGGAAGATGGACGCCTTAGGTCCTTACGGTAATACTCGAATACCGTAGGGTTTGCCGGGGGCAGCGCCGCGAAGTTGTTGATGGTCTCATACACACCCGTGGCGAGGCTCGCCGTCGCGACGTAATGTCCAAGAATTCCTCGATTCACCACCTGGGTGAAGAATGTTGCGCGAGGGAGGAAATCTCGCATCATGTTTGGAATGTTTTCTTGCCCTTCAGGGAAAAAAGTCTCCTGATCGCGAGCACCGCCGCCAAACGTAACGACAACTACTTTCTTCTTGCTTGCGACACTTGCCGCCCGCGCAAGCGGAGAACGTAAGACTGTACTTCCCAAAGTCAGGCCCGCGGCATCGCGCAAAAACTCACGTCGGCTGTAAGAGAGTCGGGATCCAATTTCTTGCGGGTTGAATCTTGACTGGTTCACAGCGCCACTCGTTAGCCGTGTGCTGGGCTTGCTTCCAAAACTAGTGTACGTACACGCTTTTAGGCCTGCTGGCGATGTTTGTCAAGATAAACTTGCACGCAGTTCGCGTGGCAACTTTCTGTCCTCGCTTGACGGTGTGTGTTTACCTCACTTCACGGGTTCATCAACGCGTAGTATTTGATCACCCTTCACATCGTGAAGGGTCTGCCTGATCCCGCTCGGCCAGCGGATATTGATCTCTTTAATTGTTGACTGAAGGCCGAGTCCGAAGTGCACCCTCTTGTCCCCAGAAGACAAATAGCTCCCGCATGTTGTAACCGTTGCATACTGCTCGCCTTGCGCGGTGATGATCTTCACCGCCGCGCCGATTGCGTCGCGATTGCTTTTGTGACCCACCAAATTCAGAGTGAGCCAGTGATTTTGCGTGCTGGTTTCGTTATGCAGAATGTGCATTGGACCGCCGTTCTCGGTAATAACAGCGTCAAGCCGACCATCATTATCAATGTCGCCGATTGCCATGCCTCGACTTGCCCAGGGTTCATGGAACACCGCGCCAGACTGATTTGATACATCAACAAAACCTTGCCCAGTGTTGCGCGCAAGCAGCATCGGCTCACGGTAGCGCAGCTGAGGATAGTTCAATTCAATCGTGTCCATCACGTGCGCCTGCGCAACTAACAGATCCTTCCATCCGTCATTGTCATAGTCAATGAATCTCATCCCCCAGCCAGAATGAAGAAATGTCATCGAACCCAAGCCAGTGCTGTCACTTGAGTACGCAAAAGTGCCATCGCCATTGTTGTGGTAGAGCGAATATTTCTGGTACGCGAGATCGCTGACGACGATATCCGGCAATCCGTCGTTTTCATAATCGGCGAAATCTACGCCCATCCCAGCGTATGCATGTCCGTCTCCGTCAACACCGACGCCAGCAAACAGTCCGACTTCTTCGAACGTGCCATTGCCTTCGTTCTGGTAAAGAAACTCGGAAATAGAATCGTTGGCGATGAAAACGTCAATGCGCCCATCGCCATTGAAATCCGCGATCGCTATTCCGAGCCCTTTTCCGGACTTCGCAAATCCCGCCTGTTTTGTGATGTCGGTGAAGTGCCCGTTGCCATCGTTGTGGTACACGAGAGGAGCAATTGCCTGAAACTCGTCGGGATGGCAGAAAGATCGGTATCCCTGCTTGCGTTCACCACACCAAATATCGTTAAAGTCCCACTGCAGATATCGCACAACAACAAGATCCAAGAGTCCGTCGCCATCTAAATCCACCCAGGCCGCGCTCGTGGACCAGCCGCCTCCAGCCACTCCGGCCTTATCCGTTACGTCCGTGAAAGTGCCGTTGCCATTGTTGTGATAAAGATGATTGCCGCCATACCCGGCGACGAACAGGTCTTCAAACCCATCGTTGTCATAATCGCCGACAGCTACTCCCATTCCGTAGCCCGCACCTTGTAGACCGGCCTGCTCGGTCACGTCCTGGAACGTACCGTCAGGTTTTTGGTGATACAGGCGATTCCAATACTTCGGCCCGGTCTTTTGCGGAATTGTCCCGGGTGAAGATGGGTCGTTAATTTCAGCACCGTTTACTACAAACAGATCGAGTCTGGCATCGTTGTCATAATCAAAAAGCGCGACTCCAGACCCCATCGTCTCAAGCAGATATTTTTTGGAGGTGTGTGGTGCAGCATGCTGAAATTGCACTCCAAGGCTTGAGGTCACATCGACGAATTCTGCTGGGGTTGGCGCAGTCGGCCGGGTCTCCTTGACCTGCGCGAGAGTTGCAACCGCCAGAATCGTCGCCAACGGGATCGCGAATAAAGAATAGCGACTCATTACTCGTTAAGAATGTAGCATCCTCAAAGTAGGCATCATGGCCCCTCGGAGCGGAAGGTGGTAGTGCTACTGTTCCTGGTCGCGCATCATGAGCGCCAGTTCGTAGAATTCTCTTCGTGCATCAGGAGGGATATTGTCGGACGGTCTGGGCGGTCCCGAACTCGACGCTGCATCCAGCACTGCCTTGATCTTCTGGAAATCGAGCGTGCCCTGCGGAAACATCTCCTCACACCTTCTGAGCACGTCGCGAGCGTCGGAATATCGCCCTTCCTCGTAGTAGAAGATCCCGAGGGTTGCAGCGACCGCTTCCCGAGAAGGATTGAGCTCAGATGCTTTCTTTAACAAATTTTCCGCATCGCTCTCGTGACCGCGAACCACTGCCACAATCCCAGCTGTCCAATACAGCAGACCGGAATTAGGAATGCGCGCGAGCCCTTTGCGTGACACTCGATCTGCGTTCTCAGTATCGCCAGCTCGCAGTTTTACTAGCGCGAGGGACGCATGGTATTGATCGTTGTCCGGCGTCGCAGCGACAGCCTGCTCCAAGCACCTGGCTGCGTCTTCATAACGACTCAAACGCGCATAAACATCGCCAAGGAGCCCTAGATACGAGCTTTCCTTCTGGCCATCCAGAGATATCTCGAGGAGCGACTTCAACGCTTCTTCGTAATTGCCGCTCTGAAAATACGCTTCGGCGAGATTGTATTTGGCATCATCTGATGAAGAGTTTATTTTGAGTGCCGCTTGGAAGTACCGAATTGCATCCTCGTAATGATGGAAGCGGCCAAGCAAAATTCCGGTATTAAGTTTGGTTCGAAAATCTCCAGCGCTGACCGTATCGAGGCGCTGAAGAATCTCCATCGCATCATTCGTGCGTCCCAATCTCAGAAGCGATTCTGCCAACAAATAAAGGCTGCGTGGGCGATCTGGATGCTGTTGAACCTCTGCTTGCAACTGGCGAAGGTCCGCTTCATTCTGCTGTTCTGGACTTAATGTGCTGCGACGCTCCAAGTAGTCAAAAAAATGCTGTAGAGGGTAGTTCGTCGGTTGCGGGCTCTTCGAGAGCGTTCTGAAGACGCTCATGTCACGCTCCGCCGCGTCCACCTGATGAAGATTTCTCTCCGAAATCGCGAGCTTGTAATAGCCTTGTGTCGGGTCTCCAGTTACTTCTACGAAATGGCGAAACAATGGGGCCGCTTCGTCGTACTTTTTCTGATCCATCTTCAAGTTGCCTAACTCAAACAAAGCCTCTGGATAATCCTTGCCCAAACGCACTGCTCGCTGCAGATACTGCTCAGCCTGCAGGTTGTTGCCTTCCTTCCTGGCGATAAACCCAAGATTGAACAGCGCAGGAAGATTGTTTGGATCAGCGCTCAGACTTTGCTTCAGATAGCGTTTCGCCTCCTCGTACTTTCCAAGATGTCGATAGCAAAGACCCATGAACACATACGAGCGTGGTGAAGGATCAAGGGTGACAAGCGTCTTGAACTCCTCAACTGCTTGGTCTACCTTGCCCACCGTGAAGTAGCTCTCTCCCAGAGCTGCGTGAAAATCAGCGCGTTTCGGATCAATTCTTAGTCCATCGTTTAGAACTTCAATCGCGTCCTCAAAGAACGACTGCTTCATGCTCAGCTGCGCCATCAGGAACAGCATGTCTGTATTGTTCGGAGCAACCTTTCGCGCGCGCACTAACAGTTCCAAGGCGTCCACTTCCCTGTGCATCCCCGCCGAGGTCTCTGCTAGCAAGTACAGCGTATCTGCAGAGTCAGGCTTCGAACGCAAAGCCTGATTGAGGCTTTCCTGCGCTTTCGGGAGTTGTCCGCTTAATAAATAGGCCTCGCCGAGGTCATGCAGGATATCGAAGTCCCCGGGTTGTAGAGCATCCGCTTTCTCAAATTCGTAAGCAGACTCCCGGTATTGCCGGTGGGAAGCCAGCAACACTCCGAGAGAAAAATGAACTCTGGTGTCCTTCGCAAAATCTTTAGACAGCTTTTCGGCGGCCGCCATTCCAGTGGCTAGCATTCCCGCATCCAGGTATGCACGAACTACCATCAAGCGAGTGGTCTGATCAGGCGAGGGTATTCGCAAAAGGTACGTCAGTGCTTCCTTAGCTTTGTTCTGTCCCAACAATACGGCTGCGAGATTGTAATCTGCTGTCTTGTTGCCGGGCTGGACTCGTAAGGCCTTCTTCAGCGTGAGCTCTGCAAGTTCGGGCTTGTTCTGAGCTGCCAAACTATTTGCAAGATTGACCAGCGTCTCTACAGAATTCGGAGCAATCGCCAACGCTTGCTGAAATTGCATCGCCGCTTCCTCGTATTTGCCTTGTTGGTTATAAATGACGCCCAGCAGATTGAGCCCCACCACGCTGCGCGGGGCTCGCGCTAGCCCGAGTTTGGCCTCCGAAAGGGCTTGGTCCAGCTGCCCCTGGGCCAGCGACCGCTTAGCTTGTTTGAATGCGTCCGCGGGGTTGGATTCGTGAGGAACCGCTGAAGGGGCAGCGGCTTGAGGCATTGCCCCGGACGCGACGCAAAGAAATAAAGAGACTAGAAGAGACCGCAAAACCATGTTTGTCTAGCACCGATCACTGGCTTGCAACCAAGTTCCTATGCTGGTTCGACCCACTATTGTCAGCCCATTGATCGACTTTTGCACTATTGGCAGTCTGAAATCCATGCCAAATGTTCCGCACACGTGAAAACAGCCCGCGCGCTGGCCAATACAAGCCCGCCGACATCTCCAATCTTCATCATCACCTATTCTAAGAACCCTGACAGAGAATTGCTCCTCGTTAGTCCAGCACGGAAAAGCGTCAGTTTGTAGAAATCACCTTAAACGCAGAAAAGAGAAACTCGCGAAACCTGTGCAGACCGACGAGCGCGTGGGTTGGTAACGGTTTTCTCCCTGCTGCGGTTTTCTGGGTATTGATCGTAATCACATAATGAAACTAGATTCTCCTATTGTTTGTGGCGAACGGGAAGAAACCGCTACGCAGGAGTAATGAGATATATTTCGTTCGCCTGAGTGTCAAAACTTGCCACGTCACCCTTAAGGGCCACCTGCACCTGTTCACGATCACTTCCACGAATTACGCGCAGTCCTTTGCCCGCCCATGGCGAGACGAGCTCCGCTGTCTTCCCCTTTTCGCTGTACAAGGACAATTGCGTCACTTTGTGGCCGTCATAGGTGGCACTTACGAGGAATGCGCCTACAGCACGAAGATTCTCAAAGCGCGCTGGACCTAGATTATGAGTATTAGGGAAAATTCGGATAGAACCTGCGTAGCTTTGCATCATGCACTCGTTTAGGACGGCCGGCAACGAGAAGTTCTCAGACCAAAACCCCATGCGCATCATATAGTCAAAATCAAGTGACTGAGCATAGCGGCCTCCCGATTGGCGGACGCGATCATTTGCTACTCCGTTCGGTAGCCTGCAGTACCGCACTTCCTGTTTGAACCATTCAAGGTCGAGCATTCCAAGGCGCGCGCGGATCAACGGCTGATAGACCAGATCATTTCCACCCTCCAGGTTGATCGTGCGTGCAGTCCGTTTCGCAATGTCCCAATACTCGGTGTTCAGTCCAATGCCGACTTGTTCCCCAGGGAAGACAGGGGCCAGAGTTACAGGAACGTTGTAAATATGCCCAATCGGTGCATTTTTGACATCTACCCAAACTTCGCCATAAGGCCCAGATGCGCTAGGGTAAGGTGCCATGTTCTCCCAGATTTCTTTCCAGCGAACGCGCTCACCCTCGTCAACACCGAGAACAATGGAGGCCTCTACCACGGCATTGAAAAGGAACTTGGTCAGTGCAAGGTCAAGAATGCAGTCTTGGTTGAGACGTTGGTCGACCGTAAATCCCCAGTTCTCTGATGACACACTTGGACTGAAATGGTATTTCTTATCATCGCTGCTCTTTACATAGGCAGCGGTGAATCGCGCGGCCTCTCTAAGAACGGGGTACACACGGTGGAGATATTCTTTGTCCTGTGTATAGAGATATTGCCACCATAAGCTCTGCACCATCCACGGCGTCATTGCAAACTGATACGCCCACGGCGGCACTGGATAAGCAACGATCTGGCTGGGTGCTGGATAAGAAGACACGGGGAAAAAGGCGCCTGGAAGGTCAAAATGCTCTGCCGCGAATTTCGTTGCGATTGGAAGGAGGTTCTCGCAGAGTTCAACGAAGGGTAAGTGTTGCTCGACATGGTTGCTGGAAAAGACACCCCAATAGACCTGTTCGCAGTTGTAGTCCGCATGATAGTCGCCGTGCCACGAGGTCCCGATGTCTCCCGCAGACCAGTTCGCAAACAAGCCCGGTGCTACTTTATTCGGCCGCAGGCAGCAAGCGAGAAAATATTGATTCTCGTACCATATGCGCTCTAATTCGTGGTCGCTGAACTCAACAGCGGAATGAGACCAGAATTCCTTCCATTTCGATTCGGACTTGAGGCGAATATCTTGCAATCCGGATTTGGCGAGTTCTGCGACGCCCTGGCGTGCAACGGTTTTTGTATCGAGGTCTTCTGCGGAATAAGCATGGTTTTGCGGAATGGAGATGCGGTCTTGGCCGGCGCGAGTTGTCGTCTGTTGTTGAATCAAGCGCCTCAGCAGGACATCGCGAGGCGTAGCCACAAGAGCGTCAATGCGGAGAAGTTGCCGCGTTTCGGGCTTTAGGTGGACTTCTGAACTAGCGTCCGCCGGTTCGACCGACCAGCGGCCGGAGACGCGAGCATATAACGAAAAATTGCGGTCTTTGTCAGTAGGTGGAGGCGACGGGCGGTCGCTGGTTGGACCTAAAGCGGGAAAGTGTTGAAACGAGGAGAACTCGGCAAAGTTAGGAAAAATCCCGGCAGAGGTTTCGGGAGACGGCA
>WNFO01010569.1_pt1 | contig 11465 bp, 7 predicted proteins | sample 5400251 | NCBI WGS metagenome assembly WNFO01 (sample SAMN13153354, study PRJNA577476) | soil metagenome | isolation source: 100 cm saprolite under Madrone tree | place: USA:California | collected 2016-06-14
TGATGAAAGAGCAACGGTGATGCCGTATCGCGGACCAGCTCGGTTATCTCGCGGGCGAGCTTGCTGTCGGGTATGCCTACCCCTTGTACTGACAATGTCATCTGAATCTCCTCGTTTCTGGTGCGCTGATTGCGACGCTTTCGTCGGTTTGCATGTTCCGGCGCGTGATGCTCTTTGGATTACGTTGACACCAAAGCCGCGCGGGCGGTCGCTTCGTGCCGGAGTGTCGCGGCCATGATGTCGAGCCCGTCCACCTCCACGTGGCCGCTACGCACCGTGTCACGCGCAAGGAGTTGGACCTGACCGACGGTGGTGATCCTAATGAGGCGAATTGTTCCCAGACGTGCGACGCTGGTATCGTTGAATATTGCGCGCCGGCCCGCGGATGCTTCCAGACGCAGGTTCCGTACCTCGTTGTCCGAACTCAATTGCAGGCCATCGACATCCTTGGCGAATGAGATAGAGGCGTTATCCCCATTACCTGTCAGCGTCTGACCCGGCGCAAGTCGAAACGAAGGAACATTGGCAAGGTTGCCGCAAACGACGAGGTGTCGAGCCCTGGGCTCCTTGGTCAACGCTACGAGTTGCTCAGCCGTCGCGATAAATTGCGGGGGTGATGACATAGTCGTTCCCCTCGCCCATTTGGCGGCTGCGCTGGCCTGAGGGGTGTACGCGAGCGCGGATGCGGTGAGGACTTGGGCATAGCGATTCATGGTGTATTTTTCCTTTTCAGGAGGTCAATGAGCTGCATTGATATTCGTGGCAGCCGTGCGGCTCGCCTGTGCATCGGGGTTGCTGCATATTAGGTCGTGGATCACACTGAGCACGCCCGGTTACTGACCGGTTTCGCGCCACCACCCTGACGTTACGGATGTAACCGAGGCGCAGTTACGAATTGGTTCCGGTCGGCCGTCAAATTGTTACATGTGAAACCGCAGCGGATCGCCTGTTGGCGCTCGCGAGTCGCGTGGCTGAGGCGACGGAAGCGAAGACCTGGTGACCGGCGGCGCGAGAGCATTGCAGCAGCGAAAGCTAAATCGTCACCATCCCGGCGGCGCCGGTTGGTCGCACTGCGCGCCGCCGTGCCGGGCAACCCAATGGTTACAATCGCGACTCAAGCCAGGGGAATCGAAACCATTTCGAGATCGAACCGCGCCATCCTTAGAAATCATCGAGTCATAATTCGCCGCCGGCGGCGCTGCCGAGTTTCCGCCAACCGGCCGGCCTGCCTCGAGTCGAGCGGCTGGAAGTCACCGATGTAACCGGATTTACGATTCCCGAGATCAACACTTGAGCGACACTGATATGCGCGATCTGGCCACGTATTTTTCGGCAGATACGGCATTGTTGCCGTACTCAAGCGTTGATTGTGCCGTGGCGTTCGAGGGGTGGCTTGATGTTTGAGAAAAGCGAAACCAGCCCCTCCGCGTAAGTGGGATGGGCGACGATCAACTCCTCGATTGCATGGTAGGAAAGCCCCGTCCGCATCGCGATTTGGACCGGCGGCAGCAACTCGCCGGCTCGCGGGCCCAACGCGGTGAATCCGAGGATCCGGTCGTCCTCCCCGATCAGTGCCTTGAGCTTGCCACGCGTTTCGCCGGTCGTGCGGGTGCGAAGGATCGACGAGATGGGGAGTTCCGTCAGCCGATAGGCGACGCCCTGCCGTTTGGCGTCGACCTCGTTCAGTCCGACGCGCGCCAGTTCGGGTTCGATAAACAGACAGAATGGCACCTGCCGCCCCGTGGTGCTGCGCTTCCTTCCGCGGAGATTGTCCCTGACGATACGGAAATCGTCGAACGCCATATGGGTGAACGCCGGGCTTCCCGCGCAGTCGCCCATCGCCCATACGGCGGGAGCCGTCGTCTCCAGCCTGTCGTTCACGCTCACGTAGCCCGAGGAGGTCAGCTCGACGCCAGCGCACTCGAGGCCTATCCCGTTGGTGTTCGGCGTCTTACCCAGCGCAACCAGCAGATGCGAGCCCTCTATTATCCTCTGCGAGCCGCCGATTATGGCGTGGAGTGCCACCCTGTCACCGGACCGCCCGGAGACGCGGTCCACGTGGGCTGAGGTGATGATGGCGATCCCCTCGTCCTCCAGCAGCTGGCGGATCGCTTCGGCGATGTCGCAATCCTCGTGGGGTAGGAGCCGCTCCTCGCGCTCGCAGACAGTGACGCGGCTGCCTAGCCGGCGCATCGCTTGCGCGAGTTCAAGGCCAACGTAGCTGCCCCCTAGGATCAACAGATGCTCGGGAACGGTGTCAAGGTCAAGTAGCTCGACATGGGTGAGTGGAGCGGCTTCGGCGAGCCCGAGTAGCGCCGGGAGGCTTGCGAAGGCGCCGACGTCGAGGAAGACCTGGTCGCCGCGCAGCGTGCGCGTTCCTCCTCCGTTGAGCGCGACCTCGATGGTCCGCTCGGCAATAAAGCAGCCCCGTCCCATCACAAGTTCGCAACCGCTGGCAGCGAACTTATTCAGATGCGTTTGGATCAGGCCTTCCACCATCGTCCGCTTGCGGGCCTGAATTTCCCGCATCGACACATTCCTTGCGACGCGAGTTCCGAGCACCTCGCTCGTGGCTGCAGTATGAGCGATGCTTGCCCCGTGGATGATGTTCTTGCTCGGCAAGCAGGCAATATTGGGGCAGGAACCGCCCACATAGCGCTGCTCTACGACCGCGACGCGTTTGCCGGTACCGCCGAGATGCCACGCGATCGATTTCCCCGCCTCGCCGCTGCCGAGCACCACGGCATCATAGGTATCAATTGCGGCCATGATCAGTTCCCCCTCAGGAATCTATTCGCAGGCAACGAACCCGCTCAAGACCTTTTCAGTTGACGCAACGCAGCGCGTTGCGACGGGTATTAAGGAAGTCCGGGACCAAAAATTTATCTAGACCAGGTTACGCTTCGATTTCAGAAACACGAATGTCGGCGACATTCGTAGCACTCTTTTCTCTCGACCTGTCGGTACGTCCTGGCGCACCGATGAGACGTACATTTCCTGCGCCGTGGATGCCTGCCGCTGCGGCGCATGCCGCCGCGATGACAATTGTGACTCCTCGGCGGCGATTCGGAACCATTCTGCATCCGAGCCTGCTCAGTCTGACACGCGACCGAATAGGCGAATGCCTCGTATCGTCACGCGTGGCTTTGTATCAGTACCTGCACTCAGCGACGGAGAAAACCTAGTGGCAAGCGCACCTACCCTGGATTCCATTGCGTCGGAGGCGTGGTGAAGCGCTCGGTTGCGAACTCGGCCTCGCTACCGCGCCGGCACTTTCTCGCAGGGGCGAGTGGGCTCGGCTTGGCGGGTTTGCTCGGGGCCTCGAGCTGGCCGGCCTGGGCAGGCGGACTGATCGAGCTGCCATTTGCGAACGGCCGGCGTGAACTCGTGACGAACTTTCCGCAGAAGGGTGCGATGATCCTGCAACGGACGCGACCGCCGCTGCTGGAGACTCCGTTCGAAGTCTTCGACCAGGGTGTTTTCACGCCCAACGACCGCTTTTACGTCCGCTGGCATCTCCCCAACATTCCCACGTCCATCGACCCGGCGAATTTCCGGCTGAAGGTGCGTGGACAGGTAAGGCAGCCGATCTCGTTGACACTGCACGATCTGCTGCATGACTTCCCGCCGTTCGAGATTGCCGCCGTCAATCAGTGCTCCGGCAATTCGCGCGGGCTTTTCAGCCCACGCGTCACCGGCGGTCAATGGGACAACGGTGCGATGGGTAACGCTCTCTGGCGGGGGGTCCGTTTGAAGGACGTGCTCGATCGTGCGGGGGTCGGCGCCGGGGCGGTTCAGGTGCGCTTCAAAGGACTCGACACCGGCGTGCTGCCGCAAACACCGGACTTCATGAAGTCGCTCGCCGTGGACCACGCCCGCGATGGGGAGGTCATGATCGCCTATGAGATGAATGGCGAGCCGTTGCCGCTACTGAACGGATTCCCGCTGCGACTGGTGGTGCCGGGTTGGTACGCCACGTATTGGGTGAAGATGCTCGAGGACATCGAAGTGCTCGACAAGCCGGACGACAACTACTGGACGAGCAAGGCGTACCTGATCCCCGATACGCCTGGGGCGAACGTCACGCCGGAGCAGAAGGGCGTGAAGATGGTACCGATCAATCGCATGGTGCCGCGCTCGTTCTTTACCAGTCTCACGGACGGTGCCGCCGTTGGGCGCGGGCAGACGCTCAACGTGCGTGGCATCGCCTTCGGCGGCGACACGGGCGTCGCCAAGGTGCTGGTGTCGGCGGACCAGGGGCGCCGATGGCAAGAGGCGCGGCTCGGCGCGAATTACGGGAAGTACAGCTTCCGTCAGTGGGAGTTTCCGCTGCGTTTTGCCACTGCCGGTCGGCAGAGGCTGATGGTCAAGACAGTCAACGCGGCGGGAGTGACGCAGCCCGATCGTCCCAACTGGAACGGAGGCGGCTTCATGCGCAACGTGATCGAGTCGATTGCCGTGGAGGTGTCATGAGCATCGGAAGCATTCACAGGGATTCCGGACTGCGAAGATATGCGGTAATGCGGACAATACCTGTCGCGCTGGCCGGGTTGCTGGTCGTCGGCGCTCCGCACCTGCGGGCAGAAAATACGGGCAGCTCGCCTGAGAAGACTGCGAAGCAATCTGACGCCCACTGGAGCAAGGTCAGCGTGGAATTGCCCACGAGTCTGACTCCGTTTCCCGCCGGAGAGGGTTCAGTCATCGCAAACGCCCAATGCCTGATCTGCCACTCCGCGGGCATGGTGTTGCGCCAACCCGCGCGGACTCAGGAACAATGGAAAGAGACCATCAACAAGATGCGCAGCGCGTATGGCGCGCCGCTGCCGGCCGAGCAGGTTGATGCACTGGCCGCCTATCTCTCGCGATTGATATCTGACGGCAAGGGCTCCTGAGGGTGCAAAGCGGGATCGACAGTGACACTCAGCTTCGTGAAGGTGTTTCAGCGTCCCGGGGACTCCCTTAACTCCGCCCGGGAGATGACGATGACGCAATGGGAAGTGAATCTCGGAGGTATCGGGTGCTCCGATCGAGACGGTCGAATGATTCGTGGAGAGTCGTGTCGCTGCGATGGCAGCGTCATGCGGCGGGGGATGGTCGCGCGTTAGGACCGCTTACCGTGGTCGCCGTCGGAGCTGATGAACCCGCGCGCGCGCACGCATGAATGCGATTGTCGTCATAGCCCTGAAGCGGCCTTATACGTTCGTCGTTCTGGCGATCCTCATCCTCATTTTCGGCGGACGCGCCGCGCTGCGCACGCCGACGGACATCTTCCCGAATATAGCGATCCCCGTCGTGGCGGTCGTCTGGACCTATAACGGCCTCACGCCGGAAGACATGTCGGGACGCGTCATTTACTACTACGAACGCTCGCTGACGACCACCGTGGGCAACATCGAGCACATCGAGAGCCAGTCGCTCTACGGCCGCGGCGTCGTGAAGATCTTCTTCCAGCCGGGGACGGACGTGGCGGCGGCGCAGGCACAGGTCACTGCGGTCTCGCAAACCGTGCTGAAGCAGATGCCGGCGGGGATCACTCCGCCGCAAATCCTGTCGTACAACGCCTCGTCGGTGCCGGTGCTGGCCCTGCAAGTCTCGGCGGACCAGATGACCGGATCGGAGCTGTATGACCTGGCCTCCAATCTGATCCGGCCGTCGCTGGTTTCGGTGGCGGGCGTAGCCATCCCTGCACCCTATGGGGGGACCTCGAGCAACGTCGAGGTGGATCTCGACCAGCACAAGCTGTTGGCGCACGGCCTGTCCGCGCAGGACGTGGCACACGCTCTGGCACAGCAGAACATCGTGCTGCCGGCGGGTGACCAGAAGATCGGGGCGCTGGATTTCCTGGTCGAGACCAATGCCTCGCCGGTGAATGTCGCGACGTTCGACTCGCTGCCGATCAAGCAGGTGGGCGGCACTGTGGTGACCGTGGGCGATGTCGCCCACGTGCACCTCGGCGGGCCGCCGCAGACCAACGCCGTGCTGGTGCGCGGACACCAGTCGGTGCTGGTCGAGGTCCTGAAGGCGGGCGACGCGTCGACTCTCGCGGTCGTGGCGGGAGTGAAGGCCAAAATACCTCAGCTCGAGCAGACATTGCCGGCCGGCGTGAAGATCACGACGCTGAACGACGCCTCGACCTTCGTGAGAGCATCGGTCGCGGACGTTGTACAAGAAATGGTGATGGCGGCGCTGTTGACCGGCCTGGTCGTCCTGCTGTTCCTGGGCTCCGGACGTTCGACGTTGATTGTCGCGACCTCGATCCCGCTCTCGATCCTCTGCTCGATCATGGCGCTCGCCTGGTTCGGGCAGACCATCAACGTGATGACGTTGGGCGGCCTGGCACTCGCGGTGGGCATCCTCGTCGATGACGCCACGGTGATGATCGAGAACATCGACGCGCATCTGGAGCACGGCTTGGAGCTGGAGCCGGCGATCATCGAAGCCGCGAATCAGATCGTGATCCCCACCTTCGTCTCCACGCTCTGCATCTGCATCGTCTGGTTGCCGCTGTTTCAGTTATCGGGCATCGCAGGCTACCTGTTCCTGCCGCTCGCCGAGGCCATCATTTTCGCGATGATCGCCTCCTTTATCCTCTCGCGCACGCTGGTGCCGACGATGGCGGCCTACCTGCTGCGCGCGCAGGTCGCGGCGCGCACGGCGGGCGGGAAGCGAAAGGGGTTCTTCGGCGGCTTCCAGGCGGGCTTCGAGCAGCATTTCGATCGGTTTCGCGACAGCTACCGCGAGCTGCTGGCCAAGCTGGTTGCGCGGCGCGGCCGCTTCATCCTCGCATTTCTGGCGGTGCCGCTCCTCTCGATCCTGCTGGTGCCCTGGCTGGGGCAGGATTTCTTCCCCGGTATCAAGTCCGGCGAGATCGACATGCATTTCCGCGCGCCCATCGGGCTACGCCTCGAGGAGGCCAGCAAAGTTGCAGCGCTCGTGGACACGGCCCTGCGCCAATTGTTGCCGGGCCAGGTCACCAATATCATCGACAATTGCGGCATGCCCAGCAGCGGCATCAACCAGGCCTACAGCGCGAGCGGCACGATCGGACCGCAGGACTGCGACGTCACCATCGGCCTCAAAGACCAGGCCTCGCCGGTCGATGCGTACCGGGCGACTCTGCGCGATCAACTCCCGAAGCTGTTTCCCGGCACGATCTTCACCTTTCCAGCCGGGGATATCACGGCGAAAATCCTGAATTTTGGGCTGCCGGCCCCGCTCGACGTGCAGATCGTCGGACGCAACATCGCAGCCAACATGGCCTATGCGCAGCGCGTGGTCGCCGAAATGCGCCGCATACCCGGCATCGCGGACGCGACGATCCAGCAGACGCTCGCTCAGCCGACTTTGCTGATTGCTGCGCATCGCGCCTTCGCACTCGGCGCCGGGCTGACGGAGGCCGACATCGCGAACAACACGCTGGCAACGCTATCAGGCTCCGGGCAAGTGGCGCCTACCTACTGGCTCGATCATGAGACCGGGGTCTCGCACCTCGTGAACCTACAGACCCCGCAGACACAGCTGACCTCGATGAACGATCTGGAGACGATTCCCATCGACAAGGGCGACGGCGATCCGAGCGGGCAGGATGCTCAAATCCTCGGCGGTTTGAGCCTGATCACTCAGATCGGACGGCCGCTCGAGGTGTCGCACCGGGACATCATGCCGGTAGTCGACATTTACGCGAGCAACCAGGGGCGCGATTTGGGCGCGGTGAGCAACGCCGTCGAGCAGGTGCTGCAACGGATGAAAGGCGACGTGCCGCACGGGGCCGTCGTGCGAGTGCAGGGTCAGGCGGTGACGATGAAGGCTGCTTACGTGCAACTCCTGACGGGGCTCGCGTTCTCGATCCTGCTCGTGTACCTGGTGATCGTCGTGAACTTCCAGTCCTGGCTCGATCCTTTCATCATCATCACCGCGCTGCCGGGTGCATTGACCGGAATCGTCTGGTCGCTGTTCCTGACCGATACCACGCTGTCCGTCCCGGCACTGACCGGCGCGATCATGTGCATGGGCACCGCGACGGCCAACTCGATCCTGGTGGTTTCCTTTGCCCGCGACGAGCTTGCCTCGCATGGCGATGCGATCCGGGCGGCCGTGACGGCGGGGTATACGCGCTTGCGTCCGGTGCTGATGACGGCGCTGGCGATGGTGATCGGCATGCTGCCGATGTCGATGGCCAACACGCAAAATGCGCCGCTCGGGCGCGCAGTGATCGGCGGGCTCTTGGTAGCGACATTGGCGACATTGATGTTCGTGCCCTGCGTGTTCGCGCTGCTGCACCAGAAGCGAGCTGCCGGAGGAGAAGCGGGATGAAGCGACGCACGATGCTGATGTTCGGGTTGCCGGCGGCGGTGGTGGCCGCAACCTGGGCCATCCACGCGCCCGCTGGTCCTGCCGGGAACGGTGCGCGCCTGGTACGAGGCACCGATATTCGGGCAGGTCGCAGGATATGTGCACAGCTGGAACGAGGACTATGGGGCGATCGTGAAGGCGGGACAGCTGCTGGCGACGATCGACACGCCGGGACTGGACGCGCAGTACGCGGCTGCGAAGGGAGCTCTCGGCGTGGCAGAAGCGAACTATCGGCTGGCGACAACAACGGCTGAGCGCTGGCAAGCCCTGGCGGGTACGGTGGCCGTTTCGAAGCAGGAAGTGGACGTACAGGTGGCCGGAGCGGCGGCGCGCAAGGCCGAGCTGGAGGTGGCGGCTCAGAACGTCGCGCGCTATGCGGCGCTCGAGTCATTCAAACGTGTGGTCGCTCCGTTCGACGGCGTGGTGACGGCACGTCTCACCGATGTCGGCAGCTACGTCAACGCAGCGGGAGGCGATGTGTCGGCCCGCGGCAGCTCAACTGAATTATTTACCGTGGCGGACGTGCATGAGATGCGGGTGTTCGTGTCAGTACCGCAGGACTATGCGGACCAGTTAGTGGCTGGCCTCACCGCGACGATCCATCTGCCGTCGCAACCGGGCAAACTCATCGAGGCGAAGTTCCTGACGACGGCGCGGGCGTTCAGCCCCAACACGCGAACGGCGGTGACGGAGCTGACGGTCGATAACTCGAAGCATCTGCTGTGGCCCGGTACGTACGTGGACGTACAGTTCCAAGTGCCGACCGATCCGACGGTGCTGACGATGCCTGAACAGGCGCTGATCTTTCGTGCGGCGGGAGCGCAGCTCGCGATCGTCGACGGTGAGAACCGGGTGCATCTGCGCAATGTGACCCTCGGACAGAACTTAGGGCAGACCGTGCAGGTCACGAGCGGCCTGGCGGCGGGCGACAGGCTGGTAAACAATCCACCCGCCGGCCTGCTGGAGGGGCAGACGGTGCGACCGGTAACGCCGGCGCCAGGCTATGCCATGGCGCAGAAGACGCCTGCGCAGCCGAAGCCGCCGGCCCCGCCGGGTTCCGCCATCGGGGATGGGCACGCGACTACGCCATGAGAATGCGTGCCGCAATGCTGCTCGCGTCGCTCGGGGTGGGGCTGCTCCCGGGCTGTGATCTGGCGCCCGTCTATGATCCGCCGCATTTCCTGCTGCCGGAATCCTATCAGGGCACCGGCCCATTCCGGGTGGCGCGTCCGGAAGATGTGTTGTCACCGCGGGGGGACTGGTGGACGCTGTTGGGTGACGCGCAGCTCAACCAGCTCGAGGAGCAACTGGGAAGTGCGAACCCGACTCTCCAGGCTGCTGCGGAAGGCTACACTCAGGCGCGCAACCTGGCAGCCGAGGCGCAGTCAGCGCTCTCTCCGCAGGTGAGTACGCAGGCACTGCTGTCGGAGAACAAGCAATCCGCGCATCGTCTCTTCCGCAACAGCAGCAGCAGCGGGCCGAGCGAGGAGGCATCGAACGAGATCGGGGCAGCGGCATCCTGGGAGCCGGATTTCTGGCACGCGATACGCAACAGCGCACACGCGCAGAAGCGCCTTGCGCAGGCCAGCGCCGCGGACCTTGCGACAGCGCGGTTGAGTCTCCAGGCGGAACTGGCGAACGACTATGTCGCCGTGCGGGGATTGGACGCAGAACTTGAGGTCCTGCGCCAGTCGATCGCCGCGTACCGGAACGCGGTCGAAGTGGCGCGGCTGCGTTCGGAAGGGCAGATCGCTTCCGGCCTGGATCTTGCTCGGGCGCTGAGCCAACTCGATTCTGCGCAAGCTCAAGCGAGCGAGACCGCGCTGCAACGCGATCTGATGCAGCATGCAGTTGCCGTGCTCGTGGGTGCGATCCCGAGCACCTTCTCGATCGGAGCGGTCAGCGAATTACGGTTGATTCCGCCGCAGCTTCCCCCGGGCGTACCTTCGGAGCTGCTGCAGCGCCGGCCCGACATCGCAAGCGCCGAACGGCAGATGGCAGCCGCAAACGCGTCGATTGGTGTGTCGCGCGCCGCGTTCTATCCGCATGTGACCTTTGGCGGAACGGCGGGATTCCAGGATTCCGCTTTCAGTCTGCTGAGCCTGCCGAATAGCCTATGGTCGGTTGGGGCAGGGGCCATGCTGCCGCTCATCGATGGCGGATTGCGCCGCGCTCAACTGCGGCGCTCCTGGTCGCAATACGCGCAGATGCGCGACAATTATCGGGCGACGGTGCTTGCGGCCTTCCAGGAAGTGGAAGACGGGCTGAGCTTGACGCAACGTCTGGCCATCGAGGCCACGCAACAGCGCGAGGCGAGCGATCAGGCTGCGCAGGCGCTGTCCATCTCGACGATGCTGTACGAGGACGGACTCGACAACTACCTGAGCGTGTCGGTTGCGCAGGTGCAGGCACTCGCGGCGCAAACCGCCGAGGTGCAAGTACGGGTTCGCGAGATGCAGGCAGCGGTGTCGCTGATTCGAGCACTGGGCGGCGGATGGACTCAACAAGCACTGCCCAATGAAAAGCAGACCCTGCAGTTCGGGGAGGTTGACTACGACGCGTCCGCAAAGGAGTGAGCTTGACTACGCCTAACCCGTTTGGGAAAAGCAGAAAATGCTGTAGAATCACCCGCTTGGCGTTCCTCGAATTTTGGGTGGTAGAGAATCGGTAGAAGAAGCAGGCTACTGACCGATCTACCACACGTGCGCCTGATACCAGGTCGAAAATAACGGAGAGCCTCCCGCCGCAGCTCCAGCCGCGACGGAGATCTAGTGTCCTGAATTGGAAGTTCGCATATGAATTCTCTGAAGCAGATTTCCCAAGTTTTCTGCAATCAAAGCAGTCCTCGGTTTGTCGGAAATATTCAACGAATTACCAATTCAGGACACTAGGGCCTCGCAGCACCGACTCCATTTCATGTCCGCGCCAGGGAGCGGGAGTCCAGTCTCGACCCACACTTGCCAGTGGCGAGCGGCAGCTCTGGAGCAGGCCAATTCAGAACATTCCCGCTCCAAAGAGTGAGATTATTATGCTTCCGGAGGTCGAAAGCGTCTCACGCGCCTCGTTGCTCTTCTGCGTGGCCGGCGCCGGACAATAGAGCCTCAATCTCCGCG